>Ga0335085_10014488_pt1 | contig 11498 bp, 12 predicted proteins | sample Lox_Sample_45_FD_206712 | JGI IMG/M metagenome (GOLD analysis project Ga0335085, IMG submission 206712) | Soil microbial communities from Loxahatchee National Wildlife Refuge, Florida, United States - Lox_Sample_4.5 | ecosystem: Environmental > Terrestrial > Soil > Wetlands | place: USA... | reverse complement strand
CCGCCTATTCGCCGGCCAAATACGGAATACTCACCGAATACCTGCCGGCCTACAAACTGGTGACCGCGAACAGCTGGATGGAAGGACTGACCGTCGCTTCGATCATCGTCGGCACGCTGCTCGGCGGCGTGCTGATCAGCGACGCGGTCGTGCACCGCCTGTCGCTGCTCGACACCCACCACGTCAACATACGGCACTTCAATACCGCGCCCGACATCGCGGTCGCCATCATCATGGGTTGCTATGTCATGGCGGCAATCTTCAATCTCTACATTCCGAGGACCGCGATCGACCACAAACTGCCGAAAAAAAATCCGGTTTACCTGATCCGCGACTTTGTGGACTGCCAAACGCAGTTGTGGACCGACAAGCTGGGTCAGATTTCTCTCGCCACCACCACGCTGTTCTGGGGCGTCGGTGCCGCCTTGCAGTTCATCGCGCTCAGCTGGGCCGCGGCCGCGCTCGGCTATTCGCTGAGTCAGGCGACTCAACTGCAGGGCATTTCCGCGGCCGGCATCGCGATCGGTGCAATCGCCGCGGCGCGCTGGATACCGTTGAACCACTCGCCGCGCGTGATGCCGGTCGGCATCGCGATGGGGCTCGCGATCGTCGCCATGGCTTTCGTGCACAACGTTTATGCCGCCGTGGTGGTGATGACGCTGATCGTCGCGCTGTCCGGGTTCGTGGTGGTGCCGATGAACGCACTGCTGCAGCACCGCGGCCACGTGCTGATGGGTGCCGGCCACTCGATCGCGATCCAGAATTTCAACGAAAACCTGAGCATCCTCGTCATGCTCGGCATTTATGCGGTGCTGATCCGGATCGAGTTCTCGGTCTACGCGATCATCGTGCTGCTCGGCGTGTTCGTCGCGTTCATGATGGCGCTGATCATCCAGCAACACAAACTCCACCTGCGCGGCGGCAACATCCCGCGCCTTCCCGCCGCCCCACGCCCGCCTCACTGACCCGCTATAAAACGACCGGCCGGTCCGGCAGTTCGTCGGGGTTGGCGCCGGACGCCGGGAAATGTGCGGCAAGCAGCGCGCTGATAGCGCGGATGCCCTGCAGCGCGCCTTCTTCATAATGCCCGGCGCGGAATGCGTCTTCCATGCGGCGGCAGATCGCGTCCCACTCGGGTTGTGCGATCTTCGCGTTGACGCCGCGGTCGGCGATGATTTCAATCGCGCGGTCAAGGCACTGCACGTAGATCAGCACGCCGCTGTTGCGTTCGGTGTCCCATACGCGCAGCTGCGAGAACAGTTCGACCGCGCGTTCGCGCGCGCTGCCGCCGCGCAACACATGGCGAATGTCCAGATCGCCTTCGACGACGAAGCGCAGTTCGGCGCCGTGCGCGTGCTCGGAGGTGCGGACTGCGGCCCCGATGCGGTTAAGCAGCGCCGGCGTGAATGCCCGGCGCGCCAGCCAGCCGGGCACGAAGGCATGTTTAAGCAAACGCTTTATTTTTTCCATGAACCTATCTCAAAATGTAGCGAGCGGAGTCAGGTTGCGTTCCGCAGGAGCACAGGAACCGGAGTGTATGTAGAAACACATGAGGATTCCGAGCACCGCCGGGACGCAAGATGATGAGCGCAGTAATTTTGAGAGGTTTCATGTCACCACCGTCCCGAGGCGCCGCCCCCGCCGAAACCGCCGCCCCCGCCGCTGAATCCGCCACCGCCAAAACCACCGCCGCCCGACGACCAGCCGCCGGGAGAGTAGCCGCCCCAGCGGCCGCGCGTGCCGCCGATCAGACCGAGCACGAACGCAATGATGCCGACGGCCAGCGCAGCAAGCAGCGTGCCGGCGATAAACCAGGCAATGGCGGCGGCGATCGCGCCGATGATGCCGGAGCCGAGCAGGCGGCCGAAAATCGCGCGCAGAATCCCGCCAACAACAAACACCAGAATGAAGCCGAACAGCAACAACGACTCGAAATTGAACTGCCACTGCGGCGGCGCGTGCGGCGCCGGCAGCGGTTCGCCGCTGATCACGCGCATGATGCGGTCAACGCCGGCCGCAATGCCGCCGTAAAAATCGCCCTGTCTGAAGCGCGGAACAATGTCTTCTTCGATGATGCGGTTGGCAACCGCGTCGGGCAACGCGCCTTCGAGGCCGTAGCCGACTTCGATGCGCACGCGGCGGTCGTCCTTGGCAACCAGCAGCAGCACGCCGTCGTCGACGCCCTTGCGGCCGAGCTTCCATTGATCGACGACGCGGATCGAATACTGCTCGATTTCCTCCGGCTGCGTGGTCGGCACGATCAGCACCGCAACCTGCGCGCCCTTGTTCGCCTCGAACGCGGCGAGCGTCTGTTCCAGCGCCGCCGTCTGGTCGGGGCTCAGCGTCGCGGTGAGGTCGGTGACGCGGTGCGCGAGCGGCGGCACCGCGACGTCGGCGGCCGCGCACCACGAAGCCAGCAGCGCGCCTGCCGCAAACAGCAGGCGCGGCATCGTCTGTTTCATTCTTTGCTTACTTGCCGGCCGGTGCGGCGGGTGCGGGCGGCGCGCTGAAATCCACCTTCGGCGGCTTCGCAATTTCGGCTTCGTTTTCCACCGTGAACTGGGCTTTTTCCTTGAAGCCGAACATCATTGCGGTCAGGTTGCTCGGAAACGAGCGCACCGTAACGTTGTAGTCCTGTACCGCCTGAATGTAGCGGTTGCGCGCGACCGCAATGCGGTTTTCGGTGCCTTCGAGCTGCGCCTGGAGGTCGCGGAAGTTGGCGTCCGACTTGAGCTGTGGATAATTCTCGGCAACCACCAGCAGGCGCGACAGCGCGGAGGTCAGTTCGCCCTGCGCGGCCTGGAATCTGGCAAATGCCTGCGGATCGTTGACCAGTTCGGGCGTCGCCTGGATCGAACCGACCTTGGCGCGCGCTTCGGTCACGCCGAGCAGCACCTGCTGCTCCTGCGCGGCGTAGCCCTTGACCGTGTTGACGAGGTTCGGCACCAGATCTGCGCGGCGCTGATACTGGTTGACGACTTCGGCCCAACTTGCCTTGATCTGCTGGTCCTGCGATTGCAGCGTGTTGTAGCCGCAGCCGCCGAGCAACAGCGTCGATGACAGTCCCAGCGCGACAAAAATTCGTTTCATTCGGGTTCTCCTTGAAAGGGGATACCGCGGCTCAGGTGGCGGCGGCGGGTTTGTTTTTCAAGCCGCGCATCGTGTCGACCGCGAAACACAGGTCTACCCACGCTTCGGCCTTGCCCGGCAGATTGCGCAGCAGATACGCGGGATGATAGGTGACGATCAGCGGAATGCCGCGGTAATCGTGGAGTTTGCCGCGCAGACTCGCGATCGACGCCTCGCGCCGCAGCAGATTGACGGCGGCGACCTTGCCGAGCGCGACGATCAATTTCGGTTTGATCAGTTCGATCTGGCGCTGCAGATACGGCTCGCATTGCGCGGCCTCGAGCGGTTCGGGCGCGCGGTTGCCGGGCGGCCGGCATTTGACGATATTGGCGATATAGACGTCCTTGCCGCGTTTCAAATGGATCGCGGCCAGCATGTTGTCGAGCAGCTTGCCGGCCTGGCCGACGAACGGCTCGCCCCTGAGGTCCTCTTCCGCGCCCGGCCCTTCGCCGACGAACAGCCACGATGCGTGTTCGTCGCCGACGCCGAACACGGTCTTGGTGCGCCCCTTGTGCAGCGGGCACGCGACGCAGCCGGCGACGCTGTCCTTGAGCTGCGGCCAGTCCATGCGCAAAATTTGCGCTGCGCGCCCGTCGAGCGGCAGTTCCGCTTCCGTCGCGGCCTCCGCCTTTGCAACGGCAGCGGCGGGCGGCGCATCGCCCCGCGTCGGCCGGCCGCGCAGACGCCAGCGTTGCAAGCCGAGCTCTTTCATGATTTCGCCGCGCCGGGTACTCATCCTAATGCCCGCTCCATCACGACGGCATTCTCGCGGCCGTCCCGCGCCGGATAATAATCGCGCCGCAGCGCGATGCGGGAAAAACCGCCGTTTTCATACAATCCCTGCGCCGCGGTATTCGACTCGCGCACCTCAAGCAGCATGCGTTCGGCCGTTTCACGGCGTGCCAGCTTCATCACTTCACCGAGCAGTTCGCGGCCGAGGCCGCGCCGCTGCCAGCCGCCAGCGATACTGAGGTTGAGCAGGTGCGCTTCGCCGGCCCCGATCATGAGTACCGAGTAGCCGACGACCGCGCCGCTGACTTCCATGATCAGGCAATGATAGCCGGCGGCCAGCGAATCGCTGAAATTGCCGCGCGTCCACGGATAAGGATAAATGCGGTTTTCGATCGCGAGCACCGTGTCGAGATCGCCCGCCGTCATGCGGCGGTAGCGCGGCAGATGGTCAAGCTGCGCGCTCATCGCGGCGGGCGCTCGTCGACGCGCAACGCAACCTTGTCGCGCACGTAAAGCGGCGCCGCCTGTTCCGCCGGCACCCCCTGCCCGCGCGCAAAACCGCGCGCGGCGAGTACGGCAATCTCCCGTGCGTGCGGCAGCAAGTCGTCCACGATTTCCGCCAGTTGCCCCTGATAGCGCCGTTCCAGCGCCGCGCGATAGACGGCAAAACCGTTGCCGCAGCCGACCCAGCCGTTGCCGGGCAACGGCGGCGCGTCCCCCGGCGCGTACAGTCCCGGTTCATGGACCGTCTGCCAGCCGCCGCCGCGCTTCTCATAAGCCGCCTGGTAAAGCTGGTTCATCCGCGCATCGAGGCAGCACACGGCGCGCCCGGCGCCCGACGCCTCGGCCAGCGCCAGCAGCGTGCTGACGCCGAGCACCGGAACGGCGGCGCCGAACGCGAGCCCCTGCGCGACGCCGCATGCGATGCGCAAACCGGTGAACGACCCCGGTCCGGCGCCGAATGCGATGCCATCGATGTCCTTGAGTTTGAGATGTTGGCCCGCGAGCAGCGCGTCGACCATCGGCAACAGCAGTTCCGAATGCTTCTGCCCCGCCTGCGCTTCGCGCGTCTCAATCCCGCCGTCGCGCCACAGCGCGGCGGAGCACAGTTCAGTCGAGGTTTCCAGCGCGAGAATTTTCAAGCCAAGTCATGAAGCGGCAGGGTGCCGGCTATTCTATATGAGCGCGGGACACGCGGTTCGCGGTCCGGCGCGGCGCTATTCTTTCCCCGTTTTCGCGCTTTTGACTTCGATGTCCGCCGCTTTCGCGAGGTCGCGGTGAATGCGCGCCACACGCTCGACTTCGCCTTTGGCCGGGAAGCGTTCATAGAAGCCCTCGACGCGAAATGCGCGCCGCAGGTCGCTCCACGGCGCGAGCCGTTTTTCCCAGCGCGACTGGCGGCCGTCCGCCGGCTCGGCGTCTTCGCGCGCGAGGTCGGCGCAAACGCGGATCATTGCCTTCAGCGTGACCGGCTTGGTGACCATATAGCTGTCGCCGTTCCAGGCATCGCCCCACGCCTTGTGCGCGGCCTTCAGGAAATCGCGGATCGCCGCGTAGTACTTCTCGGCCTCCCTGTAGCTGTTGGTCGCCTGCTTGATCTTTTTCCATTCGGCGCGCGTCCAGCGGTAGAGCTCGTTGAACAGCTCGGCCTGCAGTATCCATTTGTCCTTCTGGCTGCGGCCGCCGAGGCGGTTGATGCGGTAGCGCAGCGGGCTGTCGCCCTCGCCGTAAAGGCTGTCCACCAGCCGCGCCGCGAAGCGCCGGTCGGGGTCGGCCCACGACACGCGCTCGTAGAGGTCGACGAGATGGCTTTTGTTGATGCGGGTCGGCGTCGAATTGATGATGACGAACATCTCGGCCGCGAAATCCTCGCTGCGGCCGTCGAAAATCACGCACGGCACGCGGATGCTCGATGCCTCGGTCGGATGTTCCATCAGATAGAACTTGAGCGCCGCCAGCCGGTGCTGGCCGTCGATGATCAGGTATTTGGACGCCGGTTCTTCAAGCTGGCCGATATCTTCCTGCCCTGCCAGAGCGCGAAAGCCAAGAGTTTGATCGGTAAACAATAATACCGTGCCCGGGATGGGCGGCTGACTGACCGCCATTTCGTAAAAGTTCTTGAGCGAGCGCACCTTGGCGCGCGACAGTTGGCGCTGGAACGCGGCATCGCTGCGCTCGATGCGGGCAATGAATTGTGCGATTTCGTCGTGCTGCGGCACGCTTTGCGGCGCGATCTGCTCGTCCTCGCCGTAAAAACGGCTGATGAAGCGGACCCGGTCCAGCACCGCCTTGGCGGGATAACTCGCGAAATAAAAGATGCCGTCCTTCTGGCGGATTCGCGTGGCAAGCATGATTCCTCTCCGAATTTGGTTCTCTTGATGGGCAGTCTCTTCTTATAAGCCATGCCCGCCGCCGGCTTCTCCAACGAAAACCACGGCTTAGAAAACCGACGAATTGAGAGGATACGACAAAAAACGCGCTAATGGAGCACTTGGGCATGCGTCCAGCATAAAAAAACCGGTCGCGGCACCGATTGAGGGCACAAAACCGCCGCCGGGCCCCTATGGCTTGACGATATCAAGCGGGGCAAAGCGCCCGTTCAGGCCGGTGCTGGCACATACCACCGATCCCCCACCAGCGGTCGAGCGCCGTCGCGCATAAATCGCGGAAATCGACCGCAAGCGGCGGATTGCCGTTGCCGTCGAGCCGGTCGAGCGCCGGCGGACAACAGGCAACCGGCGGCAGACATGGCCGCCTTCATGAATCACTCCTTGCCGCCGGGATGGGTCTTGGAAGTTACGGAAAGCGCGGCGGGGGCCGCCCCGCTGTAGGCATGTATCGATTTCACGGGTATCCATAGCGCCGCCACCAGCGCGACAATGAAGGCAACCGCGAACAGCAGGCGTTCGAACACGGTCTCTCCTATTGCGGCAGCGCGGCGTTGTTACGCTGGGTTTTTGCCCGTTGCTGGGCCGCCGCGTCGATCTCGCCGGGCGACAGCTGCCCGTCTTTGTTGGTGTCGATCTGGTCGAAACGCCTGGCGATCATCGGCATGCCTTTCTGCGCCTCTTCCCGGCTCAAAGTCCCATTGCCGTCGGTATCGGCCTTCTGGAAGCGCTGCTCGATGCGGGTCTGCATTTCGGCGCGGCACTTTTCGGGATCCGTTTTGCACGCTTCGCGCTTTTCCTCGAGCCTGGCCTTCAACTTTTCGCATTGCTGCGGGTTTTCCTGGCAGCGCTGTTCCATGCGCGCCTTCGTTTCGGCGCGGCATTGCGCGGGATCCGACTGGCACGCCTGGCCGGCCGCCGCGTCACCGCCGGGGGTTCCCACGGTGGCGCCGGACAGGCCGTCCGCCACCGCCGGCGTCCCGGCCGCCAGTACGATCAAAAACAGCGTCCGATGAATGACGTGTCTGGACATCGGGAAACCTATTGCGACATTGCGCCGTCATCCATCGGCGCATGCGGAGGCATGGGGCCGTCCATGCGGCCGCCGCCACCGTGCCCATGCGGGCCTTTCATCATCATGCCGTCGTGGCCGTGATGATGATCCATGCCGGGATGCATCGGAACGGAGGCCCTGGCTTCATCGAGCGAAAGCACGCCGTCATTGTTGACGTCCAGATCCGCAAAACATTTTGCAAGGTCCGGTGCGCCCTTTTCCGCCTCCGCCATGCTCAACACCCCGTCATGGTTGGCGTCCGCCTTCTTGAACTGCTTTTCGAGGCGGGCCAGCGCGGCCGCGCGTTTTTTCCTGGCCTCGTCATAGCGTTTGTTGTGAAAATCGGTGAATTCCTTGAGCGACACCTGACCGTCTTTGTCGGCGTCCAGCTCGTAGAACTGATGCGCGACCATCGGCGCGTCTTTTTCCGCCTCGGCCATGGTCAGCATACCGTCGTTATTGGCGTCGGCTTTTTTGAACTTGTCCTTCATGCGGTCGAGCATTTCCGCGTGGCATTTGTCGGGGTCGGATTTGCATTCCTCGCGCTGTTTGGCGAACTCGTCCATTTTTTTCCTGTTATAGGCTTCGAATTCTTCCAGCGTTATCTGGCCGTCCTTGTTGGCGTCGATTTCATCGAAATCGCGCGCCAGCATCGGCATTCCCTGTCCGGCTTCTGCCTTGCTCAGGCTGCCGTTGCCGTCGCGATCGGCCTTCTTGAACCATTCCTTGAAATGTTCTTCCATGCGCGCCTGCATTTCGGCGCGGCATTTTTCGGCGTCGCCCTCGCATTGCATTCCCCACGGCCCCGCTCCATGACCGGGTTCGTGGCCGTGGCCGTACCCCATCATTCCCCCGCCCATCGGTCCCCACTGCGGCGGCCCGCCGCCTTCGTCGGCAACGGCCAATCCCGGCGACAATGCAAGATGAACTGCCAGCAATGCGGCGGCAGCGCTAAAAATGGAAAATATCCGTTTCATCACACCCTCCTCGAATAGATCGATGACTGTTATTTCTGATAAATTTCACGATTGGCGCGGTCGAGATCGCGCATCAGAGCGCGCTGCTGGTCTTCGTCAAGACGATCATCGCCGGGGCGCGATGGTCCGGGACGTTGCTGATCGGGCGGCGGCAGCCGTGCCGGCTCGCGTAATTCGCGCTGGAAGCGATGGGAATGCCGCATATCGGCGGACCCGTCGCCCGCCGTGCGCGGATCGGCGTGCGCCGGCGCGGCGCCCCAGATTGCGGCCGCCAGCACCGCGCCACACAGAATTTTCGCGTCGGTATGTATCACGAATCGATCTATCACTGCCGATTATCAATGCCGGCCGTCGCCGGTGTGAAAGCATGCTACGCTTACTTTAGAAACCAGATGTTAACCGGCAGCGGTTTTATTGTAACAATTTGTTGCGCCGGCAACCGTCGCAACAATCGCTTACCAAAAACGCGGGAGGGGCGACGGCGAACCGATAAGATGACGCCATGAACGATCCCAATAAAACCAAAATCATCGTTGTCGACGACGACGCGCGGCTGCGCGAATTGCTGAACCGTTATTTGACCGAGCAGGGATTCAGCGTGCGCGCCACTGCCGACGGCAACGAAATGAACCGCTGGCTGGCGCGCGAGCGTTACGACCTGATGGTACTCGACCTGATGATGCCGGGCGAGGACGGGCTGTCGATCTGCCGGCGGTTGCGCGGACTTGGCGAAAAAATGCCGATCATCATGCTGACCGCAAAGGGCGACGACGTCGACCGCATCGTCGGCCTTGAAATCGGTGCCGACGATTATCTGCCCAAGCCGTTCAATCCGCGCGAACTGGTCGCACGCATCCAGGCGGTGCTGCGGCGCGTGCCGGATCCGCCGCCGCCCGGCGCGCCGACCGCCGACCAGCAGGTCGTCAAATTCGGTGAATTCAGCTTCAGCCTCGCCGCGCGCAGCCTCGAGCGCAACGGCGCCAGCATCCCGATCACCACCGGCGAGTTCGCGCTGCTCAAGGCATTGGTACAGCATCCGCGCGTCCCGTTGTCGCGCGACAAACTGATGGAGCTCGCGCGCGGCCGCGAATTCGGCGCCTTCGACCGTTCGATCGACGTCCAGATTTCGCGGCTGCGCAAGCTGATCGAGGACAATCCCGCCAAGCCGGCCTTCATCCAGACCGTGTGGGGCTTCGGCTATGTGTTCATCCCCGACGGCAAGCCCGCGGCATGAGGCTGTTTCCGCGCAGCCTGCTGTGGCGCACGGTGCTGCTGATTGCGCTGCTGATGGTCGCCGGTCATCTGGCATGGCTGCCGATCGTCCAGCTGGCCGAGCGTGAACCGGCCGTGCATCGCGGCGCAGGCCACATCGCGAGCATCGTCAATCTGTCGCGTCTGGCGCTGCTCGACGCACAGCCCGATAAACGCTTCGATCTGCTGCGCAGCATGTCGCAGCAGGAAGGCATTCAGGTTTATATCGGCGATCCGAAGGAAACGGTCGCGCCGCTGCCCGACGATCCGCCGTTCATGAAACCGCTGGCCGACGAACTCAAGCAACGGCTCGGTGAAGATACCCGACTCACCAATCTGCGCAACGGCATGCCGGGACTGTGGGTCAGCTTCAGGATCGACGGCCAGGAGTACTGGGTGCGCCTGCCGCGCAACCGCATCGGTCCGCCGCCAAGCCCGCTTGGCTGGATCGGTTGGGGCGTGCTGGTACTGGCATTGTCTCTGATCGGCGCCTTTCTGGTGGTCGCGCGCATCAGCCGACCGCTGCGCGAACTGACGCGCGCGGCGACCCAGATCGGCCATGGCCGCGTGCCGCAACCGGTGACCGAATCGGGACCGTCGGAAATCAGCACGCTCGCGCACGCCTTCAACCAGATGGCGAATGACCTGCAGCGTATCGAAGCCAATCGCGCGCTGCTGCTGGCCGGCGTCTCGCACGATCTGCGCACGCCGCTGTCGCGCATCCGGCTCGGTGTCGAAATGCTTGACGACAAAATGGACCCCGCGCTGCGCGCGGGCATGGTGCAGGACATCGAGGACATCGACGCCGTCATCAACCAGTTTCTCGATTTCGCGCGCGTCACCGGCGAAGAAGCGCTTCTGACGGAGTGCGACCTGAACGAACTCGCGGGCTCCGTGATCGAACGCTACCGGCGGCAGGGCAAAGACGTCACCGCGCAGCTTGGCAACGTGCCGCGGTTGCCGCTGAAAAGCGCGGCGATGCAGCGCCTGCTGACCAATCTGATCGACAACGCGCTGCGCCATGGCGGCGCGCCGGTCGAGGTCGAGACCGCGCTGGAAAACGGCAAGGTACGGCTGTCGGTATTCGACCGCGGCCCCGGCATTCCCGAGGCCGAGGCCGAACACATGCTGCAGCCGTTCACGCGACTCGATGCCGCGCGCAGCACCAGCGGCTCGGGGCTGGGATTGGCGATCGTCGACCGCATCGCGCGCATGCACCGCGGCAGCGTCAGGCTGCTGGCGCGGCCGGGCGGCGGCCTGGAAGCGCGGATCGAACTGCCGCCGGCAAAGACCGGCTGATTCCGGGATGACCGGAACATTTCACTATTCTGCAGCTTTCCCGGCGTAAAATTCATCTGAACTGGCGCGCGCTCGGCACGGAATTCAGATGCAGCGGCGGCGGGTTCGCCGGCGATTTTGCCGCCGCGCTGCTGCGCCAGTTCCGCGGACCGCTTCCGTTGTCGACATTCCCCTCCCCCCACCGCACTCTGCGCCGGATCATTGATTGCGGGCATCCCAGCGTTCGAGCATCCGATAGCTGACGCCCGACGGGTCACGGACTGCCTCGACCAGCGCGAAATCCCGCACCGGCCAGGTGCAGGCGATCGGCGGCGGCGCGGCCGTCGGCCGCGACCCGCGCAGCAGCGTCACATGCGGCACGTACGGCCGGCGGTCGAAGTCGAACTCCGCTTCCTCCAGCGCCGACTCAAGCGCCACCACGAAGTCGAACAACGGCGGCGGAACGGCATGCGGGGCGGCCCATAAGATGCGGTTGTGCTGCCAGTAACGGACTGCGCCGAATTCCAGCGCAAACGCGGGCATGCGCTGCGCGGCGGCGATGGCCGCAAGCTGCGGAATTTTTTCGCGCAAGACGTCGCCGAGAAACACCAGCGTCAGATGCAGATCGTCGCCGCGCATCGCGCGGCCGCCGCATGAGGAGTGCAACATCCGCGCCGCACGAAGCAGTTC
>Ga0335085_10014486_pt1 | contig 11499 bp, 12 predicted proteins | sample Lox_Sample_45_FD_206712 | JGI IMG/M metagenome (GOLD analysis project Ga0335085, IMG submission 206712) | Soil microbial communities from Loxahatchee National Wildlife Refuge, Florida, United States - Lox_Sample_4.5 | ecosystem: Environmental > Terrestrial > Soil > Wetlands | place: USA... | reverse complement strand
CACGAAGCCGGGGAAGGCCGTCTTCACTCAACAGGACTTGATATCCCTCTTCGGTCTTGACCACAAAGATGTCTGGAATCATCACCTGCCGGGTTGGCGTAAAGAACGGCCGACCCGGTTTTGGTTCGAATCCCTCTATCACCTTCGCTGCATGACAGACGTCCTCAAGGCTAACCCCTAACCGTTTTGCAATAACAGGGTAGCGTTTTGATTCCAGCTCCGGAAGGTAATCTCGTAAGATGGATTCCACTAAAGAACCCTGCAAACCTACTTGGCGAACTTGGATCAGCAGACATTCCTTCAGATCTCTCGCTCCAACGCCAGGAGGGTCAAACTCTTGGATGAAGCTCAAGACCTTTTCCACCTCCCCCACAGGTGCTCGGGCAGTGCTCGCTACTTCATCGATGGAGACCCGAAGATAACCGTCATCATCTATGTTGCCGATCATCAACTCTCCAATCGCCCGTTCGCCTTCGCTGATCTGTGATAAAGCAAGTTGCCAAAGGAGATACTCTTCCAGAGAATCTTTCTTTGAGAGGGTCTGTTCATACGATGGTCGTTCTTCAGAAGAATCCGTCCTAGATTCCTGGGTGGTCCATTCGCGCCGTTCTTCTTGGAAATAATCCTCCCAATTAAATTCCATTTCATCGGATCGTTCTGTCGCTGTTGGTGTCTCGACAGAGTTGTTCTCCACTGTAGCTGCCTCTTCCTCCACGGATTCCAATGTGGCATCCTCTTCTAAAAGCGGATTCTCCAACAAAGTTTGTGAAATCGTCTGCTGCAACTCAAGCCTAGAAAGCTGCAACAATTTAATCGCTTGCTGAAGCTGAGGCGTCATGACCAGCTTTTGCATTAATCTTAAATCCATTCTTGTCTTCATGACCGCCTCATCGTACGCATTTATGGTTGCCATCGGAAGCGTTCCCCAAGGTAGACCGCCCTGGCCTTCGAACTTCCCGCGATCTCCTGGGGTGTTCCCGATTCTAAGATCTCTCCTTCATGGATCAGATAAGCACGATCTGTAATCTCCAAGGTTTCCTGTACATTATGATCCGTAATAAGGACACCGATTCTTCGTTCTTTGAGTTGAGAAATTATTTTTTGGATATCCCCTACCGCAATCGGATCGATTCCTGCAAAAGGTTCATCCAGAAGTAAAAACTGTGGTTTTGTTACCAGGGCACGAGCAATCTCCACGCGACGGCGTTCACCCCCTGAGAGGGTATGGGCCTTTTGTCGTGCGAGGTGCAGAAGGTTAAACTCTTCGAGCAAACCTTGAGCACGATTGGATTGCTCTTGTGGAGAAAGGTTCAACATCTCCAGGATGGCAAGGAGATTTTCCTCCACGGTCATCTTACGAAAAATCGAGGCCTCTTGGGGTAGATACCCCATCCCCTTCCTTGCGCGAAGATACATCGGCAGATCTGTGATACTCTCATGATCTATAAAAACATCACCTCGATCGGGTTTCAACAATCCAACCATCATATAAAAAACCGTCGTTTTACCTGCACCGTTGGGCCCGAGAAGCCCCACCACCTCTCCTGTCTGAATGCTCAGACTGGCATCTTTAACCACCGAGCGACTACGAAAACTCTTCTTTAGCCCTCGCGCACCGAAGACATGACTCTCCTTCTTAAGATCCATCGTCGTGGTCATCGTTGAATAATAGCGCTGCTGCCTTCGGTCAGGCTCCGATTTTCTTTTAGAAAGAAGGTCATCTTCGTTCCGTTGACTTTGTAATCCTTTTCCCTTGACTCCGGGTTGCCGGTTAACACCACCTTATCCTCTGCCCCATAATAAACCGCCGTTTGGGAAGTTGCCTGACGGTCTGCAGTTACAATCCGCACATGGCCGCTTGCCTCAATCATCGAGATCGATAGATTCTCCGGAGAAATGCTCTTGTTCTGTGGAGAATCGATAGGAGAAGGCCCACGGAGAGGGACACTGTTGGCAACGCGGGAAAATGTCACAACCATCCGGTCTGCCTCCATCTGAAAATCATCTCCGTGCACACGGACCTTCCCTTCAAATTCCGCACGATCTTCTTGGTTTCGGACCATCATACGCTCTGAAGTGATCAAAATCGGGGTGCGTGTCGGCTCCGTGGCTGCGCCTTCGCTAACCCAAAGGCTTGCCGTCAGACTCAGGCAGATCACGAACAATCTTTTAGCGGTTAAGATGGGCAACCACGTCATGGAGCACCTGAGTTTCTTGCAGGGCCAGATTCACCCGTAGTCCTGTTCCGTGAATATTTCCATTGGGTCCCTCTATTTGAATCGGTGCCGCGGACTGTATCTCGCGAGTCTTGTTTATCCAATCCAGAGTAGAGGTGTAGAGATGATAATCTTGGTTCATCAAAACATGGATAGGATCGCTTTGATTGGCAATCTGAAAGTCTTTTGAGTCTGTGTCCAAAACGCCCTTCTCACCTTGGAGCGCCATACCCATCCCATTGTCATTAAGGAATGTCACATGAACATCGTCAAGCAGCGCCTGATGTTTCCGTTCAAACATCTCGGCAGATTTTGCACGGATCTCCCATTCGACTCGTCCGTTTCTAGTCGAGAAAAATCTAAAATCGGTCATCTCGACATCTGCCTTTCTCGAAATGTCAAAAGGGATAAGAGACAGACTCTTTCTGTTTAAACCCAGGCTGATCATGACAAGGACTACAATGCCTATGATCGCTCCGGCGATTAACAAAGCACCATATATTCGATCCGATCTCACCCTCGACCAGCCTTTTCCAGCAACCGCTGGGCTCTAAATCCCTCCTGAGAAAGCGATTTGCCTTGACCGGTCTCGTCGATGCGGAAAAGCGAGAACGCTTCCGACAGATGCTTTGGTACCTCTGCCTCCAGGCGAATGAACCGACCTTGGTTCTCAAGTTTCCGGACTACAGAAAACGGATACAGCCTTGCCAACAGGTCCTCTCGCCCAACCGGGATCAGCAGATTCCATCTCTCGTTCGGGGGGAAGACCATCGCATCCATCCGCTTGATAAGGTCTGGTATGCCATGCCCGCATAAGGCCGAAATGAATACACCGCTTGCCTGATTGTCAGACCCTCTGAACCGGATTTTCCCGTTCGGCTGACAGACGGCCTGGTCAGCCAACAAATCCAGTTTATTATACACTTCAAGCTGTGGTTTTTTGTCTGCACCGAGTTCCGCCAGTACTTTTTGGACGGCTGCTCTCTGGATTTCCATCTGCGGATGGCTGAAGTCAATAATATGCAAAAGAAAATCCGACTCCACGACCTCCTCTAAAGTCGCTTTGAAAGCTGCAATCAACGGATGGGGAAGGCGCTGTATAAAACCAACGGTATCCGACATCAACACCTCATGCATGCTGGATAGCTTGAGTTTCCTCACCGTGGGGTCCAGCGTCGCAAACAGTTTGTCCTCGACCAGCACATTGGCTTGGGTTAGAGTATTGAGGAGCGTAGATTTCCCCGCATTGGTGTAGCCTACAATGGCCACGGTTGGAATTGAAACCGCACGCCTTCGATCCCGATGCAGTGCCCGGGTTTTCCGAACCCGCTTCAGATCCTGTTCCAGCTTGTGAATGCGTCTCCGTATTCTCCGACGGTCCAGCTCAAGTTGTGTCTCGCCGGGCCCCTTTGTCCCGATTCCACCGCCGAGCTGAGACAATGATTTTCCTTTTCCAATGAGGTGCGGGAGGAGATACTGAAGCTGTGCGAGCTCTACCTGGAGTTTTCCCTCGCTGGTCCGTGCCCTTCTCGCAAAGATGTCGAGGATGAGGCCGGTTCGGTCAATCACACGTGTCGATAGCGCTTCTTCCAAGTGTTGCATCTGGACGGGTGAGAGATCATCATTAAAAATGACAATATCCACATCCCAACGCCGGCAGAGTTCTCCGATCTGCGCTGCCTTTCCGGGACCAATCAAAAAAACAGGATCGCGGCGGGGCCGATGTTGTATGATCGCATCCACAACCTGTGCCCCTGCAGTATCCGCTAACCGGGCTAGCTCCTCAAGGGAATCTTCAACGATCCATCTTTTTTCGTGACCTAATTGAAGACCGACCAATAATGCTTTTTCCATAATCTTCTAATTTAATTTGAGAAACTTTTGTCACCTGCGAGGTCCATAGAAAAGCTAGAGGTGATCCATCATCAGAATATACGATTGGTCTTGTCTTGTCAACCAATCGAGACTGTATTTGAAACGAGAAAAACATCTTGACAAATTCACAGTAAGAGGTGTAAAAAAGAGAGCCTGAAGATCAATGAAATGACGCTTATTCTTCTGCATACTGTAAGGAGGTACAAACATCAAACAGAAGCGGTTCAGCTTTATTGATTTTGCTCTCTTGATAGCGTTGGTGTATCTCGGCGTTGCTGCTCAGAGTCATGCACAAGAAGCACCCAAAGCAGCACCGCCTCCGCCTGGCCCCCCTGCCGTTGAGAAAAGCTATCCGGAAGATTTTGAATTGATCTGGAATAAATTGCCGGACGTGTTAAAAGAAAGAAATCTCTTTGAGCATATACATGGCAATGCCGTTTTAGACAAGGAGAAAGGGACCATCACCACCCCGACCCTTCGGTACTTCAAAATCATATCGGCGAAGGCGCCTGTTGTTGAGGAGGACTTCCGCGACACGTACATCATTACTGTAATCAAAGCACCGGCGGGAAGTAAAGGGGCCACGGTTAAAGTCCAACGGAAATTCGAGATGTATGACCCAAACGCCAAACCCGTGCCGACCTGGGTTGAGACTGATCCAACAAAGCTGAAAGAGAAGGTCGGGACCAGCGGTGACGATCTACTAAACGCCCTTCAAGTTCACTTAGCCAGCCTGCCCGCCGGACAGGCAGGCGCAGCACCCACAACTCCCGCTCCAGCGCCTACTCCGGCAGCACCTCCTAGCGCATCACCCACGGCTCCTACTCCCGCACCGACTCCTGCAGCACCCCCTAGCGCAGCGCCAGCCAGTCCAACGCCTAAACAATAAAACGGTTATTTCTTTTCTGATTGCTTTTAGTTTAATTCCTCGATAAGCTCTCCCACAAAAGGATGCCATCTACCTGACATTACTGCAGACCGCTCCAAAACTCACTCTCAGGGATTGGCTTATTCAAAAGCGGCTCACAATCGCTGTGGCAATTATCATCACCCTAGGAACGACGGCACCGGCCCATGCTTTCAGACCGTTTTTATCGGAAGATGCAGCTGTGCTCACGCCTAGAGACTTTGAAATCGAGTTCGGCATTTTGGAAATATCCCATCAACCCGGCGATTTGATTTCTGGACATCCTTTGCAACTTGAGGCGGGCCTTGTAAAGAACTGGGAATTGATTTTGAGGGGTGAGCTACAAACCATATTTAAGGACGGTCAGATCAGTTGGAACAACAGCCTGGTCAACATGGCGTCCACTGACTTGCTGATTAAAGGAGTGTTGAGAGAGGGAAGTTTGCGTTCCAGCAACGAATGGATTCCGAGCATTGCGCTTATGGCAGGACCTTTGTTCCCGACATCACGTGGAGACAGGAAGATTGGGTTTCAAGGAACCGCGATTGCATCCGGCAAAATGGCTCGGACCTTATATCATCTTAATGTCGGCGGCTTATTGGATAAATCCGATAGTGATCCCGGTATTATATGGGGGCTTGTATTGGAATACATGATGTCGGATAACTTCTTGGCTGTCTGGGAAATTGATGGAAAAGGGGTTGAGAATCATATTCCCGATAACTCGACCTTAGTCGGAATGATTTGGACGTTCCCCTCTAGTCGTGTCAGCATTGATATCGCCGGGCGTTTTGGTTTAACTGACCCTGCACCCGACTGGCTCGTGACTTTGGGAATTACGTTTGCGTTCTCTGTCCTTTAGACAGCGATACTTGTAATAATCACGTCTGTTCATTTAGAATTGAAAAAACCGTATTTTCCTTGACACGCGTAAAAAGGTAGTGTAACCTTGCCGTCGTTTAATTGCTTTTACAATGGGCAGAGAATTCCAACAACAATAGAGGAGGATACCACCATGGGACGAAAAGGCGTGTTATTTGCTGTTTTGTTGGTTTCCATTTTTTCACTGGCTGCCTGCGCAGGTGTGGGCGGTTACACACAACCGGCCGGGCTAATGCCGATGGGCTGGATATACACCAATTCGACATCGGGGACTCAAATATTAGAGCCTGGTGTCACCCCTACTAAAGAAGGGAGAGCCTGCGGGGACTATATTGTCTTTGTTGGAACCGGTGATACATCGATAGAAACCGCGATGAAGAACGGCGGTATTAAGAAGGTCGTGTTTGTCACTCATTCTGTTAAAATGGTGCTAGGCTCGATTTATGGAGAAGTATGCACTATTGTACGAGGAAACTAGATCGCCATTTTTAAACGAAACAGCCACTTGTAGGTGGCTGTTTCGTTTTTGCACAAAATCTATTCCGACCGTTCTTAGCCTTTGGTAAATCATGCTGTTTAGTTCGTCGAGATGGTGTTGGCCTCTCGCACCAATCCTTAGGAGCCGAGTTGCCTTTGCTTTCTCCGTCCTTTAAAGACTAAATCGTACAAATTCGAAGACGCGGCATGACAACTCATAAAAATCTTGTCCTTCTTTTTGTCATGAGTTGTACGCTGCTGGGATGCAACGGGTTATTTTTCTATCCTTCCGAAAAAACTTTCTTCACGCCACACGACTTTGGCGCAACATATGAAGATGTCCATTTCACAAGCAAGGATGGGACACAATTAAATGGATGGTTTATCCCTGCCATTGGCCCTGCCAAAGGAACGGTCATTCATTTTCATGGCAATGCTGAAAATATGACCAACCACTACCTATTTGTCAAGTGGTTCCCAAAAGAAGGTTTTAATTTGTTTGTTTTTGATTACAGAGGCTACGGTGCGTCCTCAGGGAAGCCCGATCGGAAGGGCATGGTCGACGATTCGATAGCAGCCATCAGCTATATCCGTCAGCGCCCCGATGTAGATTCCCATCGGATCCTGATCTTTGGGCAAAGCCTGGGAGGCGCATTGGCACTTACCGCAGTTGCCCAGAGTTCAAAAGAGGGCATTCGAGCCGTCGTAGTAGAAAGCGCCTTTGCTTCCTACCGGAGCATCGCGCGTGAAAAATTGGGTGATTTCTGGCTAACTTGGCCATTGCAGTGGCCTCTTGCCTGGCTTCTGATCAGCGACGAGCAAAGCCCGCTTCCCGTGATTAAGAAAATTGCTCCAGTTCCATTATTAGTAATCCACGGAGATGACGACCACACCGTCCCATACAAACAAGGCCAATTGATATACCAAGAAGCCTCCCCTCCAAAAGAATTTTGGACTGTTACAGGAGGACACCACACGGAGGCTTTTACCCGTTATGCAGTAGAGTATCGACCGAGGCTGGTCAATTTTTTTGAGGTGCAGCTAAACGGTCCACTTTCTTCCCACTCCGCTACGGAACCAGTCTCGAAATAGAGCTGTTGTACAGCAGCCCCGTTTCCTTTTGATCAAAAATACCATAGGCAAACAGCTCGAATAAAAAAGCGGCCTGAAAAGCATATGCTCCTTTATCGTTGTCATCGCATGTCGGCTCCTTCTCAAGATCCATATCCGGCTGCCTGGATGAGATATATTTAAATCCCTTAGGGCATTTGATGTGCGGATATCCATCGTTATCTGAGTGGCGGGCCTCGTGAATCAGACTATAAAGTCTTTCCACCATATTCATCTTTGTAAAGAAAAAATCCCCCAGGATAAAATCTCCACCATTTTGATTGATGGCCGCGGTCCAGGCATTGTGATATGAAACACTTTTTATTCGGGTTAATAACCAGCGGGAAAGGTCTTTGCCACCCAATGGGAAGCCGAACAATTCCTTAAATCGGCTCAGTCGACGATAGACTCTCTTGTTGACTTTTAACTCGCCTGGCTCAAGCATTCTTAATTGATCGAGGGCCGACTCCAATACCTGGACCTGTTCAGCCTTCAACCCTGACAGCTCGATATGGTACTCCTCCCAATAGGGTTCCTTTGCCAAGGCTGTTTCATCCATAAAACTAAAGCACAAAACAAATATATGTGCTGATGCAATCGTTATTATTTTCATGAGCGACAAACGGATCATTCTTTAAAGGTCTTTTTCAAAACCATTAAAAGTAGTAATTAATGGCCGACAACCATTCATTTTGACTGTTCAGCAGGTTCCATTCAAGCCGAACGTCCACGTTTTGGCTAATTGAATACCTCTGATTGACGAGAACTTTATAATAATGGGATTCATTACCCAGAGGAAAACTCAAATAATCCCCCGCAACCTGGATCCTCCAATTCTTTGTGATATCAATCAATGTTCCGGCCGTTCCTCCGCCGCCCAGCCGGTAATCGTCGTCGAAATGACCCGAAAGTTCCAATTCGAGGTTGATCAGCGAATAAAAAACGATGGGAGAAAAAAAGTCCGGTTCATAGGTTAATCCGATTCCGTAGTTTGTCTTGAATGAATTGCAATAGCCGCAATTTAGATCTCTTATGGTATCCAAACCGACACTTAATTTCCACGATAACTTTTTGAATAAGGAGTCATAAGGTGTTAGGGAAATAATATCGATCAACTTTAGACTGTCCAGCCTGGCTTTTCTTGATTCATTATAATATCGCGCTGTGATGTCTAAGAACAGAATCTGCGAGTCCTTTCCATAGCCGGTCTCTTTGGCCAAAAGATCATGGTAAGCTGGCCTAAAAGAGATTTCTTCAAAAAGCTCACTCTCATTTCCACCGATTCCCAATTTAACCCGCGCGCTCCCATGTCCTAATTCCGGAGGACTGGAAAAACGGGTGGTTTCGAATGAATCGTTACGCCTGAAATCCAGGTTGCTCCGCTCCAGAAGAATCTTTCGCGTCGTTGGATCAATCACACCCGCGCTTCTTTCCCGCCGCATGTTTTGGTATTGCGCATAGTCCAGATAAGCATCCAGGATCAAAGCTTTCTCCGACACGCTGAGCTTGAGGTAAGGCTCTTTCTCAATCCATGAAGGATCTTTTGCCAGGTGATAAAGTATTCTCTTCTGTTCCGGAGTCATCTGCAGCTCTTTGTGCTTCATCTGACTTAGAAGAGAAGGCCTGTAAAAGCGTTTTGAAATTAACCCGGGATAAAGGGTTAATACCTTGACAGTATCAGCCGGAATGACTGCAAAGAGGAACTCATCAGTCAAGTGCAGATCCGGATTCGCAACTTCCAATAGCGGAAGGATCTGATAAGAGCAGTTTTCCTGGAAATAGAAGTAATCAAAGTAATTCCCTCCAAGTTCCCAAAGATGCAGTAGCAAATAGTTCATCTGATCGTCGTTAAAGTTCAACTCATATTCCCAAAGGTCCCGGATTTCGAGGTTGTTGTATTCCTGAACCTTCACATAATATGGAGCAATTGAGAATAATCCTTTGAAACCGCCGAACAATCCTTTATAAATGTAAACAAGATTATTTCCAGTATCCGCTAAAGCAGCAAAATTAACTCCATAATCCAGAAGGTTCTGTTGAGGACCTTTCCGTTTTTTATCGATACGTAAAAAAGTGTGTCCGAACATAGACGCAGGATTGTTCATATAATAGGACGCAAAAATAAAAGTTATCTTTTCAGGGTCCAGTCCTTTTAACCAGCTCTCAAGACGCTCGCATCGAACCTCAGGCAGCTTGGCTGGATCGAAAGATAGCTCCGTCTTGAGCCATTTATAGCGTGCCGGGAAATTACACTGGGGATGGTCCTCTCCCGGTTTCAGGCCATCTATAGGCATGAAAAAACCTTCTAAAGTCGCGACCAGTTCTGCTTGGGGATCGTTCTTTCCCAATGGTGAATTAAAAAAATTCGGCCCATCTTCCTGGCTTTCGTATTTTCCAAAAACCTTCTTCTTATAATGGACGAGTAGATGCCAATACCTTTTCTCTGCCAGATTATTTATCCGGGCCTGTTGGACAAGCCTGCTTTTGTAATCCTCCTGTTCAATATCGGCAGCAAAAGTAACAAAGCCGTTACTGTAGACAATGAGCGTGACAAGAAAAATGAGGACATTCATTCTTATTGATCTGAGTTGCACGGATAAAAAAAGAGGATACGATTCCTTGCACCTCAATGCAAGAGAGATCGTATCCTCTAGACGTCAAAAATAATTGCTTTTAATTAGTGCAAGCTGCGGAAAGTTCCGTATCGCTCGACATCACCGCCTTTACGGCAGTCAACATCTCGGACGGAGTGGTCCGATCACTGGCCAATATTGTTTCATAATTTCGCTGTGCAACGGTGTTGAAGCGGTGCTGTTGTGCTGTCGGACAACCCAGCAACCCGGCCAAGGTTGTCAATTGTTCTCCTTCGCCGGTCGCCATCTCTTTGGCGAGACCAGAGAAGTTGTTTGCAACAAATTGCTCCTGCTCTAACTTTGCGGTATCCCACCCCTTTGCGTCACAATTTGACGTACCGGAGGAAATTGCAAAAGACTGAAAGGAAGCGACATTAGTTGTTGCGGCCAATATCTGGACACCACCTTTTTGCTTACCAAAAATCAGTGCACCAAGCCCGCATCCTGCCTCATCATAACCGGCAGCGCCGATCTCAGTAGCGGCAAACGCAGAAGCGGAAGAAAGACACAGGATGGTTCCAACAATGGCGAATATATACCTTTTCATTTTGACCCTCCTAGTATGTTCGTTTGACAGGCCAATTCTAAAACCCGTTATCGTTCGTTTTAAATTTTTGAACACGAGGCAGAGAGCGCCGGATCACTAGACATGCCTTTTGTCAACGATGCCAGCATTTCTGATGGTGTCGTTCTCTCACTTGTAAAAATAGAATTGTAGTTCTGCTTGGTAAAGCTTGCAAAACTGTTGGTCTTGTCCGTCGAACAGCCCAGCAAACCGGCCAAGGTGTCAAGACTTTCCCCTTCACCAGCCGCCATTTCTTTAACGAGACCATTGTAATTATTTTCAACAAACAGGGTCTGCTCGCTTTCAGCGGTCACAAGCCCCATCGACTTGGAACATCCTGATGTCCCCGATGTCATGGCAAATGTCTGATTGCTGGAAAATTGGTTTAACATCGTCGCGCCGAGCTGAGCCATAATATCATTTTTCTTTCCAATTTCTTTTGCGCCCCAACCGCACCCCGCCGCGCCATACCCAGCGGCAAAACCGGTTGAAGCAATCGCCACTGTAACAAATATGGCCGCTAGTAACAGAGGAATCCTTTTCATAGATAGCCTCCTTGATGGTTTTTTAGGTTTTCTTCACGAACCATTTGAGCAACTTTCGAATTAGACTTTTTAGGCTTTGATCTCTATACACCCTATTAAATCACCGCTCCTTTCCGGGTATGTTATGCAGCGCTTATACAACTCTTGATGATTTTTGTCAAGAATTTTTTAAATCTCTTGGTTAAAAAATGGTGATTGTAAAAGATCTGACACCAATTTATAGTGGTGTCAATGAAACTCGAGACTTTTGAGTTCGTCGGTAAATCTGAAAATAGAGCCCGGTTGTTCT
>Ga0335085_10014485_pt1 | contig 11499 bp, 11 predicted proteins | sample Lox_Sample_45_FD_206712 | JGI IMG/M metagenome (GOLD analysis project Ga0335085, IMG submission 206712) | Soil microbial communities from Loxahatchee National Wildlife Refuge, Florida, United States - Lox_Sample_4.5 | ecosystem: Environmental > Terrestrial > Soil > Wetlands | place: USA... | reverse complement strand
CGTTCTGCCCCTCGTCACGGTGTTTTCGCAGGCCCTGGCGCACGGCATTGCGGAAGCCTGGGACGCCCTGGCTGAAACCGACTCGCTGTCTGCCATTCGCCTGACTTTGGTGGTCGCGGCAACTGCAGTTCCGCTCAACATCGTGTTCGGTATCGCCGCAGCTTGGGCAATCTCAAAATTCGATTTCGTCGGCAAGAGTTTTCTCACTTCGCTCATCGACATCCCGTTTTCCGTCTCACCGGTCATTTCGGGCCTTATCTACGTTCTGGTCTTCGGTCTCCAGGGCTGGTTCGGCAGTTACCTGCGGGACATGAACGTGAAGATTATCTTCGCGCTACCCGGCATCATTCTCGCCACCACTTTCGTGACATTTCCCTTTGTGGCACGCGAACTGATCCCGCTCATGACCGACCAGGGCCGTGATGAGGAGGAAGCCGCCGTTTCCCTCGGTGCCTCGGGTTGGCAAACCTTCTTTCGTGTCACATTGCCCAACATCAAGTGGGGCCTGCTCTATGCTGCGCTGCTGTGCAATGCGCGGGCGATGGGCGAGTTCGGCGCGGTCTCGGTGGTCAGTGGTCACATTCGCGGACTGACCAATACGATGCCGCTGCATGTCGAGGTTCTGTACAACGACTACCAGTATGTCGGAGCCTTCGCGGTCGCATCGCTGCTTGCGATGCTGGCGCTGGTTACTCTTGCCCTCAAAAGCTTTCTCGAGTGGCGCTACGCCGACGAGATCGCCGCCGTTCACCGCCACTAAAGGGAGTGGATCATGACGCTCGTTGTCGAATCCGTCGCCAAGCAGTTTGGACGTTATCCTGCCTTGAATGGCGCCAGTTTCTCCGCGCCGGAAGGGGCATTCGTGGCATTGTTGGGTCCATCGGGTTCCGGCAAGACGACGCTGCTGCGCATCCTGGGCGGGCTTGAAATTGCCGATGTCGGGCGCGTCGCATTTGCCGGGCTGGATTGGCTTTCCATTCCCGCGCGCGAACGGCGCGCCGGCTTCGTATTCCAGCAATATGCGCTTTTCCGCCACATGACCGTCGCAAGAAATATCGCATTCGGGCTGGAAGTGCGCTCGCGCAAGGAACGCCCCGGGCGAGTGGAAATTGCCCGCCGGGTCGATGAGCTCCTGCAATTAGTTCAACTGGAGGGCCTGGGCCATCGCTACCCAAGCCAGCTTTCCGGCGGTCAGCGCCAACGGGTCGCCTTGGCCCGTGCGCTGGCGATCGAACCCCGCATGTTGCTCCTCGATGAGCCGTTCGGCGCTCTCGATGCAAAGGTGCGCAAAGAGCTACGAATCTGGCTGAGAGGTCTGCATGACCAGACCGGCATTACCACGATTTTCGTTACTCACGACCAGGAAGAGGCCTTGCAAATGGCGGACCTTGTGGCCGTGTTGAATGCCGGACGGATCGAGCAGATCGGCTCGCCGCAGGAACTCCGGTCGGCGCCGGCAACCAGCTTCGTATCGGGATTTCTCGAACAGGTGGGAAGCGCGCAGGCCCTGCCGCGACAGACCCGGACAGCGTCAGTCATCACCATCGGAAACAGATCTGCACCGGATAGTGACCGAATGCGCCTCGCGCACTAGAAGAATCGTTGCCTATGGGGGGCAATTGCGTGTAAGTCGCAGGAGTCTCCATGCGGTAATACGATGTACAATTGCTCGAACTGTCCCGGGTACTGTTGCTCCTACCCGCTCATCGCGCTCACGAAACGCGACATCGAGCGGCTTGCAAAGCATTTCGGTCTTACATTCGCGAAAGCCCGGAAAAAATTCACCGTCGAGCGCTATGGGGCGAAATATTCCATGCGCCGCAAGGCCGACAAGCACTTTGGACGCATCTGCCAGTTCTTCGATACCGAGAAGCGGTGCTGCACGGTGTATAAAGCTCGACCGGCAATTTGCCGCGACTATCCCGGGGGCCGGTGCGGCTACTACGATTTTCTGATGTCCGAGCGCCGGGGACAGGACGATCCCGAAATGGTTGCCACGACCTGGAATAAATAGGCCTATCGCCGTCGGGCGGCGGGGGCCCCCCACATCTGCATTCGATCGGATCAGGTTGATAAAAGATTAGGCAATCGGCGCCTGGCGAAGCATATGTTGGAAGCCGCGTCGCTGTTGGGTGCCGTAGAACCCTAGTCGGCCCGAGTTTTGCGTGGCTCATTTCCGGTTCTCTTGGCCGAAGGTGTGGGGCTGTGTAGCTCTGCTCCGCAGGAATGACACGCTGCACCCCCACGTATCTGGATTATGCACTGAACCCATGCGGCTTAAGATCGTGCTCATCGACAGCGATCCCGAGCGGGCACAGGCACTGGAGAAGCAGCTGTCGGAAGCCGGGTTTGCCGATGTCGTGCGGGTGCCAGGCGGCATGGATCTGACCGCCGCCGTCGGGCGCGTTTCGCCCGACCTGGTTATAGTCGACATGGCACTGCCTGATCGCGACGCACTGGAGGATATTCGCGCCGTCTCCGGAGCGCACCCGATTGTCATGTTTGCGGGCGGCGACGATCCAGCTTTCGCCGAGGATGCTATTGCCGCCGGTGTTTGCTCCTACAATCTGTCCGGTGCGGCAGAAGCCGATGTCAGGCCCATCGTTACCTCGGCCATCGCGCTCTTCCGCCGCTATCGGCATATCCAGAGCGAGTTGGAAGTAGCCAAGGCCATGCTCGACGAGCGGCGGGTCATTGAGCGTGCCAAGGCCGTGCTCATGCGCAACCGAAAGATGACTGAGCCGGAAGCCTACGCTTGGCTGCGGCGCAAGGCGATGAATGCCAACAAGAAAATCGGGCAAATCGCGGCTGAGCTGGTGAAAAGGGAAGACAGCCAACTTCCGACGACATCGAGCGGGCAGGGAGAGGGGAGATGATTACGCTCACACCGGCAGGCGCCCGCAATACGGAGGACGCGAAAATGCGGATCGGCCTTCTGCGATTGACCGACGCTGCCCCGGTTATCGTCGCGCACGAATTCGGTTTTTTTGCCGAAGAGGGCGTGGAGACAGAGCTCGTGATCGAGCCGTCATGGGCCAACATCGCGGATAAGCTGGCCTATGGGTTTCTGGATGCGGCGGTCATCATTCCGCCGCTTGCGTTCGCCGTGACGCTGGGCCTGCGCGGGCACACCCAACCTCTTGTCGTTCCCTATACTATCAGCCGCGGCGGCAACACTGTGACGTTTTCCAATTCGCTCGCACAAGAGATTCGGGCACACGCTGTAGCCGAGGACATTTCGATGGCGCAGGCGTTCGCTGGCGTCATTGGGGCCCGTCAGGAGCAATTGGTTCTGGCCGTAGTTCACACGTATTCCACCCATAACCTTTTGCTCCGGTATTGGCTTGCGACAGCCGGCCTCGCGCGAAGCCCTAAGGTCACGCTGGCGGTGGTGCCGCCTGCCTTGGCTGTCGATGCCCTGCAGGCCAAGAGAATTGCCGGATTTTGTGCCGGTGCGCCCTGGGGCGAGATCGCCGAGCGCGCCAGGGTGGGGTTGACAGTAGCAACATCGCAGGACATCTGGCGCAATGCGCCCGAAAAATCCCTGGCGCTGCGTCGATCTTGGGCGGATGCCCAACCGGACACCGTCCAGGGTGCCCTGCGCGCCATGCTGCGTGCCTCGCAGTTCTGCGACAATCCCGCCAACGCTTCCTACACGGCGGCCCTGCTGTCGCGGCGGAGATATGTAAGCGTGGACAGCCACGCGATTATGTCGTCGCTACCGGGCGGTTCCGTCACCTCAAGAAACCAGTCACTCTTCTTTCGCGGGGCGACGACCTTTCCGTTTCGGTCGCAAGCAAGATGGTTCCTGCAGCAGATGGAGCGTTGGGAGTTGCTTGCGCCGGGATTGGATCACCGCGCACTGGCCCACAGCGTGTATCGCCCCGACATTTACCGAGCCGCCATTGCTCCGCTCGGCATGTCGCTGCCGCTGCACGATGAAAAACGGGAAGGGGGGCACAATTCGCCGTGGACACTCGAGGGACATCCCGATCCGATTGCAATGGAGCCGGATTCGTTTTGCGACGGCGCCTTTTTCGATTTCGAGTAGAAGGCAGCAGGCAGGCTACGGCTCAGGCGAGAAGGTTGAGAACGCCCCGGGCCACGAGATAGCACGCGAATAGCATCACCGCAGAATACGACTGTCAAAAGGCACCCCTGGGCCGCAATCGGGGCTGCCTCTTCCGAGAACACCGCCCAGAACGAAGAAGGCGGCAACGGTACCAGCCGACAGATTCTGAAAGTGCGTTGCCTGCCGCTGTGGCGGCGCCAATGGCTGCGTCCGAGGCGAGCGTTGGTCCGATATTGTCTGCAACGAGTTATGCTGCAGCGCTCCTTTTCGACGTAAACTGATCGAAGGCTTCCACGGCCTGGGCAGCATACATCACGCTCGGTCCGGCGCCCATGTAGATGGCCATTCCCATCGTCTCCATGATCTCGTCGCGCGTAGCGCCCTGTTTGACAGCGGCTTCCGCGTGAAAGGCGATGCAGCCGTCACAGCGAATGGCGACCGATATGGCCAGGGCAAGGAGTTCTTTGGTTTTGGTGTCGAGCGCCTTTGGCTCGAGCGCCGCGCGTGCCAAGGCGGAGAACGCTTTCATGGATTCGGGCGTTCCCGCACGTACCTCCTTCAATGCGCCCGACAGCTCCACTGCCATTTGCGGCCAATCTTTGTGCATGAACCGAACTCCTTACCGAATGAACACCGTTTATGACGGAGAATTGGAGGGACACCATATCACATTTCGGCGCCACCGGACGTTGCCGCAATCATTGGGGCATCCGCGTCGCGCAGCCAGACATAAATGGCTGGGATCACGAGCACGGTCAGCAGCGTCGACGACGCGAGGCCGAACAGCAGCGAGATGGCAAGCCCCTGGAAGATGGGGTCGGTGAGGATCGTCGCCGCGCCGATCATCGCGGCGATGGCGGTCAGCAGGATCGGCCGGAACCGCGTGGCGCCGGCATCGAGCAACACCTCACGTAGCGTCTTTCCCGGTGCAGCTCCGTGCCTGATGAAATCCACAAGCAGAATCGAATTGCGCACGATGATGCCGGCGAGCGCAATAAAGCCGATCATCGAAGTAGCGGTGAACGGTGCGCCGAAAAGCCAGTGGCCGAGCACGATGCCGATCAGCGTCAGCGGTATCGGCGTGAGAATGACCAACGGCAGCCTGAAGCTGCCGAACTGCGCCACAACGAGGACATAGATGCCGAGTATCGCCACCATGAAAGCCGCACCCATGTCGCGGAAAGTGACGTAGGTAACTTCCCACTCGCCATCCCACAGGAGCGACGGCTTGCTTTCGTCGGCCGGCTGGCCGTGAAACAGGACCGTTGGTTGCGGCAGCTTTCCCCAGTCGTGCGATTTCACCAGCCTGTCGACGGCGAACATGCCGTAGATCGGCGCTTCGAACTCCCCCGCCAATTCGGCGGTCACCATATCGGCATAGTGACCGTCGCGGCGGAAGATCATCGGCGAGCCGAGTTCTTCCTTCACGCTTACGATATCCCCCAGCTCGACCACCGCCCTGTTGCCCGGCTCGGCGTTGGCAGGCACTGGCGTCGACGCCAGCTTTTGCGACCACGACAGGTCGCTCTTCGGTTCGCGCACCACGATCTCGATCGGGTTGCGATCTTCGCCGCGATGCGAATAGCCGACCGGGACGCCGCCCAAAAGTGCGCTCAGAGTATCGTAGACGTCGGCCTGTTCGACGCCGAAATATTCGAGCTTGTCCTGATCGATGGAAATTCTCAGGCGCGGCCGCGGCTGGTGCCAGGAATCGTCGACATCGACAACATAAGGAACCGACTTGAAAAGAGCCTTCATCTGTTCGGCAACGGCGCGGCGCGTTTTGGTATCCGGTCCATAGACTTCTGCGAGCAGCGTGGAGAGCACCGGCGGACCGGGCGGCACTTCGACGACTTTCAGCACGCTCCCTTTTGGCAGCGTCAGCGCTGCAAGCTTGTTGCGCAAGTCGAGAGCTATGTCATGGCTCTGGCGGGCGCGCTCGGATTTGTCCGACAGATTGACCTGAAGTTCGCCCTGTTCCGGCTGTTGCCGAAGATAATAATGGCGAACCAGACCGTTGAAATTGAATGGTGCCGGCGTGCCGGCATAGATCTGGATCGATTGCACTTCGGGTATTTGCCGCGCAATGCGGGCGGCGGCGGACAGCGCCTGCGCCGTGTCTTCGGGCGTTGCACCGGTCGGCAGATCCAGCAGCACTTCCAGCTCGGATTTGTTGTCGAACGGCAGAAGCTTGACTGTGACGTTCTCCGTCACGAATAGCATGCAAACGAGAACGGTTGCGCCCGCGACATAGGCGAGAAAGCGTTTCGCGTGCCCGCGGGAGCGCACGATCGGCGCTGCCAGACGGCGATAGAGTGCGCTCAGCCAGCCCTCGCCGTGTTCGCCGCGTTGGTGACGGCGGCGTGGCTTGCCGGAGATCTTCAACAGCGCCCACGGCGCGATCACCATCGCGACAAAAAAGGAAAACAGCATAGCTGCCGAGGCGTTGGCCGGAATGGGGGCCATGTAGGGTCCCATCATGCCGGAGACGAACAGCATCGGCAGCAGCGCGGCAACCACCGTCAGGGTGGCTACGACCGTCGGATTGCCGACTTCCGCGACGGCTTCGATCGCCGCAGTCATGCGGCTGCGGCCGTCGTGCATTGCCCAATGCCGGGAAATGTTCTCCACCACCACGATGGCATCGTCGACCAGAATGCCGATGGAGAAGATGAGCGCGAACAGGCTCACGCGGTTGATGGTGTAGCCCATGAGATTGGCGGCAAAAAGTGTGAGCAGTATGGTCGTCGGGATGACGATCAGCGTCACCGCGGCCTCACGCCAGCCCACCGCGAACCCGATCAGGGCGACGATGGATACCGTCGCCAGGGCGAGGTGGGACAACAGTTCGTTGGCCTTGTCGTTGGCTGTCTTGCCGTAGTCCCGCGTCACCGTCACGTTGATGTCGGCCGGTACGAGCGGACCCTCGAGGGCGTCGAGCCGTTTCACCAGGGCATCGGAAACCACGACGGCATTGGCGCCGGAGCGCTTGGCAAACGCCACGGTGACGGCAGGCACTTCTCGCCAGCCATCGCTGCGAGCCATGGACCAAACGTGGTGTTCGGCGGGGCTCGGGCCGATGAGGACCTTTGCCACGTCGCGGACGTAGACTGGACGTCCGTCGCGCGTAGTGACAAGCAGAAGGCCGATGTCGGGAATTCCCGAAAGCGTGCGCCCCGCGACCGCCTGGACCATGCGCCCATCCTCGCGCAGCTCTCCGGCCAGAAACGAACGGTTCGCGCCCTGAATCTTGGCCTCAAGCTGCTGCAGCGTGACTCCGAACAGCGCAAGTTTGTCAGGATCCGGTTCAACGCTGATTTCGTCAGGCGTACCGCCGGCAATGTAGGTCAGCCCGACATTGTCGATCTTGATGAGTTCGGCCTGGACCTTGCCCGCCAGGGTATAGAGGTCCTTTTCATTCCAGCGCCAAGCGGCATCCGGTTTCGGCGACAGCGTTGCGGTCACGATCGCAACATCGTTTATGCCGCGGCCGACGATCAGCGGCTCTGGAATGCCGAGAGGCATTCGATCGTAATTGGCCCGCAGCTTGGCATGAATGCGCAGGATCGCGTCGTCTTCATTGGTTCCCGTCAGGAAGCGCGCCGTGACCATGACCTGGTCATCCTGCGTCTGGCTATAGACGTGTTCGACACCCTTAATTCCCTTGACGATCTCTTCCAGCGGTTTGGTGACGAGTTCCGCGGCATCCGGTGCCCTCAGTCCATTGGCCTGCACGAAGATATCCACCATCGGGACGCTGATCTGAGGCTCTTCCTCGCGCGGAATCGTCATGAGCGCGACGATTCCGAACACGATGGCCGCCAGAAGGATGAGTGGCGTCAGCGGCGACGTGATGGTGGCGCGTGTCAGCCGGCCGGAGAGCCCGAGGTTCATGGTGGAAGCAGCCGATCGCCTGGCTCAAGGCCCGAAAGGATTTCCAAGCCGTCGCGCAGTTCGGGCCGTGGCAGTTCCTGACCGCGCTGCACGGGCACATCCATCGTGCCGCCGGCCGACCTCCAGATGCGCGCATAGTCGATGCCAAACCGCGTCGTAATCAGATGCGCCGGTACGATGATCGCCTTCCGCTCACCGGCCGTAATCCAGACCCGCACGCGCTGACCAACGAAATAATCCTTGAGTCCGGTAACAGTCGCATCCGCCACGACGTTGCCGTTCTGGACATCGGGATAGACGAGACCGATCGTGCCGAAACGAGGTCCGGCAAGACCAAGATCGGCGCCATCCAACCGCACGGGATCTCCGACCTTCAGATAGCGGGCGTGGCGTTCGGGAATCTGCAGCCTGAGAACGAAATTCTGTTCTGCGACGGTTGCAATGATATCGCCCGGCATAACGACGGTTCCCGCCGTGACAGGCACGGTGATGACCCGTCCGGCGGTCGGGGCAAGCACTTGGCCCTGGGCCTGCTGTTCCAGGATCACGGCACGTTGCGCCTGAACCGATTTCAGATTGCTCGCCGCGACACTCAGTGCGGCCCGCGACTGATCGACCATGGCGCGAGCAATCGCCTGCTGACCGACGAGACGCTGGGCGCGCGCGAACTCGATCTGCGCCTGCGTAAGCTGCGCCTGTGCGGCTTGCACCTGGGCGGCGTAGGAATTCAGTGTGAGAGCAAGCTTCTGGTCGCCGACGCTGGCTATCACCTGGCCCTGATCGACGCGGTCACCTTGTCGGACCTTGACCTCGAGAATGGTGCCGCCGGTGCGCACCCGTGCCGGCACGGTGTGTTGCGATTCGATCGTCGCAAAAACGGATTTCTCGTCGGAGATCATCAGATTTCTGACGATGAAACCCTGCGGCGGCGTTGCCGGCCTGGGAGTTGGTTGCGGATGCGCGAAGCCGAAAAAGGCGAGGATCGCTGCAAAGACGTGCCCCATCGCGCCCTCTGTCTCTAGCCTTCCTGCAACTTTCCGGTTGCCGGGTCGGTGCGGATGGTCGGCAGCCCCGCGGCTTTCCAGGCCTGGATGCCACCCTTCATGTGACTGTCGAAGGTCAGACCGGCGGCCTGGCAAACCGCGACGGCTTTGGCCGAACGCATTCCCGAACCGCACTGAAAGACGACCGTTCGCCCTTGCGGATCCGGCAGAACGGCAGGATCGAATGTCGAGAGCGGAAACAGCAACGCGCCATGAATGCGCTCGACTTCGTATTCATGCGGTTCGCGCACGTCGATCAGGACAACCGATTTCTCGGCAAGCCAGCGTGCTACGTCGTTTGGGTCGAGATTGTTGACGGTCATTTCCGCTTTCTCCTGTTGCGTCCTTTGGGGACAGGTTTGGCGGTGCAGATGACCTGCGGGCCGCAATAGATCTCGTAGAGCGTTTCGACCAGCCGGCGTACCGGGTCGCTGGCGAGCGCATACCAGATGGTCTGGCCGTCGCGTCGCGTCGACACGAAACCATCCTTACGGAGCAGCGCCAGGTGTTGCGACACGGTCGAATCCCGCAATTCCAGAAATTCCGCCAGTTCGCCCACCGAGCGCTCGCCTTCTATCAGCTGACACAGAACGATGAGGCGATGGCGGTTTGCCAGAGCCTTGAGCATCGCCTCCGCCGCGCTGGCGGATTGTCGCATCTGTTCCGCTCGTATCTTCATACTTGCGTATATACGTACTGACGAATATATTGTCAATGGCTTATCAGGATGTCAGGGCGCGCTCAAAACGCATTGAGTTTGATCAAGGATACGGCGCGCGGCGTCTCACGCACGTCCGCTAGTCAAGGAGGAGCACATGAATGTCGATCGTGCCGTTTTTGCCTTTGTCGGTGTCGTCGTGCTGGCCGGCCTTGTACTTGCACATTTTTATAGCGCGTGGTGGCTGCTGCTGACGGCTTTCGCGGGCCTGAACATGTTCCAAGCTGCGTTTACTGGATTCTGTCCGGTTGCCATAATATTCCGGAGGTTGGGCCTGAAAGCCGGCAACGCTTTCAGCTGAGCCGCATTCGATTAGCGCAAGCGACGGCACCAGGGGCGCACCGCGCATGACTAACGGTCCGATCATAGCTTGTCCGCATTGCGATGCCCGCAATCGGGTGCCGCGGGGCCGTGATCCGTTGAAAGGCCGATGCGGGATGTGCGGCAGTCCGTTGTTCACGGGCATGCCGCTTGCGCTCACGATTTCGCGCTTTGAATCGCACGCGCTCAAAAGCGACGTTCCGTTGCTGGTCGACTTCTGGGCGGCTTGGTGCGGACCTTGCCGAACGATGGCGCCGGTGTTCGAAGCCGCCGCGCACGAGTGCGAGCCACGTTTACGGCTGGCCAAGGTCGACACGGATTCCGAACCCGAGCTGGCCTCGCGTTTTGCAATTCGATCGATCCCGACACTGGTGTTGGTCAGACAAGGCAAGGAGGCGGCGCGAATGAGTGGCGCGCTGCCAGCGGCAGAGCTGCGGCGCTGGATCGCGCAATACCTGTAGCTGGTGAATTGATATCCCTAATATAAGGGTTTCAGAAGCTTGTGTTGAGGTCGACTTCGACGACGTCGATCGCCAGTGGGGCGCCGTATACCTGATTGGCGCTGAACCAGCGCGCCTGCAGCCAGGTGTTGTCGTAAATTCCCAGCGAGCCCTTGATGTAATAGCCTTTTGCGTTGGTGCCCCCGAGATAGAAATCGGAGTCGTTGAACGCATCGAGCACGGCATCCGGTTGGATGTATTTATAGGCAGCGATCACGTTCCAGTCCCAACGCGACTTGATGACTGGATCGCCGAACGTTACTCGCCCCATGAATGCATTGGGTCCACTCTTGTAACCATAGGATTCGGCTGCAGCACAGGTTGCAGCCAAAGACGCGTGGCTTGGCAAGTTGGGTACGTTGGCGGGGTTGTAGTTCGTTACTGGAGTCTGGCCGTAAGGGTTGCAATAGCGGAATGCAACGCCAGAAGAGTATGCGAGATTGCGTTCATAGTCCGCATCCAGGATAAGGTGGTAGCCGGAGAGCCCGGTTTTCAAGTCGAAAGAGGTCGTCGCGTCGAGCTCGTGATAGTTGTAGGCAAGGCCGGCGAATTGCGGCTGTAAAAAGTCCGATTGGCCATTTGGTGGAACAATGTTGCGTAGCAAGAAGAGCGTGTTGCCCTTCTGCATGAAGGGTGGGCGCGTGTCGTCGGTACTGCATGCCGTAGCGGAGTCGAGGAACACGGCGCAAGGCGCCGAGAGTTGGCCTTGGGCATTGGTGTAGTAGTAGATTGCGACGGCCGTGTCCCAGTTGAAGTTCGGTCTGGACCATTCGCCACCCACCTGACCGCCGAGCAGCCATTCCGTGTGGTTCCCGGATTTGACAATGCTGTTGGACGGAAAATTCTGATCGATATAGCCGATGGGAAAGGCGCCGAGCGTCTCGAAAGCCCCCAAGCCTTGATCGGACTGAGGCTTGGTTCGCGCCTTCCATGCGATACCGTCGAATTCGA
>Ga0335085_10014484_pt1 | contig 11500 bp, 6 predicted proteins | sample Lox_Sample_45_FD_206712 | JGI IMG/M metagenome (GOLD analysis project Ga0335085, IMG submission 206712) | Soil microbial communities from Loxahatchee National Wildlife Refuge, Florida, United States - Lox_Sample_4.5 | ecosystem: Environmental > Terrestrial > Soil > Wetlands | place: USA: Florida... | reverse complement strand
AGCACGCGATCGTCGCGTGGGGCGTCCACTTGGCGCCGATGCGCCGGACCCGTTCGGGCGCGGGCACCGAGCGAAGGCGATACGCGCGTTTGATCGCGTTCTGAATCCCGAGGTCGAGCTCGGGCAAGACGTCCGGCCGCCCCAGGCGAAACATCAGGAACATCTGTGCGGTCCAGCGTCCAATCCCCTTTACCTGAATCAGGTGCGCGATCAGCGCGTCGTCGGCGAGGCCGTCCACGTGGTCGAGGGGCAACGCGCCTGTCGTGACCTTGCCGGCCAGATCCCGCAGGTAGGCGATCTTTTGGCGAGAAAGTCCCACGCCGCGAAGCCGTTCGTCGGGGATCGACAGCAACGCCGCCGGCTCCGGCGCCCCATCGGCGAACAGGCCCGCGAGGCGTCCGTGAATGGTTCCGGCCGCCTTGCCCGAGAGTTGTTGGTACACGATCGAGCGGACCAGCGCTTCAAAGTGGGTTCCGTTGGACCGCGTCGCAAAGCGGCACGGCCCGCCCGCGTCGATCACGCGCGCCAGCACCGGGTCCGCCCGCCGCAGGTGGGTGACTGCCTTGCGATGGGTAGCCATACGCGGGAAAGATATCGTCGCCAAGCCGGGTCTTACTATCTTCCAGATGTCCCGCGCGACGCGCCGGCCGTCTCCATCGCCCGAGATCGATCGTGACCCGATTTCTCAAATACTTCCTGCGCGGGCTCATCGTGGTCGCGCCGCTGGCGATCACGGTCTACATCTGCGTCGCCATCTTTCAGACCGTGGATGGGTGGTTGGGTTTCACGTGGCATGGCAGCACGATCCACGGCCTGGGTTTCGTGGTCACGATCGCGTTCATCACGCTGATGGGGTTCCTCGCCACGAGCCTTGTCGCGCGCGGCGCGCTCGCAGCGCTCGAGTCCGTCTTCGAGCGCCTCCCGTTCGTGCGACTGCTGTATACCTCGTCGAAGGACATGTTGAGCGCGTTCGTCGGGGAGAAACGCCGCTTCGATAAGCCGGTCTTGCTGACCTTGACGGCGGACGGGGCGGTCCGCGTGCTTGGATTCCTCACCGCTGATTCAATGGACTCGCTCGGGATCGCCGGCCACGTCACGGTCTACGTCCCGCAGTCCTACGGGTTCGCGGGGAACATGCTCGTGGTGCGCCGCGAGCAGGTCACGCGTCTCGACGCGGATTCAGCAGAAGTGATGGCGTATATCATTTCCGGCGGTGTGACCGACGTGGAACGAGGCAGGCTGTCCGGGGGGCGGTAGTAGGCCGCCTGCTCCCAGGGTCCTACCAGAGGTTGCCGCATGCATTTCATGCTATCCGGAGCACTATCTCCACTATCCGAGCACTATCTCCGAGCACTATCTGAGCGCATCCGTGCGTGGCATGTTTCTTCCCCGAAACGGCTCGTGGACGACGGAACTCGATCGGGATGATTCGGGTATCCGATAGGCGCCCGGCAAACCCGCCGCCGGGTCGAATAATTTCAGCGGGCGCTGCTGACCCCCAATTCGAACGTGGAGAGTGTTTATGACCACGCGCCTCCCTGTGATCGGACTTGCCGTGATCGTCGCCGCGTGCGCAACCGAGCGGGCGACGACTCCCCAGTCCGCTTCGGCGGTTCCGGACAACGCGTACACATCGCTCCCGGCAGGCTACAGCCAGGCGTTGAGCAGCTTCTCGCCCAGCGCCGACAGCGCGATGCCCTGGGTACCGGGACAGCCGGGCGTGCCCGGCGGCCCAGGCGGCCCGGGTGGCGGGGTTGTGTCTCAGCCCATCGGAGGCCCTGGCGGCTCGGGGTTGTTAGGCGGACTGAACATGTGGGCTGGCGCGCCGCTTCTGATGGGAGGCGGCCTCGGTCCCCCATTCGTGGGGATGTCGGTGTCCGCGGTGTTCGGCGGCCGACCCTTTGACGATGGCGTGCTCCCGGCCTCGTGCACCTTCTCGGCGGCCACGGGCTTCGTGACGTGTCCGACTCTCATGATCGATGGGCTCACGGTGAACCGGTCGGCGCAATACACGGACGCCGGCGGCACCGCGCACGCCAGATTTGATTCGACGACCAACACCGTGCTGACGCAGATCTCGGTCGCCGGGACCCTCAGGGGCCAGCGGCACGGAGGAGGATTTGGCGTCGGGTCTCGCAACGGACCCGATGTCACTCCGATGTTTACCGACACCACGACGATCAACGAGTCGAGCAGTCGCACGGTGAGCGGACTCGCCGCCGGCAGCACACAGCGCACGGTAAACGGCGCGTCGTCAGGGGTAGAGACGACCAGCGGAACGTCGTCCGAGAACGGGCACTTCACAGCGGACCGGACGGTGGGTGACACCACAACCGGGCTCGTCGAGCCCATCCAGCCCGGCCATATGACCTATCCGACCGCCGGCACGATCGTCCGGTCGATGCAGGTGACGCTCACGTTCGATGGCCAGACACCCATCACGACATCGCGGCGCGAGGTGGTGACCTATGATGGAACGAGCACGGCGACGATTGTGATCACACAAGATGGGACGACGAAGACCTGTACGATGCCGCTCCCGATCGGCCGGGTGAAGTGCCAATGAACACGACCGCGTCCGCCTGAACGCGGGGCCGCGGAATTTTCGAGGTTCTCGCGGCTTTGGGAGGCGCCTTCGGGCGCCTCCCTTCGCTTGTGAATGCGCGTCACAGCCCGTACGTTCGGAGAGTACGAACCGACGCCTCCACCGAGGGTTAGACGCGCTATGGAACCCACCACACGGCCCCTGTGCGCAGCCGCTGCGCTGCTCATGTTGACTGCCACGCTCCCGCTCGGCGCTCAAGCCACCACCGCGCCCGCCAAAGCCAAGCCGACCGCGACCGCGACAAGGCCGGCTCTCGCGCCGCGCGACCTCACAAAGACCCCCACGGTTTACGTGGTCGGCTATGCGCACCTCGACACCGAATGGCGGTGGGAATACCCGCAGGTCATTCGCGAGTATCTCTGGAACACGATGCACTACAACTTCGATCTGTTCGAGAAATATCCGCACTACATCTTCAACTTCACCGGGGCGAACCGCTACCGCCTGATGAAGGAATATTTCCCCGAGGACTACGCGAAGCTCAAGGAGTATGTGGCCGAGGGCCGATGGTATCCCGCGGGCTCGTCGATGGAGGAAGGAGACGTCAACGCCCCGTCGGCAGAAGGGATCATGCGCCAGGTCCTGTACGGCAACGAGTATTTCCGAAAGGAGTTCGGGAAGGCGAGCGCCGAATTCATGCTCCCGGACTGCTTCGGCTTCCCCTGGTCGCTGCCCAGCATCCTGGCGCACGCCGGCATCAAGGGATTCTCGACGCAGAAGCTCGTGTGGGGGTCGTCGGTTCCGGATCAGGCCAGCACGCCTCCTGACGGAAAGGGCAAGGGCATCCCGTTCAACATCGGCAACTGGGTCGGACCGGACGGAAAGAGCGTCGTCGCGGCGCTCAATCCTGGCAGCTACAGCGCCAGCCTGCCGGCGAACTTCAATGACGATTCCACGTGGCTCAATCGGGCCGAACGCAACGGCACCAACTACGGCGTCTTCACCGATTATCACTATTATGGAACCGGCGATACGGGTGGGGAGCCGAGCGAACAATCCGTGTTCAACGTGGAGCAGGCGGTGACGACGAAGGGTCCGCTCACCGTCGTCTCGTCCAACGCGGATCAGATGTTCCTCGACATCACCAGGGCCGAGGCCGCGAAGCTGCCCTCGTACTCGGGCGAGATGGAGCTGCAGAACCACTCGGCCGGCTCGCTGACGTCCGAGGGGTTCGAGAAGCGGCTCATCCGGAAAAATGAATTGCTGGCGGATGCCGCGGAAAAGGCGTCAATCGTCGCCCAGTGGCTGGGTGGGCGGACCTATCCGATGCAGCGCTTGAACGACGCGTGGACGCTCGAGATGGCGGCCCATTTTCACGACGTTGCGGCCGGCACGGCGACGCCGACGGCGTACGAGTATGCGTGGAACGACGGCATCATCGCGCTGAATCAATTCGCGTCGGTCCTGACGAGCGCGACCGACGCGGCGACCACCGCGCTCAATACGCAGGTGCAAGGCACGCCGGTGGTCGTCTACAATCCGCTGACGATCAGCCGCGAGGATCTCGTGGAGGCGTCGGTCCCGATGGCGACCGCGCCCTCGGCGATCAAAGTGGTCGGACCCGACGGCAAGGTCGCCGTCTCGCAACTGGATTCGTGGGCCGACGGGCAGGGCAAAGTGGTCTTCGTCGCCAAGGCGCCGTCGGCCGGGTATGCGGTCTACGACGTGCGGACCTACGCGGCAGGTGCGCCCCGCGACACCGGCGCCGGGGTCTTTGTGGTGGGCGCCCCGTCCGCCTCTTCCGAACTCAGGGTGTCGCCGTCCTCGCTCGAGAACGCGCGCTATCGCGTGACGATCAATTCGGCGGGCGACGTCTCGAGCATCTTTGACAAGAAGCTCAACAAGGAATTGCTGGCCGCGCCGGCGCGGCTCGCCCTGCAAGAGGACTCGCCGAACCAGTGGCCGGCGTGGAACATGGACTTCAACGACGAGCAGTCGGCGCCGCGTGGGTACGTGTCCGGACCGGCTAGGATCGCCGTGACCGAGAACGGGCCGGCGCGCGTCGCCGTGACGATCGAGCGTCAGGTGGACAGCTCGAAATTCGTACAGACCGTGCGTTTGTCCGCGGGCGACGGCGGCAATCGCGTCGAATTCGCCGACGCCGTGGACTGGAAGATGATGGCGCGCGATCTCAAAGCGACGTTCCCGTTGGCGGCGGCGGATACCGTGGCCACGTACAACTGGGGCGTCGGCACGATTCAGCGTTCGAACGCGTACAGCCGCAAGTTCGAGGTCCCCACACACCAGTGGATCGATCTCACGGACCGGAGCGGTGCGTTCGGCGTCGCGATCCTCACCGACTGCAAGAACGGATCGGACAAGCCGAACGACAACACGATTCGCCTCACCCTGATCAGGACGCCCGGCGAGCTGAGTTCGCAGGGCATGGGCTACAACGACCAGATCTCGCAGGACTTCGGGCATCACGAGATCACGTATGGCCTGTACGGCCACGCGGGCGACTACCGGGCCGGCCAGAGCGACTGGCAGGGTCTGCGTCTCAACCAGCCGCTCATCGCCTTCGACGCGCCCAAGCACATGGGCGCCCTGGGCAAGAGTTTCTCTTTAGTCAAGATCAATGATAGCCGAGTGGGGGTGATGGCCCTCAAGCGGGCGGAGGCGAGCAACGAGCTGGTGATCCGGATCAACGAGCTCGACGGCAAGCCGCAGCCCAACGTCGAGGTCATGTTCGCCGCGCCCCTGACCTCGGCCCGCGAAGTCAACGGGCAGGAGCAGCCGATCGGCCCCGCCACGATCAACGGCGGCGGCGCGTTGACGACGTCGTTGACGCCGTTCACGATTCGGAGTTTCGCCGTCCGCATGGCGCCGCCGATCACGCACGTGACGGCGCCGACGTCGACGCCGGTGACCCTCGCGTACGATCTCGCGGCCGCCAGCAATGATCATACGCGGTCGCGGGGCGGGTTCGACGCCGCGGGTGAAGCGCTCCCGGCCGAAATGCTGCCGCGGTCGATCGCCTACGCCGGCGTTTCGTTCACGTTGCCCGCGGCCAAGACGGGGACGCCCGACGCCGTGGTGGCCCGCGGCCAGGAGATCCAGCTGCCGGCGGGAACCTACAACCGCTTGTACATCCTGGCCGCGTCCGCGGACGGCGATCAGACGGCGACGTTCAAGGTGGGGAACACGCCGACCAATCTGACGATCGAGGACTGGGGCGGCTTCATCGGCCAGTGGGACACTCGGGTCTCGTGGAAGACCGTCCCGGCGTTGCCACCGATCCTCGATTCCGCGTACAACGACACGCTCCGCACCAATTACGAGAACCAGCTCGCGTATCAAGCGCGGCTGGATTCGGTCCGGCGGGTCGGTGGTGACACCGAGGCGGTCATCGCGCAAGGCCGCGGCGGTCGCGGCCGCGGCGGCGCCGGACGTGGCGCGGGCGGGGGCGGTGGACGCGGGGGACGTGGCGCCGGAGAAAGTCCGGCACTCGCCGCGTCGCTCGCGGCGGCCCAGGAGTCGCAGAACGCCCGGCAACAAGCGTCGCGCGAGCGATTGCTCAAGTTGCGGGTCGATTCGGTGGCCTGCGTGGGCGGTGACACCACGGCGTTCCTGGCGAGCCAGACGGCCGGGCGGGGCGGCCGGGGCGGCGGCGGCGGGGGAGGCGGGGGCGGGTTTGGCCGCGGCGGCGCGGCTTATCCGCGGACCATCAGCGTCGCCGACCAGATCGCGCCCGGGTACATCAAGCGCGCGCCGATCGCCTGGTATGCGTCGCACAAACACGACAAGTGCGGGGCGAACGAGTACTACGAATATTCATATCTGTTCGCCTACACGCTCGACATCCCCGCCGGCGCCAGGACCTTCACACTCCCGAACAACGACAAGATCCGCATTCTGGCGGCGACCGTCGCCAAGGAGTCCGCGGCGGCGACCCCGGCGCAGCCCCTCTACGACGTGTTGCGGGGAGCCCCGCGCCGGTGATGCGCGCGCGGTGGACGTGCCTCGCGATCGCCGCCGCTCCGGCGGCGGCGCTCGCGCAGAATCTGCTGCCCGGCATGCCGGGAACCGCCGAGTACCAACAGCTCCTGGCCAAGGAGGGCGCGGGCGGCGGGCGCGGCGGCGGTCGAGGTGGCCGCGGGGGTGGCGGTGGCGGCGGCCTCTACCAATCCGGGGACATCGCCGTGCAGTGGGCGCCCGACGCGAAGCGGTTCGCGTACACGATCGATACGACGCGTTATGTGTATGACATCGCCTCCCACGGCGCGCGCGTCGCGACCAGCGCCGACACCGGCTTCGCGCCGGCCGCCGGCGGTCGCGGCGGATTCGGGCGCGGTGGGGGCGGCGGCGGCGGCCGTGGTGGTCGCGGCGCCGCGGGCGGCGTCGACCTGAGCGCGCTGGTGCAAGCCTGCGGCCTCTCGACCGGCGGCCCACAGCGCGGTCGGCAGGCCAGCAGCGAAGCGTCACCGGACGGCAAGACGCTCGCGTTTTATCGAGATCGAAATCTCTACCTCGTGCCCACGAGCGACGCGACCTGCGCGCACGCCACCGCCATCACTACCGACGGCAGCGAGAAAACACGCATCAAATACGGGACGGCCAGCTGGGTGTACGGGGAGGAACTCGAGCAGCGCGAGGCGTTTGGTTGGTCGCCCGACGGGTCGCACCTCTGGTACTTCCGCTTCGACGAGAGCGGCATCCCGGACTACTACATCCAGATGGAGCAGACGCGGCTTCAGGATACGATCGACGTCGAAGCCTATCCCAAACCGGGCGTTCCCAACCCGGTGGTCGATCTCTTCGTCTACGACATGGCCAAGCACGCGTCGGCCAGGATCGACGTGCGCGACGGCAAGCCGATGTCCAACGACGTCGTCGGGCATTATGTGTACGACATCCACTGGTCGCCCGACGGCAAGGAGATCACCCTCGATCGCAAGAACCGGCGGCAGAACATTCTCGAGTTCGCGACGTGCAGCCCCGAGACGACCAAGTGCCGGGTGATCGTCCACGACGAGTGGCCGACCGGATGGCTCGAAAACCACGACGGGCCGAGCGACCTGCAGTACCTCTCGGACGGCAAGCGGTTCATCTGGAAATCCGTACGCAGCGGCTTCGACAACTATTACCTCTACGATTGGAGCGGCAAGCTCCTCGCGACGCTCACGAGCCTGCAGGCCGACGTGCTCGACATCGTTCACGTCGACGAGAAGGCCGGCGTGATGTATTACACGGCGCGCGACGGCGACAATTTCATGAAGACGCAGTACCACCGTGTGAACCTGGACGGCACCGGAGACAAACGGCTGACGGACCCGGCGTTCGACCACGCGGTCACCGCGTCACCCGACTGGAAATACTTCATCGACGTGGCGCAGACGCACGACCAGCCGCCGATCACGCGTCTGCTCGACGCCAACGGCACCGTGTTGAGCACGCTGGCCAAGAGCGATCTCTCGCGGTTCGAACAGATCGGCCTCAAGAAGGTCGAGATGTTCACGTTCCTCGCGGCGGACGGGAAGACGACGCTCTACGGCACCATCGCCTACCCCACGTATTTCGATCCGGCCAGGAAGTACCCGATCCTCTTGAGTGTCTATGGCGGGCCCGCGTTCTCCGACAACGTGCCCACCGAACGGTTCACGACGCCGCCCGCGACGACGGATTACGGATTCCTCATCGTGAGCCTGCACACCCGCTCCAGCCTCGGCATGCCCAAGCGCATTCTCGACGAGGCGTACCTCAAGCTCGGCGTGACCGAGATCGACGACATGGCCGCCGGAATCAAGGCGCTCTGGAGCCGCCCGTACGTCGACAAGAACAACGTCGGCATCTACGGGACGTCGTACGGAGGCTACGCGGCCGCGATGGCGATCCTGCGGTATCCCGACGTTTTCACCGCGGCGTCGGCGGCGTCGCCGCCCACCGATTGGCGCAACTACGACACGATTTACACCGAGCGCTACATGTGGATCCCGCAGGACAACAAGTCCGGGTACGACGCGGGCTCGGCGATGACCTACGCGAACAGCCTGAAGGGTGCGCTGCTCATCTATTACGGCACGTACGACAACAACGTGCATCCCGCGAACTCGCTCCAGCTCATCCAGGCGCTGCAGCGGGCGGGCAAGCACTTCGAGGTGCAGGTGGGTCCGGACCAGATGCATTCGGCCGTCAACGGCAACCGCATGATGGAGTTCTTCATTCAGAACCTCAAGATGCATCTGGTGCCGAACGGGCACTGACGCCGCGTCGCTGCCCGCGCAGTCGAAAACACCGGGGGAGGGCCGCAAGCGGCGACCATGGAGTGATCAGGCGCGCCAACCAGCTCCCGCGTATCGTCTCCCCGGACATGGTGCGCGAGCAGGCGCGGTACATCCTTCCTTGTTCTGGTTCGCTCTTCGCGGAGCACGCGTTCAAACGCTCTAACCGCGGTGCCGATCGATGGGGCACCATTGAACGAGTGAGCGCGACAGCGGTTGCCGCGGCGGCGGCGGGCGGCGACATTGCCGAACACCGTAGCGGATCAACACAGAGGAAGCGACATGACATATCGTAGGTTGTGGCCGGCGTGCGCGACGGGCCTCCTGACCGCGCTCGTGGCTGGAGCCGCTTTGGCCCAGACGCCAGAGGGCATGGCCTTTCAAGCGCTTCCCTCCACCGGCGTGACGTGCTCCGTGAGCCCCGCCACCAACGACCTCAAGCGGGGCGGCATCTGGCAAATGGCGCAGATCGAGGCTCCCGGTCGCATGGTGGAGGTCGCGCTGGACGCACGACAGCGGCCTCGATTCTTGTCCGACATGGGTCGAGCCGCCAGCCGCCTCGGTCCGGTCGATTTCGACTCGACGGGGGCGATCGTCGACCATCCGGTTCACCCGACCGCGTTTGACTCGTCCCGCCGCGCCCCGACCGCCGAAGAGAAAGCGCGGGCCCGTCTGCTCGCGGCAGACGCCGTCCGACGGTGCTCGCCGCTTCCGCGAATCGTCGGCCTTGGCGAACCCGTTCCCCCGGCGGAGCACACCACGGTTCTGCAGGAGATCCCGGCCGACCGAAAGCGGACCTGCGCGCCGTTGCGCGTGGATCCAGCCGCGGCCAGCCGTGGAATCGCCAAGCGCCTCACGCTCAGCACGGCTCAGCCGCTCCGGGTCTTCGCGGTCGACCTTGATAGCGCGGGACGGCCGCGGGCACTGTCGGCGATGGTCAAGTGGGGAGCGCTCCAGCGGAGCGAGACGGAAACCGCGGCGGTGACCTTCGACGTGCGAGGCGGCGCGCACGGCGACAAGATGTTGGGGTACGCAGGACCGGACGGTCGCGGTGCGACCTATTCGCTGAGCAGCGCCGAGCTCGCGAGCGCTCGTTCACTTGCCCACGAGGTCGTGAGCCGGTGCGCCCATTAAGAGCTTGTCGAGATTGTGCGTACGGCGACGATGTGGTTCTGTACCCCGCTCCGAGGCTAGGGCGAGGAGGGCGTCCACGAAATCGAGTCAACCCTGGTCGAAGTGAGCTTCCACGCCTGCCATGTACATGACTCATAACGATTTGCGGCTCAGAATTGGATCGCCGACGGACCTGAAGACAACGGCGAGGTAAGGTTGTGGTCCCTGGGGCTGGATTTGATACGCTCTCTGCCTCCTACTCTATTACTCCCCCCGATCAAGGGTCAGGGACGTATGCCGGTGCCGCTCGTTACAACCCGTTACAAATCTCCTTTATTAAGTCATACGTCCCTCAATTCGCATTGAGGGGAGTAATTAAGTAGGGGCAGAAAGGCGCGGAGCTCCGGATGTGCCGGCGCGGACCGCCCACCTGACCGGCGTCCGGAACCCGTGACGACGCTGGCGCACGAGCTATCGCCGTCCTCCGCGCACGAGGGCGGTCATACGTCCCTCAGTTCGCGTTGGGGGCAGTAGGTAAGTAGAGGCGGGAAAGACGAGACAACTCGCGGGGCGAGCCGGCGGTACGGGCCGCATCACATTGCCGCGTACGTGAAACACTCGTCCTTGTTGACGGAGCACTTGCCACCGCGGGTGAATCACCTGACGCCGCGGCCGAATCACTTGGCGTTGCGCCCCAGCCACTTGCCCTCGCGCGCAAATCACCAGCCGGCGCGGAGCCACACGCGGCCGCCGCGACACGTGCAGGGCTCCTCCCGACGACATCAGCTCTCGTCGCGCACGCGGCACGTCTCGGCGCTGCGCGATCACGTGTCGCCGCGGCGCCCGCACTCGTCGTCGCGGACATCGCACGTCTCGTCGCGGCGAACACGCTCGACGTCGTCGGAAATCCACCGGCGCTCGCGCTGACAATCAGGTCAGTCGCGGCGGAACAGGCAGCGTCGCGGCAGACGTACCGAACGTGGCGCGCGAATCACCTGACTTCGCGGCCGACGCACCTGACCTCGCGGCCGACGCACCCGGCCTCGCGGCCGACGCTCGCGATATCGCGGCCGACGCACCCGCCCTCGCGGACGGCTCACCCGGCGTCGCGGGCGAATCACATGACCTCGCGGCTCCAGCACCGAGCCGCGCGCGCCACGCACCGCAGCTCGCGGCGCCACCACGGCTCATCGCGAGAAATCCGACGTCGTCGCACGAAATCCGACCGCGTCGCACGCAAATCCGACCGCGTCGCGTGCAAATCCGCTCGCATCCGGGCAAGCACCGGCCATGCCGAAACTCCACTCCTCTCGACCGGCGCGACGGACGCACGCGCCGGCCGATGTTCCACCCACCCGCGTCTACACACTTCCTTCTGAAAGGAGCGTTCCATGAAAGGCGTACAAGCCCGCACGTTGCAAGCGCACCAGCACATCCCGGGATTCCTCAACGCCCTCGCTGTAGTCGAAACCGAGGAAGAAGAAGCGGAGAATCCGGAATCCCTTTGATCGACGGCATTGCGCAACGGGAGGGAGCTCCGGGCCGGCTCCGGCATTCACCC
>Ga0335085_10014483_pt1 | contig 11500 bp, 11 predicted proteins | sample Lox_Sample_45_FD_206712 | JGI IMG/M metagenome (GOLD analysis project Ga0335085, IMG submission 206712) | Soil microbial communities from Loxahatchee National Wildlife Refuge, Florida, United States - Lox_Sample_4.5 | ecosystem: Environmental > Terrestrial > Soil > Wetlands | place: USA... | reverse complement strand
GAGCCCGGCCATCTTCTCCAGCGAGGTATCACGGCGCGGGCCCTCATCGGCGGTCACCCCGGCCACCGGGGTGATCTCCCGGTCGAAGCGCCCCTCGTCGATGGCCCGGATCGCGCGCTGGTGGCTTTCCAGCGCGAACTCCTCGAGCTGGCGCCGGCTCAGTCCCCACTTCTCGCAGACCAGCTGGGCCCCGCGGAACTGGGAGATCTCCTGGGTGCCGTACCGCTCCTGCCAGCCCTGCCCGTACGGCAGGGCCATGCCCTTCTCCATCGGCAGGCCCACCGAGGTGCCCATCGGCACCTGGCTCATGCTCTCCACCCCGGCCGCCACGACCAGGTCCTGGGTGCCGGACAGCACACCCTGTGCGGCGAAGTGCACGGCCTGCTGCGAGGACCCGCACTGCCGGTCGATGGTGACCCCGGGCACGCTTTCCGGCAGGCCCGCGGACAGCCACGCGGTCCGGGAGATGTCGATGGCCTGCGGGCCGATCTGGGAGACGCAGCCCATGATCACGTCCTCGACGGCGGACGGGTCTACCCCGGTCCGCGTGACCAGCTCCCGCAGCACGTGCGCGGCCAGGTCAGCCGGGTGCACCGCGGACAGGCCGCCGTTGCGCCTGCCTACCGGGGTACGTACCGCGTCAACGATGTATGCCTCGGCCACGAGGTCCTCCAGCTGTCCGCGGGGCGGCCCATGCCGCGCCCTGGCCTACTGATTAGTAGGTTACCCGGGCCGCCACGCGCTGTCTGGTGGGCATGTTGGCCCGGAAACGCCCTGCCCAGCTCGGCCAGTCGCTACTATCCGTGATGAGTGATTACTGTCCGCATCCAACGGGGAAGCCGGGGGGCACCCAGCCATGGGCAGCACCAATGACGTGGTCGGCCTGGTCAGCATCGGCCAGCTGGCCAAGGCCGCCGGGGTGAGCAGCCGCACCATCCGCTACTACGAAGAACTGGGCATCCTGCCGGAACCGCAGCGCACCACCGGCGGCACCCGCAAGTACCCGCGCGAATACTGCGGTTACATCGAGACCGCGCTGGCCCTCAAGGATCTGGGCTTCCGGCTCGAAGAGGTCAAGCCGCTGGCCGGGCTGGCCCTGGGCCGCACCATCGCGCCCGGTCAGCGGGCTAAGGCCGCCCAGTTGGTGGAAGACCGGATCCAGGCGCTGGACCGGCAAGTGGCCGTGCTGCGCAAGCTCCGCGATTGCGTGCACGACCCGGACGGCGCGACGGGGGCGATCACGCTCGACCTGCGCACCCAGGGTGACGCCCAGCCGGCCTTATGCTCGTAGTGAGTGGCCGGCCCGCATTCCCCGAGCGGGCCGCCCGGAGCGAGCGCGGAGGCCAGGATGGCGCCTGGGATCATTCTGCTGGTGCTGATCGCCACCCTGCTGGCCTTCAGCGTGTTCCGGGTGCGCCGCAAGATGGGCATGGGCGGCGCCACCGGCCGGATGTGGACGGTCGCCATCATCGGCATCGCCATCGGCCTGCTCGTACTGTGGGTCTTCCAGACGCAGAACTAGTCGCGCCGGATGGGCATCTCGAACCAGACGGCCTTGCCATCCGGGGTAGGCCGGGAGCCCCACCGGGTGGCGAGCTGATCGACCAGGTACAGCCCGCGGCCGCCCTCGTCGGTCTCCGCCGCGCTGCGGATACGCGGCAGCCGCATGTCGTTGTCGAAGACCTCCACCCAGACCGCGTCGCGGCCACGGCGCAGGCGCAGGCTGAATGTCTTGCTGGCCGCGTCCGGGCCGTCCTCGGCCAGCCCGGCCGGCGCCCAGCCGGCCATCAGCCCGGGCGTGGCCGGCGCCGCGGCCACCTCGAGGGCCAGCGAGTGCCGGGGGGCGCGGGTGCTGGCCGTGTGCAGCACCACGTTGGTCACGACCTCGGACACCAGCAGGCAGGTCAGGGCGACCTGCTCGGGCTCCATGCCCCAGGACTGGAACGTCGCCTCGGCCAGCCGCCGGGCCTCTGACACCTTGATCGGCTCGGCCGGGAAGGTGCCCTCCCACGAGGCCAGGTCCACCGGCGAGGTGCGGATCGCGACGATGGCCATGTCATCGTCGATGTCCCCGGGCACGGCATCCTCCGCGGCCTGGGCGATCTCCTCCACGTCGCCGTGCGCCACCCGGTGCACCGCCTGGTGCAGCATCAGCCGGGCGTCGTCTTCGGAGTAGGTGCCGAGGCCGTCCGGGCGGTGCCGCCGGTCGGTGAGCCCGTCGGTGTACAGCACCAGGGCCGACCCGGCCGGGAGGTAGCGGGTCTCCTCCCGGTACGTGGGCAGCCCGGGCAGGCCCTTGCCGCGCACGCCGAGCAGCACCCCCTTGTGTTCCATCTCCAGCTCGCCGACCTCGCCGCCCACGATGAGCAGCGGCGCGTCATGGCCCGCGTTGGAGAACGACAGGGTGCGCGCCCACGCGTCATAGACCAGGTAGGTGCAGCTCACGGTGGGCGGGTCCGGGCTGAGCGAACCGTCCGGGCGGGCCTTGGCCGGGCCCAGCGTGCGGCACCAGTCATCGAGCTTGCGCAGGATCTCCGCGGGCGGCTTGTCGTCCTGGGCGAACGCCCGCAGCGCGGCCCGCAGCTGGCCCATCACGGCCGCGGCCCGGGCCCCGCGGCCTTCCACGTCCCCGATGACGATGCCGACCCGGCCCGCGGACAGCGGGATGATGTCGTACCAGTCGCCGCCCACCTGCGTCTGGATGCCCTGCCCGTGCGTCTCCAGCGGCTTGGCCGGCACGTAGCGGCAGGCCACGTCCAGGCCGTCAAGCGCGGGCAGGTCTTGCGGGAGCAGGCTGGTCTGGAACGCGAGCGCGGTGCGCCGCTCCTCTTCGAACAGCAGCGCGTTGTCGATGGCCACCGCGACCCGGCTGGCCACGGCGCTGAGGAAGTCGCGGTCGTCGGCGTCGTAGTACTGCTCGTGCCGCTTGGTCAGCCGGGACAGGGCCAGGCTCATGCAGCCGAGCAGCTCGCCGCGGGCGACCAGCGGGGCGGCCACCACCGAGCAGAGCCCCACCTCCTCGGCCGCGGCCAGGCTGCCCGGGCTCGGCGCCCGCGGCGGCTGGATCTCCTCCAGGTTCTCCACCAGGACGGTGTCGAGCTGGGCCATGGCCTGCTGGCAGAAGTGGCCCTCCGGGTACCGCACCGGCTCGCCGACTCTGGCCCAGCTGGCCGGCGGCGGGGTCCAGCCCGCCGCGTTGGTCTGCACCCGGCGGACCAGCTTGTCCCCCTGGACCAGGTCGATCAGGCAGTGATCGGCGAACTGCGGTACCAGCGTCTCGGCCACCTGCCGCAACGTCATGGTCAGTTCGAGCGATCCGGACAGCTGCTCGCCGATGCGGTCCAGCAGCGCGATCCGGTCCCGCTCCCGGCGGCTGCTCCGCCGGCTGGCCTCCCGCGCGATGATCACGATGCCGTCGATCGAGCCGGACGGGTGCCGCAGCGGCATGGCCTCGGCGCGGACGAACACCCGGGAGCCGTCCCCCCGGATGACCGCGAACGTGCCGTCGCCGTCGCGGCCACGCAGCACGTGCTGGGCCAGCTCGGCCGCCTTGCGCGCGTCGGCGCCGGTGAACGCCAGGGTCAGCACCGGCTGGCCGAGCAGCTTCCCGTCGGCCGGGAAGCCGAACAGCCGGGTAGCGAACGGGTTCGCGTACAGCAGGTTGCCCAGCGGGTCGGTCACCACCAGCGCCGCCGACATCTGGCTCAGGATGGTGCCCGCCGGCAGGTAAGACTCGTACGCGGGATCGGCCCAGTCAGTCACCGGGGCCGCCTTCAGCGACGGGTGACGAAGACGTGTGACGCCACCAGACGAGGCAACTCCGCTGTGACACTGCCGACCCTATCCTCACTGGTCACTCGCACACCGTCGTCACTGACTGCGAGCGTGACCTCGCGTCCGGGTTGTATCCCGATCCGCTTGAGTTTAAGCATGAGCGACGGGTCGCTCTGGACTTGTTCGCTGATCCTGCGCACCGTGACCGGCGCGGCCAGGCTCGCCGCGACCGCGGTCATCGCCTCGGCCCGCTCCTGGCCCGCGGCTTCGGCCCGCTGCTGGGTGCCGGCCGGCACGCCAAGCTCCTCCAGGCCCGGGATGATGTTGCCGTGCGGGCAGCAGACCGGGTAGTCCAGCAGCTGCACCAGGCGCCGCTCGACGTTCTCCGAGATCACATGCTCCCAGCGGCAGGCTTCGACGTGCACCTCTTCCCAGGGCAGCCCGATGACCCCGACCAGCAGGCACTCGGCCAGCCGGTGCTTGCGCATCACCCGCATGGCCAGCGTGCGGCCGGCGTCGGTCAGCGCGAGCTGACGGTCGGCCTCGACCTTCAGTAGCCCGGCCTGCTCCATCCGGGCCACGGTCTGGCTGACGGTCGGCCCGCTCTGCGACAGCCGCTCGGCGATCCGCGCGCGCAGCGGGACGATGCCTTCCTCTTCCAGTTCGAAGACTGTGCGGAGGTACATCTCAGTGGTGTCGATGAGCCCGTGCACCGTGTTGGCGACCTCCCTCCTCACCTGATGCTACGGCGACAAACGCGCTACTTCCCACGTCTGGCCGCTGCGCCGGTAGCGGATCCGGTCGTGCATCCGGTTGGGCTGGCCCTGCCAGAACTCCATCATCTCCGGGTGGACCTGGTAACCGCCCCAGAAGTCGGGCATCGGCACCGGGGTTCCCTCCGGCCAGCGCCGCTCCAGTTCCCGGTAGCGCTCGTCCAGCTCGGCCCGGGAGGACAGCACCGTGGACTGCCTGCTGGCCCAGGCGGCCAGCTGGGAGCCATGCGGCCGGGAGTGGAAGTACGGCTCGCTCTCGCTGACCGACAGCGCGGTCACCATGCCCTCGACGATCACCTGCCGCTGGATCGGGTACCACGGGAACAGCAGGCTGGCCCGGGGGTTCCCGGCCAGCTGGCGGCCCTTGGTCGAGGTGCGGTTGGTGTAGAAGACGAAGCCGGCCGGCCCGTGTTCCTTGAGCAGCACGGTGCGCGCCCGGGGCTGGCCGGCCGCGGAGACGGTGGCCAGCACCATCGCGGTGGGCTCGGGCAGCCCGGCGTCGAGAACGGCCGCCAGCCACGTGCCGAACAGGTCGAGCGGGCTGGCCGGGACGGTGGCTTCATCGAGGTCATGTGCCGCCAGCGGCGGGTGAGTGAACGGTTCCACGGGAATGATCCTCACACAGGGTGAGCACTGCCCGCGGCCAACCAGGGCCGAGGCAGCCAGGTGGCCGGGCGGCAGGCGCGAGCGTGGCATGTGTCACGATGCGAACTCGTAGCGGAATATGGTTCGGTGAGGGTTGACTTAACCGGAATGACCCCCCGGTGGCCGCTCGGCGGCGTCAGCCCGGGGCCGTGCCCACACCCAGGCACGAACTCCACACGGCTCACGAGGACACGGAGGTCCGCCTAATGTCCGATTTCGTACCTGGGCTGGAAGGCGTGGTGGCCTTCGAAACGTCCATCGCGGAACCCGACCGCGAGGGTGGCGCGCTGCGCTACCGGGGAGTGGATATCGAGGAGCTTGCCGGCCACGTGTCGTTCGGGCACGTGTGGGGCCTCCTGGTGGACAACGAGTTCGCCCCGGGGCTGCCGCCGGCCGAGCCGTACCCGATCCCGGTGCACTCCGGTGACATCCGGGTGGACGTGCAGAGCGCGCTGGCCATGCTGGCCCCGGCCTGGGGTATGCACCAGCTGCTCGACATCGACGACAAGCAGGCCCGGGACGACCTGGCCCGCGCGTCGGTGATGGCGCTGTCCTTCGTGGCCCAGTCCGCGCGCGGGCAGGGGCTGCCCCCGGTCCCGCAGGACCGGGTGGACCAGGCGCGCACGATCGTCGAACGGTTCATGATCCGCTGGCGCGGCGACCCTGACCCACGGCACGTCAAGGCGGTGGACGCTTACTGGACGTCGGCCGCCGAGCACGGCATGAACGCCTCCACGTTCACCGCGCGGGTCATCGCGTCCACCGGCGCCGACGTAGCCGCCGCCCTGTCCGGCGCGGTCGGCGCGATGTCCGGCCCCCTGCACGGCGGCGCGCCGGCCCGGGTGCTGTCGATGATCGAAGAGGTCGAGAAGACCGGGGACGCGGTCAAGTACGTCAAGTCCGCGCTGGACCGCGGCGACCGGCTGATGGGCTTCGGCCACCGGGTGTACCGGGCCGAGGACCCGCGGGCCCGCGTGCTGCGCCGGACCGCCCGCGAACTGGGCGCGCCCCGGTACGAGGTGGCGGTGGCCCTGGAGGACGCGGCCCTGGCCGAACTGCACGCCCGCCGGCCGGACCGGGTGCTGGCCACCAACGTGGAGTTCTGGGCGGCCATCGTGCTGGACTTCGCCGAGGTGCCGGCGCACATGTTCACGTCCATGTTCACCTGTGCCCGGACCGCGGGCTGGGCCGCGCACATCCTGGAGCAGAAGCAGACCGGACGGCTGGTCCGCCCCAGCGCCCGCTACATCGGCCCGCCTTCCCGCCCGGTCAGCAGCGTGCCCGGCGCGGACTTGGTCTTCGACGAGGTCTAGCCATTCATTCCGGGGGGACGACCCCCCTGGACCCCCCGATCGCCGCTTCGCGCCGAACGTCGGCTCCGCGAGCACCCGCCTTCGGCGGGCCTCGCCTCCCCGGCGAGCCCAGCCGGCTGAGGCACCGGCGGATCGTCCCCCGGAATAGGCTGGGCCTGTGACCGACATCGTCATCCCCGCTGACCTCAAGCCTGCCGATGGGCGCTTCGGCTGCGGCCCGTCCAAGGTGCGCCCCGAGCAGCTGGCCGCGCTGGCCGCCTCGGGCACCACTTACCTGGGCACCTCGCACCGGCAGGCCCCGGTCCGGTCCCTGGTCCAGCGGGCCCGCGAGGGCCTGGCCGAACTGTTCCAGGCGCCCGACGGGTACCAGGTCGTGCTGGGCAACGGCGGCACCACCGCGTTCTGGGAGATCGCCGCGTTCGGCCTAGTACGGGAGAGGTCGCAGCACCTGGCGTTCGGCGAGTTCTCGGCCAAGTTCGCCGTGGTCGCCCAGGCGGCCCCGTGGCTGGAGGAGCCGACCGTGATCGCGTCGCCGCCCGGGACCCACCCGGCGGCGCGCGGCGAGACCGGGGTGGACACCTACGCGCTGACCCACAACGAGACCTCGACCGGCGTGACCATGCCGGTCCGCCGCGTCCCGGGCGCCGACCCGGGCGCGCTGGTCATCGTGGACGCGACCAGCGGGGCAGGCGGCCTGCCGGTCGACGTCAGCGAATGCGACGTGTACTACTTCGCCCCGCAGAAGTGTTTCGGCTCGGACGGCGGGCTGTGGCTGGCCCTGATGTCGCCGGCCGCGCTGGACCGGGCCGCGGAGATCGCGGCCAGCGGCCGGTACATCCCGGAGTTCTTCTCGCTGCCGGTCGCCATCGACAACTCGGCCAAGCAGCAGACCTACAACACCCCGTCGGTGGCCACGTTGCTGCTGCTGGCCGGGCAGCTGGACTGGCTGAACGGCCAGGGCGGGCTGAGCTGGGCCGTGGAGCGGACCGCGGACTCCTCGTCCCGGCTGTACACCTGGGCCGAGAAGGCGCCGTACGCCACCCCGTTCGTGGCCGACCCGGCGCAGCGCTCCCAGGTGGTGGGCACGATCGACTTCGCCGAGGGCGTGGACGCCGCGGCCGTGGCGGCCACGCTGCGGGCCAACGGCATCGTGGACACCGAGCCCTACCGCAAGCTGGGCCGCAACCAGCTCCGGATCGGCATGTTCCCGTCCGTCGACCCGGCCGACATCGAGGCCCTGACCGCCTGCATCGACTTCGTTACCGAACGGCTAGCGCCGGGCCGGTAAGCAGCCTGCCCGCCCGGCCGCCAGTGGTCAATGCACCCCTGGTCAATGCACCGGTGGTCAATGCACGAGCGCGCCGATGAGCGCCCCGGCCACCAGGACGATCAGGACCGTAGGCAGCAACCACCGGTTTGTGCGGATCACAGCACGCAGCCTATGCCAAGGTCACGGCTCTGGGGCGGGCACGGCCGCGACGCGGAGCGGCCAGCTGGCCAGGGTCTCGTGCCGGGGCTGGCGCAGCAGCGGAGCCGGGCCGGAGGCCATGCCGTCCTGGCGGCCGGGCAGATGGCTGCGGATCAGGTAGATCTCCCGTGCGGTCCACGGGCTGCCCACATACCCGGATAGGCCCGCCACCAGGTCCCGCGCGTCCACCGGGGCCCGGCACCGGGCCAGCGTGAGATGGGGCTGGAAGCGCCGGCCCTCCTCGGCCGGGGGCGCCTTGGCCCGCCGCGCGCCTGCGGCCACCGACTGGGCCAGCGCGCCCAGCGCCCGCCGCTCCCCGTGCACCCCGGTCCACAGCACGCGGGCCTTGGCCGCCCCAGGGAACGTGCCCGCCCCGCCCAGGGCCAGGGACAGCGGGGTATGCCGGGCCGCGGCCCGCTCCAGCCGCGGCGTCAGCTGGGTCACTACCGTCTCATTGACCTCGCCGAGAAACGCCAGCGTGAGGTGCCACGCCTCACGGCGGGTCCAGCGCAGGTCGGGCCAGGCCTCGCGGAGCGGCGCGACGGCCGCTTCCAGTTCGCCGGCCACCTCATCCGGGATGTCCACCGCGACGAACAACCGCATAGGCCATTGGTAGCATGTCAAGCTCTCATGATGGGATCAGGCGACTATCCGGGCTAGTTCCTGTGGGCGCACCGCGTGCCGCACCGTGATCCCCCGCCGCCGGGCCAGCAGCAGGCCGATGACCGCCGCCGCCACGGCCGAGATGACCCCGCCGGCCAGCTGGCTCATCCGCGGGCCGAACTGCTCGCCGACCCAGCCGACCAGCGGCGACCCGAACGGGGCGCCGCCCAGGAAGACCAGCATGTAGATGCCCATCACCCGGCCGCGCATGTCCTGCGCGGAGTTCAGCTGAACCACCGAGTTGGCCGCCGTGTTGAGCGTCAGCAGGGTGAGCCCGGTCGGCACCAGCAGGGCCAGGAACAGCCAGAACGACGGCATCAGCGCGGTGGCCACCTCAAGGGCCCCGAACGCGAACGCCGCGAGGACCAGCAGCCGCAGCCCGGGCCTGCCCCGGCGGGCGGCCAGCAGCGCACCGGCCAGCGCACCGGCCGCGAACACCGCGGACGCGATGCCGAACGCGGTGGCCCCGGTGTGGAACACCTGCCGGGACATCAGCGCGTTAGTCACCTGGAAGTTCATCCCGAACGTGGCCACGAAGAAGATCAGCACCATCGGCATCAGCAAAGCCGGGGTGGACCACACATAACGCAGCCCCTCGCGGAGCTGGCCCTTGGCCCGTGGGACCGGCGGCGCCGGGTGCAGTTCCTCGGGCCGCATCAGCTTGAGGCCGATCAGCACCGCCCCGTACGACGCCGCGTTGATGAAGAACGCAACCGGCGTGCCAACCGCGCCGATGATGAGCCCGGCGGCGGCCGGCCCGGCGATCCGCGCCAGGTTGAAGATGGCACTGTTCAGGGCAATGGCGTTAGGCATATCGGTCCGGCCGACCATCTCGGTCACAAAGGCCTGCCTGGTGGGGTTGTCTACCAGGGTGGCCAGGCCGAGGCCGAAAGCGAGCGCGTAGACCTGCCAGGTGCGGACCGCGCCGGTGATGGCCAGCACGCCCAGGATGAACGCCAGCAGGCCCATGGCCGACTGGGTGAACATCAGGATGCGCCGCTTCGGGTAGCGGTCGGCGATCGCCCCGCCCCAGGGGCTGACCAGCATGGGCAGGAATTGCAGCCCGGTCGCGATGCCCAGCGCGGTGCCGCTGCCGTGGGTGAGGTCGAGGACCAGCCAGTCCTGCGCCACCCGCTGCATCCAGGTACCGCTGTTGGAGATGACCTGCCCGGTGGCGAACAGCCGGTAGTTGCGCGTGCTCAGCGACCGGAACGTGCGCAGCCGGCCCCGCCCCTGGCTGGCGGGCCCGTGGTTGGCGGACTGGCTCAGGACTGGCTGAGCTTCTCCAGGATCGGTGCGGCCGCCCGGAGCGTCGCCCGCTCCTGGGGCGTCAGCTCGTTCAGCCGTCTCGCCAGCCAGGCGTCCCGGCGGCGGCGTGCCCTGACCACCAGTTCCCGGCCCGCCGGGGTCACGGTCAGCACGACCTGGCGCCGGTCGGAAGCATGTGCGCTCCGCGTGACCAGCTGCCATTCCTCCAGTGCGGCGATGACGCGGGTCATCGATGGTGGCTGTACCCGCTCGTGACTGGCCAGCTCGCCCGGGCTCATCGGGCCCTGCTTCTCCAGGGTCGCCAGCGCGGCGAACTGCGTATCCGACAGCACCGGCTCCACCTGCCCGGGCGCGGTCCGCTCGACCCGCAGCCGCCGGGCCAGCCGGCTCACTGAGATACGTAGTGCTGTGGCCAGGCCCGCGTCGGACCTGGTCGGTGTAGACGTCATTTTTATTAGCCTGAGTCATTACTTTTGCTAACGATATGCGGCGCCGGGGCATTCCGTCAAACCGTTAGCAAGGCGAACGGGTGGGCACCCCCAGGGGGTGTGGGACAAGTACACCATGGCAGCGAGCGGCTAGCCTGGACCGGTGACCAGGAAACTGCGGCCCGCGCCGGCCCCGCGCGAGGCGAACGACCAGCTGGTCACCGCGGTCATCACCGCAGCCTGGGTAATCGCCCTGATCAGCGCGCTGGTGCTGCGCCAGCACCTGGCCCCGGCCCAGCGCTGGTGGGTATGGACCTGCGTGTTCGGCGTGGGCATGGGCGTATTCGGCCTGTGGTACGTCCCCCGGCTGAAAAGGTCCCGGGCCAGGGCGGCCGAGCGCCGCGCCCGTGCGGTGGCGGCCGCCCAGACTCCCGGCGAGCAGGAGAGTCAGCCCGAGGCCCGTTAGTTGTGCTCCAGGGACTCGAAGACGGTCTCCTCGACGGAGACGCCGGGCATGTCCACCAGGTCGTAGCCGAGTTCGTCGATGACCGGGCGGAGCGGCTGTTCCGCTGACGGTGCGAAGACCGCCTCGGAGTGCGCACCGCAGCCATGATCGACGGATACCACCCGGCCATCGTCCGGCGCGTAGGCGTTGGCGCAGACGCCGAACACCTGGCCCAGCGGGCCAGCCAGCCGGACGTAGAAGCCGCAGCTCGCGCACAGCCCGGGAGCGGCGTGCGCCAGCGGGGTCTTGGGCCCGTGCTCGCTGGTGTACCAGCGCAGGGCGGTGTCATCCCGCCCGATGGAGGACAGCACCCGGGCGCGCAGCGGCACGGTGTCCGGCACCGCGCTGGCACGGGACTGGGCGGCCAGGCGGGCTGCGGCGCGGTCGGACGAGCCCGCGCTGTCGGCGTTGCCGCTGTCGACTGGGCCGCCGTCGGCTGGGCCCGCGTCGTCCGCAATGTCCGCGGGCAGCGTGTCGCCGTCCTGGTCCTGGTCCTGGTCCTGGTCCTGGTCGTCGTCGGCTGCGGCCAGGCCGGCCAGCTCCGCACCGGGCACGGCCCAGCTGGACTCACCCCAGTCGGTCAGCCCGTCGTCGCCGTCCAGCGTGGCCATCGGGACCAGCCGCGCGTCGTCCGGCGCGGCCGGCAGCAGGTCGCCAGGTCC
>Ga0335085_10014481_pt1 | contig 11502 bp, 6 predicted proteins | sample Lox_Sample_45_FD_206712 | JGI IMG/M metagenome (GOLD analysis project Ga0335085, IMG submission 206712) | Soil microbial communities from Loxahatchee National Wildlife Refuge, Florida, United States - Lox_Sample_4.5 | ecosystem: Environmental > Terrestrial > Soil > Wetlands | place: USA: Florida... | reverse complement strand
ACCTGCTTAAGGACAATTATGATCTTGTAACGTTCTGGCTGCTGCCTCTTCACAATTTGTCCGATCTCTCCGATGAAGATGAACTCCTCTATGGAATCGCCCAGTTTGACGCCCGCCAGACGTTGACTGCATTGCTCGGCGGCGGCCTCAGCGGCACGAGCCCTGGAGGAATGGAGGTTAAGGCGGGAGATGCCTTCCGAGCTCTCGTGCTGATTACCTGGACGGCGGCGCTGGCGGCGCCGCAAAACGCGAAGCTCGAAAGCCGCATCCTGAGCCACTTCCCGAATGCCTGCGGAGTTCGCTCGGCCGGAGCCGCTAGAGACTCCGCCAATACGGAGTGGCGGCGCGATCAACTTCTGATGGCAATCCGGATGATTGAGAAGATGCTGATGACCGCGTTGCGGTGGCGTGCGGAAGGTCGCGCGCGCGGAACACTGGTCGCCAGTCTTAAGCGGCAGGAGATGATCCGGGGGCGCTGGTCACGGTTATACGAGGCTTGTGCGCGCCTTCGTACCGCTTTGTCGCCACCCTAATCGGATGACAAAAACGCAACCGAGACGATTCAACATGGAGACAAAGATGAGTTCAGCTACATCTGTGGGAACAAGAGACTCGCTCTCCCCGATATTCCGCCATGCGTCAGAGCAGGACCTCCAGAGTGCCTCGCTCGTATGGAGGAACTTCAACGGGGAGTGCCGCGTGGATCGTCCGTTTCATTGGGTTCTTGCGAAGCCGTTTTATTTACGAACCGACGACAGAATATCCGCGCCGTGGCATTATGCTGTCGAGATCCCCCAGGCTCCCGGCATGACAGTCAACGCCGATCTTACGCTCAAAGGTGCGAACAGAGAAAAAATGGTCTCCTGCTTGGGTGCCGGCTCGTCCCCCGAGAGGGAATTGCAGAATTGGTTCGACGAGTGGAGCAGGCAAATCATCCTGGCGCATTCGGTACGCGGTTTGATCGCGGAGTTTCCCGGGGGGATTGCATCCCAAAGGTTCTTCGATGCGTTCCGCCGATCGCTACTAGAAGACTGCGGAATTTCAGCGAGTGGCACGCTGACACTCCTGGGCGCACAGGCTCGCACCACCCACGATTCTCTTTCCTGGACCTTCGATTGCCACGTGCGAGCTTGCGAGATGCCGATTACTTTCCGGCTTCAGATGGGTCTGCAGACAGCGGCCGGAAAGGCTGCTGTGCCTTTAGGCGGGTCCCGGGAGGAATATGTGCGTTCTGTCCAAGGATTGGCGGAAATGTATCTTCGTGAAAAGACTTCTTTGGTCGATCTGGGGGAACCGTTCGGAGATCACGAAAAGGAGATTAAGGACCGAATCGATCAACATCTGCTGGAACGAGGTCTCACTACCGGATGGTTCACGCTTGAGCCGGTGGCCCGCCAGGAGATCGAGGTCGCGAATTCCTCTGAAGGTGAGCAGTGGTTCGAAGTTGCGGGTGGCGCCAGCGCTTCCCTCTCGTTTGTCGCAGGAGTGAAGTTGGTCACCGGACCCTCCAGGGAACTTGCCAGCCCGACAAACGGCGAGTCCAGATCGGAGGCGCGAGCGAGCTTTGATCCCTCGTTACACCTTCGGCGGCTGATCACCAGCGGCATCTCCGGATATCTGAAACGTTTGAAACATAAAGATCTTTTCCTTAACTGGGATCGCCTCGCTGACATTCGGAGCGCTTTGAAAGATCAAATCGGCCGCGATATCGCCTCCTCCGGATTCGCAGTGGCAAAGTCGATCAAGGTCGACCTTCTTCACAGGGAGTGGGTGGAGGCATTCCGCAAAATTCAAGGCGAGGTGGCGGATATCGGCGACGAAATCCCGATCCTGCCCGGCAACGTCCCGATCGACCTCAAGTATCGTTTTCGCTACCGCGTTATGGACGTCGACGAGAATGCGACGCAACGCATGAGCACGCAGGGCTTTCCGGCAGCCGAAGCGATTAAACGAGAGATTGTGGAGAAATTTAAATCGGTTTCCTACCGACGGACCCGAGAGACGGGAGACGAGCCCACGAATGGTGTAGTAGACGCCGATGTCACCTCGTGGATCAACGCGGAACTACAGTATCCTGGCATCGGTTTAGTTGTCAGGATTGAGGATCTTCGACGCTTTCCCACGCAGGTAGAGTTGTACCGGTGTGAACGAATGATCGAGGGCCTGACGGCGCAGATCGATTTGGAGGCCAGCATAGTCAAGGCTTATCGCGACCAGAGGCTGGAAATTGAGAAGGAGGTCGTTCAGCTGATCGGCGCGGGGCTTGCGACCGGTGAAGCGATGAGCACGAAGAAGGAGTCTTTGAAGCAGCTGACAGAGGAAGCCGGAGGTGCGCAGCGGGCGTTGGATAAGATGCACAAAAGACTGAGCCGGGTCCAGACTCACATGAATCTTCTGAGGGAGGCAATAAACCGAAAGGAAGGAATCGACCCCGATATTCCCGTTGAGGAAAATATCGAAGAGGTAGAGACTGAAGATTAAAGGGCTGCATGCGAGGAAAGTGCAGGCGGCCCGGATCATCTCTCAGGCAGATCCCCATTTATTACGCACCGGAAACCGACATTGGGGTAACCGATATCAATCCGGACTTTTCTGCGCGCTGAAACCCGCAAATCGCGAATCGGACTGTCGAATCCCCCTCCGCGCGTGAATGCAGGCTCGTCGGCACACCATTCCCAGACGTTTCCGGCAACATCCTCTAGGCCGAAGGCGTTTTTCCAGGAATGCCCTACCGGGTGAGGTTGTCGCCCTCCGTACCAGACGCCGTCAGGGACCTCGTTGGCGGGCCATGGATATCGCAAACCATCTTCGCCGCTCCTCGCCGCGAATTCCCACTGGTCCTGAGTTGGCAACGCCCCACGTCCGGCTCTGGCGCGACCCACCCTGTCAGTGTAGCGGCTCGCTTCCTGCTGGGAGACGCCGGTCATCGGCAGGAACGGCTCCCTGACAAAGCGCTCTTCTTCCATCACACGACCAAATGCCTCCGCGGTTACGGGCGTGACGGATATCCAGAATGGCACAGTGATCTGGACAAGCCGGCGCGGGCCCTCATCCGTTCCTGAGTCGGGGTCGTCAGGCACGGGTCCGGCAAAAATCGCTCCGGGTTCGACTCTTACGTATTCCAGCCCGTCCCGCGGGTTTGTGGCGTGCCGGGGCTCATCGCGCGGTATGCGGTCGCGACAGGCATCGAAGAGCATCTTCAGCCCTGGATAGTCCGGGGCAGCGTGCAGGGCGTTTCTCCAGCAGACCAACGCCCCCTTGTAGTCTTTGCTCGATTCACAGAGCAGGGCACTTCGGATGTTTCCATTCGTACGGAGTTCTCGCCATAGTTCGAACCTGTCGATAAACCGGTCGACGCGTTGTCCGAACTTGGCACCAAGTCTCCCTGTCAGGTCGGTGGCAAGACTCCAGTCGCCGACCAGAATCGCATTCTGGATGGCCTCCTTCGCGGTGTCTGCCTCAGCCCCCTCAATTTCGTTCTTCTTTCGGCGCACACGCTGCTCACACGCCTGCAGCCAACGCTCCTGTGACAAGCGTGCGCGCGCCATTTCGATTTGGTGGAGGCACTCCTCAATATTGCCCTCCTCCTCTAGGCGCAGAATCGCCGACCGCCAGGACTCGGCCGCAATTCCTGATTTCATCCGATCCAGCCTGCGCATCGCCTGCGAAAGCTCCGGCGGAGCGGGAAGATCATGTTCATCCCCCAACTTCACGGCGCTTTCGATTCTTAACGACGCTCGGTCGATTGCGTGCGCGGGTGCGACGTTTTCGAGTATGTCGATCGCGTCTTTCGCATAACGCCGGACCTTGTCACGGACATCGGCGAGCGCCGCCTCCCGTGCTTTGCGCCTAATCGCACGTTCACGGCGTGTTCGGTATTGTGGATGCTGCGGGTCTTGTATTGCCGCAGTATTCCAAAACTCTGCCGCCTCGTCCCATTTGCCTTCTTTCTCGGCGATTTCGGCGTCGGACGATGCGAGTCGGGCGCTCACGAATCCTTTCAGCCGGTCCTCCTCGTTGTGAATCCAGCGGGCTACCTCGTTTGAACCTGGACCGGCTGGATGGATGAAAACGAACTCACCGTCGGTATCGTATTTCCAACACCGCGGAGTCTGCGGGAAGTCCGGTCTGCAGGCCATCGCCACGCGATGCGCCACCATGCGGTAAAGCGACGAGGCGCTCAGTGTACCGCCCTCCAGACCCAGAAACCAGTCAAGCTGTTCATTGATCGAGTATGTAAGAAATCCGTGGCCGATTAGCGCGCTTTCGAAAGCGTACTCGGCTGCCCCACTGGCGGAGATGACCTGAGTGACGCACTTCGCGCGCTCCGCATGCGCGTGGCGGGGAGCGATCGGGTAAGGAAGCTGCTCTCGTTGCGCTGCGCCTGCGAAGCAAGCGTCAAACAACAGGAGTTTCTGGCAGGCTTTCAGAGAAGCGACCCGCTTTACCAATTCTCCGGCTGACGTGGATTTTTCTGGAATCGTCAGAAGAAAATCGCCTTGCAAGTAGCGCGAATCGATCACCGTATCTCGCCAAATGAGATACGTGTCATTTCCCTCCCTCATTCGAATCCCGTGCGATGCAACATAGACTATGACTTGCGAGGGACGGCTCTCATCCTGAATTGTGCGGCTGAAGGCACTGATTGCGTTTTCGACCCCATCGCGAGTGGCCTCCAACGCGCCACCCGGGCCAACGACCGTTATGGCCGATTCAGGAAATCCCAGCGCCAGGAGGCGGGCCTTGAATGCGGGGACATCCTTCGCCACAAAAGGAAGCTGCCGAATGTCGGCGTCGAATGCGGAAGCTCCGATAAGCAACGCGTATAGTGCCGTTTGTAATGCGGGCTTGTCAGTCCGGGCATCAGGAGTTTTCGACGCGGTGTTCATCGTTGTAGGCGCTTCCGCACGGCGGAGTGAGGGTCCTGGCGGCCCATAGCCAAGACTTGTGTTCTCGACATGCGCGGTAGAGATGGTGCATCTGCGACCAATAGCGTGGAAAATGAGAGTCGAATGAGCCGTCGGCGAGTTCGCTTGCCGCCTGTTCGAGCCACTGTCGCCGGCCGGGTTTCCCGGAGCGCTGGGCCCCAAGCTTTTCCAGTGTGACTGCTCGAATCAGTCCTCTGATTCGTCTCGCCGTGGTCCTCTTCTGCGGGTCGAGTAATGACGCCACTTCTTGCGCTAAGGAACGGTTTTGCCATTTCACGTCTTCCAGCACGTGGAGCCTGAACCCCGTTTGTCTTCCCCTCGGGACATATCGCCAAGCGATGATCTCCTCGTCGTTGATGATCAGACGAACTAGGTGTTCTGGATTAAGAGTGCCTATCGCCAGTATTCCGTCTTCGCCCGGAGCTATCTGTCTTACCAGTTTTCCGAGCGGGTCCAATACCTGCAGGCGCCACACTCTAGGTGTGATTTGAGGGCGCACGATAAGCCCATGATTTCCACCGCCGTGCCACGTGAAATCCGGGGAAGCCTCGCTGGGATGAGGTTCATCGGACAAACCTTCGATACCGACGGCATCGAGTAGGCCTGTAAGTGAATGCGGTTTCCAGTCAATTAGCATGTTTCGAGAGCGCCTCCATAATTGGCTTTCGGCCCTTGTTTCCCGCGGCGGCAAGGCATTCAAGTAACAGCATCATGCGCCCGGGGACGATCAGATCACCGTTTTCATATCTGACTGCTCCCTCATCTTCAGGCCGCAAATCGAAGCGCGGAGACTGCAGGTTTTTGATCCCAGGAAGTTTCAGCGGGCTACCCTTGTTCCACCAGTTGAGAAACTCCGAAAGGATGTCCTGCCGGACCTCACGCAATTGCGCATTCACCACTCCGTCGATAATCAACCGGACAATTTTGCCCCGTGCGGATTCATTCCACTGATGGCGCCTGAGGAGACGAGTGCAGTGTTGTGCTTGTTCGGCGGGGTTCGCGCTGTAGGCAGCGAGGGCAGTCGTCAACTGTAAGACGTCGGCTGGCATTTTGCCGTAAGCTGCCCAAAGAACGGTTGTCTCGTACTCGGCGTGCCACGCGGGTATGGATCCGGGCTCAATGTCAGGATTGTAAAAATCAAGAGTGGCGGGCTCCAGCAACGCACGCGCCGCGATGGACCTTTCAGCCTGAGCCAGGAAATCGCGCAGCCAGTTTCGATAAGGAATGAGGAAGATCCACTTCTTTTTGAGGGCATTGCGAAGTTGGCCCATGTCCAATTCGGCTGCGCCCAATGCTTCCAGTGCCAACGGAATTTGCCAGAATCGATTCGATTTATAGATCAACCTATTTGGATGCCTTTCCCCGCCGGGCTTATATGCGCTCAGCACCTTTATGGCGCAATTAACATCGGGTATATCTTGGCACTCCTCCCCTTCTCTCCATTCGTCGAGCAGAACTCCTTGGATGGCCCGCAAGAGAGCGGGCAACCGGGGTGCCGGCTCCAATTGAGCACATCTCTCGCAGAGCCACTTCAAAGCCGCCGATCTGCCGACGCTATCCTTCGCACCACCCCAACGCTCGATCAGTTGGGCTAATTGATCGGGAGGCGGTGTCAACGGGTCATCGGGCAAAATCGGGGGATCTTCCGCGGTTTCCCAACCAAACAGGAGCCATTGCTGGAACTCGGGTATGGCGGCGCGGATAGCCCTCCACTCGTTGGTGTCGGCGGCGTATGCGACGTACTTTTTCGCCTCGTCCAGAATGCGATCGGCCAGAGGAGGAAGTTCATCCGCTATCCGATTCTCCACAAAAGCGAAGACTTCGCCTTGAGTAACGCCCCCCCCTGCAGCAAGCCGGAGTTCCGGCGACCTGTATTCGTCCCGCAAATCGCGAAGACCGTCACGCTGAGCCCATGCGATCAAAGCGAGGCGCGCGTTTTGGTCGGACCGACTGCTGGCGCGCTCATACAATTTGTCGATTAACTGGACAAGCCGACGGCGCTGTTCAGCCTGAATCGCAGTCTGCAGAAACCTGGTGTCGTGGCCCGGCTCCTCACACCGGAGCAGCCTTGCAAGGCTGTCGGCTAGGTGCCTGTGGTCCTCACCGACGCCGTCCAATTCGGCGAGGTGTTCCACAAGGAACAGAGCCGTTTCGTGTTCCGGAATGTCAAACCATGCAAGGATCGCTTTTTCGGCGCGCCCCCTGAGGAGCTTCCGATAGTGCACAGGCTCGGGACGGACCTCGAACATTGCTTTGTGCTCTGCTGCCAACGAAGCGATGAGGGTCTCAGGGAAAGCTTTAATTCTCAGATCGCTGAGACAATCACCGTAAAACTCGACGTTCTCACATGTGGGAGCCAACATCATCCAGGCCGCTAACAGGGCATTGGCGTCCCGGTTCTTGAGGGAGGAGATCATCCGACGCCGTGGGTAAGACACCCATTCGTCGCCCTCAAACACAGTGCCATCCACTTCTAGAAAAGCGCGGGACACCTCGTCGGCTCTCCCGACGTTCTCACCTGAAAAGGGCCGAAATAGGAGCTTTACAACGTCAGCTTTTGCCTCTTCATTTTGGAAGAGCGTCGATGCCAGTTTGACAAGCGAGTTTGCCAAGTCGGGTTCGCCTTCATCGATGTATCGGCGCAGTAGAGATTTACCCTGCTCCCGGAGTGGCTGTTCAGCAAGAACGCGGAAGCGTGCTCGCGTCGCGGGGTCCGCGAAGTCAGGCAACTGTTCTGCAACTCGCCGATCCGCCGCAGGCGGCGGCTGGCGAGGAGGAGTCGCCTGTGGTTGTGTCCGGGACAAGCCTTCGAGAATCATGTCGCGCACTGCCTCGCCGGGCTTCAACCTCGCGCCAGCCCACGACTCACCGGGCCTGAAATCGACGCCCTCAGGTAACGCGCTCCATTTGGTTTGCCCACCCGAATTGACCTCGAACCGCGGCACGCTGGGGTGGCCCATTCTCCCGGCGCTCATGCAAAGGCGCGGAACCATAGAGGAACCGACGTTCCATCCCGCGCTGAAGAGCGGTCGAACCCCATCCGGTAGTTCTTGCCAGAGCAGTTCAGCGAGCTTGAAAAATTCTTCTTCGCTCGTTTGCACTTGGACGGGACATGCCGACATCACACAGCTAAGGGCGGTGAAAAGAAATCCTTCACGGAGCGTCGAAGCCGGAGGGTCGATCGCCTCGACGCAAAACTCTCGCTCGTCGCCCCTGACGTAACCCTCCAGCTTCTCACCGAGCGCCCGGTAAAGACTGTATGGGGAAGCACGCGCCGAATCGTCGAGCAAATAACGCGCCACCGTATAAAGCCTGCTGGTGGGCGGCGCTTCTGGCCGAGATCCAACCCGGTAGGCGACCTTCTGCAACCTGCCGCCGTGAAAAACTGGTCTTATTACCGTACCGTGAGGGCGCTTCGGAAAGGATATAACCTCCTCTTTCTCGACTTCATCGGGGTCCACCGACAAGGTGAGGGTGGCGGGAATGAAGAAGGACGCCAAGTCGAGCGGGACGCCGTCCGTCATGACGCGCTGATGCTCGCAACGAGGCTCGATGGCCCCATCCGCGCTAAGGCAAAACTTTCCGTACTCCACCCTGCCGAGTTTCCGAATGTGGTCTGACACGACTTACCTCAGGATACGAATCTGCGGTCTCAATTCGACAGGCCTCATTCCCCGCTTCAACATTAGGACGTGCTCACGGTGTTTAGTTAATCACCGGCAGTATTGAATCGACTCCTGAATCTCGCGTTCACGGCGGCCAGCGCTTCGGGATGGCCTTGTGCAGCCTGCAGTGGTTCGGAGAAGTAATCCCGAAGCGAACTACCAGAAGTGTATTTGTAGAGGAGCGCGACGACCGGAATCAGCAGACCAACCAACCGTAATCCAAAGAGCTTGAGTCTTGCCAGGAAGCGCATCCTCTGCGCCTCGAGGGCGTTTCGATTTCGAATATCCGCTATCGCCGCATTGTACTGTTTTTGAATGTCGAACAACCGTTCATCGGGGGATATTTGCTCCTCTTCGAAATTTTTACCGTTGTGGGAAATCGGCAGAATGGGGGAACCGGTTCCGTCAATCAGGTCGTTGATCATCAGCAACAACTCGTCGCCGGTTCGGTCAGCCGAATTCGGACGCATCCAATCCGGCAGGCCCTTAAGAACGTCCACTTGCTCGTATGTTCGAAGGCCGATGAGACGGTGTATCCAATCCGCGTAAGCCTTTCGCCGCAGGTCCAGATCGCCCGCAGACAAGCTGGTTGCCGAACTGACAGCCGCTGTCTCCGACGTAACCTGGGGGCAATCTGCCGACGGTGGAGTCTGCGCGTCAGTTGCGCTCCGCAACTGAAGGGAGCGCTTGATAAATTCTTGGCAGGCTTTCGCAAAATCATCTTTTGCGTCGGGAATCGAATCCTGCGATAACTGACGAATCGAGCTGTCAACCCGACTAAACTCCCTCTGCCTTGTCGCATAGATTTCGCCGAGCACCTTGATCTGCTCCGCATCTTCGCGGCGCTCGCGTGCCCGAATGAACGCTTTTTCTGCGTCGTCCCTCTTACTTCTTGCGTCGGGTAACTCATTCTGCATTTTGGTCAGCGACGATTCCAAACTGCTGATTCGCTGTCTGGCTCGCGCCGCCCCGTCTGCTGCAGTTACGACGCTCACCCCCAGTTCGGTGACCCCCGAATCCACGGTCTTGCTGGCGACACGCCCGTCGCCTTCAACGAGCCTCCGAAACCGGTCAGCATAGGTATCTTCACGTTCAATCAGGCTCTCTGTCGCTGCCTGGATTGTCTCGACGATATTCTGCCGGACCTCCATCTGGTCCAACGTGGACTTAAATCCGACCAGTTCGAGAGCAAGTGTCGCAATAATAGCCGATGCGCAGATCATCACGAGTCGTGTTCCACCTCGTGCGATCCTCGTCCATCGGCTCTCACTCTCGAGATCCGATACCATGATTCCGCGTTCCAGCACAAACACCGCGCTGGCGATCAGCAGAGCCCCACCCACCGCCAGCCATGAGAAGCGAGTGAACCTGTAGGGTCTGGATGAGATGAGGAAATTGAGAAAGAGAAACCAAGCGCATCCCTCGTAAAGCATGACGATGAGGAGCAGCCACGCGGATAGTCGTAGTTCGAAGCGCGCGCTGCGGGTTTCCGTCAGCGCGCCGTAGCGGTCCAGCATGAAGAGCCTCAGAAGTAGATCGAGAGGATGGTTCTCCGATAATTGTCGGGGGGCAGACAAGTAAACGGCGGGAATGTGGCCGCCGCTCGGGTTCGCGCTTTTGCCGAACCCTTCCTTTTCGTCTGAGGAATCGAGCGGATCCTCGAATGTCATATGAATTCGCCTTTGCTGATTGGGTTCCGGTTTGCCTCTGCCGCCTTGAACAATTCCAAGGGAATGCCGCGGCGTCGCGACGCCTCTAAATCATCACGCCAGGTATACTTCTGGATTGTTGACCCGCAATGGGCTCTCGTCAGGAACTGGATGATTTCCTGAACGCCAAAGGGAGTCCAAGTTTTGTAAGCATCATCCGGATTCACGCCGGGCTCAAGGCGGGGCGCGGCGCCAGACCAAAATACGGTCCCATTCTCGTGAAATCCAGTGGAACTGCAAATACCGATTGCCATCTCAGAATGTTGGTCCAGCGACCGGCGTAATTGGCTAAGAGGGGCTTGGCCGAGTACAGACCGTGCGGTATCCAGCGGATCGATCATGGTCGCGATCTGGAGCGCGGAAAGATCTCCAATGACGTCAAGGGCGGGATACCCCCTCGTTGTGCCTTTTAACGTCGATCTCAGGCTGGAAACGCCCTCGATCAATTGCTGCGCAAGAACATCGATCTTCGTCAGCAGCAACAAAAGCCGCGCCGGTTTCAGTCTGCGATCATCCGCTATGGCCTTTGCCAAAAGATAGGGCAGATTACCGGTGAAATCACTAAGCTGCGGCGCTGACGCGTCAACGCATACGATCACGAAATTTGCCTCGCCAAGTGACTTGATGATTTTTTGTTGTTCTTCGTAACGTTGTGGATCAGTCTCAGGATTGATGTCCGCAAACTGAGTACCCCCTGGGCTGTCGAGTATTTCAAACTCGAGTGCCCTGCCGGGATTCGGCCAGCCGAACAAGCCGACGCGGCTTTCCGTACCACGGCCGAAAAGGCGGGAAACCTTGGCAAAAAACCAAGCGAGGGGATCGCGCCAAAACGTCGTCTGACAATCGATACGGAATAAGTACGTCTTCAACTTCGTGGTCGCTTTTACCTTGTTGACGTCTCCTCTTGTGATTCGCGAGATCATCTCCCTGATCAGGTCAGCGATTCCGGAGGCATTACTGTCTCCCATTCGGGGAATGAAGTTCAAAATGAAACCATCCGCGCCTGACAGGAGAGATGCTTGGTACAAGGCCCCCAAAAGAAAGGTCTTGCCAACGTCCGATATACCCAGCAGCACCCCGCGTTCGTTCTTTGGGTCAGCCAATGTATTCCCCACGTATTCAGCCAGTCATATCAGTGAAACAGAACCTTCGCTGGTACCTACGGCAAATCGCTGCGATACCCTGTCGAATGTCAAAGCC
>Ga0335085_10014480_pt1 | contig 11502 bp, 12 predicted proteins | sample Lox_Sample_45_FD_206712 | JGI IMG/M metagenome (GOLD analysis project Ga0335085, IMG submission 206712) | Soil microbial communities from Loxahatchee National Wildlife Refuge, Florida, United States - Lox_Sample_4.5 | ecosystem: Environmental > Terrestrial > Soil > Wetlands | place: USA... | reverse complement strand
GCTCCGCTTGTTCCGCACGGGCCCCCACATATAATAGTTCTCGCTTGCGCCCTGAGGAGCCCGGCGTTACAATGCGGCGCAAGATGCGCCCACGACCGCGCCGCTACTGGCTCATGAAATCGGAACCGGAGGTCTTTTCGATCGGGGATCTGAAGGCGGCTCCCGGTCGGACGACGATGTGGGACGGTGTGCGAAACTATCAGGCGAGGAATTTTTTGCGCGACGAGCTGGCGGTCGGCGACGGCGTACTGTACTATCACAGCAACGCCGAGCCGTCCGGCATCGCGGGGGAGGCGACGGTGGCGCGGGCCGGTTATCCGGACCCCACGGCGTTCGATCCGCGGGACGTCCACCACGATCCGAAGAGCGATCCGGCCCGGCCGACCTGGTACGCGGTCGATGTGACGTTCGCCCGCGCCTGCCGGCCGCTCATCACGCTGGCCCGATTGCGGCAGGTGAAGGCCCTGCGCACGATGCTCGTGCTCCGGCGGGGGATGCGGCTGTCGGTCCAGCCGGTGACGGCGGCCGAATGGCGGGCGATCATGAGGCTGCCTGAGTGGGGCGGCCCCGCCGGAGTATAATGGAGGGGGCGTGTTGATGGGCCGGGCCGTCATGATCATGGCCGCCGTCGCTGGCGCGATTCTGTGCGGCCGGTGCGCGGAGGCGTTTGAAGTCAAGGGTCTGGCCGTGCCGCACAGCTTCATCGTCGATCGGCGGACCGGCGACTATTTTATTTCCAACATCAACGGCGACCCGGCCGCCAGGGACGACAACGGCTTCATCACCAAGCTGGACAGCACGGGGAGGGTGCTCGCGCAGAAATTCATCGACGGCTCCAAGGGCGCGCCGCTGCACGCGCCGAAGGGGCTGGCGATTGTGGGGGATTATCTCTTCGTCGCCGACATCGATCACGTCAAGGGGTACAACAAGACGACCGGGCGGCTGCGGTTTAACCTGGATTTGACGCCCCTTGGGGCGACATTTTTGACCGACCTGACGCGGGACGCCCGGGGCACGCTCTACGTCGCCGACGGCGGGAGCAACCTGATTGCAAAAATCGAGCCGATTCGGGCCTACGCTGTCTCCGTGCTGGCGGCGGGACCGCAATTGAACCGGCCGAACGGGTTGACGGTCGATCCGGCCACCCAACGGCTCGTGATGGTGGGCGGGGCGGACGGCGGCGTCTATGAGGTCGGCCCCGCCGGCGCATTGACGCCGCTGGTGGCGCGTCGGTTTCGCCATCTCGACGGCGCCGACTTCGACGGGGCCGGCGCGCTCTATGTCTCATCGACCATCGATGGGACGATCTATAAGATTGTGAACGGCCGGGCGGCGATCTGGAAGGCGCATCTGACCACCCCGGCGGACATCGGCATCGATCGCAGGCGCCGGCTGCTGCTGGTGCCGTCCCTGAGCGGCAATTCGGCGATGACCATTCCCCTGAATGAGGGCACAGACCTATGACCACCAAAGTGATCATCATCGAAGACGACCCCGACATCGCCGGCCTGGTCGAGCATTATCTGGCAGCCGAGGGCTTCAAGGTCAGCCACGCCAAGGACGGCGCCGAGGGGCTCAAGCGGGTCAAGGCGGCGCCGCCTGAACTGGTGATTTTGGATCTGATGCTGCCGGGTTTAGACGGGCTCGACGTCTGCAAGGCGCTCAGGGCGGCGCCGCCGACCGCGTCGCTGCCGATTCTGATGCTGACCGCCAAGGGGGAGGAATCGGACAAGGTGATCGGCCTGGAGCTGGGGGCCGACGATTACCTGACCAAACCCTTCAGTCCCAAGGAATTGGTCGCGCGGGTCAAATCGCTGCTCCGCCGGAAGGCGCGGCAGGAGCCGGCCGTGCCGGTCTACACCTATAAGGAGTTGCGGCTCGATCAGGAACGGCACGAGGTGACCTTCAAGGGCAAGGATGTGCAGTTGACCGCCAAGGAGTTCGCCCTTTTGCAGCAGTTGCTGGAGAATCCGGGCCGGGTGTTGACGCGCCAGACGCTGCTGGACCGGGTCTGGGGCTATCAATCCGATGTCACGACCCGGACGGTCGACGTCCACATTCGACGGCTCCGGGAGAAGATCCCCATGCTGATCGACATGATCGTGACCGTCAAGTCGCTCGGCTATAAATTGAAGGATCTCAGGTAACCGTTTGTGCGGGTGACCCTGCAGCGGATCTTCGCGCTGGCGTTCCTGGCGGCCGTCTGCCTTGCCGTCGGCCTGGGATGGGCCGCCTCCTCGTGGCTCGGCCTCCCCTCCCTGCTCGCGCCGCTTGCGGCGCTGGTTGCAATCCCGCTGGCCTGGCTGGCGGGCCTGCTCCTCTCCCGCCGCGTCACCCGGCCGCTCCGGGAACTCGCCGAGGTCGTGCACGGCGCGGCCCAGGGCCAGCGGCCTCAGCGGGTTGAACTCGAGGAGTGGCAGGAAACCGCGGCGCCCGGCCAGGCGCTCATTCAGACGGCGGAGCGGTTGCACTCGACCATCGCCGAAATCTCCGCCGACCGATCGCGCCTGCAGGCCGTGCTGGCCAGCATGGTCGAGGGGGTGCTGGTGCTCGATCGGCAGGGGCGCATTCTGTTGATGAACGAGGCCTTGCAGCGGATGCTCCCCGGCGCGAACTCGTCGGCCATCGGCCGGCCGTTTATCGAGGTGATCCGGCACCACCCCCTCAATGAGTTTGTCGGCACGGTGCTGGAGGGGGGGGAGGGGCGCCGGGAAGTGACCTTGCAGGCGCCGGAGGAACGGACCTTCCTGATGCAGGCGTCGATCGCCAAGCCGGACGGCGAACGGGGTGTGGCGGCGGTGCTGGTCTTTCATGACATCACCGAACTGAAGCGGCTCGAGCGCGTCCGGAAGGATTTTGTCGCCAACGCCTCCCATGAATTGAAAACCCCGCTCACCTCGATCGCCGGCTACGTGGAAGCGCTGGTGGACGGGGCGAAGGACGACCCCGAAACCTGCGCCCAGTTTCTGGGCATCATCCAAAAGCACACGGAGAATCTCAAGGTGATCCTCTCCGACCTGCTGCAGTTGTCGACGATCGAGTCGGGCGTCTACCGGTGGAAACGGCAGGAGGTGGCGGTCGCCGATCTGGTGGAACGGGCGGCCCGCGTCCTGCGGCCCGTGGCGGAGCAGCGACGCCAGCGCCTGACCACGCGCCCGGTCGAGCCGTCGCTCACGATCTGGGGCGATCTGGGCCGGCTCACCGAGGCGTTGATCAATCTGCTGGACAACGCGGTCAAATACACGCCGGAGGGCGGATCGATCATGGTCGAGGCGGCGGCCGATGGGGACGGCGTGCGGCTCGACGTCACCGACACGGGCATCGGCATTCCGCCCATGGAGCTGCCCAGGGTGTTCGAGCGGTTCTACCGGGTCGACCGGGCCCGCTCGCGCGAGCAGGGCGGCACCGGACTGGGGCTCTCGATCGTCAAGCACATTGTCGAAGCGCACGGCGGCCGGGTGACCGTGGAGAGCACGGTCGGCCGCGGGTCGACCTTTTCGCTCTTCCTGCCCGCACAGCCCGTCTTCTCCTGATCCCCCGTCACCGCGGCCGGCCTGCATCCTTCCCACCGATGGAAATGGCATGGGCCGTGAGAGGGCCCCGCGGCCTGCCACCCCTTTCGAGGGCCCATCTGCGGTTTCGACGCCAGTCTTTCGCCGGCCGGACAAAGATTTAACCCAGGATTAAGGAGAAGTTGAGGCAGGGGATACGCCAATCATTTTATAGTGGCGTTCCTTATGAGTTGCCGGCGCTGTCAGGGCCTCATGGTCTGGGACCGCTTCTTTGATTCCGATGAGGAGGGCGGGCTCCTGACCTTTTCGGGTTGGCGGTGCGTCAGTTGCGGGGAGATCATCGATCCCGTGATCCTGGCCAACCGCGCGAATCCACCCGTCCCGCGCAAACGGCGCCCGCGGTTCCCTTGTCCGGCACAGCCGGTCTTCTCCGACCCCGCGGAATTGGTCGGGCTTCGTTGAGTTCTCGTCCCGAATCACGGTTGTTCTCCACATGCTATCCACACATGCCGCAAAAAAATTTAACACAATCCTGAGGCGGCCTTGAGCTTGATGTCATCGTGGATGGGCCAGAATGCGCGTCGGTCCATCATCCCCGCAGCGTGGGGGGGGGGAATCCATCACCAGATAAGGGCGCCGCCGGGCCCGCACTCACTGAAAAGGATTTAACACAATCCTGAGGTGGTCTTGAGCATCACGTCATAGGAGTAATTCATGCTTAGCGGCGGATTCGAGGTCCAATCGTTTCGGTGTCAGAGGACGATCCCTCCATCCCTAGAGAGAGGATGATGGGAGGCGGGGTCGGAAGTTTACGGTCTTTTGAGCGGGCCTTGAGTATTTCGTAATGCCAGGGCGGTTATGCTGGCCGACATCAATAGAATGATCAGGATCGTGAAAGGAGGCCGGCCGGCAGGGACGCAGTCGCAACAGGAGCAGGAAGAAGAGCAATGGAATTGAGGGAAGGCATCGTACACCACAGTGGGAGGAGTAACAATGAACGTGATCAACAGTATGAAAAAGGCGGCCGTCATCATTACCGGCGTGGCGGTCCTGAGCGGCGTGCTGCCGTCCGGGGAGGCCCGCGCCATCACGGTCAATAACGGTGATCTGTTGCTGGCGATCTTCGGCAACAATAACGAATATATCCTGGACCTCGGGAACGAAAGCTCGTTGCTGAGCTCAAACGCGACCACCTCGTTTTCGATTCCCTGGGGCGCCGATCCCGGCAGCCTCCAGACGGCGCTGTCCGGAACCAATCCCGTGCAGTGGGAGATCGTGGGCGTGAGTTTTGACTCCAATACCTTCCTCCCGACGCTCTATGCCGGTTCGTCCGCGTCCGCGGCAAACACCGTCACGCCGAGCGTCCAGAATGCCACGAACGTCGCCGCGGTGTGGAGCGGTCAGCTGGCCGCAAGCGGCAGTGCGACGGATGCGCTGCTCTCCAGCGGTGATGGCAATTCGTTCACCAGCAATTTCGGCACCAATACGCTCGCGGGCAATTTCAACACGAATATGCAGGGATCGATCGGGTCTGAGTTGTATATGATCTCGGCGGATTACGTCACCAATGCGCTGACGGACCTCGGAACGGCCAGCCTGGTCTTCGGCAGCAGCCTGGATCTGACCGTCTGCGGCGCGGGCAGCGATGCCTGCGTGGTTGCCGCTCCCCCGGTTCCCATCCCGGCGTCGGTCGTCCTCTTTGCGACGGGCCTGGTGGGGCTGGTGGGGATGGCGCGGCGCAAGGCGATGATGTCGTAATCCGGACAAACCGGAACCAACGCAACAACAAACGATCTCGACAACAACGCGTAACGAAACGCTAACAGGAGGAAGTCATGAACTATCGGAATATGATTATGCCGGCGGTGGTGCTCGCCGGTCTCTGCGGGCTCGGCGTCACGCCCGCCTCGGCAGCCCCGGTCGAGCACTGCGGCGGCTCGCAACCCACGTCTTGCGTTCAACTGAACGGCGGCGGCTCGTCAGCGGCCACCCCGTTCATGACGCAGGTGCCGTTGAACATCCTGGATCAGTCACCGGACCTGCCAATCCATTATGTGAACGGTGCCATCGCGAGCCCCAGCATTACCAGCAATAAACTGCATGTCTGGACCGGGACGCGGGGCGGGACGGGGACGATCATTCGCTATTCGGCCACCGGCTCGTCCGATGGGGTTTTAAAACTTCAGCATCTCACAACCGATTCGCGTTCCCTGATGCACTACCTGGACCACATTGCCAGCACGTGTTCAACGGGGCCGACACTGATGACACGGACGGCCGATGGCAAACAATGGTATGAGTACACTGGTTGCAACACGATCGTCGCGGGCGATCTCCCGGAGACGATGGGCATGGCGGACGTGGGGGGCAGCACGTTCCACCAAACCGGTCCGTTTGGGACGAGTGTCCTCCCGCTGGATGACAGCATGTTGGTCGTCACCCAGGCGGCGATCGTGCCGTGGCAATTCATTCTCGGCTCCAATGTCAAGAAGGACATCGGTGTTCCTCCGGCACACAATTTGGTGCAGGCCACCAACCTGAGCCGGACGCAGATCGAGGCGATCTTCAGCCGCAACGTGACCGACTGGCGTCAGGTGGGGCTGGTGACGGATGTGACCGCCGCCGGCACGCCGGATGCCACCTCCCCGATCACCCTCTGTCTGCGAACGGCGGGGTCGGGCTCCAAGGCGGCCTTCGATGCAGCCGTCATGAAGGACGCGACTGAAACGCCCTTCGGTTCGACCGTGCTGACGAACCCGGCGTCCGGCGTCTATTTCGGGCAATCCACGCAGGATGTCCAGGACTGCATGCAGGGCAATTCGGGTGCCGGCCGGCCGGCTCACACCACGGGAATCGGCTATGTGGATGCCGACGTAAGCGTCATCGGCAGCGGGGCGACCCCGTATTACCCGATCCAGCTCAATGGCCTCTGGGGAAACGACACGAGCCTGTCCGATCCCAAGATCAACGTCAAGTGCGGCGCCTATCTCTACTGGGCGGGCGAGCGGATGAACGTCCGGAATTACGGCGACCCCGGGATCGACGGCGGTTCCACGACGGGCGCGCAGCACGATCTGAACACGACCTTCATCGCCAACTCGTCATCGGCGGCGTCGATCGCATTGATGCCGGCGGGGGCGTTCTGGGTGGCCGGGTCGGATATGTACGTGAGCAAGGTCAATGATGCCGGACCGGTGTTGTACACGGCTGGTCCGCATCCGTGCAACACGAACTAGGCAACAGGCTGTAACAGGCGCCCCGTCCGGGGCCGCAGGGTCCCGGGCGGGGCTGCCAGGCTTACAAGCTCCCAAAGGGAAACGAGGGCGCGATGAGATGGAGAAGACGGAAAGGGATGGCGCTGATCGTTGCGGCGGGCATGTTCTGGCTCTTCAGTTCCGAACCCGCCCGGGCGGCCCTGATTGTCACCGCCCCCGGTCCGGTTGAAATCATCGACGGCACGGACGCCGGCGCCGGGGTGGTCACCTTCAACATCGATCTGACGATTCCGCTGTCGGGGTATGATTTCGGCTTTATGAACGGCAACAGTTTTGTGCCCATCGCCCTGGCGCCCTCGGGGCCGGCGTCGCTCTACGGCACCTACACCTTCTCGGGCGGCGATCTGGTCAACTTTGCGTTGGAAAGCACCTCCACAAACACCGTCTACACCATCGCAGATCCGTCGAATTATGCCACGCAGATCTATTACAATCCGATCGACCCGTCCCATTCGGTCAATCCCGTGGTGACCACCCCCTATTACAACACGCTGCTCCTGGAGTGGAACCTGTTGGGGGGCGATTTTGATCCGAACATCGACCCCATGTTGACGCTGACGCAGGCCATCAACCCCTACGACGGCATGGCGCCGGTCGTGCCATTGCCGGCCTCGGCCCTGTTGTTCGGCTCGGGGTTGTTCAGCTTGGCGGGTTGGCGGCGACTCACCGTATAAGCGCGAACACCGTCAAGACACGCTCCCCCGGGGGGATCTCCCCATTCCTTCGGGGGGGTGTTGTTTTTACCTTAAATTAACTTCCTGTTAACCTCACTGCCATTCGCCTGCGGCACAGTACCGCCCCCCGGTAGTTTGTCCGCTCTTCTTCAGGACTGACGCCGGCGTGGGGCGGGGCCGAAAGGTCCCCGCACAATGGACGCTCACATGCGCTTGCACGGGGAATCGAACGGTGTTGCTCCGCCCGAAGCGGATACGATTCGCCACGCATAAGCGGCGGCACGATGTCAGATCCAACAACCGTTGCCCCGAAGCCGCGGCCGACAGGTCCCGCCTCGGGGTTCAAAAGAAGGGAGTGTGGCTAATGAAGACAATGTGGGTGGTGTCGGCGTGGTTGACGGCGGTGCTGGGAGTCTTTGGCGTCCGGCCGGCGCTGGCGGCCCTGGTGGAGGATGGGCCGGGCCAGGTGTTGATGGTCGACGGCGGCGATAAAAATTCCAGCGTCGGTCTTGTGGGTCTGACGCTGACCGGTCTGCCCGACGGCTATGATTTCGGGTTCATGGACGGGGGGACGTTCGTCCCGATCGCGCTCACGCCGAAAGGGAAGGTCAAGTTCAGAGGCTTCTACACCTTTGCAGGGGGGACGCAAGTAAACTTTGCGCTTCGATACAATCCCACGGGTCAGATTTACACCATGGACGATGCCGCGAACGACGTGACCCAGATCTATCGGCATCCCATCAATCCCTCCCGTTCATCCGATCCGGTGGTCGGCTCCGATTATTACCGCGTCCTGACCCTGGACTGGAACCTGAACGGCAGCGGCTTCGATGCGCCAGGTTCCCAGGGGCTGATCATCACCCTGCGGACATTGAAGCATTTTGACGGCATGGCGCCGGAAGCGGCGCCGGTGAAGCTGCTGGGTTCGATCATCTTCTTCGCCACGGGTTTGGCCGGCTTGGTGGCCTGGCGACGGCTGGCGTCGTAACTCATGGTTGGTATTGAGGAAGATCAGCCCGGAGGAGAAAGCGGTCCTCCGGGCCGGCAGAGGTTTAACCTCCAGTTAACAGATTGTTGATCGTCCCGCCATGCCCCCCGGGCATAATAAACCGGCTCGATGTCCGGCTGCGCAAAGCCGCGGCGTGGCGGAAAAGGGGGATGGATGAAAGTGGTTCATGTCGTGGGGGCCCGGCCGAATTTCATGAAGGCGGCCCCGATTCTGGACGCCATCGAGCGATACAACCGCCGGTCGGAGCAACCTGCCATCCAGTCCCTGCTGGTGCACACCGGGCAGCATTACGATTACGCCATGTCGCAGGCCTTTTTTGAAGAGCTGGGTCTGCCCAAACCCGACATCAATCTCGAGGTGGGATCGGGCAGTCACGCCGTGCAGACCGCGAAGATCATGATGGCGTTCGAAGAGGTCGTGCTGCGGGAACGGCCCGATCTGGTCCTGGTGGTGGGGGATGTCAATTCCACCATGGCCTGCGCCGTGACCGCGAAGAAGCTCCAGGTGGCCGTCGCCCATGTGGAGGCCGGCCTTCGCAGCGGCGACATGACCATGCCGGAAGAGGTGAATCGTAAAGTCACCGATGCCATTGCGGATTATCTGTTCACCACCGACCGGATCGCCGACGCCAACCTCGGGGTCGAAGGCGTCCCGAAAGACCGGATCTTTTTCGTCGGCAACGTCATGATCGATACGCTCCTTGCGCACCTGGAGCGCGCCAAACAATCGACCATTCTGAACACACTGGGCCTGCGGGACGGTGACCGCACCCGGCCCTATGCTGTGGTCACGCTCCACCGCCCCTCCAACGTGGACGATCCCCGCGCGCTTCGGGAGATCTGCGACGCGTTGCAGATGACCGCCCGGCGGATGCCGATCATCTTCCCCTGCCATCCCCGCACCCGGGAACGGCTGGAGGCTTTTGGCTTGGGCGGATGGCTCGCCGACAAGAACATCACGATGACGGCCCCGCTGGGCTACCTCGATTTTCTTCAATTGAACGCCCACGCCGGCCTGATCCTGACCGACAGCGGCGGCATTCAGGAGGAGGCGACCATCCTGGGCGTGCCGTGCCTGACACTGCGGGAGCACACTGAACGGCCCATCACCATCACGCACGGGACCAACCGCCTGGTCGGCAACAGCAAGCCGGTCATTCTGGCCGGCGTGGAGTGGGCGCGCCAGCAGGCCGGCCAACCGATCTCCAGGCCCGAGAAGTGGGACGGCAGAGCGGCGGAGCGGATCGTGGAGGTGCTGGCCGGGCTGGCCCGGAGCGGCATGCTTCGATCCGGAGGAGAACGGCACACCATCCGCCAGCCGGTTGGGTGAGGGGCGGCAGGATTCTCCAAGGCATTGAACGCAATGATCCCCAGCGTATTCCCCTGTCGGCAAGGTTGGCTGTCCGGTCTGATCGGCCGGCTGATTCTCTTCAGTGTCATCGCCATGGCGCCGGCCGCGGCCGCCGGGGTCGAGGCCGGATGCGTTGAGAACTGCCGGTTCACGGGCAAGACCACGATCGATGACCTTATCACCAAACAACCGATCACCGATGTGCGCGCGTTCGGGGCTAAGGGCGACGGCGCGACCGATGACACCGCCGCCATTCAGGCCGCGTTGAATTTTGCTGAGGGTGTTCATGGAGTCGTGTTTTTCCCTCACGGCACGTACAAGATTACATCGCCGCTCAAGATCTCCCCGAACGTCCATCTTGAAGGGTTGGGGGTGGGGTTCGGTTCCGTGATCCTCCCGTTCAACAGCGCGGGGATCTCAATCCGAGGGGCGGACTTCAAAAAATACAATAACGCAGGATTTCGCAACAGGATCAAGGGCGTGACGATCGTGATGAAGAATGCACCCCGTTTTCCGGCGATCGTAATCGACACCGCCTACACGGTGAAACTGGAGGATCTGTTCGTGTTCGATGCTGGAGGAGGGGGCGGCATCACGATTGCCGGGGCGAACCACGTTACGCTGACAGACGTCAGCGTCTATGGAAATGGGAGAGGGGCTGGGATCAACATCACCGACTCCGACGTGAAGCTCTATAACATGGATATCGAGGGGTTTCGGGATGGGCTTGTCGTTAAGGGGGATCACGGCGTGCATGTCCTCGGCGGCTATATCGAGCGCAACGATGGGTACGCCATCAAATATCAGGGCGCTAGTTTCAATACGATCGTCGGCGCGCGCGTGGCGGCGGGGCGGAAGGGGGCCACAGTGATCGGCTTTCTGGAGGGGTCGCACAACAACACTGTGATCGGCAGCAGCCTGAACGGCTTGGGCGGCCCGGCGACCCTGGTGCAGGATGACGCCTCGAAGAACAACGTCGTGATCAATTCCGATGTTAGGGGAGGGGTGAAGCAGGGCGCCTCGACCCTCGCGGTCTGGAACACATTTGGAGCGGCGCCGCCCCCATGAACGGTGCGAAGTTGACTCCTGCGGGTGTAATGGAGTTGTCGCACCAACGGACCGCCTCGGCGGTGACGATGCTGGCCGGCGGCGGTGCGGCGCTTCTGCTCGCGTCGGCCGCGGGCAACGGTTTGAATTACGTTTTTGGGATGTTCATCGCCCGCGCGCTCGGCGCCGAATCGTTTGGCCTCTATACGCTCGGCCTGGCGCTCTTCAACGTCCTCGCGCTCTTTGCACCGCTTGCCCTGGATGTGGCTGTTGTCAAATTTGTCTCGGGACAACTGACGGCGGGTGAGACGGGCCGCGCCCGTCGCACCGTCGTCCGCGCCGGCGCGATTGCCGTCGTATCCGGTCTGCTGGCGGCCGTTGTTCTGTTGCTGTGCGCGTCATGGATCTCCTCCTCTCTCTATCACAAGGCCGCACTGTCCGGCGTGCTCCGGTGGCTGGCGGTAGCGCTTCCCTTTGCCGCGCTGACCCCCGTGCTGCTGGGAGCGCTTCAGTCTTTTCAAACCGTCCGGTTTACGGTCTGGATCAAATATCTCTGGGAACCGACAGGCAAATTCCTACTGGCTGCGTTGGCGGTCGGCTTGGGATGGGGCCTGCACGGTGTGCTGGGCGCAATC
>Ga0335085_10014479_pt1 | contig 11502 bp, 5 predicted proteins | sample Lox_Sample_45_FD_206712 | JGI IMG/M metagenome (GOLD analysis project Ga0335085, IMG submission 206712) | Soil microbial communities from Loxahatchee National Wildlife Refuge, Florida, United States - Lox_Sample_4.5 | ecosystem: Environmental > Terrestrial > Soil > Wetlands | place: USA: Florida... | reverse complement strand
TGATGAAGACGCGCATGCAACCGGTGAGCCAGTTGTTCGACAAGCTGCCACGCATTGTGCGGGACGTGTCCAAGGAAATGGGCAAGAAGATCCGGCTGGAGACCCAGGGCGGCAACACGGAGCTGGATAAGTCTTTGCTGGAAGCGATCAAGGACCCGGTGACGCACATACTGCGCAATTCCATCGATCACGGGATCGAGGCACCGGAGAAACGAGTCGAACAAGGCAAACCGGAAGAAGGAACCGTATCCGTGCGCGCGTTTCACGAGGGCGGCAATTTCCATTTGGAAATCGCCGATGACGGCGCGGGAATCAACGCGCAGCGCGTAAAAGACAAGGCCGTGGCAAAAGGATTAATCACCGCGGCGCAGGCCGACAAGTTGACGGAGAGCGAGATCGTCAATCTGATTTTTCTTCCGGGTCTATCGACCGCGGAGAAAGTGACCAACGTTTCCGGCCGAGGAGTCGGCATGGATGTGGTGAAGACCAACATCGATCGCATTGGCGGGCGAGCCAAGATCGACAGCGAAATGGGCCGCGGCACGACCATGCGGCTGGAGATCCCCCTGACATTGGCGACCATCCCGGCGCTTACGGTGGTCAGCGGGAAATCGGTTTTCGCGATTCCCCAGGCGGCGCTGGTGGAAATGATCGGGCTGGACGCGGACAACGTGGACCAATACATCGAATGCATCGATGGCACATCAGTATTCCGCTTCCGCGGCACGGTGCTGCCACTGCTGCGTTTGCGGCAAGAACTGCAGCTGAAAGACGCCGCGCCGGAAGAAGTAAACACCATCGATCTGGTGGTGGTACGCACGGAAGGGCGGCAGATCGCGTTGCAAGTGGATTCGGTGCGCAGCACGGAAGAAATCGTGATCAAGCCGCTGGACAAACGTTTCAAGGGTATTGCGTTGTATTCGGGCGCCGCCGTGTTGGGCGACGGGCGGGTGGCGTTGATTCTGGATATCGCGGCGCTGGCGCGGCGCGCGGGAATGGTGGCCAGCCAGGAACTGCGGAACGAACAGAGCGAGAGTGGCACGCGAAAAGAGAAGCTGACGCTGCTCTTGCTGGGCGGGCCCGATGGCGAGCGCATGGCCATGCCGCTCGATTGGGTACAACGGCTGGAAGACTTCGACGCCGAGGCGAAGGAGTTGGTGGCGGGAGCGTACGTGATGCAGTACCGCGGCGAGATCCTGCCCGTGGTGGAGTTGGTGGATCTGCTGGACGAGCGCCGAAAAGCGCGGCGCAGCGCCGAGGGGTTACATCCCGCGGAAGCGACCGGACGGATTTCCGCGGTGGTCGTGAAGAGCGAGAACAACAAAGATGTAATCCTGGAGGTTCACCGGATTCTGGGTATCGTGAAAGTAGAATTCGAGAAACTGAACCCGCCAAGCCGCGCGGGCGTGCGCGGGACGCTGGTGGTGCAAGAGCGCGTGACGGAGTTGCTGGAGTTGAAAGAATTGTTAGCCAGGATGCCGGAGGAGATGCCCGTGGCGGGGGCGCTGGTAACGGCCGGAGCGGAGGCGAGCCATGGCGACTAATCAGAAATACGCAACATTTTTTCTGAACGGAATCTGCTTTGGCGTGCCGATCGAGAAAGTGCAGGAGGTGCTGGAGTTCCAGGAAATCACGCCGGTGCCGCTTTCGGCGGAAGTGTTGCCGGGAATCATCAATTTGCGGGGGCAAATCCTGACGACGCTGGACCTGAAAAGGCGGCTGGATCTGGCCGCCAGCGAAGCAGACGAGCAACGCATGATGATCGTGGTGCGCACCAGCGAAGGCCCGATGAACCTGATTGTAGACAAGATTGGCAGCGTGACGGATGTGGATCCGGAGCAATTCGAGAAGCCCACGGAAACGTTGAAGGCTGGAGTACGCGCGGTCACGACGCACGTGTGCAAGCTGGAAGGGCGGCTGCTGTTGGTGCTGGACACGGAAAAGATTATTCAGTTGGCGGAAGCGCCAAGCCACGCGGGACGACTTCCCACGGAGTTGCGAGAAGAAAAAGTAGTGGCATAGAAGCGAGGATTGTACCGGATTGCAGGCGACGGGCAGGAAACGAATTTGGTGCCAGAAAGGCGCGGGTAAACGACGATGAAGCTGAAGATCGGAACGAAGTTGGGAATGGGATTCGGGGTAATTCTGGCGTTGATGCTTGTTAGCGGCATTCTGAGTTACTACCGGTTGGCGGTCATCAAAGAAGATGCCGCGCGTATAACAACAATGCGCGTGCCGACCATGGAAGCAGCGAGAGTGATGCAAGATCGGCTGGACTATGCCGGGAACAAGTCGCGCCAGACGATTCTGGCGGGGACGGACCCCACGAGACGGGCTGCGGGACAGAAGGCTTTCGACGAAGCGTGGGCCATCGTTTTTGAACAGGCCAATAAGTTACAGGAACTGTCGCCGCGCTGGACACTACAGAAAAACCGGGACCGGCTGGCTCTTGTGAAAGATGATTTGGCAAAGACCAAGCAGGCACAGCAGGGCGCGATGGACATGGCGGCAAGCGGCGGGCGCGACGAGGTCATCAAAGGCGGGATCGAGTACACCGACAAGGCGACACCGATGGTCAACGAAATCACCAAGACCCTGGGAGATATGGTGGATTCGTTCGACGAATTGCTGAAGAAGGACAATGCGGAATTGAACGCCGCGAATGAAGCGATGTTGTGGACCTTGGGGATTTCCACGGGACTGGCGTTAGTCCTGGGCATTGGTGTTTCTCTGTTATTGAGCCGGCGGATCTCCGCTTCCACGTCTGCGGTATTGCGGCAGGCGGAGGCGATTGCCGCGGGTGACCTGACGCGCGACGACGTCAGAGTTACGAGCGAGGACGAACTAGGCGAGTTGACCCGGGCCATCAACAAAATGCAGGCGAGTTTGCGCGATGTGATCGAGTCGATTTCAGAGAACGCGCAGAACGTGGCAAATGCCAGCGAGGAATTCTCCGCGGTCAGCCAGCAGATCAGCGCGAACTCCGAGGAGACTTCCGCGCAAGCCAACGCCGTAACCATGGCGACCGAGCAAGTGAATCGCGGATTGCAAACGGTGGCCAGTTCCACGGAAGAGATGAGCGCGAGCATCCGGGAGATCGCCAAGAACAGCACCGAAGCGGCGAAAGTGGCGGATGGCGCGATGAAGACGGCGCAGGAGACGAACGCGATCGTATCGAAGCTGGGAGAATCGAGCGCGGAAATCGGGCAAGTCATCAAGGTAATTACTTCGATTGCGCAGAAGACCGACTTGCTGGCGCTGAACGCCACGGTGGAAGCGGCGCGCGCGGGCGAAGTGGGCGCGGGGTTCGCGGTGGTGGCCAATGAAGTGAAGGAACTGGCGAAGCAGACTGCCTCGGCGACGGAAGACATCAGCCGGAAGATCGAAGCGATCCAGTCCGATGCCAAAGCGGCGGTCGTGGCGATCACCTCGATCAGCGGAGTGATCGGACAGGTAAACGACATTTCGGGTACGATTGCCACGGCGGTGGAAGAGCAATCGGCGACGACCAGTGAAATGTCTCGCAACGTGGCGGAAGCCGCGAAGGGCGCCGGAGAAGTGGCGCAAAACATCCAGGGAGTGGCGCAGGCGGCGCAGAGCACGTCGCACGGAGCCACGGATTCGCAGAAAGCGGCGAAGAGTCTGGCGGAAATGTCGACGCATCTGCGGGAACTGGTGGGCAGGTTCAAGCTGGATAGCGGCAAGAGAAGTGCCTCGACAACGCGTAAAACAGATTCAGGGCGCAACGCACGGCTGGCGGAGCGATCCGCGGAGTATGAAGAGGAACTGGCGGCGAGGTAGGCAGAAATCCAAAAAGGAAACCGGGGAAGCGTCGGCGAAAGGTCGACGGAAAGAGGCAGCATGTTCGCAAAATGGAATTTGACGCAAAAGGTGATCATTTCGATTTCGGCGGTGTTGATCGTAACCTCACTGGCGAGCTTCTGGATTACTCGGGAGCGAGTGAACGGGCAAGCGGAGGAGGCCTTCCGCGACAAGGTACGGCAGATTACAGGAATGGCCACGGCGACGCGGGAATGGTATTCCGCAAACCTCGACACTCTGGTGCCCAATCACGACTTCAAGCACTTGGAGCAGGTGCCGGTGGTGGTGGCCTGGAAGGTGGCGCAACAATACGCGCAGAGCGCCGGGATGGAATTCAAGACGCCGTCGCCCAGCCCCCGCGACGCACATAACAATCCAGACGAGTTTGAACGGCGGGCCTTGGCGCAGTTTCAGGAGCACGCGGACCTGAAGGAATATTCCGAGCGCGTGACGGAGAATGGCCGGGAATGGATGCGATATGCGCAGCCGGTACGGGTGTCACAAGATTGTTTGTTTTGTCACGGAGATCCCGCGGGGAGCAAGGATCCGTTTGGCTACACGAAAGAGGGGATGAAGGCGGGAGATTTGCGCGCGGCCTTCACGGTGAAGGCTCCGGTAGATGAATTAGTGGCGAACGCGAGTTCCAATTCGCGGATGCTATTCCTGACGAACTTGTTCACGCTGCTGGCAGCTTGTTTGGCGGTGGCACTGGTGATCCGTCGCACGGTGATCCGGCCGTTGTTGGGGGTGAAGCAAATGCTGGAAGCCGTGGCGGAAGGCGATTTAACGCAGCGGCTAGAAATTACCAGCGCGGACGAAGTAGGGCAAATGGGCGAAGCGTTGAATACCACGGTAGAGAAAATCTCGGAAGTGGTCCGGGAAATCGGCGATGAATCAACGAATGTAGCGAACGCCAGCGAAGAATTTTCGGCGGTAAGCCAGCAGATCAGCGCAAATTCTGAAGAAACTTCAGCACAGGCGAGCGTAGTTACTACCGCCACGGAGCAAGTCAATCGTGGATTACAGACGGTAGCGACGGCCACCGAGCAGATGAGTTCCAGCATCCGGGAGATCGCGAAGAACGCCACGGAGGCAGCGAAGGTGGCAGACAGCGCGACCAAAACGGCGTATGAAACGAACGCGGTGGTGGCCAAACTGGGCGAGTCCAGCGCAGAGATCGGGCAAGTGATCAAGGTGATTACCTCGATCGCCCAAAAGACCGACCTGCTCGCTTTGAATGCCACGGTGGAAGCGGCGCGCGCGGGTGAAGTGGGCGCGGGTTTTGCGGTGGTAGCCAACGAAGTAAAGGAACTGGCCAAGCAAACGGCGGCCGCGACAGAAGACATCAGCCGGAAGATCGAAACGATTCAGGCGGATGCGAAGGGCGCGGTGGAGGCGATTGGTTCGATCAGCGGAGTGATCGGCCAGGTAAACAGTATTTCCGGAACGATTGCGACCGCGGTGGAAGAGCAGTCGGCGACGACCACCGAGATGTCCCGGAGCGTGGCGGAAGCCGCACGAGGCGCCGGAGAAGTGGCGCAGAACATTCAGGGAGTGGCGCAAGCGGCGCAGAGCACTTCGCATGGAGCCACGGATTCGCAGAAAGCGGCGAAGAGCCTGGCGGAAATGTCGACGCACCTGCGCGGATTGGTCGGCAGATTCAAGCTGGACGAAGGAAACGGTTCACGGTCTCATCGGCTAGCGGATCGTGGCAAGGCCGGCAAGCGGGCCGAGCCAACCGAGGAATATGAAGCGGAATTGGTGAATCGTTAGCAGCCGGAGTTAATCTAGCTTCTTGCGCGCGAAGTAAAACAGCGAGCCGGAAAGAAGCAGGAACATAAATACGGCGAACAGGTTGCTGGTGGCCAGCGGGCCCATCAGTTTCGGGCCAAACGAGAAGAGGTCAGCGCGCCAGGGCAGGCGGAAAGTTGACGCTACCCAGCCTGGAACGCGCGTGGCGATTTCCGGGTCCTGCAACAGAGTAATACCGATACCAAGCAGCCCAAACACGCCGCCCGCAGCGATGAGCCCGCTGGAATAGAGCGCACCGGGGCTGGCTTCGCCTCCCGCATCCTCTTTTTCCTTCATCGAAGCCTGAACCGCCCAGGCGATGAGTCCTCCGGCAAACATGGTGGCCGTGGTAGCCACGGAAATGTACAGACCGGTGGCGAAGGCCAGGGAACGAACGCCCAGAATTTCAATGGCAATCACCATGGCCACGCCCATCAACACCAAACGCCAAGGCAAACGCTGAGTAAGGATGCCGCTGATGACCGTGGCCATCAATCGGGCTTGCGGAGCGGGAGCTTTGTCTCCACCGATGCCCTGGGCCCATTGGTATTCAATTTTCTGCGCATCACGATCATAGAGATATTCGCCGTCGGGAATCACGCTGGATCCGAGCGAATTGATCAGGACATAGCTTTTGTCCTTGTACATGAAAGAATCGCGTTCGACTTTCGCGCCTGTGGGAAGCGCTGAGATGGTGACCGGAATCTCCATGGGCAGATATTTCTCCAGGCCTTTGTTCATCAAGTTGAGGGTGCCGCCGATGGCCACGGTGGAGATGGTGACGCCGACGAGCAAACCCATCTGCTGCCAAAACGGAGTGGAGCCGACGAGGAAGCCGGTCTTGAGGTCTTGCGAAGTGGCGCCGGCAATCGCAGAGGCAATACAGACTACGCCGCCAATCATGAGAGCGAGGACGGCGTAATTCGGGGCGGTCCATCCCGCGAGAAGGAAAATAGCGCAAGTGGCCATCAGCGTGGCGATGCTCATGCCGCTGATCGGGTTAGAAGAATTGCCGAGGAGCCCGCTGATGCGGCTGGCGACGGTAACGAACAAAAAGCCAAAGACCACCACGAAAACGGCCGCGAACAGGTTCTGATACCAGTAGGTACCCGCGCCTTTCATGGGATGAAAGGTGAGCAGGATCCACATCATCACGATGATTACGACGGAACCCAGAATGACCCAGCGCATCGGAGTGTCTTGTTCGGTGCGTGTGGCTGCAGGAATCTCCGCGCCATCTTTCGCGCCGACATCTTTCAGGCCGGAGCGGAGCGCGCCGATGATGGTGGGTAGCGTGCGCAACAGGGTGATCAAACCAGCAGCGGCCACGGCTCCCGCGCCCATGGGACGGATGTAGCTGCGCCACATGTCGTCCGGGGACATCAGCGGGATAGGGATGGTGGAAGGATAGAGCGGCTTATTTCCAGCGAGCTGGCCGTAGAACTCAATGGCCGGCATGATGACCAGCCAGGAGACGATTCCCCCGGCGAACAGGATGCCGGAAACGCGGGGGCCGATGATGTAGCCGACTCCAAGATATTCGGAAGTGATGTCCGCACGGAAACTGGAGCCGGGATACCAACTGGGGCGCCCTTCGGGCTGCTCGGTCCAGAGGAGGTTGGTTTTCATGAGGAAGGTGTAGACGCCGCCGAGCCCCAATCCCCAGAACACCCGGCCAGCGAAGGAACCGCCCTTTTCACCGGCGACGAGAACGTCGGCGCACGCGGTGCCTTCGGGAAAGCTGAGGTTGCCGTGCTCCTTCACGATGAGCTGACGGCGCAGGGGAATCATGAAGAGCACGCCGAGCCAACCACCGAGAAGCGCCATGGGGAAGATGCGCCAGAACGTGAACTCGGAGCCAAAGCCCAGAAAAATGAGCGCGGGAAGAGTGAACATTACTCCGGCGGCCAGCGATTCGCCGGCCGAGCCGGTGGTTTGCACGATGTTATTTTCCAAAATGGTGGAACGGCCGAAAGCGCGAAGGATGCTGATGGAGAGCACGGCGATGGGGATCGAAGCGGAAACCGTGAGACCGGCGCGCAAGCCGACGTAAACGGAAACGGCACCGAAAAGTAGCCCGAAGATGCTGCCGAGGACGACCGCGCGCAGCGAAAACTCCTTCAGGTGCTGCGAGGCGGGCACGTAAGGACGAAATTCGCCTGCAGGTGCCATGGAACTCGATGGACGGTCGCTCACCGTTTCCTCCCAAGGGAATGCATGGAATTGCGAATGAAGCTAGTGTGCAGGGATTATGACGCAGAGGGCGGGCTGGGGAAAGGGAATCGTGCATGGTCACAAAAGGAAATAGGTACTCTTGACAACCCGTGGGTTCATTCGTAAGTTGAGGATAAGCAAAGTACTCAGGTTGCCAACAGTAACGATAGCCGCGCCGCCCAGTCGGAGTGTCGCTTCCCGTATGTGTTCGGCTTCGACCGGATCCCGTGCCGGAACGTAGTTCCGCAGTCAGGGGAGAACCGCCGTGTGTTTACGCCGAATGCTGCTGTTGCTCGTGCCGCTGGTAGCGTGCGTTTTGTATTTTCCGCGAACCAAGGTTGCCGGAGACGAATGGCAGCCGATTGATCCCGCCGAACTGAAGATGACCAGCGAGCCGAAGGCTCCCGGCGCGCCCGCCATTTATTTGTATCGCCAAGTGGACCGCAAAGATTCTGGCCGCGCGAATACCGAGCACAACTATGTGCGGATCAAAATATTGACAGAAGAAGGGCGGGAAGCGGCGAATGTGGCGATTCCGTATCGCGACGAAAGCGCACAAATCAGCAATATTCGGGCGCGAACGATCCACGCGGACGGGTCCATCGTGAATTTTGACGGGAAGGTCTACGAAAAGGTAATAGAGAAAACGAAGGGAGTGAAAATCAAGGCCAAGGTCTTCACCGCGCCGGATGTGCAAGTGGGAAGCATCGTGGAATATCGCTTCAATTACGACTTTCAAGACGGTTATGTCTTCAGTTCGTATTGGGCGATCACGGATGACCTGTTTACGAAAAAGGCGGTCTTCTCGCTGGTGCCCTACCCGGAATTTGCGGTTCGCTGGGAATGGCCGGCCGGCCTGCCCGCGGGAGCGGATCAGCCGAAAATCGGAGCGGACAAAATTGTGCGGATGACCGTGAACGACGTGCCGGCGTTCCAACGGGAAGATTTCATGCCGCCCGAGAACGAGGTGCGATTCCGGGTGATTTTCATTTACAGCGAAGAAGGGTTTGAGATGGACCCGGCAAAATTCTGGCGGAAATTCGGGAAGAAAGAAAACGACCGGATGGAAAGTTTCCTGGGGAAGAAGAAGGACTTGGAGGCCGCAGTGTCGCAAGTGGTGTCTCCGAGCGATACCCCGGAAGTGAAGTTACGGAAGATCTACACCCGGGTGGAACAGTTGCGGAACCTGAGTTACGAGTCGGCGAAAAGCGAGCAGGAAGAGAAGAGAGAAAAACTGAAGAAAATCGAAAACGCGGCCGACGTGATGAAGAGTGGCTATGGATCGGGCGCCGAGATCACCTGGGCCTTCATGGGACTGGCGCGGGCCGCGGGACTGGAAACATATGGATTGATGCTGTCTCGCCGGAGTGAGTATTTTTTCGAAGAAAAGCGGATGGACAAGCGGGAACTGGATTCGAACGCGGTGATGGTAAAAGTAAACGGGAAGGAACTATATTTCGACCCAGGATCGCTGTTCGTGCCGTACGGATTGCTGCCGTGGGAAGAATCTGCGATCAAAGGAATGAAACTGGATAAGGAGGGAGGAAGCTGGATCGTCACGCCATTGCCGGAGAGCGGGGAATCGCAAATCCAAAGGACCGCGGATTTGAAGATGAACGAAGAGGGAACGCTGGAAGGAACGGTGAAGCTGACGTTTACCGGGCTGGAAGGATGGTCCCGGCGGTTGCGGGAGCGCAATGAAGACCAGGAAGCCCGAAAGAAATATCTCGAGGAAGAGCTCAAGGGATACGTTCCCGCAGCGATGGAAGCGGAATTGACGAATCAGCCGGACTGGAAAAGCACGGAGCCTCCGCTGGTAGCGGAATTTCAGGTAAAGATCCCGGGATGGGTGTCTTCGGCTGGGCGACGGGCGCTGTTGCCGGTGGGAATTTTCGCGGCGCCGGAAAAAGAAATCTTTGCGCATGCCGAGCGGGTCTACCCGGTGTGCTTCCACTACCCGTATCAAAAAAAGGACGACGTGACGGTGGAGTTGCCGAGCGGATGGACGGTAGCAAGCGTGCCCACGGCGCAGGACCGCGACGCAAAAGCCGCGGAATACGTGCTGAAGATTGAAGACAAGAAGAACCAGGTACACATCGCCAGGACAGTGCGCAGCGATCTGTTTCTGGTACCGAAACAGACGTATCCGGCCCTCAGAACATTTTTCCAGGCGGTGAGGAGTGGAGATGACCAACAGATCGTCCTGCAGCCGGCGGCGGTGGCGGCCGCTCATTGAGGTGAGAGTCTCGATGGTGAAGGCAACTGCGGTGTCGGCGATTCTGCTAAGTGGATGGCTGGCCACGATTCCTGCTGCGCGTGCGGCCGACGCGCCAGCGTGGATGCACGCGCTGACCAACACGCCACTGCCGAAACACGATGAAAAAACGGAAGCGGTGCTGCTGTACACCGAGGAAATTCTGACGGTGCAACCGAACGGCAAGTTGAAGGAGACCGATCGAACCGTATACAAGATTCTGCGACCCAGCGGAAAGCATGTCGGCAAAGTGCAGTTGCACTTCGACAACGAAACGCGGATAACGCGTATTCACGGGTGGTGCATTCCCGCACAAGGAAAAGATTATGAGGTCAAAGACAAGGACGTGACGGAAGACGGCCTGCTGGGTCTACAAGGCGGAGAATTGTTTTCCGACCACCGAGTAAAAGTAATGAAAATTCCAGCGCCGGATCCGGGAAACATCGTTGGATTTGAGGTAGAGCACGAGGACCGGCCGTATGTGCTGCAGGACGAGTGGGGATTCCAGGAAACCATGCCGGTGGCGTTAGCGCGCTATACGTTGCAACTGCCCGCGGGATGGGAATACAAAACCGTCTGGGTGAATCATCCGGAGGTGACCCCGACGGCCGCGGGAAGCAATCAATGGACATGGGAGCTGCGGGACATCCCTGAAATCAAGAGAGAAGAAGATATGCCGCCATGGCGCGGCGTGGCTGGAGTAATGCTGGTGGCGCTGATTCCGCCGGGAGGCGCGGGGCATGGATTCCTGACCTGGTCCGAAATGGGTGCGTGGCAGAACGGGTTGCTACAAGGCCGGCTGACGGCTTCACCGGAAATCAGACAGAAGGTGGCGGAACTGACGGCGCACGCGGGGACGCCGCTGGCGAAAATGCTGGCGCTGGCCGAGTTCATGCAAAACGACATCCGGTACGTGGGCATCTGGCTGGGCATTGGAGGGTGGCAACCCCACGCGGCCCCGGAAGTTTTTTCGAAGCGCTATGGAGATTGCAAAGACAAAGCGGCGCTGCTTTCGGTAATGCTGAAGGAAGTGGGCATCGATTCGTATTTTGTGCTGATTGATTCGCGGCGCGGGGCCGTCACGCCGTCGATTGCGCCACATCTGGGCTTGTTCGATCACGTGATTCTTGCGATCCGTTTGCCGGATGGCGTTAGCGATGGGCGGCTAGTGGCGACCATCCAGGACGCGAAGCTGGGAAAGCTGCTGATTTTCGATCCCACGGACGAGTTGACGCCGTTTGGGTCGTTGCACGGAGACCTGCAAGCGAGCTATGCACTGTTGGTGACGCCGGACGGTGGCGCGTTGATGCAAATGCCGCAACTGCCGCCTACGTCGAGCGGAGCGTGGCGGACCGCGAAGTTGAGCCTGGATGCGCGAGGAGTTCTGCGGGGCGAAGTTCATGACGAGCGCTTCGGGGACG
>Ga0335085_10014477_pt1 | contig 11505 bp, 10 predicted proteins | sample Lox_Sample_45_FD_206712 | JGI IMG/M metagenome (GOLD analysis project Ga0335085, IMG submission 206712) | Soil microbial communities from Loxahatchee National Wildlife Refuge, Florida, United States - Lox_Sample_4.5 | ecosystem: Environmental > Terrestrial > Soil > Wetlands | place: USA... | reverse complement strand
GCCGATTTTGGTGTCGGAGATCGTCTTATTGTTTGCGATCAGGAAGCCGACCTCGCCGGCTTCGAGTTGGTCGACGGGAACCGGCTTGGGCGTGAGCACACCGAGACTTTCGATCTGCAGAACTTTGTTGTTCGACCACAGGCGAATCTTCTGCCCGATCTTGATGGTGCCCTGCATGACGCGAGTGAGCACGATGACGCCGCGATACGGATCGAACCAGGAGTCGAAGATCAGAGACTGTAGCGCATTCGAAGGCTCGCCTTTGGGCGGCGGGATGCGCTTCACGATCGCCTCCAGAACCTCCGGGACGCCTAAGCCGGTCTTCGCGCTGATGGGCAGAGCATCGCTTGCATCGAGGCCAACGGCACCTTCGATCATTTCCTTGGTGCGTTCAATGTCGGCGCTGGGCAAGTCGATCTTGTTGATGACCGGGATGATCTCCAGGTGATGGTTGATCGCGAGGTAGGCGTTGGCGAGCGTCTGCGCCTCAACGCCCTGGGACGCGTCGACCACCAGCAACGCGCCTTCACAGGATGCCAGGGACCGGGAAACCTCGTACGAGAAGTCCACGTGGCCGGGGGTGTCGATCAGGTTGAGCTGGTACATCTGGCCATCGTGCGCCTGGTAGTTCATGCGCACGCAGTGGGCCTTGATGGTGATGCCGCGCTCGCGCTCCAGGTCCATGGCGTCGAGCACCTGTTCCTGCATCTCACGGGCGGAAAGTGCCCCGGTAAGCTCAAGCAGACGGTCGGAGAGCGTGCTCTTGCCGTGGTCGATATGAGCAATAATGGCGAAATTTCTGATGTGAGCGCGATCCATCTGCACCTTGATTCTAGCAGGCGCGGAACATCTGGTGATTGGGTGATCTGGTGATCGGAATCGGGCTGAGGCGAGCGTGTAACATCGTTATCGATGGACCTGATCCTCGCTTCCGCTTCGCCACGGAGACAAGAGCTCCTTCGCGCCGCCAACATCGCATTTACCGTGAGACCCGCGCACGTTCCTGAAGAACATCGTCCTGGCGAGACGCCGATCGCCTATTCGACACGGCTGGCGCGCGATAAAGCTCGCACTGCATGGAACGGAGCGAAGCACCCGAGCGGAACGTTCGTCCTTGGCGCCGACACCATTGTTGTCGTAGACGAATACATCCTGGAAAAGCCTGCGGATGACGCCGATGCCGCGCGAATGTTACGGATGCTCTCCGGACGCGCGCACCAGGTCATCACCAGCGTTTGCCTGATCGGTCATGGAGTGGATGACGTTCGCTCCGAAACGACAACCGTTACATTCCGCGACATGTCCGATCAGGAGATCGCCGAGTATGTTGCCAGTCGTGAACCGATGGACAAGGCCGGAGCCTATGCCATTCAGGGAATTGCTTCGCGCTGGATCCCCCACGTCGAGGGTGACTACTCGAACGTGGTAGGGCTTCCGGTGGCCCTTGTTTACCAGATGTTGACAGTCCACGGAGCTCTCTAACCGATACTGCCTTCAAAGCACCTGAGCTCATCGGAGCATTTCGCCGCGACGCAGGTAAAAACTACATTCCGATCTCTAGGGGCGAGGCCTTAAACCTTTTGTCATCAATGTAGCCTTTTGGCAGTACTACTGCTCTATTCATTGTGCGATCGGAGAATGGCCGGTTGTTCATTGACTCCGCAATTAGTCCCCCGGAGGTCGCAAATGGGCCACAAGCCAACGTTGTTGTGCGTCGATGACGATGTTCAGTGTCTGGCGGTACGGAAGATTCTTTTCGAGGCCTTCGGGTTTACGGTGACGACGACGCCTGATCCGCGCCAGGCGCAGCGTCTGCATGCTGCACAGCATTTCGACGCTGCTGTGCTCGACTATCAAATGCCCCACCTCAACGGTGCCGAACTGGCCAAGGCGATGAAGGTCGCGCGACCCGATGTTCCTGTCGTGATCTTGTCCGGCCTCACCCAGCTTCCGGAAGATGCTCCCCGATATTACGATCGATTCTTTTGCAAGTCGGAGTCGGGACTAAAGCTGGCGCAGGAGATACATAACTTGATCGCCGGCGAGCCGCCCGATGGGGAGAGCGGTCATCCGGCAATCGGCAAGCGGATCATCGCCACCGCCGGGATTCTTCTCGGTTTCGCAACCCAGGGATTCAGTGAAGTAAGACATCGCCTGTTTCATGGACCACAGCTGGCGAAAAGCCTTTCCACCTCGGCCTAATTCGGCAACGATTGACCAACGCCCTGGAGCGCAACGCGGATATCTTCGACGCGTTCGTGATCTGAGGGCGTCTCGGTGAGGAACTCCAATCCATAGCGATAGCCGCTTCGGTTTCGGACCGTAGCGCGAGCGCGCAAAGGCTGGCCTGTGTAGGCCGGGGTGAACTCCACTTCGACGATATCGCCGAGCTCGAGTTCGACGCCCGCGTTGACGGCGAGGCCGCCCCCGTTCAGTTCGTTGCCACGACCGTCGATGATGCGGGTCTTGAATTCGGTTTGTACGATTACGCGAACAGGCACGTCGAGCTTGTAGCGCCGGAAGCGACGGGTGTTGATGATCTGAGGTTCGGTCACGACGATGTCGATGGCCATCTTACTTTCCCTGGTCTCTCTACTGCAAAGATTTCTTATCCGATAGATTCCGCGGAGTCTTGCGATTGAGCAGAGACACCAGCGTTGATGCGCCGCCCGGCATGCCGACCTTGTGTTCCTGGATGATGTCTTTCGCGCTCACGCTGCGCCCGTACAGGTTCTCGTTGGCGCTGCCGTCGGACCGCAAGGTCGATCCTTCCAGCGACACGCCGGCAAAGAGGCCACGCGAACGGGAGTAGGAAAGTACCTCGGCGCGCATAACGATGTCGGTGTCAGCCTCGGCGGTGCGGCCTTTCGGACCGGCGGCAGCCGAGGCATCGGCCCCCAGCTTCACCTTGCTCGACAGCAGCGAGCGAGCTCCCTTGGGATTCATGACAAGCAAAACGAAGTCGGTTTCCTGGCCACCCAGCTGGAATCCGATGTTCGCGCCTTCGAGCGCATACATGGCGGGAGGACCCCAGGAACCGGTAAAGTTCGAGCCCGAGCGGCAGGTCATGGCGCCGCGCCCGAAGCTGCCGCCCACGCCGATCGCTAGCTTTTTGACGCTCGGCATCACGATGATGCACTCGGCGCGATCGAGCAGGTCTTTCGGGATGTCGTCGGGAATGTCGAGGATTTCCTTGAGAACGGTGCCGGCGCTCTCCAGGCGTTCGCGTTCTTTTTCACCTTTCGACGCGAATGCGGCGGCGGGCACGAGGGAGATCATCACCAGGATTGCGAAAATTCTCTTCACTTGAGGGCCTCAGAAAACATTGGTTGACGCAATAAAGCACGGAGCCTGTCATCAGACTCCGTGCCCAGTAACTCCGGCGATAACTTAGTTGCCGCCGGGTTCGGAATCGGAGTTCCGGTTGGTGTTTCCAAGGTCAGCCCTTACCACGCCGTCAAATTTCGTTCCGGCGAAGATCTGGTCGCCGGTGAAGACGACGCTGCGGACGGGAACCCCAGGGTTGAAGACGGAGCGCCAGTGATGGCCATCAGCCGACGCGAGTACCGAGTCTGCGTTTTCGCTGATTGCAACTACGGCGTTCGAAGTCCGGTCGAAATCGAGTGTGGCGATCTTCTCCTGCGGAAGCTCGCGGGCTTTCTCCCAGCCATCGGATACCTGGTGGAAGACGCCCTGCGGAGAGTTCAGCCAAACGTATCCGTTGGCGTCCATGGTCATACTGCTGATGTACGAGAGCAACGGGATGTGAATCTGGTCCCAGCTCTTGCCTTCATTCGCGGACTCGTACACCTTCGAGTAAGCGGCTGCGGCGACGGTTTTGCCATTAGTGTGAACGCTGATAAACGGCTGCTTCCCAAGAGTCGCAACCGGAATCCAGCTCATGCCCGAATTGTGGCTCTCATAAACGCCATCGGCGGTTGCCAGGAACCACACCGGCCCGTTCAGGTCGAGATCATAGACGTTGAGGTGGGAATCCATGCGTGCCGGCAGGACCTTCATCCACAGGTGCGCCTTCGGGTTATAGCGGAAGAGCCCGCCGTTCGTAGCGGCGAACAGGTTTCCCTTATCGTCCTGGCGCACTTTGAAGACATCGTGTCCACCGAGTCCGGCGCTCATCTGCTGCCACTTGGAGCCGCCATCGTCGGAGACAAACACGCCGCCAGATTCATGGTCGTTAATTGTTCCAGCATAGACGCGATTGGGGTTCTTTTCGTCAACCGCGACCGAAGCGACCTGACGTTGCGTGAAGCCGTGATTGGACGCCACGAACGCCCGGGCGCCATTGGTGCTGATCAGCACGCCGACGCGATCGGTGGCCAGCAGAACCAGGTTCGGGTCAGTCGGATGAATGAGTATGTCGTTGACGATCAGGTCAGCCGAAGAGATGCGGCGCCACGTCTTGCCCGCATCTTCCGTGCGCCACAAGCCTTCGGTGGTTCCGGCATAGACGATGTTGGCGTTGTGCGGGTCCTGCTTCAACACGCGCGTGCGTCGCGAACTGAACGGAATTCCCGGAACCTTATGGAAAAGTTCGCCCGCCGCCTGGCTCGTGTAGATACCCGAGCAGGCGCTGGCGTAAACGACGTTGGGCGCTTTGGGATCGACGATGATTGAGAAGACGTCGGAGTCGTCGATCATGCCGCGGTTGATCTGGTGCCAGTTCTGGCCGCCATCGGTGGTCTTATAGGCAAGGTGCCAGGTTCCGGCATAGACCGTTTCGGGATTCTCCGGGTCGATCGCGATCGACCCAATGTCCTTGATCGCCGGATCGTTGGCAGGAGAAATGCGCGTCCAGTGATCGCCGCCATCGTTGCTGCGGTAAACGCCATCGTGTGCGCCAGCGACGAGAACATTTGGATTCGAAGGCGCCAGGTGCAGCGCATGCACCGACTTGCCCTTCATGCCTTCCAGCGATTTCCACGTGTGTCCGCCATCCTTCGTGCGGAAGGTTTCGCCGGTTTGCCCTTCGATGCTCCAACCGGCGACGTACATGATTTTGGAGTTGGTTGGATCGATTTCGATGTTATCGAGCACGTAATCGAAACCCTCGCCGAGATGGGCAAAGCGCGTCCAGGTGTGGCCGCGGTCGTCCGACACATATAAACGTCCAGAGCTTGTGCCGAGGAAAATGCGGTCTGGGTTATCCGGCACGACCGCCAGTTTGCGCACGTCGCCCCCCTCGGGGCCAGCAGCTTTCATGTCGGCGGCCAGAAGTCCCAAGGCCCATCCGACGAGGAAAAATCCCACAACCAACCGAAGCTTGCTCAAACTCAACATCCGATCCTCCTTATGACGAAACGGCGCAGAAGGGGGAGTTACGCTGGCGTTAAGTTGCCAGCAAGCGGTAATCACGGCCAGATTACGTAAGCTGAACCAGACGAAGGCTCGGGTCATGTCCCAACGAATGTGTCGAGACAGGCAAGCGGACAGGCGCGAATGGAAGTAGCCCGGACGAGGGCGGGGTACAGCGTTATCGAGTTCGATGTAAGTACCTGATTCAGGGTTGACTAGGTTAGACTTGCGGAAACTTGGTGGGGCAGCGTCCGCTCGCGACGAACTTCTTTTGGTTCACTTCAGGAGCGAAAGGAATCCAATCGGACAATGGCCGAACGCACAACACCCTTGCCGCTTCCGGGCGGGAATGCACAAGTCGAGCAGGACCTTGGTTTCGGGCGGGTCCTTACGGAGAAGCACAATTACCGCCTGCTGAACCGGGACGGCAGCTTCAACGTCCGCGTGGAGCACGCCAACCCCTTCGCGCGACTGTTCAGCTACAACACCTTCATAAACTTGTCGTGGCCGAAGTTTTTCGTCGTGTTCGGCAGTACGTACCTGTTGCTGAACGCGCTCTTTGCTGCCTTATACGTCGCTGCTGGACCCAATGCCCTCGTCGGGGACACGCAGATACAGCCATTCTGGCGCGCGTTTTTCTTCAGCGTGCATACCTTTGCGACTGTCGGCTACGGCAGTATTTCGCCGGTGACTCCCCTTGCCAACGTTATCGTTACGGCGGAAACGTGGGTCGGGCTGATGGGCTTCGCACTGATCACCGGACTGGTGTTTGCCCGCTTCTCACGCCCGGTGGCCGATATCCGTTACAGCAGTTGCGCGGTGATCGCGCCTTACCAGAACATTACGGCGTTGGAATTCCGCGTGGTAAACGGGCGACGGAACCAGCTCATCAATCTCGAAGCGACGGTCATGTTGAGCCGCTTCGAAGGTGATGGCGATCGTACGTCCAGGCCTCGAAAGTTTTACCAACTCAAGCTCGAGCGCAACCGCGTCGCGCTATTTCCACTGAATTGGACAGTTGTGCACCCGATCGATGAGTCGAGCCCGCTTTATGGATGGACGAAAGAACGGTTCATGGAGGCGGAAGTCGAAGTTGCAGTGCTGATCACGGCCGTCGACGAGACCTTCGCACAGACGGTCAATAGTCGCGCGTCGTATACGTCGCGCGAAATCCAGTTCGGACGGCGCTTCGTCATGATGTACGAACTGCAGGGGCCGAAGATCGTGATGGACCTGGAGAGACTGGACGCAACGGAAGCGGCGGTGCTGCCAGAGCTCACTTCCTAGCCGAGCGTTACCAGCCGCCGCCACCACCACCGCCACCCCCACCGCCGCTCGATCCGCCACCGCCTGAGCCGGAACTGCTTCCCGGCGCAGCCGAGGAACTCGAGATCGCGCCAGCCAGCGAGTCGCCGAGAGATGAGGCGAATCCACTGGCGATAACGGTGCCAGCTAACGCTCCCGAATAAGCCGCTGATCCCGCTGCCGCCACGGCGCTGGCAGCCGTCACGGCCTGGCTGAACTTGCCGGCCCATGCTTCTTCCACGTCGAGCGCTATGGCATAGGGCAGGAATCGGTTGAATGTATCGAGGTTCCAGTTCACGGGCGCCATGCGCTTGATCTGGTCGCCTTCGGTGGCAGCCAGGAACAGCTTGAATCCTTCGACCTTGTCGAGCAATTCTCGTCCCATGTGCGTCGGCGCTTTCAGCAGTTCGTGGAAGATGAAGTTCGAAGCGATCAGAACACAAAGCACCAATACCACGATGATGGAAGTCGAGTGCGCCAACATGCCGATGCCCATCAATTCGCCGCCGAAAAAGGGAATCGCAAAGAGCGTGAGGAACAATGCGCCGCCGCCTTTTGCGGCGCCGTGAGCGCCACCGCGGAGCGCAACTTTCCAAAGATTGATGACGCTGTACGTAAGTGCTGCTACGCCAACGCTCCAGCCCGAAAGCCATACGAGCATGAAGAACGCCACCGGCTTGAGCTGCGAATTGGCGGTCCAAACCGAGAGCAGCAGGACGGCAACCGACAGCAAGACGCTCGGCGCGAGATATCCGCTGTTGCGCACGAAATAGATCTTCTCCATGCGCGTGGCGAGCGACTGCTTCAGTGCCTTCACGGACTCGCTGATCACGTCGCGATTCAACTGCGACAGCAGCACGTTTGGCCCGCGGGCGAACAGCCGCGAGGCGACCAGTTTCTCTTCCGGCGAGAGAGCGTTGAACGCTTTCGGATCGTCGCTCTTCACCAGCGTAAATGCATCCAGCGCGTCTTTGTTGATGGTGAGATACTTCTTCGCCGCCATCCCGACAATACAAGCCGCGAACGCTTTATTGTCGAAGCTCATCTTCACCAGTTCACGCATGCCTGCGGCGGAGATTTCCTCCGGCGGCATGTAGAGCGGAACAATGGTTCCGGGCGCCGGATCTTTCCCTACCATCGACCACGCAACCAGCTGGTAGATCAGCACCAACAGAAGTCCGACGAGCGCGATCACCATGCCCTCGTTATCTTCCATGAACCATTCGCGTTGTTGCGCTTCGGTCGGCGGCTGCAGGTAACCGGGGTCCCACCAACAGTCGATGGTGAGCCCCTCATGTGCGGCGAACGGCTTGGTGGTTTCAAAGAAGAAGGTCCCATCGCCCATGAGCTGAGCTTTGAAATCGCGCGCGGTGTAACCCTGGGGGCCGGTGTAGGCCCAGGTTTCGACCTTCGACCGCGGAATGGCACTAGGCAACGTCACGCGCGCCGAGGCGTGCTCGATTGGAAAATCCCAGCCATTGCCGGTCACGTTCCAGTAAAGCTCGGTTTTGTCGTCGTAGAAGCCGAGTTGCCGGTCGGTGCGGTAAGAGAGTTCGTAGGTGTGGTCGCCCAGCGGAACTGGGCTGAACCGCGGGCCCATGCTGACACGGACACCATTTGCTAGGGAGCCCGTGTGGTAGGGCTCGTCGTTGCCATCGCGCCGCACGCTGACAACGTCAAACGGGACGTGCTTCTCGATTCCAAGCTTGTTTTTGTAGATCGTGGGGAAGTCGCGGTAGATGCCGTGGACGATCTTCTGGCCCTGCGCATGGACACGAATGGTTTCATGGACCAGCATGGAGCCGTCGTCGTTCACGACAATGTCGCTGTCAAAAGAGAGAATGCGTTCCTGCGCCGCAGCACGCAGGCATAACGATGCAGTTAGCAGCAAGAACAAGACGGCAAGACGAAGGCGCATGGGCGTGTCTTTTCGAATTCCTAGAGAGTCTGCTCTAACCCAGCGCGCGGTTCAATGAGGAAGGAACCTGAGGAGGTAACAAAAGCAGTAGCCCAAAAGAAAAAGGCCGCCCCAAGGCGGCCATTCCAGGTGAGGCACAAACCTTATGCGGCGGCGCGCACCCGTTCCAGCGCGTCAGCTTCCGATGCCACGATTTCGACCATCGACGACAGGTGCGTGAGATCGAGCAGTTCACGAATCTTTTTGGGCACGCGGCAGAAGATCAACGAGGCACCCAACTGTTGCGCCTCGCGGATGCATTCCGCCAAGGTGCCAAGACCGCTGCCGTCGATCGATCCCACTCCTTCCATGTTGACGATCACGTTCTGATAACCCTGCAATAGTCCCGACACGGCCCGGCACAGCGCGGCTGCTTCCTTCTCGAAGATCAGCTTGCCGCCGCAATTCACGATGGCCACGTCGCCCAGCGTTCGCGTTGATAGCGCGAAGTCCACGCACTTCCTCCTGATAATTGGGCTGCTTCCCGCAGCGTTCATACGCATTGACTGTTTTTCTTTCACTCTCAGGATACCGGTTCTTCTTTTCAGCTTCATGACATTTCCCGGCGTCATCGCCCTCACCCTTTGCTCTTATTCTTGATTGATAGACGCAGCCCAACGCAAATAGTTAGAAGAAATTTTCGTTGGACTAAAATGCGGGTCCAGATGCTCTGATCGGGGGCTGAGCGGAGAAGGTTCGCTCAACGTTTCAGCCCCCCTGTCTTGCTTATGCGCGATCAGGAAACCGCGGTTGCGCTCTGTAGGGATATACGCTCACACAGGTGTTCGAGTTCCGTTAAAGTTCCGTTAAAACGGTTGAGATCCACGAACCCCGCGATTCCCGGGACGACGCCCATTTCGGAATGTTGCCAGAAAGTCCACTTGCTCCATGGCGATGGGATTCTTGGCGCCGCGGCAGAAGTGTATTGCGCAATCCACAAGTGATGGCCTGTGAATACGGGTGCATCATGCAGGGTCGAAGACCAGAATGATGGTCCAGTGTAGAGGATTGGTTTGCGGCCGGTGGCTGCTTCCACCACGTCCATCCATTCTTTCGCTCCGCTCAACGCCTGTCCGGCAGACGCGCCGCCGAGCAACTCAAAGTCCAACACGGGCGGAAGCTCTCCGAGGTCGTCACCCAACTTTGCCAGGAACGATTTGGACTGCTGTAACGGAGAAGTTAGAGGGCGGAAAAAGTGGTAGGAGCCGCGACGAATGCCCGCCGAGCGCGCACCTTTCCAGTTTGCCGCGAACATCGAGTCGCCCGTGCCGATCCCGTCCGTTGCCTTGATGAAGGCGAACGCCTGTTCCGCCGCAACTACTTTTTGCCAATCGATCTTGCCTTGGTAATGCGATACGTCGATACCTTGTAAACTCGCTTCAGCCATACCCGTTCTCCTTGTCCGAGAAAAGAAAAAGGGCGGCTGAAGCGGAAATCCGCTTCAACCACCCTCTATCTTCAAGTATGGCTGTTTCAGGGGGCCTCAGTGCCAAAAGCCAAGAAAATTTATCTCCAGTACTGATACTGACTTAGCCGCAATTCCAGGCTTTGCGATGCTTGACAACGTTTTCGCATTTCGAGAAATGCGCCCGAAGCTCGCCGCCCCAGTCCCGAAATGGAACTTTACATCGTCTCGCCGGCTTTGCCTTTCACCTCCACGAACACCGTCGAGAACTCGCTGCCCTTGCCATCGGGCTTTACCTCGACCACATGCTGGCGTTTCGGAATGCCGACCGCGAGAGTCAGTTTTCCTGTCTCCGAAGAGCCGCTATCATCGCACCGCAGTTCACCCTCGTCGTTGTCACCCTTGTTTTCCTTCAGGCCCTTCGGGCACTCCAGGACCTTGCCGTACTTGCTCAGATCTTTGCGGTAGAAGTCGATCACTTTCTGAGGCGGATCGTCGGACAGATAAGTTGCTGCGACCACCTTCACCCCGAAATTCTCGCCGCCGATCGAAATGTTGGCACGGTGCTTGTCGTTGTCAGAATCCTGCTTCGGATGCGCCCCAGGATAGAGTGCGATTCCGGCATCCTGCGCGCTGGTGTCCGAGCCGACGTGAATGTCGGCGAACGGCGTCTTGATTTCTACTTTCTTGTCCTGGCCGTTGTTATCCTTCTGCGCGTTGATGGAGCACCCGCCAAGCAGTGCCAGCAGCAGAAGCGCGAGTAGAGTAACTTTGACTTTATTTTCCTGGAACATTGAGATTCTGCCCTCCTTTCAGAACCTGCGGCACATTGATCCCTTCACCCCGATCCGCAATCTCGGGAATATTCACCGGCAGATGACCATTGATCGGAATCTCCCCAAACAGTGCCTTGACGGCGCTGAATTCCGATATCGGCTCAAATGAAAACGTGCACATGTAATTTTGTACTTCGGGGAAATCGCTAGCCACATACGGATTCCCCATCGCTATTACGATCGTCTTTTGCGCCGCTGCCGCCAGAATCTGGTGCAAAAGTTCGGTACTTGCAGCCGGCATCGCGACGCTGTTCATGGGTCCGTTAGGTCCCTGAATGACGCGTCCGGCAACAGGGAACGAATAAACGGGTACCACCACTTTGTCAGCCTGCCGCACCGCCGCCAGCACCTCGTCGGTCATCGACTTGGCTACCGCGGAATCGACGAACATGACATGCGCATCATTAATGCGAGCGCGCATGTCGAGGGCCAGCCCATGGCCCATCTCGCTGCGCAGATCGTCCGTGAAAACCACGACCACGGTGCGGTCGCTTACCTTCTCTATTTCCGTATACGGACTCGCCCCCGAAATAGTTCCCTGGCGGTGATACTGTAGAGGCAATACAGTACCGCTGCTCCGCACCAGAGTCACCGCTGCATCCGCGATCCGTTCACCCTCCGCGACGTTCGCCGGTTGAGCCACCAGCTCACCGACAGCTTCGGGGTCCACCAGGCGAGCCTTGTTCAGC
>Ga0335085_10014476_pt1 | contig 11505 bp, 11 predicted proteins | sample Lox_Sample_45_FD_206712 | JGI IMG/M metagenome (GOLD analysis project Ga0335085, IMG submission 206712) | Soil microbial communities from Loxahatchee National Wildlife Refuge, Florida, United States - Lox_Sample_4.5 | ecosystem: Environmental > Terrestrial > Soil > Wetlands | place: USA... | reverse complement strand
ACCACAGCGCCGATCCACAGGGGCGAGAGGTCGAAGGTGCGCGCCAGTCCGACGCCGCCGCGCAGAGCCATCTCGCTGCCCAGAAGGATCAACGCAAATGCCGCGATCAGGACCCCGTATGCCATTCCCGTCACGCCTTATGAGGCGTTTCCACTATAGACTGCGTGCCGCGGTGTAGTATTCCCTCGAACCGACGCGGATCGAAGGCAGACTCGCCCTCGCCCCGTTCCAGAACGAGACGGCAGACAAGTTCGGCTACCGCCGGTGCAAACAGGATGCCGTTGCGATACTGCCCGCTCGCCACGTAGAGGTTGTCCAGCCTGCTCCTGCCCAGGATCGGCAGGCCATCGGGCGTGCCGGGGCGCAACCCCGCCCAATGCTCGGCCACACGCCAGTTTTCGAGCGCCGGCATCAGCCCGATGAGGCGGCGGCGCAGCCAGCCGAGCGCGGCCTGCGAAACATGCGTGTCGAAGCCGGCCCGTTCCACCGTGGCACCGACCAGCACGCGATCACCGCGCGGGGTGAGGTAGATGCCGTTGCCCCAGATCACGTGGGCGGGGGGCGCGCGACCCTCCGGCGGGGCCAGAACGATGATTTCGCCCTTGACCGGGATCACGGGAGGAACGGCCTCCGGCGGCAGTCCTTCCACGCGCGACGTCCAGGCGCCGGCCGCCAGCACATAGGCATCCGCCTTGTGGGTTCGGAACGGCGTAACGACACCCAAGATGCGGCCCGCATCGCGCTCGAAGCGCACTGCCGTCTCGTTCGACAACAGCTTGCCGCCAGAGCGCACGAACGCCACGGCCAGCGCACGGCACAACGCCTGGCTGTCAACCGTCGCCTCGTTCGGCGCCCACAATGCCGCCACCGCGTTCTCCGACAACAGCGGCTCGCGGAAGCGGGCCTGCAGCGCGTCGAGCAGTTCCACCTCGCAGGCTTCGCCGTGACGCTCGGCGGCGGAAGCGGCCTCGGCCTCCTCGCCCTTCATGGTGACGAGCAGGGAACCGCCCCTGCGATAGGAGATGTCGACACCGGACTGGCGCTGCAACTCCTCGGCGAAGTCGGGCCACATCCGGCTCGAACGACGCGCAAAATCGGTTTCCGGTGTGTTCGCTCCGCCAAGCTCGGCCGCCGCCGCGATCATGCCGGCCGAAGCCGTGGTGGCGCCGTTTCCCACCTGCGCCCGCTCGAGCACGGTCACCTGCGCCCCGGACCGCGCGAGCCTCCAGGCGATGCCTAGGCCGGCGGCACCGGCACCGATGACGAGGATGTTCATGGCACACTCCTGCGGACCCACGGATAGGCAGCCGTCGCGCGCGGGTCAAACGCTGCCGATTGTATCCACCGCGTCCGTTGGGCGCAGCAGCGATCACGGTTTCGTCAGTCGATGCGGTACTTCGCGAGGTTCTTTTCGATCCGCTGAACCGGCGCCGAGGCGTCAACCGCGAACGCCAGCCCCGTAAGCTGTTCATAAATCGCGATATACCTGCGGGTGAGTTCAGCCACCATCTCGGGCGGGGCCTCGGGCAGAACCTTGTCGTTGTAGGGATCGCAGTGTTCGCGGAACCATATGCGCAGGAATTCCTTGTCGAAGTATTCGGGCTCTTCGCCCGCGTCGAGCCGCGCCCCATAGCTGTCGAGCTTCCAGTAGCGTGACGAATCCGGCGTATGGATCTCGTCGATCAGGGTGAGCTCGCCGGTTTCGTCGGTGCCGAATTCGTATTTCGTGTCCACCAGCAGAAGACCGTGACGTGCCGCCACCTCCTGCCCGCGCGCAAACAGGGCAAGCGCGGTGGATTTCACCTTTTCGAGAAGTGCCGCGGAGATGAAACCCTCATCGACCAACTCCTTGAGGGTCAGCGCGCGGTCATGCGTGTCTTCCTTCGTGGTGGGATCAAAGATGGCGTGCGGCAGACGCGTGTTCTTCGCGAGACCGTCAGCAAGCACCAGGTCGCTGAACTTGCGCTCGCCGTTCCCGTAGCGCGTCCAGATCGACGTCGATGTGGTGCCGGTGAGATAACCGCGCACGACCGCTTCCACCGCCAGCGGCTTGAGGCGCCGGGCGACGGTCACATTGGGATCGGGAATGTCGATGACGTGGTTGGGCACGATGTCGGCCGTCTCGCGGAACCAGAACGCGCTAGACAGGTTGAGGACCGCCCCCTTGCAGGGAACATGCGCGATGATGCGGTCGAAGCTGGAGTGACGGTCGGTCGAGATCAGGATGATCCTGTCCGGCTGCAAGTACATGTCGCGCACTTTGCCGGGCTTTTTCGCGCCGAGATGGGTGAAATTGGTTTGCTTGAGGACGTTCATGACTGACCGGGATTCGAGCTTCCGTTCCCACCGTATTGCCCTTGGATTGCAGGGTCAAAAACTGTGCTAGGCTCGCCCACAGGAAACGGAGGAAGCGATGGAAAAGGCCACGTTCGGCGCGGGATGCTTCTGGGGTGTGGAAAGTTTCTTCCGGCAGGTGCCGGGCGTTGCGGACGCCGTGTGCGGCTATGCCGGCGGCTGCATGAAGAACCCCACCTACAAGGACGTCTGCACGGATCAGACGGGCCACGCGGAAGTGGTGGAAGTGACTTTCGACCCCGCCAAGGTCTCCTACGACAAACTGGTGGACGTATTTTTCATGAACCATGAGCCCACCACGCTGAACCGCCAGGGCCCTGACGTGGGCACGCAATATCGCTCGGTGATCTTCACCCATTCGGACGACCAGGCCCGCATCGCGCGCGATAAGAAGGAGGCACTCGACAAATCCGGCAAGTTCAAGCGGCCGATCGTCACCACCATCGAGCCGGCGCCCGCCTTCTGGCGCGCCGAGGAATACCACCAGCGCTATTTCGAGAAGAACGGCCTGCCCTCCTGTCATGTGAATTTTGCGCAGGGCTGAAGCGCAGGGGCGCATCTGAACCGGGCAGGAACATCAGGCGGAGAGCGAATCGTCTGCCTTCGGGGGATTTGATGAGATCATTCTGGGCGATCGCGCTGCTCGCATTTGCGGGCGTGGCACAGGCGGCCGGACTCTCCGGAACGTGGTCCGGCACCTGGACCAAGAACGGCGATGCCCTTCCGGTCATCGTAACGTTCCGCGCCGCCGGGGACGGGCTGGCAGGTTCATTCGACTCCGATGCGCTGCAGGTGGCCGGAATTCCGTTTCGTGAGATCAGCGAAACCGGGGGAAAGGTCCATTTCACCCTGCCGGGCGACGAAACCACCGCCGTCTTCGACGCTACGCTGACGGCAAACGCGCTTGACGGCAGCTTCATCGACGGAACCGCCAAGGGCACATTTCACCTGAAGCGAGCGGCCGCGGCGCAGCCGGTTGCAGCGCGCGACGTGACCTTCGAAAGCCAAGGCGCCCGCATCGCCGGAACCGTGCTTCTGCCGGCTTCGAGCGGACGGCATCCGGCAGTCGTGTTCCTGCACGGCTCGGGGCCAGAAGGCCGTTGGGCCAACCGCTGGCTGGCACAGCGATTTGCGCAATCAGGCTTCGTCGCCCTCATCTCCGACAAACGCGGCGTTGGGCAGTCCACTGGCAACTGGAAGGATGTGGGGTTCGATGCGCTTGCCGATGATGCGGTGGCTGCGATCGCCTTCCTGGCGCGGCAGCCCGAGGTCGACGCGAAGCACATCGGCCTCTACGGACACAGCCAGGGCGGCACGATTGCGCCGTATGCGGCGTGCATCTCGGGACAGGCCGCGTTCGTGATCGTCTCGGCGCCCGGAGGCGTCGAACCGGAGGAAATAGAGGAGTTCAGCGTCTCCAACGCCATCAGCATACCGAAGCTGCCGCGGCGCGAAGCCGACGACGCCCGCAGCTTTGTGCACGCGCTGGTCGACGTTGCCTTCCGCGACAAGCCTCGCGCAGAACTCGACAAGCTGTCCGACCGTTTCAAGGGCCGCTCATGGTACTTCGAACCGCCGCCGGACGATTATTATTGGGCGTTCTCGCGGCGCATCGCGGACTATATTCCAGCGACGTACTGGCGGCGGATCGATACACCGGTTCTGATTCTCTTCGGCGGTCGCGACGAACGCGTTCCCGCCCGCAGCTACGAAACGATCATCGCGGCGCTGCATTCCGGCGGCAACATGCGCGTGAAGCTGAAGCTTTATCCGGACGCGGATCACACGTTTGCCGTTCCGGGCAAATCCAGAGGCTGGCCCAAGCGCGTTCCCGACTACGCGGATGCGGTCATCGGCTGGGCGAAGAAGCAAGTCCCGCCGACATCCCCTTGAGAGGGTGCGTCGTAGCCTGCGTGGGTCACTCAGGCTGCCCTATGCGCCTGCGCAATCGCCTTGAGGCAGTCGTTGCGGCTGGCGAAAGGACCGTCGGTCACGCGACCGTCCTCGTCGACCAGATACCAACCCTCCTCATCGACTGCGAAGATGTCCACGTCGTCGGCTGGCACATAGACCGGTTCGAGCTTGGCGTTCATTGCTGCCTCCCAAGCCTCAATCGGTTTCATTTTACCACCAATCCGCCACCACCGGGGCGGCCGTTTTCGCAATTGGCGGAATTGGGCGCTTTTGCGGCCTGGGCCGCAGGCGCCTCACCGGGAGAGTCAGCCTGCCCCCGCCTGGCTTCCTCCTTCTCCTCGTTCGCGCGCATCACCCACAGCACCACGATCATGGCGGCAAAGCTCATCATCGTGCCGGGCAGCCAGATGATCAGGCCGCCGTAGTGCTGGTCGTTCAGCGCCGTCATCTCAAACACCCGACCGCAGATCGAGTAGACGGGGTAGTAGTCGGTCGACGACAGCGACAGCACCGCGCCGAGCACCATCTGCGGCAACTCTATGATGAGGATGCCAAGCGCGCGCCATAGCGTGGACAGCCGCGCGGGAGGATATGGGCGAGGATCGACGATCAGGCTCCAGAACATGATGCCGTTGATCGCCATCGACCAGTTCATCAGGTCGTAGAGGTTGCGGTCCAGCATGGCGCGCGTATGCCAGCCGGGCAGCAACCAGAAATAGAGCATGGCGACGAACAAAAGCGGCGCCACCAGCTTGTTCTGGAGGGCGTCCATCACCGCCTTGACGGGCCTTGCGGCGACGACGGGCTTGAGGAAATCGGGCATGCCGGCAAAGACGACCGGGCCGGAAGCGCCGAGCGCGATCAGCATCGGCGCCAGATGATGTACCACGAACTGCGACCACCGGTGCATGAAGAACATGTGCTGGGCGTAGAAGTCGAAATGCGTCTGCAGCGCCGCGTAATCGGCCAGCATGCCGACGACGAAACACAAACTGCGCCACATTGCAGGATGCTCGCCCCGCGGGAGTTTCCTCAGCCCGCGGAAGAACCAGGCCAACGCCAGCGCGGTCGCAAGGAATTCCGGCCACGAGAACTCCCACGGCAGGACAAACGGCAGGTTGGCGGGAAAGACGCGGCAGACCGTGTAGAGCGCGCCGCCCGCGAGCAGCAGCCCGCCATAAGCGATCCAGTCGCGAGAGATGCCTACGCTCCTGTATTCCCCGATCGAGCGGCGCGCAGCGGCGCGAGGGGACCCAGCTGCTGACGTCAACGTGAACTCTCCATCGAAGTCGTATTACCAGCACCATCCGTCAAAATCGACTTGCTTTCGCGACCTGGGTCACCCTTCCCCTCGCACGGTGCCTGCGCCGCCATGTTCAGCCGGGGATGACAATCGAGTTTGTACGGTGTTATCTGCCCCTCGCCATGCCCCGCGCCCTGCGATTCACGTTCCTCATCGTCAGCTTCCTCGTCGCCGCCTGCAGCCCCGAGAGACCTTGGCACGCCACCAACATCACGGGTTCGATGCCGCGGCTCGATTTCCGGATGATTCGCGCCAGCGACGGCACAGCGACCACCGCAGAGGATTACCGCGGCCGCGTCGTCGTGCTCTATTTCGGCTATACCCACTGCCCCGACATCTGCCCGGCCACGCTCGCCAACCTGGCAGACGTGCTGCACAAGCTGGGCCCCGATGCGGAAAAGGTCCGCGTGCTGTTCGTCAGCGTCGACCCCGACCGCGACAGCCTGCCGGTCCTCAAGCAGTTCACCGAGGCCTTCGCCCCTCAAATCGACGGGTTGCACGGCACGGCCAACGAGCTTGCCCGCCTGGCGCGACGCTATCGCGTGGCCTACTCGGTGACCAAGACGCCCGAATACCAGGTGACGCATACCAGCGCCGTCTTCATCTTCGATGAATCCGGACGGGCGAGGCTGGTCACGCTCGATACCAACGACACCGCCGGGCTCGCGGACGACATCAAGCGCATCATCGACGGGGAGTAGGCGACCGTTTCGCCTTGCTCGCTCCGCTCGCTCAGCACTTCCCCCACAATGCGTTGGGCAGAAAGCACGTCAATACCACTCCAGCACGCGCACTTCGCTGGCGCCCGCGACCTCAGCCTTGAACGCGGCCAAGTCGCTGAACGAGCCGTCTTGGTTGCGGAAGTGGTACGGGTAGACGACCATCGGCCGGAAATCCCGCACCCATTGGGCCGCGGCTTCCACATCGAGCGTGTAGGGCCGGTTCATTGCAAGGAAAGCGACGTCGATGTTTTCCAGATGCGCCAGCTCCGGCGCCTCTTCCGTGTCGCCCGCGATGTAGACGCGCTTGCCGCCGAGCATCAGAATGTAGCCGTTGCCCCAGCCCTTCGGATGAAACTTCTGTTTGTCGGGGCTCGTGTTGTACATCGGCACAGCTTCGAGCGGGATGCCGATGACCGAGGCGCGCTCACCGTTCTTGACCACCTTGGTGCGCGGCTTGAGCGGCTCGGGCACGACCTCGAAAACCTCCTGCGGCGCCACGATCTGCGTCGCAGCGCCGGCGATCGCTGCCAGCAACGGCGCATCGAAGTGATCGAAGTGGCTGTGGGTGAAGACGATCAGGTCCGGCGTCGGCAGCGATTTGTAGGTCTTGAGCGGCGCGCGCTCGCCGGGCGCCGGATCGATCAGCGCACAAACCTCGTTCCACGTCAGCATCAGCGAAGCGTGGTGGATGGCGTGAACTTCAAGCTCGCCCTTCGAGGTGGCGATGGTGTCGTCGCGGCGCATGGTGGCCCCCGGCCGGAAGGAATCCCGCTAAGGGTACTGCGGGCGGGAGATTCGCGCCACAGGCTAGATATGCAACGCCTTCTTGTCGGCATCCAGCACGGATTCGTGCATCATTTCCGACAGCGTGGGATGCGGGAAGACGACGGAGGCTAGATCGGCTTCCGTCGCCTCCAGCGTGCGGGCGATAGCGTAGCCCTGGATCAGCTCGGTCACCTCCGCCCCGATCATGTGCGCACCGAGAAGTTCGCCCGTCTCTGCGTCGAACACTGTCTTGATGACTCCGTCCGACTCGCCCAACGCGATGGCCTTGCCGTTTCCGATGAAGGGAAATCGTCCAACCTTGATCTTGCGGCCCGAGGCCTTGGCCCTTGCTTCAGTCATCCCGACCGAGGCCACCTGTGGCCAGCAATAGGTGCAGCCCGGCACCTTCGAGGCATCCAGCGGATGGACTCCCTTCACGCCGGCAATACGCTCGGCCACGATCACGCCCTCGTGCATCGCCTTGTGCGCCAGCCAAGGCGGCCCGACGAGATCGCCGATCGCCCACACGCCCGGGGCGCCCGTCTCGCCCCATTGGTTGACGACGACGTGGGTCTTTTCGACCTTGATTCCCGACTGTTCGAGCCCGATGTTCTCGACATTGCCGACGATGCCGACGGCCAGAATGACGCGCTCGGCGGTGACGGTTTCGGTCTTGCCGTCCTTGGATTTCAGCATGGCGGTGATGCCGTCCGCGCCCTTTTCCAGCTTTTCGACCGTCGTGGACGCCTTGATCTTCATGCCTTGCTTGACGAAGGCCTTGTGCGCGAGCTGGGAGATTTCCTCGTCTTCCACCGGCAGCACGCGATCGAGCACTTCCACCACGGTGACATCGGCGCCGAGCGTCCTGAAGAAGCTCGCGAACTCGATGCCGATGGCCCCGGAACCCACCACCAGCAGCGATTTGGGATTGACGTCCGGCAGCAGCGCCTCGCGATAGGTCCAGACGAACTTGCCGTCCGGCTCGAGGCCCGGAAGAACACGCGCGCGCGCGCCAGTGGCGAGCACGATGTTATTGGCCGAAACCTCTTCCGTCCTGCCGTCCCGGCTGACGGTGAGCCTGCCCCTGCCCGCCAGCTTCGCTTCGCCCGCAATCACGGTGATCCTGTGCTTCTTCATCAGGAAGGCGACGCCGTTGGAAAGCTGCTGCGACACCTTGCGCGAGCGCTCCACGATTTTGCGAAAGTCGAGCTTGATGTTCTCGGCCGCAAAGCCGAACTCGCCGAGGCGGTGCATCAGGTGGAAGATCTCCGACGAGCGCAGCAGCGCCTTGGTCGGGATGCAGCCCCAGTTGAGACAGATGCCGCCCAGGCGCTCGCGCTCGACGACGGCAGTCTTCAGTCCAAGTTGCGCGGCGCGGATGGCGCACACATAACCGCCCGGTCCGCCGCCAACCACTATGACGTCGAAGGCTTCCGCCATTTCGTCCTCTCCAGATTTTGAATGGGATCGCTACAGCAGCATCGCCGCCGGTTCCTCGACGAACTGTTTGAACACCTGCAGGAACCGCGCGCCAGTTGCGCCGTCGATGACGCGGTGGTCGCACGACATGGTCACCGACATGATCGTGGCCGCCTCAGGCTTGCCGCTCACCACCACGGCGCGCTCTTCGCCCGCGCCCACCGCCAGAATGGCGGCATGGGGCGGATTGATGACCGCGGTGAATTCCTTGATCCCATACATGCCGAGGTTCGAGATGGCGAACGTGCCGCCCTCGTATTCAGCCGGCTTGAGCTTCCGGGCGCGGGCGCGCTCGGCCAGCGACTTCACTTCGCTCGAAATGGCGGCCAGCCCCTTCTCCTCCGCAGCGAAAACGATCGGCGTGACCAGCCCGAAATCGAGCGCGACGGCGACGCCGACATCGGCATGCTTGTGACGCAGGATCGCGCTGTCGGTCCAACTCGCGTTGCATTCCGGCACTTGCATCAAGGCAAGCGCGGCCGCCTTTACCAGGAAATCGTTGACCGACAGCTTGATCGAGCCTTCGCCTTTCGGCGCGCGTTGGTTCAGCCGGGCGCGAGCGGAGAGCAGCGCGTCGATGCGGCAGTCGATGGTGAGATAGAAATGCGGGATCGCGCTGGTGGAGGCCACGAGCCGCCTTGCAATCGCCTTGCGCATCAGGTCGTGCGGAATCTCGGTGTAGTCTTCGGGCTTGAAGAACAGTCGCGCATCCGGCAGCGCGCCGATCAAGACCGGAGCCGCGGTGGATGCTTGCTGAGCGAGCGCGCCCGCGGGCGCCTTCGGCGTCAGCTTGGCCGTTCCCGATTTGGTGTTTTCGACATCCGACTTCACGATGCGCCCACGCGGGCCGGAACCGACGATGGCGGAGAGGTCAAGACCCTTTTGCTGCGCAATGCGGTGGGCGAGAGGCGAGGCGAAAACTCTGCCACCCTCCCCTTGAAGGAGGGTCGAATGGGCCTTCGCCACCTTGGTTTCTTTGGTCTCTTTGGTTTCCTGCGTCACCGCCTGCTTGATCGATGCCATGGCAGAGGAGATGTCGGCCGGCGCGGAGGTATCCTCGCCCTCGCCCACCAGGACCGCGATCGGAGCGTTGACCTTCACGCCCTCGGTGCCTTCCGGCACCAGGATTCGGCCGATGCGGCCCTCGTCGACGGCTTCGAATTCCATCGTGGCCTTGTCGGTTTCGATCTCGGCCAGGATGTCGCCCGAATGGACTTCGTCGCCTTCCTTGACCAGCCATTTGGCGAGCTTGCCCTCCTCCATGGTGGGCGAAAGCGCAGGCATCAGGATTTGCGTGGACATTCAATCGTCCTCGAGCGGGGCAAGTTCCGCGATGTGTTCTTCCCAATGGCGCCCGTCGAACGGCACGATCTTGATCTCGCCGAACTCGGCGCGGTCAAGGCAGCGGAAGTTCACGCTGTAGCCGTTGGGATGCGAGCGCGGCACATAGAACGACTTGACGCCGCAGACCGAGCAGAACAGGTGATGGGCGGTCTTGGTGTTGAATTGGTAATCGGTGATCTTGTCTTCGCCCGAAAGCAGCCGGAAGCGCGACTTGGGCACGATCACGTGCAGAAAGCCCGCCTTCGAGCACATCGAGCAGTTGCACTCGTCAATCGTCAGATCGTGCGGCAGCAGCACTTCGAACGTCACCGCGCCGCAATGGCAGCCGCCGCGATGCCAGGATATGTAGGACGGCGTTGCCATCATCACTCCCGATAACACACCGCCTTCGCCGCCTCGATCACGTCGTCTACGGTCGGCAGCGCGATCTTTTCGAGGTTGGCGGCATAGGGCATCGGCACGTCCTTGCCGGTCACCTTGATCGGCGGCGCGTCGAGCCAGTCGAAGGCGAGTTCGACCACCTGCGCCGCGATTTCCGATCCGATGGAGCACACGGGCCAACCCTGCTCCACCGTGACGATGCGGTTGGTCTTCTTCACAGACTCGATCACCGTTTCAATATCGAGCGGACGCAGGGTCCTGAGGTCGATCAGCTCTGCGTTGATGCCTTCCTTGGCCAGCACCTCGGCGGCTTCGAGGATGGTGCCCACCGTGATCGAGTGCGAGACGATCGTCACGGCGGTACCCGGCCGGATCACGCGCGCCTTGCCGATCGGCAGCACGAAATCGTCGAGCTTCGGCACCGGGAAGGAGCGGCCGTAGACGATCTCATTCTCCAGGAAGATCACGGGATTGGGATCGCGGATGGCGGCCTTCAACAGGCCCTTGGCGTCGGCGGCGAAATAGGGCGCGATCACCTTCACGCCCGGGATGTGGGCGTACCACGAGGAGTAGTCTTGGCTGTGCTGGGCGGCCACGCGCGCGGCGGGGCCGTTCGGACCGCGAAAGACGATGGGGCAGCCCATCTGCCCGCCCGACATGTAGCGCGTCTTGGCCGCCGAATTGATGATCTGGTCGATCGCCTGCATAGCGAAATTCCACGTCATGAACTCGACGATCGGCTTCAGCCCGCCGAACGCGGCGCCGACGCCCAGCCCCGCGAAACCGTGCTCGGTGATGGGCGTATCGATGACGCGCTTGGCGCCGAACTCTTCCAAAAGGCCCTGGCTGACCTTGTAAGCGCCCTGGTATTGCGCGACTTCCTCTCCCATCAGGAACACGGCCGGATCGCGGCGCATCTCTTCGGCCATGGCATCGCGCAGCGCTTCGCGCACGGTCATGGTGACGAACTCGGTGCCTTCGGGAACTGTTTCGTCCTTCGGGGCCGGTTTCGCCGGCTGCTCAGGGTGACGAGCGCCCACGTCCTTCACCAACGGTTTGCTTTCGTCATCCCGAGGTGCAGCCGAAGGCCGCGTCCCGAGGGTCGCCACATCCCCCACCAACTCCGCGATCGGCGCGTTGACCTTCACGCCCTCGGTGCCTTCCGGCACCAGGATTCGGCCGATGCGGCCCTCGTCGACGGCTTCGAATTCCATCGTGGCCTTGTCGGTTTCGATCTCGGCC
>Ga0335085_10014474_pt1 | contig 11506 bp, 6 predicted proteins | sample Lox_Sample_45_FD_206712 | JGI IMG/M metagenome (GOLD analysis project Ga0335085, IMG submission 206712) | Soil microbial communities from Loxahatchee National Wildlife Refuge, Florida, United States - Lox_Sample_4.5 | ecosystem: Environmental > Terrestrial > Soil > Wetlands | place: USA: Florida... | reverse complement strand
CGACAAACTCGATCTCGCGCTGGGATTCCGCGCCGCCGGCGCGCACCGCGGTGACATAATCGAGGAACGCGACGCTGTGCAGGACCAACTCCAGCCGCTGGTGGAGGACGTTCTGCGCGCCGGGGACAATGGACTGGAGCGCCGGGTTCGCGAGGAGAATGCGGTTGTTCGCATCCACAATAAGCACGCCCTCGCGCAGGCTGCCGAGCGTGGCCTCGAGCTGGGCGAGCTGGCCGGAACGCACCTGATTCAAGTGCGCGACCTCGTTGATGAGCGCATTGGTCGCGACCCGGAGCCGGGACCAGTCGTCGGTCGGCGGACCGCCCTTTTCATCCTCCTGGAAAAGCGGACGCTGATCGGCGATGGCCTGACGCAGCGCCCGCACCGCCTGCCGGTGATCCCGCAGCTTGATCAGCACAAACGCGAGGCCGACGCCAAGGGCGGCGGTGATCAGGTAGAGCATGCTTCGGCTTTGCGTTCAGCCATGCGGTAGCCGACCCCGCGGATGGTCTCGATCCAGTCTGACTCCGTCCCGAGTTTCTCGCGGAGGCGCCTGATGTGGGTGTCCACCGTGCGCGTCTCGATTTCCGTCTCGTAGTTCCAGACGTTGATCAGGAGGTGCTCCCGGGTCTGGACGCGGCCGCGACGCTCCATCAGCAAACGGAGAAGCTTGAATTCAGTTGCCGTGAGCTCGATCGGATGGCCGTGGACGGTGACCTCATGGCGTTCCGTATCCAAGGAGATCTTGCTGACCTGGAGCCGCTTCACCCCTTCATTCGCCACGTCCGCCGCACGGCGCAGTAGGGATTGAATTCGCAATGTCAATTCTTTGATACTAAACGGTTTGCAGATATAGTCATCACAACCGGTTTCAAACCCGGCGATGCGGTCGGCTTCCTCCGTCTTGGCGGTCAGGAAGATGATGGGCACGTGTTTCAGCTTTGGATCGGCACGCAGAATCCGGCAGATCTGGATGCCATTCAGGTCGGGCATCATGATATCGAGCACAACCAAATCGGGCAGAAACGAGCGGGCAACGCCGAGGCTGACGTTGGGATTGTTCGCCGTCTCAACCTGATAGCCCTTGGCCTTGAGATGATAGGACACCAAGTCGGCGACGTCCGGCTCGTCATCAACGATCAGAATTTTCCTGGCCTTCTGTTCGGACACCCTCCCGAAGATAAACCGGGAATGCGCCATGGCTAGTGAATTCCCGAGAGTCACCCATTTGTAACAACCGGACGGTCGGCGAACCCGGCCGTTATGCCGTTAGATTCCATTCGAATCCGCCCGCGCGCGTCGGGCAGCGCCGGCCCGGATGATGACCATCAGAATGCTGATATCAGCGGGATTGACGCCGCTAATGCGACTCGCCTGACCGAGGGTGCCGGGCCGGATTTGTTCGAGTTTTAGGGCGCTTTCGCGGCGGAGACCACGAACGGCGAGATAATCGATGTCCGCAGGAACCTTGATGTGTTCGATGTTTGAAAGTCGCTCAATTTGGCGGAGCTCTCGCTCCAGATAACCGCGATAATTGACACGGTAGAGCACCTCGTCCCGTACCGGACCTGGCGCCGCCATGAATGCGGCCGGCAGGTCATCGATCCTCCCGCAACTGCGGATCCGCGATCCGATGGAGCCGTCCCCTCCGCTCGGCACCTCAAACTCGGCAACCCATCGTTCGATCGCGGCTTTTTTCGCAAATATGTTATTTAAACGATTAGAGGACAACAATTTAAGTCTATCTGCATGGTGTACGAGCCTCAATTCGGCGCTTGCGTGGTTGAATAACAATCGAAACTCGGCCCGGCTCGTAAACATGCGGTATGGCTCGTTTGTCCCTTTTGATACCAAGTCATCGATTAGAACGCCGATGTATCCCTCGTTTCTTTGCACCACGAGAGGCGGCTGTCCCCGGACTTTCTGCACGGCGTTTATTCCGGCGACGATCCCCTGCCCCGCCGCCTCTTCGTATCCGGACGTGCCGTTAATTTGTCCGGCGAAAAAGAGGTTCTCGACTTTTCTGGACTCGAGCGAAGGGCAAAGCTGGGTTGGAGGGGCAAAGTCGTATTCGACCGCGTACGCCGGCCGCAACAGGACGGCCTTCTCCAACCCAGGTACACTATGAACGGCAGCGAGCTGGACATCCAGCGGCATGCTCGTCGAGAGACCGTTGATATAGTACTCGTCGGTCGCCCTACCCTCGGGCTCGAGGAAAAGTATGTGACGCGGCTTATCCGCGAAGCGCACAAATTTGTCTTCGATGCTCGGGCAATACCGGGGGCCGGTTCCTTGGATCTGTCCACCGTAAAGGGCCGATTTGTGGAGGTTTGAGCGAATAATTTCAGCGGTCGAGCTTGTCGTATATGTTATCCAGCAGGACACTTGGAGATTTCCAGGACTCCAGCCCAAGCGCTCTTGGTGTGTGTGTTCCACGTGGAACAGTGCTTCGGGATCCCGAGTATCATGAAATGCGAAGAGTGTCGGCGGATCGTCCCCCTTTTGCTCTTCCATCTTTGAAAAATCCAAGCTTCGTCCCAACACCCTCGGCGGCGTTCCAGTCTTGAATCTTTTCAGCTCGATTCCGGCATCGGTGAGCGATTTTGACAGCCCCTTGGCGCTAAAATCGCCAAGACGACCGCCTTCGGTTTTGCTTTCCCCGACGTGCATCAGGCCACGTAGAAAGGTGCCGGTAGTGATTACAACCGTCCGCCCCAGAAACTCCGCCTCAAGATTGGTCCGGCACCCGATGACCTTTCCTGCCTCAACGATCAGCGCAGTTACTGTCGCCTGAAACAGCCGTAAGTTGGGCTGCAATTCGAGAGTATGCTTGAGACGAAACTGGTACGCCTTCTTGTCGCATTGGGCCCGCGGCGACTGGACTGAGGGTCCCTTTGAAGCATTGAGCAGCCGGAATTGAATTGCAGTGCAATCAGTGTTGATCGCCATCTCGCCGCCCAAAGCGTCGATTTCGCGAACGATCTGGCCCTTTGCCTGCCCACCGATCGCGGGGTTGCAGCTCATCTGTCCAATAGTATCAATATTCCCCGTCAGAAGGAGGGTAGAGGCTCCCATCCTTGATGCCGCCAAGGCTGCCTCGACGCCGGCATGGCCAGCGCCACAAACGATAACATCAAATTGCATCTCATTGAGTATCATTATATAACGAAACACTTATTCAACTTGATGCGCTCATCGAGAAATTCGTCGCCGGGTCACTTTCCAATACAAAATGTATGGAAAATGCGATCCAACAACTCTTCGTTATCCGTCACGCCCAGAATCTCTCCGAAACAGGAGAGCCCGCCTCGCAGGTCGCTTGCCAGCAAGTCATCAGCACCTGATCCCAGGCGGAGCTTGTCGGCTGCCTTGCCGAAAAACTCCGCGGCCTGGCCGAGGGCAAATGCGTGCCTCGAATTGATGACGACCAGTTCGTCGCCCTGGTCTGCGCGGAACGACTCAGCGTGGCGGGCGATGGCCGAGACCAGATCTTCACATCCGGCTCCCGTGAGCGCGGAAATCCGAACCGTCGGGAATCCCGCGGGACCGGCGGGATCCGAACCCGCGGGCACCAGATCCATCTTGTTGACGACGACCAGCGTGTTCTCGGGCCTGAGGTCGGGCAGCGGATGATCGGGCGGGGCGGGGAACGGCCGGGTGGCGTCGACGACAAGCAGCACGAGATCAGCCTCCGCGGCGTGCTCCAATGCCCGGGCCATGCCGAGCTTCTCCAGCGCGGCGGGGCTCGCGTTCAGGCCGGCGGTGTCAACAAGGCGGATACAATGGGGCCCGAGGGTGATCCGTTCCTCGAGGTAGTCGCGGGTCGTGCCCGGTTCGGGACTGACGAGCGCGCGGTCGCGCCCCAGCAGCCGGTTGAGCAGGCTGCTTTTGCCGACATTGGGCGCGCCCAGGATGACGGTCTTCACGCCGTCGCGCAGGATGGCGGAGTAATGCGTGGCGGCCAGCAGGCGGGCGGTCTCGATTTGCAGGTGCTGCACGCCGTGGAGCAGTCGGGCGCGATCCTGGGGCGGCAGGTCCTCCTCGGGAAAATCGATCCGGGCCTCGACCTGCGTCAGCAGCTCCAGGAGCGCTTCGTGCAAGGCGAGCATGCGCCGGCTCAATGAGCCCCGAAGCTGCTGGTTGGCGGCCGCCAGCGCCCGGTCACTTTGCGCCCGGATCAGGTCGGCGACAGCCTCCGCTTCGCTCAGGTTCAAGCGGCCGCACAGGAAGGCCCGCTTGGTGAATTCGCCGGGCTCGGCCGGACGGCACCCCCGGGAGTAGAAATCCTCCAGTAGTTTTTGAACGATGAACGGATTGCCGTGGCAGCTGATCTCGAGGCTGTCTTCACCGGTGTAAGAGTTGGGCGCCTGGAAGAAGGTGGCGACCACGTCGTCGATCAAGGCGCCTTCGCGGTCGTGATAATCGCCATGGTGGGCGTGACGGGGCAGGGGAGCTTGGCGGAAAAGCGCCTCCCAGAGGCTGGCCGCCAGCGGACCGCTCACCCGGACGACAGCCAGGGCGGAGGTGCCGGTCGGCGTGGCCGGGGCGGCGATGGTGTCCTCGGACGACGCCATGTTGCCACCCAAGCGAGGATGGCATTGAAGGCAAAGCCAAAGCGCGCCGCCTGCCGTCCGCGGCGCGGGCCTGATCTATTCTGCCCGGCTATTCCGCCGGGGCGCCGGTGGCGACTTCGGTGCCGCCGGTGACATTCACCCGCTCGAGAATGGCGGCTCTGATTTTCGCCGCCATGTCGGGATTCTTCGCCAAGGCATCCTTGGCCGCCTCGCGTCCCTGGCCGACGAGCTCGCCATTGTAGGCGATCCAGGCGCCTTTTTTCTCCAGGATCCGGTGCTCCACCCCCAGATCGAGCAGGGAGCCGGTTTGCGAGATGCCCTCGTCGTACATGATGTCGAACTCGCACTCGGTGAACGGCGGGGCGACCTTGTTCTTCACCACCTTGATCTTGGTGCGGTTGCCGACCACCCGGCCCTCGGGCGTCTTGAGCTGGTCCTTGCGGCGGATATCGAGCCGGATCGAGGCGAAGAACTTCAACGCCCGCCCGCCGGGCGTGGTTTCCGGGTTGCCGAACATCACGCCGATCTTCTCCCGGATCTGATTGGTGAAGATGCAGACGCACTTGGTCCGGCTGATGACCGAGGTCAGGCGCCGCATCGCCTGGCTCATCAGGCGGGCTTGGGAGCCGACCGTCGCGTCGCCCATCTGGCCGTCCAGTTCGGCCCGCGACACGAGGGCGGCGACCGAGTCGATGACAATGACATCAATCGAATTGGAGCGGATCAGGGTCTCGGCGATGTTGAGCGCGTCCTCACCGCTGTCCGGCTGCGACACGAGCAGATCGTCCAGCTTGACGCCGACCACCCGGGCGTACTTGGGGTCGAGGGCGTGCTCGACGTCGATGAACGCGGCCAGGCCGCCGCGGCGTTGGGCTTCGGCGATGACGCTCAGGCAGAACGTGGTCTTGCCCGAGGATTCCGGCCCGTAGATCTCGACCGTCCGGCCGCGCGGGAGTCCGCCAACCCCCAGGGCAAGGTCGATGGCGAGGGAGCCGGTGGAGATGGCGTCGACCGTCATCCGTGAGGCGCTTCCGAGGCGCATGATGGAGCCGTCGCCGAATTGCTTGGTGATCGCCGAAACGGCGAGCTCGATGTTCTTGGCGCGTGCGGACTCCGCGTCGGACTCGGGGCGGGCGGGGGCGGCGGGCGATTTGGCGGGGGCGGCTTTCGACATGGGATTTGCGGTTTTTAGAAAACAGGGAGGATGCGGAAAACACAGGGCGGTTCGCGGGCGGAGGCAAGAGCGGATCCGCAGGGTCTTTTTTCGGCAAAGGGACCGGATGGGCAAACGAAAAGCGGCGGGCGCCCGACCGGCGGGGCGGTCCCGGCGGCGCTTTCCGGGGCCGCGTTCAATGGATGCCGTGGTATCCCTTGAACCAGTCGACAAACCGCGGCAGGCCCTCCTCGAGGGTGACCTTGGGCTCGTAGCCCACCGCGGCGCGGATGCGGGTGAGGTCGGCGCAGGTTTCAGGCATCTCGGTGGCCAGCGGGGGCAGGAGCTCGACCTGCGCCGGCCGGCCCAGCAGCGACTCAAGCAGGCGCACGAACCGGATCATCTCCACCGGACGGTGGTGGCCGATGTTGAAGATGCGCCAGGGGGGCGTCGGCTTTTCGGCGGGCGGGTGGAGCAGGACCCTGACCACGCCGTCGACGATGTCGTCGATGTAGGTGAAATCGCGCTGGTACCGGCCCTGGTTGTAGAGCCGGATCGGCTGGCCGTCGCAGATGGCGCGGGAAAAGAGCATCGGCGCCATGTCCGGACGCCCCCAGGGGCCGTAGACCGTGAAGAAACGCAATGCGGTGAGGTTCACCCCGTGCATGTGCGCATAGCTGTACGCCATCGCCTCGTCCGCCTTCTTCGTGGCCGCATAGAACGACAGCGGCTGGCCGGCGTCATCCTCCTCGCGAAACGGCACGCGGGCGCCGGCGCCGTAGACGGAGCTGCTGGAGGCGAACACCAGGTGCCGCGGCGGCCGCCGCCGCGCCGCCTCGAGCACGCAGGCAAAACCGTCGAGGTTGCTGTGCACGTAGGCCGCGGGGTTTTCCAGGCTGTAGCGGACCCCGGTCTGGGCGCCGAGGTGCGCGAGATAGTCGGGCCGGAAATGCTCGTAGATCCCGCTCCAGGCCGCGGCGTCGGCGAAATCGGCGCGCACGAAGCGGAACCCCGCGAGCTTTTCCAGCTCCGCCAACCGGGCCCGCTTCAGCGCGACGGACGTGTAATCGTCCAGGTTGTCCACCCCGAGCACCTCGCACCGCTCGGAGGCGGCGAGACGCCGGCAGACGTGGAAGCCGATGAACCCGGCCGCGCCGGTGACGAGAACTTTCATCGGCCGCGGGTTTAGCCGAAAGGGTGGGGCGCCGCTAGGCTAATCTCCGGACCGGCCTGCTTTTCGCGCGCGGCGGGCGCCCGGCCGCCCGGCAAAGCTTTCTCTTGATTGTCGGGAAATCGCACCTATAAGTTGCGCCGCTTTTGTCACACGGCATAGTTTCTGCATGAAGATCAAGGCCTACTTGAAGCCACACTGCGGCTGGTCCCGGGGGGTGCGCGCCATCATGCGCAAATACAATCTCGAGTACGACGACGTCGACATCCTGAACAACCATGCCAACTACGAGGAGATGGTGCGCAAGTCGGCCCAGCCCCTCTCGCCCTGCGTCGAGATCGACGGCATCATGCTGGCCGACGTCTCGGGCGAGGAAGTCGAGAATTACCTGCTCGCCAACAATCTGGTTGAACCCAATGACGCCCTCGCCGCGGAGCCGACCAATGCCGGCTGCACGGACGGGGAGAATGCCAAAATGGCCACCAAAACGATCCGGTTCTTCTGACGAGCCACTCGGTCAAAACCATCCACGTTTTCACAGGGCCGGCTCGCGCACCGCGAGACCGGCCCTTTTCATGCGCCCGTCCCTCCTCCCCGCCGCCACTCCCCGTCCGCAGAATTTCCCATTGACCCGCCCGACATCGCCCCGCGGTATCCGCCCAGATGAATCGCCATCGTGACCACGCCCCGAATTCCCGGCCGCCCGGGCCGGGATTGCCGCCGAAGCAGGGGCTTTACGACCCCTGGTTCGAGCACGACGCCTGCGGCGTCGGCTTTGTGGTGGACATCAAGGGCCGCAAATCCAACGCGATTCTGCAGCAGGCCATCCAGGTGCTGCGCAACCTCGACCACCGCGGCGCCAGCGGCAGCGAGCCCAACACCGGCGACGGCGCAGGCGTGCTGCTGCAGCTCCCCCACGCCTTTCTCGCCGAGGTCTGCAAGAAGACGCGCATCGCGCTGCCGGGCCCGGGCGAATACGGCTGCGGCCTCGTCTTCCTCCCGCGCAACCCGAGCCATCGCCGCCGCCTCGAGGAGCGCTTCGAGCAGATCATCCAGGCCGAGGGCCAGACGTTCCTCGGCTGGCGCACCGTGCCCGCGAACAGTTCGTCGCTCGGCGACACCGCGCGCTCCTGCGAGCCGTTCATCCGCCAGGTCTTCATCGGCCGCAACCGCAAGCTGACCGACGATCTCGCCTTCGAGCGCAAGCTCTACGTCATCCGGAAGCGCGCCTACAGCGAGCTCCGCGCGGGCGGCCTCGACGGCGGGGAGTACTGGTACCTGCCCAGCCTCTCGAGCCGCACCATCGTCTACAAGGGCATGCTCCTCACCGAGCAGCTGCCCGAATACTTCCCCGACCTGCGCGACCCGGCGATGGAGACGGCCCTCGCCCTGGTGCATTCGCGCTTCAGCACGAACACCTTTCCGAGCTGGGAGCGCGCCCACCCCTACCGCTACCTGGCCCACAACGGCGAGATCAACACCCTCCGCGGCAACATCAACTGGATGCACGCCCGCGAGGCCCTGTTCGAATCGGACCTCTTCGGCGACGACATCGCGAAGATCCACCCGGTGATCGACCCCAACGGCAGCGACTCGGCGATGTTCGACAACACGCTCGAGCTGCTCGTCCTCGCCGGCCGCCCGCTGCCGCACGCGATGATGATGCTGATCCCCGAGCCGTGGTCCGGCCACCAGACGATGGACGACGACCGGCGCGCCTTCTACCAGTACCACAGCTGCCTGATGGAGCCGTGGGACGGCCCGGCATCCATCGCCTTCACCGACGGCGTCAAGATCGGCGCGGTGCTCGACCGCAACGGCCTGCGCCCCTCGCGCTATTACGTCACCAAGGACGACCGCGTCATCATGGCCTCCGAGGTCGGCGTGCTCGACGTGCCGCCCGAGCAGGTGCTGCAGAAGGGCCGGCTCCAGCCGGGGCGCATGTTCTTCGTCGACACCGCGGAGGGCCGGATCATCGCGGACGAGGAGATCAAGGCCCAGTTCGCCGGCGAGCGGCCGTACCGCCTCTGGCTGCAGGAGCACCTCGTCCAGCTCGAGGACCTGCCCGCGGCGCCGAGCCTGCCCGAGCCCGACGCCCGCACGCTGCTCCAGCGCCAGATCGCGTTCGGCTACACCTTCGAGGACCAGCGCATCATCCTCACGCCGATGGCGCGCGACGGCGTCGAGGCCGTGGGCTCGATGGGCAACGACGCCGCCCTCGCGGTGCTTTCCAACCGCCCGCGGCTGTTCTACGACTACTTCAAGCAGCTCTTCGCCCAGGTCACCAACCCGCCGATCGACTGCATCCGCGAGGAGATCATCATCTCGGCGGAAACCCGCCTCGGCTCGGAGGGCAACCTGCTCAACCCCCAGCCCTCCGCCTGCCGCCGCGTCGAGCTCGAGTGGCCGATCCTCACCAACGAGGAGTTCGCCAAGATCCGCCGCCTCGACCTGCCCGGCTTCAAGGTCGGCGTGCTGCCGATCCTCTTCCGCGTCACCCGCGGCGAGCGGGGCCTCGCCAAGTCCCTCGAGGAACTCTGCGTCATGGCGCGGCGCATGATCGAGGAGGAGGAGGTCAACCTCATCATCCTCAGCGACCGCGGCGTGAACCAGGACTACGCGCCGGTACCCGCGCTGCTGGCCGTGGCCGGCCTGCACCACTACCTTATCCGGGAGGGCCTCCGCACCCGCGTCAGCATGGTGCTCGAGACCGGCGAGGCCCGCGAGGTGCACCACTTCGCGCTGCTCATCGGCTACGGCTGCAGCGCGATCAACCCGTACCTCGCCTTCGAGACCATCGACGAGATGATCCACGACGGCCTCCTGCCCAACGTGGACCACAAGGCCGCGCGCAAGAACATCGTCAAGGCCGCCTCGAAGGGCGTGATCAAGGTGATGTCGAAGATGGGCATCTCCTCGATCCAGAGCTACCGCGGCGCCCAGGTGTTCGAGGCCGTCGGCCTGCGCCAGGACGTGATCGACAACTACTTCACCTGGACGCCCTCGCGGGTCGGGGGCATCGGGCTCGATGTCATCGCCCAGGAGGTGCTCGCGCGCCATCGCGAGGCGTTCCCCAGCCGCGCCGTCAACGGCCAGGTGCTGCCGGCCGGCGGCCAATACCAGTGGCGCGACGACGGCGAGTTCCACCTCTTCAACCCGGAGACCATCCACCGCCTGCAGAAGGCCGTGCGGCTCGGCAGCTACGCCGTCTTCAAGGAGTACGCGAAGCTCGTCAACGACCAGGCGAGGAACCTCTGCACCCTGCGCAGCCTGCTCGAGTTCAAGCCCGGCACGCCGGTCCCGCTGGCGGAGGTCGAGCCGGTCGAGGCCATCATGCGGCGCTTCAAGACCGGCGCCATGTCCTACGGCTCCATCAGCCAGGAGGCGCACGAGACACTCGCCATCGCCATGAACCGGATCGGCGGCAAGTCGAACACCGGGGAGGGCGGCGAGGACCCGGCGCGGTTCCAGCCGCTGCCCAACGGCGACTCGAAGAACTCAGCCATCAAGCAGGTCGCCTCGGCGCGGTTCGGCGTCACCAGCGACTACCTGGTCAGCGCCCGCGAATTGCAGATCAAGATGGCGCAGGGCGCCAAGCCCGGCGAGGGCGGCCAGCTGCCCGGCACCAAGGTCTACCCGTGGATCGCCCGGGTCCGGCACACCACCGCCGGCGTCGGCCTCATCTCCCCGCCGCCGCACCACGACATCTACTCGATCGAGGACCTGGCCGAGCTGATCCACGACCTGAAGAACGCCAACCGTGAGGCGCGGATCAGCGTGAAGCTCGTCGCGGAGGTCGGCGTCGGCACCGTCGCGGCCGGCGTCGCCAAGGCCCACGCCGACGTCGTGCTCATCTCCGGCCACGACGGCGGCACCGGCGCCTCGCCGCAGACCTCGATCAAGCACGCCGGCCTGCCCTGGGAGCTCGGCCTGGCCGAGACGCACCAGACGCTCGTCCTGAACAACCTCCGCGACCGGATCGTCGTGGAGACCGACGGCCAGCTGAAGACCGGCCGCGACGTCGCCATCGCCGCGCTGCTCGGCGCCGAGGAGTTCGGCTTCGCCACCGGCCCGCTCGTCTCGGTCGGCTGCATCATGATGCGCGTCTGCCACCTCAACACCTGCCCGACCGGCGTCGCGACCCAGGATCCGCGCCTGCGCGCCCGGTTCACGGGCAAGCCGGAGCACGTGGTGAATTTCATGCGCTTCATCGCCGAGGAGCTGCGCGAGGTCATGAGCCAGCTCGGCTTCCGCACGGTCGACGAGATGGTCGGTCGCGTCGACTGCCTCGAGGCGCGCAAGGCGGTGGACCACTGGAAGGCGAGGGGACTCGACTTCTCGAACATCCTCTACGCCCCCGATGTCGGCGCCGATGTCGGCCGCTACTGCCGCACCAAGCAGGATCACGGCCTGGAGAAGTCGCTCGACGTCACGACGCTCCTCGAGGTCTGCCGTCCGGCCGTCGAGCGCGGCGACAAGGTCGTCGCCGAGCTGCCGATCCGCAATGTGAACCGGGTCGTCGGCACCATCACCGGCAGCGAGCTGACCCGGAAGTGGGGCGCGGCCGGCCTGCCGGACGACACGGTGCGGATCCATTTCAAGGGCTCG
>Ga0335085_10014472_pt1 | contig 11507 bp, 10 predicted proteins | sample Lox_Sample_45_FD_206712 | JGI IMG/M metagenome (GOLD analysis project Ga0335085, IMG submission 206712) | Soil microbial communities from Loxahatchee National Wildlife Refuge, Florida, United States - Lox_Sample_4.5 | ecosystem: Environmental > Terrestrial > Soil > Wetlands | place: USA... | reverse complement strand
TGCCAGTGGCGATCGTTGGTCATGATGCGATCGATCTCTTCCACCGACATTTGGAATACCAGGTCGCCGATGTGCTTGGGTCCGTCGTAGACCGGGCTGGCAACGAATGCAGTGGGAACCCCTCCGGAGGGCGGGTAGGGCTCGAAATCCACGAGTTTCACATAATCGCTGAATGTGCCCTGCCGTGAAGACTGTAAGGCACGCGCGAGATTGCTGCCGCGAAAGGCCCCTGAGATACTATTGGATGCAAAATCGGCCCCCTTCTGGAATGTGTAAATGATGTCGCCGGTTTCCGAATCCACCAGATACATATCGCCGTACCCGAATTTCTGAACGTACCTGCTGAAAAGCGGATGATAAAGCGCATGGACCTTGCTGTATGCACTGCCATCTTTTGCATCCACCAACTCCCCGCGCTTTCCGAAGGGATTGCGGTTTTTGGCAACGTAGAAATATTGGAGATACTGGGCAGCCGGTGATGCCGGTAGATAGCTCTGCGGGGGCAGAGCACTACCCATATTTGCCTCGAGCATGGGGACGAGATCATCGCTGTAGTAACTCGCCAGCCCGTTTTCCCATTCTACGGGAATCTTCTTGGCGTTGAGTTCGTGGAAGGTCCGGTTGAAGTCCTTCGTCGCCTCGACCACCGTCAAGCTTTCGCTGAACGTCTGAGATTGCTTCTGGAGGCGGTCAAAGTAGGTTTGGATCTCAAAGGCCTTAGACGCCTGAATGGCGGCAAACTGGCTCAGAGTCAGCTTGCGGAGGACCAGCGCCCCCGTCTCATATCCGAGATAGCCGATGACGGCAATCGAGCCGATGCTCACCAGGAGCAGCATGAGCAGGATCTTGGAGCGGATGCTTAGCTTAGTGAAGAATCCCATAGGGCGTTCGTTCCTCGCATTCCAGATTGCACTAAGATACACCGAGCTCACGTCCTTATAGAATTGTCAAAACTAACAGTCTCACCGACGGGCCATGGCCGGCCCCCGCCGGGGAACTCCGAACCCTGGGTTTCCCTGGTAATATCAAGCTGCAAGTGTCGGATTCGGGAGTGGGATTTGATGTCGAGGCCGTTCGAGGGCGCGGAGGATGGGGCCTGGTAAGCATGCGAGAGCGATTGCGCTTGGCGGGCGGGGATATCAAAATCCACTCCCAACCTGCCCAGGGGACACGAGTGGAAGTGAGCATTCCTTGGCGTGCCCATGCGAGTTAATAAGCTTGTTGAACAGTCACTTGACCAGCCCATATTAAGGTTTTACATGAACTTCTGAAGGAGCTAGAAAGTGGCCCGCCTTTTCAGGGACCGAAACCATGACCGCATCGTGATTTCCGGTCGAGGGACGACCTCGAAGGGCTCCAATGTCATTAGACGACCCCCCTACAGGGTGTCAACCTGGGGCTGCCTTTGGGGAACCCCGATCATGAGGACGCTGTATGCAGCAAAGCCACGTCGAAGCTAGAAAGGACCAGCGTGAAGCAACACACCTATGAACGCCAGAAAACCGATGAGTGCGATGAAGATAGCCACTATGATCACCAGGGACCACGGTGACTGGGAACGATCCGACGCCAGTCGGTGCAAGCACTGAATGTGCTGGACAGTCGCGACGGTCAGAGCGACTGTTCCCACACCTATCAGCGCCAAGCCCAAATTGCGCGGGGAGTTCGGTCTTGCCCACACTAAGTGTTCTGCCTGACGCAAAGCCTCAAGGAACTTATAGATGGTGAATCCAAAGGTGATCATCGAGAGAGAAGTCCGGATCCAGGCCATCAGCGTGCGGTCGGCTGCAATCACTGTGCGTTCCACCGCCAGATCTGTCCGCACTTGCGCCAGCATGGTCGCCTTGTCGGCAGTGCTTGCGCCTAATGTTACATCACTCACTTGGCCCCCCTATGACTACAGGCGATGCCACTGCAGATAGTGCTCGCGACATCCCGCCCAGTCTGAATCAGCCACGCGTATCAAGTCGCGGACATTAGCTTTCGGAATCTCACGACGTCTAAAGGCGCTCCGCCTCCGTGTCCCGGGTAATGAAACATCTACTCCTCTGGCCCCACCGCTTGGCGCCACGTGTTGTCCGGGTTGTATTCGGCCATCTCGCTCGCGAGCTTCGACGTCTCCTCCCCCAGATCCTTCTCGAAGACGGTACCTTGCTGGTTAACGATAAAGGTCATTACCCCGCTGTTGCCGTATTCTGCCGGATAAGCCACCAGCGCGAAGCCCTCACTCATTTCACTGTTCACGATGTAACTCTTGGCGCCGCCCGGCGCATCCTTCCCTTGCGCCTTCAGGAGGTGGAAGTGATAGCCATGGAAGGGAGCGTGCGAACCTTTGGTGTGAATATATCCTTCCGTGGAAGCTTCCGCTGTCAGGTCTCCCAGCGGACTGAGCGGCTCGCCCTCGTTGACCTTCCAGTACAAGCCGTTATGCTTGCCGGGTTCGCTGTGAAACCTGGCAGCGAAGAGGCCGGCCGGCTTGCCGTCGTGACCCACGCTCGCATACTCCTTCTGCGCTTCCACAACAGCCAGGCAAACGTGAATTGTGCTCAGCTCATTTCGACCAATGCGACGGTAGAGGATCTCATTGGCTCCCGCGGCAGTATCGAACCTCCACTGGCCCGCGGTCTTGACAAGAGGAATCGGAAATGGCCAGTCTTCGTTCCCGATGTAGAGGATCTCCTTGTCCGGCGACTCAGCCTCCAATCGACTGCCCTCTTCATAAGCAACCGTGAACACCTCGCGGCCCCTCTTGTCGGCGACCGGATCACCGGAGGACACCACCTTTGCAGCGTCGGGACCGAATACCGCGAGCAGGCTATTCGTGTTGCCAGTCTTGTTAGCTTTCGCCAGCGCCCGGACGGCATCCTCCGGCGTAGCAAAGGTCTTCTGGGCTTGGGTCTGAGCCGCCATGCCCAACGCGAAAAGGACCGATGCCGAGGCTGCCAACACGAGATATCCCGTGGCGAGCCGAGCGCCACGAATTGACCTTGCCCCTCTTGCAATCCTCAATATCCTTCTCATGTTGTGTATCTCCTATTTCTTAGGCTCGCGCGTTTTGCCACCGCTGCCCAAACTCCCTTTACCGCGCGCGCTTGCGGCTTGCTCCGTCTTGCCGCTTTGATAGCCTGAGAAGGCGCCGGATTTCGTCCCCGTCCGCTCAGATGCTCCGGTCTGTCCATACCCACGATTGCCGTAATTTGTGTTAGGGGATTCGGTGGTCTTGGGCTTAAAGGCGGGGGGAGGGTTCGAGCCAGTCGCCGGACGGTTGGCTGCACTTGGATATGTTCCCCCGGTGGCTGGACGCGTGTTAGGCGCGGGGCGCGTCCCTACAGATCCCGATCCTGGATTGGTTGCCGGGCGCGTTCCTGTGGTTGTCGATCCTCCGTAGGGCGTCGCGCGCGGGGTTCGGTTGTACGTCCCGTGGTTGACGTTTACATTGTTGACCGTCGTACGGTTTATATTTACGCTGCTGTACCTCGGCGCGTAAACGTTCACATTGGGCCGGTAATATGGCATGGGCCGGGCGTATGGGTAGCGACCCACAGGCGGTCTCCAAGGGCCACCGCGGATGATCACCGTATGTGAGCGCCAGCCACATCCCCAGGCGCCCCAGCCGTACGGACCATAGTAATAATGATCGTTCAATGCCGCGCCGATGGCGATTCCCAGCCCGAAGCCGATCAGTCCCGCCACCACCACACTGCCGGTGCTGGGTGGAGGCGGGCTTACGTATACAACTTGCGGGTTGTACACCGGCACGTACACCACCTGTGGGTTAGCGGGTTGGATCACAATGACCTGCTGGCCACCCTGAGTCTCCGTGGTCACGACCTGCTGGGGTGTGGTCTTGAGGTTCCCCACCGCTGATGCCTGGGCGCGCAGACGCTGGGCGGACTCAAGCACGGCTTTCTGATCGCTGATAAAGGCTTTCCCCAGCTCCGTGGTCCAATCAATGTTCTGAGCCAGCACCGCAACCACGTCGGGAAACAGAGCGATGGCAATGAAGCTGGCGTCAAATCCCGCCTGCTCGGCGGCCTCCTGGCGCTGGCTGCCTTGGAGCGACTCGTTTTCATGCATCCATTTGTCGAAATCGACGACCTGCTGGGGGCTGGTCGCGCATGCCAGTACCTGTGCCAGCAGGGCATCCGGGTACAACGCAATGGGCGCCATAAGCTTGTCCAGAGCCATCTGGTCTTGCGTGGCAGCTCTGGGCGGCGGCCCGCCCTGGCCGGACCAGCCGGAAATACAGCTTGTGACACCCAGCCATGCTGCCAAAATGGCAGTGCCGTTTCGGGCTCTTACGTTCATCCTGCTTCGCATGGTTACACCTCACATAGCTTTCTGGTCCAAGGCCGGAAGCCCGTGCTTCCCCCATGGCTCCGATGCCCTCCGTCATGTTAGCAGAGTGCCTCGCTTCCTGCTGAAGTCCTAGTCGGGCGGGCCTGGCACCCCGCGAATGTATTGAGGGACAAGGCTGCTACCCCTGAGTTAACGGGGGATGTAATTCACCATCACCGCCCCGGCCGCGACAGCAACAAGCAGCCACAACGTTGCGATTACGACAAAAGCAATGATGGCGGGCGCCGATCTGACCTCTTCTTTCCTCCGCATTTCGGCGGCCTTGGCACGGTCACGACATTCTGAGAGTACCTCCGGAGGTATAAGTCTTTGGATAAGCTTAGCTCCCAGGAAGAAAACCAGCAAGTCATCCAGCAACCCGATTACCGGAATGAAGTTCGGGATGAGCTGAATCGGACTAAAGAGGTAGCCTGCAGTGCAAGCTGCCACCAACCGTGCGGACCAAGGGACGCGAGGATGTTTGAAGGCCAAATAGAAAGTCTGCGCCTCCCTATGGAGTCGTTGCGCCTGTTGCCTCCAGTCCGTCATCAACATGGGTTGACATCGTATCGGGTCGGAGTTTGTCGCAAGCACGCACAATCCGGGAATCCTTGTCGAATTCACGGCGTTGCGACTCAGACATACGTTCGTTCCGCCCCAGCTCCCCCACCTAAGAATACTCGTCAGCCCACTGCATCACAACTGGCAAATCTGAAAGTGGACGCGCACTCTGGCGCTAGCCAGGGTCTCGAACTGAAGGACCACCTGCATGCGAGTCGCATCCCTCTTGCATCTCATTAACCGCAGATGCGAGGTGGCGAGGTGAATTGAAAGCAAATACCATTCTCTCTGTGGCCCTGTGCCTCAGCGGTGAAAACATTATTCTTGAGCAGCTTCGTCCTAATTCAGGTCGCCTTCCTTGTAATACTTCGCGCCTTTTGCCGTCAACTCCAGCGCCAGGCCTTTCTCGACGAGCTGGTACAACCAAACGTCGGGCGCAATCGCCACTGTACCCGCCAGGCTCCCACCCGTATCACCTGTCTTGGCAGCTGCTGACGTCTGCGCACCGACTTCAAATCCGGAGTCGATGAATCTGTTCAGGGCTCCCAGTGTCTGGAAAACCCACACGAGGTTGAACTTCTTGAGGCCCATCCCAGACCGGCCTGTACTTCCACCCTCTTCGTGTAAGTGACTGCCTTCGTCTTGTTGTCGGCAGCCATCCCTTTCCCCTTTCCATCTCCCGCAACGAGGATCTTCATGCCGACTACTTATTTCGCCGCAACTTCCGTTGGATATCTGGCCAGAACTCTTTCAGGGAGTTGCTGCCGGCTTCTCCCAGCAGGCTGTAGCCGACGTTGACGAAGGTGACTTTCGCACCGCTATTTTCCTGGGGATAATAGAGGTCCGAAAGAGCTGCTGAGCCGAAACTGCCCAGGATTCTCGACCAGTTGAATGCCCGCCCACCCGCGTCCGTGCGAGTAACAAGAGTTCGGCTCAAGGCATATCCCAATCGACCTGGGACTGAGCCCTGGCTTTTGCGGAAGTAGCGCGGGTCCTGGTGCAGCAGGCTCGGGAAAACTCCGATCCGCAACAATTTTCCCGAGGCGCCGTCCCCAAATGCGGCGGCATAGCGCTTTCCATACCCCGAGGCGCCATGCCCGAAACCCGGTGGGAAATTGCTGGCCTGGTAGATTCCCGCCTTAATCCCGGCCCCAACAAAAGCTGTGGGATCGATGGTGCTCATTATTGCGAGATGGAACTTCTGCCCAGAGGTCATGGGCGGGGCGCTTTTCGTGTCGATGACGTTTAGAGCCGGGAGTATCCCGAACATGCGGCCCGGTTTCTTTTCGCCGCCAGGCTTGGGAGCATCAGTCGCAGGTTTCTGTGGTGCGGGCTGTTTCTGTGCGGCGGCACTGTGCCAGATCAGGACGCTTACCAAAAAAAGCGCCGCTCTTGCGGTTCGAACTGTCATGATGCTCCTGAAACACCCCACGATATATCTCCACGTAAGTGTGCCGGCTCTGCAGGCCACGTGAAAACACCCCCGTGCTTTCACACTCAGCATTGACAGACTTTCGGCTACCCTGGAAGGGTGGGAACTTAGTCCGAGTGGACTCCCGGTGGCCTCGCTTATGGCGCCTACAAGGATGCGCGACGTGCCTTCCGCAACGCCTTTGGGATAACGAGGTAGCACCAAGCCGTCGGTTTCAGGAAGAACCCGCATATTGCAACGTGTACGGTGTGGTTAACAGTGCCCTTCGCCCCCCCCAAGATTCGACTACCGCGTCAAGATTAACGGTGGGAGTTCTTTGTTCGTCTTCTACTACATGGGAGTGGAAGCCCGTCATTGTACTACCGGGTTCCAACCGGCATCGGGGTCGAACTGGCTCATGGCGGTAGCTGTCTCGGTTGTGGCTTTCCCCAAATCCTTTTGGAGCAGCAAGCCATCCTGGTTGATGATGAATGTCATCACCCCCGAGTTTCCGTATTCCGCCGGATAGGCGACGAAGGCGAACCCACCGGTCATTTTCCCATTGACCACGTACTCCTTTGCGCCCCCGGGTGCGTGACTGCCTTGGCCAGTCAGCATGCGGAAGTAGTAGCCGTGGAAAGGCACGTGCGAGTCAGGCTTGGCGCTATACCCATCGGCAGTGGCGAAAGCCATCATTGGGCCGAGGGGGCTTTTCGGCTGACCTTCCGGCGACTCCCAGTACAGACCATTCTGTTTGCCCGTGTCGCTGATGAACTTAAGTGCGTACCGTTTCGTGGATTCCCCATCGTGAGGCTGTGAAAAGTATTCGGCCTGAGCGTCGGCGAGCGCTCCACAAATGTCGATGATGGCCAGTTCATTCCGGCCAATACGCCGCGACAAAATCTCATCCTTACCCGCAGCCACGTCGAAGTACCACTGTCCCGCGCCATTCTTCTTCAACGGAATCGGAAAGGCGAAATTATCAGCTCCGACCAGCAGCATCTGGGCCCCATCCGCCAACCTGCGCCAGCGGTGCATCACCCCGTAGGCCGCAACGAATCGGTCGACCACGGCCTTGTCCTCAACGGCATCGCCCGAGGAAATGATCTCCTTCGAATCCGGGCCGAAAATTGCCAGTATCGCGTTTTGATCCCCCGACTTTGCGGCATCCAGCAACGCATTGCCCGCTTCGTCGGGTGAAGCAAAGACTTTGTAGGATGGCTTCTCGGACTTTCTGCAGGCGACAAGCGGAACGAAAATGGCCAGCGCCAGAAGTAGTAACCCATTCGTAGAAGCAATTCTTCGTCTTTTGAGCGACATCACGATCCTCCAAAACTTTGGATGCTAATGTCCTTTACCAACACCGCTCACGTAAGACCCGCTCGGCTGCCGTCGCTCCAATTGGTTCACCTGCGATAGCCTCCGCCGCCACGGCTCGACGCACCCCGAGAGCTGGCCGACCTGTCTCCCCAACCTCCGCCCCCGCCTCCGCTGAAGGCGGATGAGCCGCCGCTCTTCTCCTGCCCGCCCCAACCGCGCGATTCGGCAGAACTGTAACTCGAGCTGCTGGGTTTCTGGACGCTGTTCCAGCTTCCGTTAGACTCTTTCTGCCAACCGCTCCCGGTGTTTTTGTAGGCATTGCCGTTGGCTGTCGCGTACTTGTCACCGCTGGCGGTCTGACCTGCGGCAGCGCTGTTGTAGGCACCCGTGCCGGCAACAGCTTTTCCCCCGTTCGAAGTTTGCATTGACCCCACGGATCCTTGCGAGGTGGTCTGATGCTGCGTGTATGCAGTCTCGCCGTTCTTTGAATACACCGAGCTTCCATAGCTCCCGTTGGCGTTGGAAACTTGATGGGTGGCGCCGTAAGCTCCGGTGTTTGGATTGTAGGCCTGTCCGGCCTTTTGGGTTCCATAGGCTGTTGAGGTGGACGCGCCGCGCGCATAGGTGCCCGTGGAGGGGTTGTAGCCAGCGCTGTAGTGCGCACTGCCGTATGCTCCATATGCACTCGCACTGGAACCATAGTAGCCGCCGTGCCAGGCGGCGTTGCCGTAGTACGCCCCGCCGTGATACACCACGGCAGTTCCGTGCCAGCCACAGTTCCAACTACTATACCCCCAGACGTAATGCGAACTGCTCATCATCGCCCCCACCGCGATGCCGACTCCGAAGGCAAGCACTCCGGTCGCCACCACGGTGGAAGTGCTGTAACCGGGGGTGACATAGGGATAGCCGTAAACCACCGCGGGGTTGTACATGGGAACATACACTACCTGCGGATTCGCCGATTGAATCACAATGACCTGCGGCGACTGTTGCACCACCGTAATCTGTGAGCCCGATTTCAGATTACCGGCGGCTTGTGCTTTGGCGCGCAACACCTGGACAGCCGTCATCACATCGGCGCTCTGGGTGTGATATGCCTCACCCAGCGCGGATGTCCAACTGAGGTTCTTCGCCAGATTGTCGAGCACCGAAGGAAATTGTGTAAGTGCCTTCACACTGGGATCCCAAGGTTGCGCGTCAACCGCCTTCATCAAAGTCGCGCCCGTAAGATCAGAGTACTGGTGAATCCAGTTGTCGGCATAGGCAACCTGGTCTGGAAAAGTCGCAGCTCCAAGAATCTGGGCCACCAGGGCGTCCGGATACAACGCGATGGGCGCAACCAGTTGTTGCAACTCCTCCGCAGACAACGGCGCACCTTGTCCCGCATACCCATTCGGCCCCGGCGGCGCCGATTGGGCTCCTGCCTCAAAAGGCGTTGTGGCCATGACGACTAGAAACGATAGCGCCGCAGACAAAAGCTGTCTCGTTAAAGTCCTGATCATTTTCTTTTCCTCCATGCACGAAAAGGCGTCGAGGGGAGTAAACCGTTGTCCATAGAAGCCGGCCTTCGCGTTCAGCCTCCAGTCCACCACAAATCTGGATCCGTGCCAACTGGCATTTCTAACAGGCGTTCATGTAAATCCGGTCGCTCGACTATTCTTCCTCGATTCGATCAGTCAGATCCGCGGCCCGAACCCGAACGCCATGGCCAGCGGCCCTCCGTTTCAACCACCAGGGACCAACTGAGGAATGTTCGGATCAGCACCAACGCGCCCAACATGCTGATATTCTGAAGGGTCATTTGCAGCGCCACGGTGCGGATGACGTCTGCTGCAACCAGGAATTCGAGCGCCAGCAAGAGTGAACGGCCGATCAGCACCTTGTAAGTGGTATACGGATCTCCCACCTGCCTTGAAAGATGAAGAAGAAAGCGTAGGGAGCCATAGGTGACCGAGCCGACGATGATTACAACCGCCAGCGCCTCGATTCCCAGTGATGCCATTTCGATCCATACCCGCATTTGTACACCTCGGGTTCAGTCCACGCCCTTCGGCCCGTCAGTGCTCCGGCCCAAAATTGCCACTCCACACCCGCAGCCTTGCGAATGTGCGCTAAGGCATGGCAATGCTCACATTATTCCCGGTGAATTGTAAGAAAGGCGCAGGGAGATGGCAACTGTCAGTAATGACAGCGGGGCTTATGGGTTATTCTTTTCCTAATCGAAGCTGCGACCATATCCAAGCTCTCGTTGTTTCGTTGTGGGATCAGGCACAAGGCGGACAGGCGGGAAGCTGCGCCGTTCTGCCAACGACCTCAAGCTACTGAATCGAGGTTGCGCCGGGAACCTGAGCGACGCCTTGTTTGGGTTCGCGGGCCCAACCACGCGGCAGAGGTTCGGCGGAACCACGGGTTCCGTTTCCTGAGTTCGCGGGTCCTGCGTGGCAGCGCTTGGTCTTGAGGCCGCTCCCGCAGGGGCAAGGATCATTACGGCCGGCGCGCGCCACCGCCGCGGCAAGGCGTGCTTCCTCGGCGGCCAGGATCGGCATCGCGTCCTCTGCCAGCCGTCCCCCGCGAAGCACTTCTGCCATGATCTGCATGGGGCGATCGACATGCCGGAAAAACGCCTTCAAACCCGCGCAAAGGTAATTCAGACCGGGTTCGCCATCCGGCGTATTGATGAACCGGTTTTTGGGGCATTCCCCATGGCAAGCGAAGAGATAGTCGCATTCCCGGCAGTATTTCGGCAGCGTATCACGCTTGTCCTGGCCGAACTTCCTCTGCTGATCGGACCCGACCAGTTGCACAAGAGGAGTTTGGAGGATATTGCCCAACAGATACTTGGGCTCCACGAAGTGGTCGCAGGAATACAGGTCGCCGTTATGCTCCAGCGCCACGCCGTCGCCGCAAGTGGGGCGGAAGATACAGAGCGAGGAATATCCCCTTAGCCACGAAATCAGAATGCCGTCGAACATCTGGACGAAAACCTGTCCCACGTCGCGCCGCACCCATTCGTCATAAATCTCGATGAGGAAGCGGCCATATTGTTCAGGCTTCACGGACCGGTCCGTGACCCGGTTCCCCTGCTGGAAGACGGTAAGACCGTTGTCGTTGATGCGTTCGACGATGGGTATCAGTTGAATGTAGTGCGCGCCCAGGTCGTCGCGGAAAAAGCGATAGACCTCCAGCGGGTGCTGGCTGTTGATGTTGTTGACGGTACAGAGAATGTTGAATTCCACTTTCATGCTCTGCATCAGGTGCAAGGCTTTCAGAACCTTTTCGAAAGTCGGCGCGCCGCCCTTGTCGACGCGGTAGACGTCATGCATATGGCGGGGTCCGTCCACGCTGATGCCGACCAGAAAGTTATTCTCGCGCAGGAAGTCGCACCACTCTTCGTTGAGCAGGATTCCGTTGGTTTGAATGGTGTGGTTAATCGTCGTGCCCGGCTTCTGATACTGCTTTACGACCTCCATCGCGCGCCGGTAGAAGTCGAGGCCCATCAGGGTGGGTTCCCCGCCCTGCCAGGCGATGGTGACTTCCGGCACATTGTGCGCTTCGATGGTTTGCCGGATGTAGTTCTCCATCACTTCATCCGACATGCGGAACGTGCTGTTGGGATAGAGCTGTTCCTTGGAGAGAAAGAAGCAGTAAGCGCAATCCAGGTTGCAGATTGCGCCCGTGGGTTTCGCCATGACGTGGAAAGCCGGCAAACTCATCGTAGCCATACAAGCCTCTATTATAAGGAATTCGCGCACTGCATCGGGGACTATCTTGATGCAGTGCGCGAAGTTGCTGCCTTTCTGCCCTGTTGAGAAACTACTTCACCCCGGCGCCCGAGCCGCTTTCCAATGCTTCCTGATGGCGCCGGAGCTTCTCC
>Ga0335085_10014471_pt1 | contig 11507 bp, 8 predicted proteins | sample Lox_Sample_45_FD_206712 | JGI IMG/M metagenome (GOLD analysis project Ga0335085, IMG submission 206712) | Soil microbial communities from Loxahatchee National Wildlife Refuge, Florida, United States - Lox_Sample_4.5 | ecosystem: Environmental > Terrestrial > Soil > Wetlands | place: USA: Florida... | reverse complement strand
CGTGGACGATGGCAACACCGGGCGGCGCCACGACGGCCGCGGCTTTCATGATCGTGCACAACAATCAGAACGTCTCCGATCGATTGATAGGAGGATCAACGCCGGCAGCGCGGTCGGTGGAGGTCCACGAAATGACGATTGTCAACAACGTCATGGAGATGCGAGAGCTCGGGGGTGGATTGGCGGTGCCGCCGGTAGCAAGCGTCGCTCTGAAACCGGGCAGCTATCACATCATGCTGATCGGGCTGATAAAGCCGCTCGTGGCTGGGACTTCTATTGAGATGACATTGAACTTCCAGCACGCCGGCCCGATTTCCTTCGTTGTACCTGTCCAGGCGATGGGATCGGATACGGGTAACACCCAAGGCCAGCCGCCGGCCATGGACGGCGGCATGAAGATGCAGTGATGACGCGGAAGCTTGTCGTTTTCGTCGTGTTGGCGGGACTAATCTCCGCGACGTGTGCGGCGATAGCCTTGTTCCGGGCTTTCAATCGCGCGGACGCCGTCGCGGAATATGCGGGCTCGCCTGCGATCGGCGGCGGCTTCAATCTCCTTTCGGACACGGGACGGCGCGTCACGGATGCCGACATCAGAAACAAACCGACGGTGATGTATTTCGGATATACGTACTGTCCGGAGGTTTGCCCGACGACTCTGTCTGATCTCTCGCACTGGATCAGCATGCTGGGACCGGACGCGGACAAACTCAATTACGTCTTTGTGACGATCGACCCGCAGAGAGATACGCAGCAAGTCATGCACCGATACGTCTCGTCCTTCGACAAACGGATACGCGGGTTTACGGGCACGCCCGGGCAGATTGCAAGAATAGCGAGAGAATATCGGGTCTACTATAGGCGCATTCCTTCGCCGGATGGCAGCTACTCGATGGATCACTCGTCGATTGTCTATCTTATGTCGCGTGACGGGAACTTTGTCGGTACAATCGGCTACCAGGAAGACTCGCGCCTTGCCGTCGACAAGCTGCGGAACCTTGTCCGTCCGGATTGATCAGGGTTGAGGCAATCAAGTTCGTGCGGTCTCGCCCTTACGAACGGCGCCAAATGGACACCGCGTCAATGAAGACACATGATGTGAGAGGCGTAAGCCGGAAGGGCAACGCTGGCAAACGCTATTCCCGCAATGCCAAGTCCGGCAGCGACCTTCATCGTCGGCTTGCGCGCGAGGCGACGGAGAGCCGACAGGCCCAGGGCTGCCCCGATCAGCGCAGGCATTGTCCCCACCCCGAAAGAGAGCATGAAAACGGCTCCGCCCTGTGCAGTCCCCGTCATCATTGCGTAGAATAGGGCAGCGTAAACCATTCCACAGGGAATGAATCCCCAGACGACACCGGAGAGGAGTGCGCCCGATACGCCTCCTATCCTCGCGAGCCGGTCGCGCAGAGTTGAAATCGGACCAATAATACATCCACCCGCGATCGCCGGCGGCACAATCCCCGTCATGGATAAACCAATCCACAGCAGTACACCGGATGCGATCCAGTGAAGCATCACATACGCCGCAGCGTGATCGAACGCCCCATAAATGCGGGAGCCCAAAGCGCCCAACAAAGCTCCGCAGGCGACGTAGCCGCCGACGCGGCCAATCTGCGTCAACATGAGGTGGCGAAGCTCATCGCTCCGCTGTTTGCTGAACCCGAACATCAGACTGGCAGCAATTGGACCACACATACCGGCGCAGTGTAGCGAGCTTGCGCCACCCAGGATCAGCCCACTGAAAAAGGTGAGGCCACCATATGCGTTAGTGGGGATTTCCATCGCCGGTATGCCAGCAGAATTTGCGAGTCTTGGCATTGATCAGCGTCAAGAAACGCGAGAGCCTCGCAGCGATAAGGTGTCCGCTTGCAAAGGCGCTTGGTTTGTGACGGCCCAGCCCGGCGGACATCGCACGAAGCGTCTCGCCTCAAAGCCGTTTACATGTCGCTCCAGTTCGCGGGTGGACCAAAGGTTTCCCTCGAATGTTGTCGTGCGCAACGCAAGCGGTCGGTGAAATCCGCAAAGTCATTTGCAATAGCGGTTATGGCTTGTTTGCTCCGGGATCGCGAGCTCCAATGAGCTCCAAGCGCGCTTAGCGAGATTCCGCTCTTCGTCACCGATAGCGCTGGCATATATTGCGGTCGTCTCAATGCGTGCATGTCCCAGCCAACGCTGGACGACGTTGAGCGGGATTCCCTTTTGACCCGCCTCGACTGCAAATGCATGGCGAAGTGCCTTTGGCTTGCAAAGGTTCGGCCCTATACCGGCCTTGTGCATTACCGATTTGACGATTTTCCATGCATTTGTTCGCCCCCAAGGCCACAGCCGTCCATCCTTCCCAACTCCATACGCTGCGAGCAGCGGAATCAAACTACCATGGACAGGAACTGCCCGGAAAATCTTCTTCTTACGCTGCTTAAGGGTCTCAAAAATGATTGCCTCATCGGCCACATCGATACGATCAACCGTCAATGCGAGCGCTTCTGAAATTCTGGCACCGGTAAAAGCGATTGTGAGACAAAAGGTTGCTACTGGAACGCTCTCTTGAGAACCTGCGTAGACGAACGCCAGCCGTTCTCGCGCCGTCAGGTATTTCCGCACCCCGTTTCTGTCGAACAATGAACCTGACATGAACGGAATCCTACCCGGACCAACAAAATTTGCGAGCGGAACCCGTTGACTGGGGCAATGGCGCGTGAACAAAATACTGCATTCTGTTCAGCAGCACATGCCCCCTCCGTCTCGCCGCTTCGCGGCGATCCACCTCCCCCATGCGCTACGCGCACAGGGGAGGAAGAGACGTTCAATCCACGATCTTGTCCTTGATCATCTGCTTGAGCGTGTCGGGCGGGACGCCGAGGATCTCGCCATAGACATAGGCGTTGTGCTCGCCGAGATTGGGTGCGCCGCGCGTGATGGTGGCCTGGGCTTTCGACATGCGCCAGGGCGCGCCGACGATGGGGCGCGAGCCTTCCTTGTGATCGGAAACGAAACGGTAAAAGTCGCGGCCCCAGAGAAATTCATCGTTCACGAGATCCTGCGAATTTTGGCTCTTGCACGCCGAGACTCCGGCTTCGCGCAAGCTTGCGGCAATCGCCTTGGCGTCCTTGCTCCCGGTCAGCGCGGAAAGGATTTCATCGAGCCGCCTGCGGTTCGCTTGCCGCAGAGCGAGCGTCGCGTAGAGCGGATCGCTTGCAAGCTGCGGCTTTTCCAGCACCGAGCAGAGCTTCCGCCATTCTTCTTCGCTCGCCACTGCGATGCTGATCCATTCCTCCGCCGCGCACGGATAACAGCCATGCGGCGCCATGTCGGCGTGGGCGTTGCCTTCCGGCCCCGGCATCCTTCCGGTCAGGCTGTATTCGAACAGGCTGTCGCCCACCATGCTCGCCATGCATTCGACGGCCGAGACATCGACGAATTGTCCTTCGCCGGTGCGTTCGCGGTGCAGCAGCGCGACAATGGCGGCGAACGCGGCATTGGCGCCCACGGTGGAATCGCCATAACGCATGTTGATGCCGATCGGCCGCTCGCCCTCGTAGCCGACGAGGTAATTGAGCCCGCCCAGCGCCGCGAAACATGGCGCGTAGCCCGTCTGATATCCCAGCGGGCCGTCATTTCCCCACATCTTCATCGACACCGCGATGATGTCGCGCTTGATGGCGCGCATCCCCTCATAGCCCAATCCCATGCGTTCCATTGCGCCCGGACGCAGATTGTTGAGGACGATATCGCTCTCTCCCACCAGACGGCGCAGCTGCTCGAGCCCCTTTTCCGACTTCAGATTGATCTGCACGCTCAGGACTTCGGGGTTGAGACTCAGGAAATACGGCGCGTGGTCCGGATCGACGCCGCCATAGACCCGCATCTCGTCCGGATTGCTGTTGCTTTCGACCTTGATGACTTCCGCGCCCAGAAACGCCAGCAGCTTCCCCGTATAAGGACCCGCCCAAACCTTCGTCATCTCGAGCACGCGGACGCCTGCGAGCGGGCCACCGCGCGAAACATCTGCAGGTCTTTTTGCATCGCTGGGAGCGCGCCCATCCGTGCGCGTCACTATCCCACCACGCCCAAGGATGGGCGCGCTCCCAGTAGCCAGCGCTCCCAGTGCCTCGCTATCGTGCTCCCCCAACGCCGGCGCCGGCGTCACAAGCTCCGTGGGCGATGCGCTCAGCTTGTAGGGGACGGTGGGATAGAGCGCGTCGCCCAGGATGGGATGCTTCAGGCGCTGGAAGAATTTGCGAAACGCGAATTGCGGCGATCGCTGCAGATCCGATGCGTCGTTCACCGGTACCAGCGGCACGCCGAGCTGTTGCGCCTTGGCCGAGACGTCGTCCTTGTTCATGGGGCGCACCCACTCGGCGAATCGTGCGCGGCATTCGGCGACGGCCTCGGGCGTCGCCTTGAATTCCAGCCAATCGTCGTCGAATCTGCGCGCCCATTCCGGATCGCCCATCAGCGTGCGCAGGCCCGCCCAGTGCTTCCTGCTGGTCATGTACAGGTAAACGATGCCGCCCTCGCAGGCGAAATACGCATGCGGACCGCCCTGGCTGAAAGCCGTGCGCATGTTACCGGTCGCATCTTCGCCGGTGATCATGCGCCCGGCGACAATATCGGCGCGGGAAACCATCACTTCCAGCTCGGCAACATCCACGAACTGTCCGCTGCCGGATTGCGCGCGCCAATAAAGGGACGAAGCAATGCAGAGAGCCGCATCGAGCGCCGCTTCATAATCGACCAGGAAGCGCCCGGGCCCCTTCAACGGCGGCCGGCTCAGATCGAGCGACGCGGTATGGAAGCCCCAACCGCTGCGATGAAAGACATTCAGGCTCTTGGCATGCCACCAGCTGCGCGGCGCGCCATGACCATAGGGCGTTATCGAGCACAGAACGAGGTCGGGATGGATGCGAGCCGCATCTTCCGGCGTCAACCCGACGCTTCTCAGCCAATCCTCGTCGTGATCGTCGATCACGACATCGGCGGTCGCGATCAGTTCATGAAGCCTGGCGATATCGGCTTTCGACTTGAGATCGAGCGCGACGGATTTTTTGTTGGTGTTGAGCCAGGCAAACAACCCGCTGTTCTCGACGCCGGCATCTCCGCCGGCGAGCGGCGCCATGGCGCGCGTCGGGCTTCCACACCCGGGGCGCTCCACTTTCACGAGTTCGGCACCGAAGTCGGCAAGCAGCTTTCCGCAGTATTCGCCGGCCGGCCTCTCAGCCAGCTCGATGATCCGGAAACCTTTCAGCGCGGTCATGTCATTCTCCGTCGTGTCACACCGAGGAACGGGTGAACCGGTTTTCGGCAAACCAAGCATAGGATTAGCTCGAAAGCGCGTCTTGATCATCCACGTCGCGGGCTCGACAATGGATGCAGGTTCATGCTGGCCTGTAGCTTCCTCCTTCGGAGGGTGCAATTCTTCCGAGTGCTATCTTGCTGTCATGGCCCGACTTCGCTAAGCGAATCCGGGCCGCCCAGTTAGTGCAGGGATGAGCCTGTGTGGCCCGCCGAAGTTTACGCCCCGGCCGCGCTTCGCGCGGACCGGTGGCGCGGCCATGACATTAAATGGGAATCACAAGTGTTCTGATGCAAGAGCCATTACGTCTCGACTGGGTGCCGGGAAACATGCTGGGCCTGGATATTCCTGCCCACAGCCGGGCTTTGGAAGCCGGGGGAGCGGAGTTTCTCACACAGGCCTTTCGGCGGAGCAGCGCGCTCGCCGGGGACAACCGGGTGAAACGGATCGTGCGGCTGGAAGACTTCGCTGGCGGCAGCACGGGCCGCAAAGCAATGCTGTCGGTGGAATATGAAAAACCGCAACCCGGCTTGCACACCGATCTATTTGTCAAATTCTCGCGCGATTTCGACGACGAGATACGCGACCGCGCGAAAATCCAGATGGAACTCGAGGTCAAGTTCGCGGCGTTGTCGCGCATGCCGAACTTTCCCATCGCCGTGCCGCGCTGCTACCTCGCCGACTTTCATCATGAATCGGGTACGGGAATTCTGATCACGCAGCGCATTGCCTTCGGCGAGAACGGCGTCGAGCCGCATTACGTCAAGTGCATGGACTACGAAATGCCGGCACCGCTCGAGCACTATCGGGCATTGATCAAGGCTCTTGCCAGGCTTGCCGGGACGCACAAGGCCGGGCGCCTGCCCGACAGCGTCGCCGGCCAATTCCCCTTCGAGCCGGGTAAACTGTCGGTCAGCGAACGCAAGCCGTATACGCCGGAGCAACTGCAGAAGAGAGTGGCCCGGTATGCGGACTTCGCGGCAAAGTATCCGCAGCTGCTTCCCGAGAACATCCGGAGTCGGGATTTTCTCGCCAAGATCACGGCTGAAATCCCGCAATTTCCTGCGGCCGTGCCTGCCGGGCGTGAGCTTCTTGCCGCTCGGCCGGAGCTCATTGCGTTGTGTCACTGGAACGCCAATGTCGATAACGCGTGGTTCTGGCGCGACCAGGATGGCGAGCTTGAATGCGGTCTTATGGACTGGGGCCACGTCAGCCAGATGAATCTCGCCATGTCGCTCTGGGGATGCTTGAGCGGCGCGGAAGTAGAAATCTGGGACAAGCATCTCGACGAACTGCTCGCGCTTTTCGCCGTCGAATTCCGGAACTGTGGCGGGCCGCCGCTCGACGTTCATGAGCTGAGGCTGCATCTGGAGCTCTACATCGCGATGATGGGCGTGGCAGATGGACGCGCCGGCGCTGATCCTAAGCCAGATTCCCGATCTCGCTTGCGCGAAGGACCGCTTCGACATGCGCTTCAAGGCGAGCGAGCTGGCCCGTGCGCAACTCCACATGATGACCGTGTTTCTCGACCTTTGGCAGACGCTGGATTTCGGCAGGCTGCCTGCCAAGCTCCGCCGCTACGCTGACGTTCAGGAAAGTTGATGCTGAATTTGAAATTCTGCAATCTGCGTGTCGCGATCCGAATGAATGCCCGCACAAGGACACGGAGTTGACGTTGACGCGCGTAGCGCAATTGTTTTTTGAACCGCCAAGGCGCAAAGACGCCAAGGTTCTCGGAGCTGCAAAATCCTTGGCGCCTTTGCGTCTTTGCGGTGAACGACATCTGATTGCGCTTCGCGCGGAGCCAGACCTTACTGGCTCTTCTTCGTGTGCTTCGTGTCCTTTGTGGTGAAAGCGATACGGAAGCGTCCTACATGACCGATCGGAACCCTGGAATATGCGACACAAGCGGCAAGCATGAATAAGCAGGGTGTCGCAATCGATTGGGTGCGTGGAGACGCGACGGGCCTTGATATTCCAGCGCACACCGCCGCGCTCACAACGGGCGGAGTCGGGTTCCTCACCCATGCCTTCCATGCTGCCGGCACGCTTGCCGCCCATAACCGTGTGACGGACATTACGCGCTTTGAGGAACTGGCCGTCGGGGGAACCGGGCGCAAGCTCCTTCTGTCTGTTGCCTACGAGACACCCCAGCGCGGCTTGCCAGGCGATTTATTCGTCAAATTTTCGCGCGACTTCGACGACGAAATCCGCGACCGCGCTCGGCACATGATGGAAACTGAAATCCGGCTGGCCAATCTCTCACGCGCTCCAGAGTTTCCGATCGCAGTGCCCCGATGTCTGTTCGCGGATTTTCATGCCCGATCCGGCACCGGCATCCTTATCACCGAGCGCATTGCTTTCGGTAAGGGGGCAATTGAACCGCATTATCCGAAGTGCCTCGACTACGAATTGTCTCAGCCTCTTGAGCACTACGGCGCCATTCTGAAAGCATTGGCGAGGCTTGCCGGGGCGCAGAAGTCCGGAAAACTCGGCCAGGAAGCCAATAAGCTCTTCCCGTTCGACAGGAGCCAACTGATCGAACTGGATCGTATTGCCTATTCTGCACCGCGGCTGCGCAACCGCGTTTCCCGCTACAACGAGTTTGCCGCCACTTTTCCCCAACTGCTGCCGGAAAATATCAGATCGGAAGCATTCATCGCCAAATTGATGGGCGAGGTATCCCGCTTCTCCGAACACGAACACGCGATCAGGACGCATTTGTACGACCAGCCGGATTTCGTCGCGCTCTGCCACTGGAACGCCAATATCGACAACGCCTGGTTCTGGCGCAATGCGCGCGGCGAGCTTGAATGCGGCCTGCTGGATTGGGCACGCGCCGGCCAGATGAACGTTGGGTTGGCGATCTATGGGGCCATGAGCGGGGCAGAGGTCGAACTTTGGAGCGAGCATCTCGACGATTTGCTGTCGCTCTTCGTGGCCGAATACCGCGACAGCGGCGGACCGCGCCTCGACGTCCGCGAGCTGAAGCGGCACGTCCGGCTGTTCACGGCGCTGATGGGATTGGCCTACATCATGGACGCGCCGCCGATCATCAGAATGCAGCTGCCCGATCTTGCCCAAACGAAAAGCCGATTCGATCCGCAAATCCGCGCCGACGAAACCGCCCGGACCCAATTGCACATGCTGACCATGTTCCTCGATCAATGGCAGACCCAGGATTTCGGCGCCGCTCTCGATCATGTCCTTGAACATTCGGATAAGCGGCATGAGACCCTTTGAGGTGGATATTCCGGACCAAGCGTTGGCCGACGCTCGCGCGAGGCTTGCCGCGACGCGCTGGCCGATTGACGCCTTCAACGGCGACTGGCGTTTCGGCGTACCGCAGCGCTTCGTGCGTGCGCTTTGCGACCATTGGCTCAATATTTTCGACTGGCGGGCACTCGAGGCCCGGATCAACCGGCAACCGCAGCTCACGACCGAGGTCGACGGGCTCACGATTCACACCGTGCACCGGCATTCACCGCGCCCCGACGCATTTCCGCTCATTCTGCTGCACGGCTGGCCGGGGTCGTTCCTCGATTTTCTCGACCTCCACGATCCGCTTGCCGATCCACCGTCGGGCATGCCGGCCTTCCACGTGGTGACGCCGTCTCTGCCCGGCTACGGATTTTCGGAAACACGGCCTGGCGTCACGCCGCAGCGCGTTGCCGCGATAATGCTCGTGCTCATGGAACGGCTCGGATACAACCAGTTTCTCGTGCAGGGAGGCAACTGGGGCAGCCTGATCGGCACCGAGATGGCGCGCCAGGCTCCGGATCGCGTAGTCGGCCTTCACTTGAGCAGCGTGAGCGCAAGCGCGCCGCCGCACAGCGAACAGACGACGCTCAGCGACGAAGAACAATCCTGGATTGCCGATCATTCCAGCTTCCCGCATTTCGCATTGCTTTCTCAGGCACCGGCCTCGATGTCATACGCCCTCAACGACTCACCGGCGGGGCTTGCGGCATGGATTGGCGAGAGGCTGCACGACTGGGCGGACAACCGGGAGCACGCGGGAATAGCTCTCGACCGGATGATCGGCACTATCGCCCTCTACTGGTTCACGGGTACGATCGGCGCGTCCTCCAAACTCTATTACGAAATGGCGCACGACCCGGCCGAGGAGCGATACGTGAATGTGCCGACGGCCGTTGCCGTGTTTCCCAAATCCGTCGTGAAGAGCCCGCGTGCCTGGGCCGAGCGGCTCTATAATATCGTGCAATGGACGGTCTTCGCGCGCGGCGGGCATTTTCCGGCAATCGAGGTGCCGGATCTGCTGATCGAAGATGTCCGGCGCTTCGCGAGCAACTTGGAATATCAGTCAATTATCTCACACGGGGGCACAGACCCACAAAGGGCTCCGGCGTAATGTGTAAAAAGATCTTTCCACGAGGCAGTGAGGGGACCTGAACGCCTCACTGTCTCCCTGTGAGTTATATTGCTCGCGCGGACGCTTTGACTCCATGTCTTCGTGATTCTGCCTGACATTCGGCGAGTCGCCACAATGCAGGTCGAAGATCAGCTCCGGCGCGATTTCGCCTTCGATGGCTTCTGTGCCGCAGAGAGACGGCTGGCGATTTCGGGATAGAACTCCGGCTGCATACTGCCGTACATCGACAGCCGTAGACATTCCTGGGCCAAACGCCGCGACAGCGCGCGCCGCTCCTTTGCGCTTTTCGCATGCGCCCGCGCCCATACGGGCCAAAGAAACGCGCCCGCGAGCATCACGACCGACAGCACCTCGGTATCGATGTTGGCACGTGCCCGGTTGGTCGCCGCAAAGCGCCGCAGCGAACCTTCGTATTCCCGCCAGAAGACGTCGGCTGACGGATCGGGCGACGCAAGCACGTGCAGCAACCAGCCCTGGCACAAAGCGGGATTATCCATGGCGAAATCGGCGAGCCGATCCGTCAGGCCCGCAACATCGATCTCCTCGACGGCGCGCTCCGGCGCATCAGGACCGATACCGAACACGCAGGAATAGAGCTTTTCGGAAACCCATTCCGCGGTTGCTTTGATGAGCTTGTCCCGCGATTCGAAATGTTGATACGCGGTGCCGCGGTTGACGCCGGCAAGATGCGCCACTCCCGAAACGCTAAGCCCTTCCGGACCGCCTTTCGCCAACTGCACGCCGCCCGCTTCCAGGATGGCTCGGCGTGTGCCCTCCGGGTCGCGCGGCCGCCGCGTTTTCTTTTTCATAGTCGACATTTTGCTCTTCGGCGAAACCGTATCTGAACTGTGCCAAATGCGATTTCTCTTCCTTGCATCGAATCTGGTCACGCGCAATGCAAGAATTTCGCGGTCCCATTGCTGCAGGAATAATGGCAGCCTGAGGACGTGCGCCCTCAGAAGCCCCGCCACTCTTCGGCGATGACGCCAAATGCCCGTTCCACACGTTCCGCGGTCCAGCCATAGTCCTCGAGCGCATACCCGTAGGAGCCGAGCTTGTGGCGCGGATTGCGCTGCTCCCACGCGCGCATGGCCGCTTCGCCCTCCTCTGTCATCGCGAAGCCGTGCAGGGCATAGACTTCGCGCGCCACGCTGATGGCGTCATTGACGCAGCGGCGATAGGGCGTCTCGACGATACGGATGCGGTCGCCCAGACCGCGGCGCTGTTCCTGGTAGCGGTTCAGCTCGTAACTCCAGTATTCCACGGTTTCCTCGCCGATCCTTTGCAGGTCGAGCCGCTCGAAGGACTGAGAGAGAATCTCGGTCATCATGCGCATGCTCGACGCCATGGTGGTGGTAAGATCGCGCTGCGAGATGACGAAGGTGGCACGCGGGAAGACTTCGAGCATTTCGGCAATCTCTCCGGTGTGTCCCGGATTTTTGACGACCCACGGTCGCTCGCGGCGACCGCCGTCCTGCCACTGCAGGTACTGCAGCATCCGCTTCAGATACAAGAGCGCCGGCACGCGCGAAACCGAGCGCGCCCAGTCGAGATACGCCCGGTCGGGTGTCGTGATGAATTGCATGACGTAGTCGAAATTGGCCAGCGGCACGAAGCTCGTCTCGTCGGCCTCGAGCGCCCTGAAATCGTGCATCACCCGGTAGCTTTCTTGCGTGCTGGATACTACCGCCATCATCCGTTCCGCCCATTCGGTGCGCGGCGAGGGATCACCGGGCATTTCGCCCGGAAACGGCGCCGGATTGAACATCCGGTACGCGTGGGTTACCTGCACGCGGGGGTCTGAAGAGAGGAACCTCTGCAGCT
>Ga0335085_10014470_pt1 | contig 11509 bp, 11 predicted proteins | sample Lox_Sample_45_FD_206712 | JGI IMG/M metagenome (GOLD analysis project Ga0335085, IMG submission 206712) | Soil microbial communities from Loxahatchee National Wildlife Refuge, Florida, United States - Lox_Sample_4.5 | ecosystem: Environmental > Terrestrial > Soil > Wetlands | place: USA... | reverse complement strand
GCGAGACCGCCTTCGCGATAGCCCTTGGTCACGCCGCGACCAACGAGCACGTCAGTCATAGCGCAGCGCCTCGGCGGGCCGAACGCGCGCGGCTCGCCAGCTTGGATACAGCGTCGCGACCAGCGCGAGCACCAGCGAGATGATCGCGATCGGCACGATGTCGCTGGCGCGCGGATCGGACGGCAGCGCACTGATGAAATAGATGTCCTTGGGGAGGAACTGGACGCCAAGCACATGCTCGATCGCCGGCACGATGACATCGAGATTGTTCGCAAGCAGCAACCCGCCGCCAACCCCGAGCAACGTGCCGATCACACCGATCAGTGCGCCCTGCACGATGAACACCGTCATGACCGAACGCGGGCTGGCGCCGAGCGTGCGCAGGATCGCGATGTCGGATTGCTTCTCGGTCACCGTCATCACCAGCGTCGACACCAGATTGAAGGCGGCCACCGCGATGATCAGCGTGAGGATGATGAACATCATGCGCTTTTCGGTCTGGACTGCGGCGAACCACGTGCGGTTCTGCCGCGACCAATCGCGCACCACGAGACCGGGATCTAGCATTCCGGCCAGTTGCGCGGCCACGCGCGGCGCTTCCTGCATGTCCTTGATCTTCAGCCGGACCCCGACGGGGCCATCGACCCGAAACAAGCGCTCGGCATCGCCGATGTGGATCATCGCGAGGGTGCTGTCGAACTCGTAGTGGCCCGACTCGAAGGTCGCGATGACGCGAAACTGGCGCAGGCGCGGCACGACGCCGGCGGGCGTCACGGTCCCCTGCGGCGCAATCATCGTCACCTTGTCGCCTGGGGCCACGACGAGCGCGCGTGCCAGTTCGACTCCGAGAATGACGCCGAACTGGCCGTCGACGAGGTCGCTCAGCTTGCCACCCTTGAGATTCGTCACGACCTCGGAGACTGATGGCTCGAGGGCCGGATCGATGCCGCGCACCAGTGCGCCCCGTACGATGTCGCCCGATGTGAACATCGCCTGCGCCGAGATATAGGGCGCCGCAGCCAGGACCTCAGGATGCTTCCTCGCCTGCTCCGCCACGCGCTGCCAGTCGGGAAGCGCACCGTCGTACGAAAACACTTCGATGTGCGACAACACCGAGAGCATTCGATCGCGCACTTCCTTCTGAAAGCCGTTCATCACGGAAAGGACGACGATCAGCGCCGCGACGCCGAGCGCAATGCCGGACATCGAGATGGCCGAGATGAACGAAATGAAGGCGTTGCGACGTCGCGCGCGCCGGCCGGCGCGCGTATAGCGCAGCCCGATGCGGGCTTCGAAGGGAAGATTCAAGTGATACTCAGTCGCGGAGCAGGAGCCGTCCAGGTTAGTCGTACGGGCGCGCGGATTCTATCGAAGAGCGCCAATTGCGCTCGTTAGAATCCGCGCCCATGTCTTACTTCGTCGTGGTGCCCGGCGCATTGGTTCCCGCATCCATCGCATCGCCCTTGCTGGCACGCGCGACGTCACCGCTCCTGGCGCGTCGTCTCCGGCATGCAGAGGCAAGCGCGCCACAGGTTCTCGCGGGCGACGGAGCAGCGCATCTCGACTGGCTGTGGTCTCAGTTCGGCGGCGCTGGCGAACGCCCGATCACTGCACCCTACGCGTGGCGTGCGCTCAATCGAACAAGCGTAATCGACGTGCCTTCGGATCAGCCGATCTGGCAGGCCGATCCCGTGCACTTCGCCCTCGCGCGCGATCGCATGCTGGTGACGCAGCTGGATAACGAGGCAGCAGTTACTCCCGACGAGAGTAGCGCCCTGGCTGCTGAGGCCGCGGCGATCATGGCAGGATTCAACGCAACGTTGCGCGTTCTGGATCCGTCACATTGGTTCCTGTCGTTCGACACGCCGTGGCCGCTCACGACGGTGGGCTACGACGCCGCGCTCGGGCGTTCTGCGCAGCAGGTGCTGCCCACGGGAGAGGCGGCTGCCCGCTGGCGCAAGCTCCTGACCGAGATCCAGATTGCGTGGCATCAACACCCGGTCAACGAACGCCGCGAGGCCGCGGGCTTGCGCACGATCAACGGTCTGTGGCTGCACGGCGGCGGAGTCTGGCGCGAGTTGCCGCGGCGACCGTTCGAGGCCATCGCCGCAAGCGATGCGGCCATCCGCGGCTGGGCGCTCGCGAGCGGAATCGCACCTAGCTCCTTGATGTCGACCGACGCTAAACCAGCCGGCGTTCCTTCGGCGCTGATTTATTGGCCCGATCTGCATACGCTCGCAATCGAGGAAGATTGGGATCGCTGGCTGACCGCGCTCGCGAAGTTCGACGGACAGTTGGAAGGACATGTCGCCCATGCATTCGCAAACGGTTTCAGCGACGTCACGCTCGTGCTCGCGGGCCGCGTGACCGTGCGCAGCATGATCCTGAAACGCTCTGACGGGCTGCGGTTCTGGCGCACCAATCCGGTCGCCGAGCTTTTTGCAGAAGCGGAGCGCGATTGAATACGCGCTTCGTCGAACGCGAGTACGACGCGGCCGCTGCGCGCCGCCTGGCCGCGGAAGGAATCCCGCCGCCCCTCGCCCGCGTTCTGGCCGCACGCGGCATCGCGTCCACGGGTGACCTGCAACTTGCTATGCAGGACATGCATGCGCCCGGCGAACTGGCTCACGTCGCCGACGCCGCCAACCTGCTTGCCGATGCGATCGAAGCGCGACGCCACATGACCGTCGTGGCCGACTACGACTGCGATGGAGCAACCGCCTGTGCCGTGGCGATCCGCGGCTTGCGTTCGCTCGGCGCATCGGTCGACTACGTCGTGCCGAATCGCTTTGAGTTCGGCTACGGCCTCACCCCCGAGATCGTCGAGCTGGCGGCGAACCGATCGCCACGGCCGGAGCTGCTGATCACGGTCGACAACGGCATCGCCAGTGTCGAGGGCGTGGAGCGCGCGGCGCAACTCGGCATAGCTGTGCTCATCACCGACCATCACCTTCCCGGCGAGCGCCTGCCCGCGGCAGCAGCGATCGTCAACCCGAACCAGCGCGGTTGCGGCTTCCCCAGCAAACATCTCGCCGGCGTGGGCGTGATGTTCTATGTGCTTACCGCTTTGCGCGCGGAACTGCGCAAGCGCGGCCGCTTCAGCGCAGAGACGCAGCCGCGCCTCGATTCCCTGCTCGACCTCGTTGCGCTCGGCACGGTGGCCGATCTCGTGCGCCTCGACCACAACAATCGGATCCTCGTTGCCGCGGGCCTGCGCCGCGTGCAGACCGGGCGCACACAACCTGGCATCGCCGCGCTGTTCCAGATCGCCGGACGCAGCACGCGTACTGCGCAGGCCGAGGATTTCGGTTTTGCGGTCGGTCCCCGCATCAATGCCGCCGGCCGGCTGGAAGACATGACGATCGGCATCGAATGCCTGCTGACCGACGACGCCGATCGCGCGCTCGACCTCGCCGGTTGCCTCGAGCAGCTCAATCGCGACCGGCGCGCCATCGAGGCGGGGATGAACCTCGACGCGTTCGCCGAACTCGAAGCCGACTACGACGAGGCGCGTCGCACGATCTGCCTTTTCAACATGAGCTGGCACCAGGGCGTCGTCGGGCTGGTCGCCTCGCGCGTCAAGGAGCGTTTTCATCGTCCGACCATCGCATTTGCGGGCGCCGATGAGGTGAATCTGCGCGGGTCCGGCCGCTCCATCGAAGGCGTGCATCTGCGCGACACCCTGGACCTCGTCACCAAGGCCGCACCCGAGCTCATCCACAAGTTCGGCGGACATGCAATGGCAGCCGGCCTGACCCTCAAGCGCAGCTCCTTCGAGACATTTGCCCAGGCTTTCGAAGCCGCCACGCGCGCGAGCGCCGATGCGCAGCTGTTCGCGCGCACGCTAGCGACCGACGGCGGACTCACGCCGCGCGACATCACGCTCGGCCTGATCGAAGCGATCGAACGCCAGATATGGGGACAGGGCTTCCCGCCGCCGTTGTTCGCAAACGAATTCGACGTTCTCGATCAACGCCTGCTCGGCGACCAGCACCTCAAGCTCGTACTCGATCTCGCCGGGAAGCGCTTCGATGCGATCTGGTTTCGCCGCACCGCGAACCTGCCGTCGCGTGCACGTCTCGCATATCGGCCGGTTGTCGACGAGTTCCAGGGCCTGCGACGGATCAGCCTTCTGATCGACGCGGCGTCCCTATAATCCGCGGCCTCGCACCCTTGCTTTGTGGAACCCGAAGATGGAAGCCGAACGCCTCAACCTGCTCGCCGCACACACCGCAGACCTCACGACGCGGCTGACCGACCTGCGGAGGTATCTTTGACGTCGACATAAAGATCGACAGGCTCGCCCAGGTCGGCAAGGAACTCGAAAACCCGAAAATCTGGGACGAGCCCCAGAAAGCGCAGGAACTCGGGCGCGAAAAGAAGCTGCTCGAAGACGTGGTTGGGCGAATGCAAACGCTCGAGCACAACCTGCGCGACGCCGCCGAGCTGTTCGAGATCGCGCGCGCCGATGACGACGACGCGACGTTGGTATCGATCGAAGCCGACGTCGCGCGGCTCGCGAAGACCATCGAGGATCTCGAATTCCGGCGGATGTTCAACAACCCGCTGGATCCCAACAACTGCTTCATCGAGATCCAGGCGGGCGCGGGCGGCACCGAGGCGCAGGACTGGGCGAGCATGCTCGAGCGCATGTACCTGCGCTTCGCCGAGCGGCGCGATTTCAAGACCGAGCTGCTCGATGAATCAGACGGCGAGGTCGCCGGAATCAAGAGCGCAACCATCAAGGTCAGCGGCGACTACGCGTACGGGACGCTGCGAACCGAGACGGGCGTGCACCGGCTCGTGCGCAAATCACCTTTCGATTCGAATGCCCGCAGGCACACGTCGTTCGCCAGCGTGTTCGTGTATCCCGAAGTCGACGAGTCGATCGAAGTCGAGATCAATCCGGCCGACCTGCGCATCGACGTCTATCGCGCGTCCGGCGCCGGCGGGCAGCACGTGAACAAGACCGAATCGGCGGTGCGGATCACGCACCTTCCGACCAACATCGTCGTGCAGAGCCAGAACGACCGCAGCCAGCATCGCAACCGCGCCGAGGCGATGGCGATGCTCAAGTCGAAGCTCTACGAGCTCGAATTGCGCAAGCGGATGGCCGAGCAGAGCAAGCTCGAGGAATCGAAGACGGACATCGGCTGGGGGCACCAGATCCGCTCGTACGTCCTGGACCAGTCGCGCATCAAGGACCTGCGTACCAATGTCGAGGTCGGCAACACGCAGGCAGTGCTCGACGGCGATCTCGACGGCTTCATCACGGCAAGCCTGAAGCAGGGAGTCTGAAGATCTCGCTTGCCCGTCGTCACGAGCTGATCGAGCTGCCCGAGCAGCTGCGCGGGGAGCATGTCGTGCTGCGCCCGTATCGCCCCGGCGACGGCAAGGCGCTCTTCACTGCAATCGATGCGAACCGGGAGGATCTCAAGAGCTGGTTGGCCTGGGTCGACGAGCATCGGACCGTCGACGATTCGGAGGCCTACGTGCGAACGATGGCGGGACGCTGGGTCGCGCGCGAGGCGCTGATCTTGGCGATCTGGGACGGCGGCGGCGATTATTGCGGTGGCGCAGGGTTTCACGGCTTCGACTGGCGCGTGCCGAGTTTCGAACTCGGCTACTTTCTCCAGCCCGGTGCGCGCGGACGTGGCTTTGCGACCGAGGCTGTGAACCTGCTTACCAGTTGGGCTCGCAAAGAGCTCAACGCGAGGCGGATCTGGGCCTCGTGTGACCGCGCCAACGAGGCGAGTTGGAAAGTGCTCGAGCGCTGCGGCTTCCGCCGCGAGGCCCATCTGCTGAAGGAACGCGTCGATCATCATGGCCGCCTGCGCGACACTTTCATCTACGCCCTGACTGACTGACGGAACAACGATGCAACTCGCCATCCTCACTGGAGCCTCCCGCGGCCTCGGGCTGGCCCTGGCCGAGCAACTCCTCGACCACAAATACACGCTGCTCACGCTCTCGCGCCGACCCAATGCGGCGCTCGGTGCGCATGCGGCAGGTCGCGGCACGAAGCTCGAACAGTGGGCGATCGATGTGACAGCTTCAGACGTGGTGCCGCGCCTGGAAGCGTGGCTGCGTCAGTTCGCAGGCGACGCATTCGAACGTGCCGTGCTGGTCAACAACGCCGGAGTACTTGGTCGCGTTGGTCCAGTCGACCGGATGGACCCGGCAATCCTGGCCGAGGTGCTGCGCGTCGATCTCGAAGCGCCAGCCATGATTTCGGCCGCGTTCCTGCGCGCGACACGCGCCTGGCGGGCCGAGCGGCGTGTCCTGAACGTCTCCTCGGGCGCCGGGCGGGTCGCAATCACGGGCTGGGCCGCCTACTGCGCTGCCAAGGCTGGCCTCGATCATCTCTCGCGCGTGATGGCTCTGGACGAGGCGCGCCAGCCAAATCCGGCGAAGATCGTGTCGCTCGCGCCGGGCGTCATCGACACGGACATGCAATCGGAACTCCGTGCGAGCGACGGGAGCGAATTCCCCGATCTCGCGCGTTTCAAGGAGTTCAAGGCGACCGGCCAGCTCGCCGCCCCGAACGACGCTGCCGCGCGTTTGCTCGCCTTCCTGGATCGCAACGACTTCGGCGCGCGATCCGTAGCCGACGTGCGCACCGACTGAGATTCGCCATGACCCAGAACCCGTCGCCCGCGCCGACCGACGAGAACCAGATCATCGCCGATCGGCGCGCCAAGCTCGCCAAGCTGCGCGAATCCGGGCCCGCGTTTCCGAACGACTTCGTCCGCACCGACAGCGCCGCCGATCTGCACGCGCGCTTCGGCAACGCAGATCGCGAGGCGCTCGACAAGGAGCGTGCCGAGGTTTCGGTTGCCGGCCGCATCATGCTCAAGCGCGTGATGGGCAGGGCGAGCTTCGCGACGATCCAGGACGGCAGCGGACGGATTCAGCTCTTCGTCGCGGACGATGAAGCCGGTGCGGCGACCCACGAGGCGTTCAAGCGGTGGGACCTCGGCGACATCGTCGGTGCGCGCGGGCTCGTGTTCCGTACCAACAAGGGCGAGCTGTCCGTGAAGTGCAAGGAGCTGCGCCTGCTTACGAAGTCATTGCGACCGTTGCCCGACAAGTTCCACGGTCTGGAGGACAAGGAAAGCCGCTACCGGCAACGTTACGTCGACCTGATCGTCAACGAGGAGACCCGCGCGGCCTTCGTCACTCGCGCCAAGGCCATCGCAGCGATGCGGCAGTTCATGGTCGAGCGCGGATTCCTCGAAGTCGAAACACCGATGCTCCAAAGCATTCCCGGCGGTGCGGCGGCGAAGCCCTTCACCACGCACCACAACGCGCTCGACATCGAGATGTATCTGCGCATCGCCCCGGAACTGTTCCTGAAACGCCTCGTGGTCGGCGGTTACGAGCGCGTGTTCGAGATCAACCGCAACTTCCGCAACGAAGGTCTGTCGCCCCGCCACAATCCCGAGTTCACAATGATGGAGTTCTACGCTGCGTACAAGGAGTACCGCTGGCTGATGGACTTCACCGAAGAGCTGCTGCGCCACGTAGCGAGCGCTGCCACCGGATCCGCGACCCTGAGCTATCAAGGCGAGACGATCGACCTGGCCGCGCCGTTCGCGCGCATGACCACGGTCGAAGCGATCAAGACGCACGCGCCGCGCTACGCGGACGCCCAATTGAACGACGCCGCCTTCCTGCACGCGGAACTGGCGCGACTCGGCAGCACGCACTCGCATGAGGCAGGCGTTGGCGCGCTGCAGCTCGCCCTGTTCGAGGAAGTGGCCGAAGCGAAGCTGATCCAGCCAACCTACATCGTCGACTACCCGGTCGAGGTGTCGCCCCTTGCACGTGCGTCCGATACGCGACCCGGCATCACGGAGCGTTTCGAGCTGTTCATCGCCGGACGCGAGACCGCGAACGGCTTTTCCGAGCTCAACGATCCCGAGGACCAGGCAGCGCGCTTCATGCAACAGGCCAAGGCGAAAGAAGCAGGCGACGAGGAAGCGATGTACTACGACGCCGACTACGTGCGCGCGCTCGAATACGGCCTGCCGCCCGCGGCGGGTTGTGGCGTTGGCGTCGACCGCTTCGTCATGCTGCTGACCGATGCGCCGAGTATCCGCGATGTGCTGCTGTTCCCGCACATGCGCCCGGAGTAGGCGCCGTGGTCCACCCGCGGCGCGCACGGATCGTCGAGCTGCAAGGACTCCTGCTCGAGCGCGCTGACGTCCTCCCACCTGCGGAGTGGCTGCCGGTCGATCTCGGCGAGGTCCAGATCGGCGTGACGGATCCGGACACGGCGAGCTTCCTGGCTGGCGCTGAACCGGGCTGCCTGCTGCTCGACTATCGCCTGGTGTTCGCCGATACGAGCGGCGACTTTCAAGCTCGCTCCACCCTGCTCAACCGCGCCGCCGCGCACCTGCGCGATGCGGGCATCCTGCGCGGATGGCGCAACGAGCAACTCGACGTTCGTGACCCCGCGACGCAGGAGCCGCTCGCAACGATCGAGCGCGCAGCCTGCCGTGCACTCGGAATTCCGACGTACGCCGTGCACATGAACGCCTTCGACTCGCAGGGAAGACTGGTCGTCGCGCGACGCGCCGACGACAAACCGATCGACCCAGGCTTGTGGGACAACCTGGTCGGCGGCATGGTGGCCTCGGGTGAGGACGAACTGACCGCACTCGCGCGTGAAACGAAGGAAGAAGCCGGGCTCGACCTCGGCAGGCTGGCGCTGACGCGCGGCGGCCTGATTCGCGAGCGACGTCCCGTCATCGAGGGCTACATGATCGAGTCGGTGCAGGTGTTCGACACCGTGCTTCCCGCCGGCACCGTGCCACGCAACGAAGACGGCGAAGTGGCCGTGATCGAAACGCGGGAAGTCGACGATGTCCTGGCCGCGATCGGCCGCGGAGAGTTCACGCTCGAGTCGGCGCTCGTCACGCTCGATGCGCTGCTGCGCCGGTTGTGAAGCGACCTAGTCCGCCTCTTCGATCCAGGTCATCTGCACGGCTTCGAGAATCTTCTCGCCGCAGTGCTTCGGATCGTCGTCGAACCCGGGCAACGCCATGATCCACTCGCGCAGATCCGTGAAGCGGACGGAGCGCGGATCGACGTCCGGATGCAACTCGGCGAGCGCGAGCGCGATGTCGCGCGTGTCGGTCCATTTCATCGCCCGCCCTCCTTCACCTGGTTGATGCTGTACTTGGGGATCTCGATCGTCAGGTCCTCATCCTTGACGATCGCCTGGCACGACAGCCGTGAGGTCGGAGTCAAGCCCCATGCCTTGTCGAGCAGATCGTCCTCGTCCTCGTCGCTCGGGTCCAGCGATTCGAAACCCTTGCGCACGATCACGTGGCAGGTGGTGCATGCGCATGAGAGCTCGCAGGCATGCTCGATCTCGATATCGTGCTCGAGCAGTGTCTTGCAGATGCTGGTGCCCGGCTCGGCATCGACGGTCGCGCCCGCAGGACAGATCTCCTCGTGGGGCAGAACGGTGATCTTGGGCACGGCTACTTCGTCAATTCGTCGACCCGCCGCCCTGACAGCGCGGCGCGAATCGAGCGATCCATGCGCCGCGCGGCGAACTCGTCGGTAGCCCGCGAAAGCCGCTCGACCGCATCGTGCAGAACCTCGGCATCGTGCCCCTCGACGCGTTGCTCGAGTTCGCCGACGCACGCGTCGATTGCGGCGCGCTCGTCGTCGCTCAGCAGGTCGGGATCTGCCGCGAGCGCGGTGCGCACGGCGTCGAGGAGTCTCCTGCCCTCGACTTGCTGCTCGCGCAACGCACGTTCGCGCATGTCTTCTTCGGCCGCGCCCATCGATTCGCGCAACAGGCGCGCTACCTCGTCATCGGAAAGGCCATAGGACGGCTTGACGCTCACGGCTGCTTCGACCCCGCTGATCGACTCGCGCGCCGTCACCGCCAGCAATCCGTCGGCGTCCACCTGGAAGGTCACGCGGATGCGCGCCGCGCCGGCCGGCATTGGAGGAATCCCGCGCAACTCGAAGCGGGCCAGCGACCGGCAGTCGCTGACCAGTTCACGTTCCCCCTGCACCACGTGGATCGCCATCGCAGTCTGGCCATCCTTGAACGTGGTGAACTCCTGCGCACGCACGACCGGAATGGTCGAGTTGCGCGCGATCACCTTCTCCGCCAGTCCGCCCATCGTTTCGAGTCCGAGCGAAAGGGGAATCACGTCGAGCAGCAGCCAGTCGTCGCCGGGCGCGCGATTGCCCGCAAGCAGGTTGGCCTGCATCGCCGCCCCGAGCGCGACCACCTTGTCCGGGTCGATGTCGCCGAGCGGCTCGCGGCCGAACAGATCCGCTACGGCACGCCGCACGTGCGGCATGCGCGTGGCACCGCCGACCAGGACTACGCCTTGCACGTCGGACGCCTTCAATCGTGCATCGCGCAAGGCCCGGCGCGTCGCCTCGAGCGTCTTCTGCACGAGATGCTGCGTCATGGCAGCGAAGGCATCGGCGCCGATCGTCAGGTTGATCCACTTGCCGCCCGCAAGCCGCGCCTGCAGGATCGCACTCGCACGCGATGACAGCGCTTCTTTGGCAGCCCGCGCCTTGATCGTGAGCAGGCTTACGTCCTCGGGCGGGAGCAGCGAAAGATCCGCCTGTTCGAGTGCCCAGCAGTACAGACGATGGTCGAAATCGTCGCCGCCGAGCGCCGAATCGCCGCCCGTCGCGAGCACCTCGAACACGCCTTTGGCCAGCTTCAGTATCGAGATGTCGAAGGTTCCACCTCCGAGGTCGTACACCGCGTAGATGCCTTCGGCCGCAGTGTCGAGGCCGTAGGCGACGGCAGCGGCAGTCGGCTCGTTGAGCAGGCGAAGGACGTCGATTCCCGCAAGGCGCGCAGCATCGCGCGTCGCCTGGCGCTGCGCCTCATCGAAGTACGCCGGCACCGTGATGACGGCACCCATCAGGTCGCCGCCGAGCGCGCCGCTGGCACGTTGGTAGAGAATTCGGAGGATCTCCGCGGAAACTTCGATGGGGCTCTTGACGCCGGCAGCCGTGCGTAACTGCAGCATGCCCGGGGCGTCGACGAAGTCATACGGCAGGTTCTCGACGTGCTCCACGTCCTTGACGCCTCGCCCCATGAAGCGCTTGACCGAGACGATCGTGTTGCGCGGATCGGTAGCCTGGTGCTGTTGCGCCTCCTGTCCTACCTCGACACCGCCGTCGGCTCGATAGCGCACGATCGAGGGGAGCAGCGGTCGCCCTGCCTCATCGACAAGCACCTCGGGAAGACCGTGGCGAACCGTAGCGACGAGCGAGTTCGTCGTGCCGAGATCGATCCCAACCACCAATCGATGTTCGTGCGGAGCCGCCGACATTCCCGGCTCGGCGATCTGCAGCAGCGCCATGGATGATCAGTCCGCGTCGGCCGCAGTCGTCTCTACGACCGCGTTCAGTTCGTCGCCGAACTTCTCGACGAACATGAATTGCCGCACGAGAGCGCTCGCCGCGCGGAAATCGCGTGCCTGATCGAGCGCCGTCTCGAGTTGCGCGAGGG
>Ga0335085_10014469_pt1 | contig 11509 bp, 8 predicted proteins | sample Lox_Sample_45_FD_206712 | JGI IMG/M metagenome (GOLD analysis project Ga0335085, IMG submission 206712) | Soil microbial communities from Loxahatchee National Wildlife Refuge, Florida, United States - Lox_Sample_4.5 | ecosystem: Environmental > Terrestrial > Soil > Wetlands | place: USA: Florida... | reverse complement strand
GTCCTTCATGGGGCTGATCCTCCTGATCGGCCTCGTCGTCAAGAACGGCATCATCCTGGTGGACTACGCGGACATCGTGAGGGGGCGGGCCGGGAACGCGACCGAAGCCCTCGTCGAGGCGGGGACTGTCCGCCTACGGCCGATCCTGATGACGACGCTCTGCACGCTCTTCGGCCTTCTGCCGCTCGCCCTCGGCCTCGGCTCCGGCGCCGAGCTGCAGAAGCCCCTGGCCATCGCGGTGATCGGAGGCCTCTCGGTCTCGACGGCCGTCACCCTCCTCTTCGTCCCCACCGTCCTCTCCGTGCTCCACGCCCGGCAGGGAGGGGAAGGAGAGGGCGGGCGGCGGGAGGCGCCGGCCTAGCGGGCCGCGGGCAGGAGGACGCTCAGGGCCGACTCCCCGGCGTCCCGAAGGGGACGGATGAGGTGCCCGCCGTTTGCCTCCAGGAGCTTCTCCGCCGGCCCGAGGTCCATTCTCCGGAGCGAGTGCCGTGCCCCGGGGTGGGTGCCGAGGTCCTGCTCGGTGATCACCGCGGGGAAGGAGATGTCGATGCGGACGGTGGGAGCGGGCTGGCCGCTCGAGGGCGCGGGAGCCTCGGTCCGGGTCAGGCGCACCCGCACGTCGGCGGGGTCGGAGCCGCACTCGAGCACGCTCGAGATCAGGAGGGTGAGGGCCTCCGTCACCTGCTGTCGGTCGAGCAGGACCTCCGGGAGGTCGTCCGCGGTCTCGAGGCGGACGAAGGCCCCGTCGCCCACGTGGTGCCGGGCGAGGGTCTCGATCGCTGCGCGCGCGAGCTCCGCCGGCGCGGCGTAGTGCAGGGCCAGCATCATCCGGCGCGAGGCCTCGGGCGGAGTCGCGTCGGCCTCGACCGCCGGCGCCGGGCGAGCGCCGTCCCCTCCGGCCTCCTCCTCCTCGGCCGCAGCGAGGCGACGGATCTGGAGGTCCGTCTCCACGTCGATCGTCTCCGCCACGTCCCGAAACACGATGATGAAGCCCACCTCGTCGCGGAGCCCGGCCGGGGCGGGGACGATCGACATCCCGACGTAGAAACGGCTCCCTCCGGGGCTGATGAGGGGAAAGTCGAGGCGGTGCTCCCGGTGGGGGGGGACCGCCCCCGAGATGACCTCCGCCACTCCCTCGTGGTGGCCGAAGAGCTCCACGACCGAGCGGCCCACGCAGTCGTGGAGGCTCGTGCCCAGGGTGCGGAGGGCGGCCAGGTTGGCGAACGTCACGATCCCCTTCGCGTCGGTGGAGAGGATGGCCGAGACCATCGCGTTCAGGATCGTCTCCGTGAAGCGCCGCCGCGTCTCGACCTGGGTCAGCGTCGACTCCAGCTCGCGCGTGCGGGTGGCGACCGACTCCTCGACCCCCCGCGCCGCCTCCTGGGTCTCGACGAGCCCCCCGACGTCGTTCTGCACGGTCACGTAGTGCGTGAGACGGCCCGAGGGGTCGACCACCGGAGCGGTGGCGACGTCGTTCCAGAACGCCCCCTCCCCGCCGCGGTAGCTCTTGAGCAGCACCCGTGAGGGTCGGCCGTCGGCCATGGCCTGCCGCAGCTCGGTCAGGGCGGCCACGTCGGTCGCGGGGCCGGAGAGGAGGCGGAGGTTGCGGCCGACGATCTCCGGCGCCGTGCGGCCGGCGAGGCGGAGGAGAGCGGGGTTGGCGAAGGTCACCTCGTACTCGGAGGAGCGGGCGTCGAGGAGGGCGATGCCGACCGGAGCGGCCTCGACCGCGCGCTGGAGGAGGCGGAGGCGCCGCTCCTCCTGGCGCCGCACGAGGAGGACCCGGACGCGGTAGCGCAGCAGGGTGGGGTTCAGGGGCTTGGCGAGCGTCTCGTCGGCGCCCGAGGTGAGCGCGACCTCGGTGGCGCGATCGGAGCTCAGGCCGACCATGAGGATCGCGGGCTGATCGATGTCGTCCAAGGCCCGGATCCGGCTGCACACGGAGACGCCGTCGATCACCGCCAGGAACGCGTCGAGGACGACCAGGTCGAGGTCGAGCCGCCGGGCGAGGGCCAGCGCCTCGACCCCGTCGGAGGCGTCCACCACCTCGACGGCAGGGACGTTCAGGACGCGGCGGAGGAGATCCCGGGTGGCCGAGTCGCTGCTCGCGACGAGGACGAGGGCGCGGGCCGAGGACGGACCCTCGGGCAGGGGCTCCAGGCTCACGGCGTGGATCTTGGCCCTCCCCGGGGTGCGGGTCAACTGGCAGCCGGGCCGGCAGCGGCCTGGCTCCTCCCTGGATCTTGCCGACTGCCTGGCGGTACGCTTGCCGGGCCACGAGGAGGAGCACGATGGACGAAGCGACCCGCCGCCTTTTCCTGAAGACCGCCGGGGCCGCCGGGGCGGCTCTGGCTGCCGGACCGGTCGGCGCCCGGGACGAGGGCTCCTCGAAGACGACGCTCGCCCTCGTCGGCTGCGCCCACATCCACGTCCCGGGCTTCACCAGGATGCTGAACGAGCGGCCCGACGTGCGCGTCAAGTGGGCCTGGGACGAGGACCCGGCGCGCGTCGCGAAGTGGGGCGGCGTGGTGAGAGCGAGGACCGCGACCTCGGTCGCCGAGATCATGGCCGATCCCGAGGTCAAGGGCGTCGTGGTCCTCTCGGAGACGAACCGCCACCGCGAGCTCGTGGAGGCGGCGGTGAAGGCGGGCAAGCACCTCTTCGTCGAGAAGCCCCTCGGCACCACCAGCGCGGAGACTCGGGCCATGGCGGAGGCGATCGAGAAGGCCTCTCTCCTCTTCACGACCGGCTACTTCATGCGCACGGACCCGAAGATCCTCTTCCTGCGCGAGCAGGTCGCGAAGGGCGCGTTCGGGCGCGTCACCCGCGCCTCGGCGTGGAACTGCCACTCGGGCTCGCTCGGGGGCTGGTTCGACGAGAAGCCGGGCAACGTGGCCGAGACCTGGCGCTGGATGGCCGACCCGAAGGTGGCGGGGGTAGGCGCTTTCGGCGACCTGGGCACGCACTCGCTCGACGTCCTGATGTGGGCCCTGGGGCCGATCGAGTCGGTGAGCGCCGAGGTCCGGGTGGTCACCGGCCGGTACGGCGACTGCGACGAGACGGGCACGGCGATCCTCCGGATGAAGGACGGCATCGTCGCAACCCTGGTCGCCGGCTGGGTGGACGTGGCCAACCCCGTGACCCTCCAGATCGCGGGGACCGAGGGCCATGCGATCGTCTTCCAGGACCAGCTCTTCTTCGAGTCGACGAAGGTGCCGGGCTCGAAGCTCGAACAGCCGGTCACGGGTCTCCCTCCCGGACCAAAGCTCCCCCTCCAGCAGTGGGTGGACGCCGTGGCCGGGGCGGCCGGGCAGCCCCTCGTCACTCCCCGCGAGGCGGCCGCGCGCGTGGCAGTCATGGAAGCCGCCTACGCGTCCGCGCGCTCCGGCCGGTGGACTCCGGTGGCCTGAAGCACGTCGTGCCGATGGCTCGTTGACAGTGCCTCGGCGGGGGCCGTAGTCTCGCCCCGGCCGCGCCCGCGAGGAGGATCCCGATGGCGTTCGACTTCGAGAAGGCCCTGCGCCGCAAGATCGACCAGCACACGAAGCTCGTCGAGAAGGAGAACCGCCGGGTGAAGGACGGCAACGGCGTCTTCGACCGCTGGGAGCACCCGGTCCTCACCGCCGCCCACGCCCCCCTCTTCTGGCGCTACGACCTCGACCCGCGGCGGAACCCCTTCCTGCAGGAGCGGCTGGGAGTGAACGGCGTCTTCAACGTGGGCGCGATCGAGCGGGACGGCAAGGTCTGCCTGATGGCCCGCGTCGAGGGCCGCGACCGCAAGAGCTTCTTCGCCGTCGCCGAGAGCGACAACGGCGTCGACAACTTCCGCTTCTGGGACCTCCCGGTCGTGATGCCGGAGACCGACGTCCCCGACACCAACGTCTACGACATGCGGCTCACCGCCCACGAGGACGGCTGGATCTACGGCATCTTCTGCACGGAGCGGAAGGACCCCCAGGCCCCTCCCGGCGACACTTCCTCGGCGGTGGCGCAGGCCGGGATCGCGCGCACGAGGGACCTCGTGAAGTGGGATCGGCTGCCCGACCTCAAGTCACAGTCGGCGCAGCAGAGGAACGTGGTCCTCCACCCCGAGCTCGTGAAGGGCCGGTACGCGCTCTACACCCGGCCCCAGGAAACCTTTCTGGAGGCCGGGAAGGGAGGCGGGATCGGCTTCGCCCTGTGCGAGACGATGGAGGCGGCAGAGATCGGCGAGGAGACGATCCTCGACCCCAGGATCTACCACACCGTGAAGGAGGCGAAGAACGGCGCCGGCGCCCCGCCCCTCAAGACGCCGAAGGGCTGGCTCCACGTCGCCCACGGCGTGCGCAACACCGCGGCCGGCCTGCGCTACGTCCTCTACGCCTTCCTCTGCGACCTCGAGGACCCCTCGAAGGTCGTCGCGCGGCCCGGAGGCTTCTTCCTCGCCCCGGAGGGGGAGGAGCGGGTCGGCGACGTGTCGAACGTCGCCTTCTGCAACGGCGCGGTGGCGAAGGCCACCGGCGAGGTGTTTCTCTACTACGGGTCCTCGGACACGCGCACCCACGTGGCCACGACCACGGTCGACCGTCTCCTCGACTACGTCCTCCACACCCCGGAGGACCCGCTCCGGTCCGCGGCCTGCGTCGAGCAGCGGATGGCCCTCATCCGCCGCAACCTGAAGTTCCTCGCCCGCACGAAAGGCAAGGCCTACCAAGGGCTGCGGTAGCGGACGTTCAGTGGAGTCGGCGTCTCCGGGTGGCGACCCATCTCCGTCCGCCCGTTTCGTGGTTGAATGGCCGATCGAGGAGAGGAGGAACAGCATGACGACGCGACGATCCTTCCTGGCGGCGGTGGCCGGCGGGACGGCGGCGCCCGCGGCGTTCCGCAGCCTGGCTCGAGCGTCGGGTGGCGCGAAGGCTCCCCTGGGCCTGCAGCTCTGGAGCGTCCGGGCCTCGCTGAAGAGGGACGTTCCCGGCACGCTCCGCCAGGTCCGGGCCTGGGGCTTCGAGGAGGTCGAGACCTTCGACGAGTTCGGAGCCGAGATCGCCGGCCCTCTCAGGGCGGCCGGCCTGAAGGTGCGCGCGATGCACGTCGACTACGACCGCCTCGAGAAGGACCTGCCGGCGGTCCTGCGGGACGCCGACGCGGTGGGGGCCACCACCGTCGTCAACCCGTACCTCCCCCACAAGTCGCGGCCGCACGCGAGCCGCGAGGAGATCCTGAAGGCGGCGGGAAGCTTCGCGAAGTGGTCGAAGGCGTGCCGGGCGGCGGGCAAGCGCTTCGGCTACCACATCCACGGCCAGGAGTTCGGCCCCGCCCCGGAGGGCACGCTCTTCGACGTCCTGGCGCGGGAGTCCGGCCCCGACGTCGGCTTCGAGGCCGACGTCTACTGGGTGACCTTCGGCGGCGGGGACCCCGTGGCCCTCATGAAGAAGAACCCCGGCCGGATCTGGTTCACGCACCTCAAGGACCTGGCGAAGGGCGTGGCGCCGGGCTCCGAGGCCGCCCACCGGGAGGCGTCGAACGTCGTCCTCGGCACCGGCCAGATCGACGTCAAGGGCGTGGTGGCGGCGGGGCCGGAGGCCGGGGTCGAGATGCACTTCATCGAGGACGAGAGCGCCGACCCCATCGGCCAGATCCCGCGGAGCGTCGCGTACTACCAGTCCCTCTAGCCGGGGCTACTTCGCCTCGCCGTTGAGCGAAGCGCCAACCGAGAACGTCCAGCGGCTGAACCTCGCCTCGGTCGCCGGCCGCTGGCCCGTGGCGTCCGGAGGCGCGATCACCCGCGGCAGCTGGCCGGTGCCCCACGCGTAGCCCACGCCGAGCGCGAGGCGGGAACGGCCCCGGTCGAGGCTCACTCCGGCGGTGACGTCGACGAGGTCCCACGAGGCCAGGGTCTCCGACTCCGGCCGCCAGGGCGAGGCGTTGCGCGCGGCGCCTCCGTAGAGGGTGAGCCGATCGCGGAGGCGGCGCTCGAAACCGGCCCCGAAGTCCACGACGCTCTTCGCCGCGCCGCGGAAGGTGAGGGAGATCGTGGCCGGGCTCCCCGCCACCGGGGCCGGCGCCGGGGCGAGGATGTCGTAGGGCTCGACCGCCGAGAACCACTCGACCGTCGTGTGGATCGAAGTGCGGTTGCCGCTCCAGGTCGCCCCGGCCGCCACCGACCAGGGAGAGCGGTAGGTTGCGGAGAGGCCGTCCTGCGTGCTCGCGGAGAGGAGCGGCAGCGACGCACCACCGGTGATCGGGGCGTCGAGGAGCGCCGTGGCTGCGGAGAGGAACGACGGCGACGCCTCGCCGGCGATCGACGCGTTGAAGACCGTCGTGCCCTCGCCGTACACCGCGATTCCCGCAGTGGTGACCGTGGCCCCGAGCTTGAAGCGCCCCGGCCGCCAGGCAACGCCCAGCCTGGCCAGCAGACGCACGTGGGTGTACTCGTTCTCGCTCGCGACGAAGACGGTGCGCGAGGCGCCGGCGGCGAGGTCCTCGAGGCTCAGCGACCGCCGACTGCGCTGGATCCGGTAAGCCACGAAGGGGGACACGCCGAGCGAAAGGTCGTCGCTCACGCGGTGCGACCACGTGCCGCCCACCCAATACTCCAGCACCCGCTCGCGCACGCGGCCGAAGCCGGCGGCGGCGTCGGGAGAGTCCGCCGACAACTGAGCGTTCGAGTACCCCAGGTCCCAGTCGTTGCTGTGCCGGGACAGGAAGGCGAAGGCGAAGTGGTCCGACTGGCCCCCGCTGCGGCCGACGTGGCCCGCCACCATCGCCGGGATCACGTCGAAGACGTGGCTGTTGAAGTCCAGGTTGCGGCCGGCGGCGTCGTGGGCCTCGATCGTAGCGAGCTCGATCGATGTGAGGCCGAAGACGAACCGGGGCTCGCGGATCAGGGCCAGGGCGCCGGGATTGTAGTAGGCCGCCGATACGTCCTCGACCCCGCCGACGAGCGTTCCCTCGGTCAGCTGGCCGATGGGGCCGTAGCCGTAGGTCCAGTAGTGCGCGTCCTGGGCCACGGCCGGGGCGGGCCAGCGGACGGCGACGAGAAGGAGGGCCGGCAGGAGGCACTTTCCGGTCACGCGGGTCTCCGGACGCGGGACGGTGCGATCTTAGGCGCGGTGGTGCGGTCCTTCAACCCTCGCCCTCGCGCCGCTCGCGCCGGGGGGAGATCACGCCTCGAGAGCCGCCCGGATTCGCCCGCGCCCCCGGGGTGGCTTATCCTCGGGGCACCATGGCCCGCCGGCTGGTCCTGATCAGCACGTCCACGGTGTTCGGGACCCGGTACCTCGAGCACGCGCTCCCGGAGCTGCGCGACGCGCTCTCGGGCGTGGCGCGCGTGCTCTTCGTCCCCCACGCTCTCCGCGACCGCGACGGCTACGCGGAGAAGGCCCGTGCCGCCTTCGCCGAGATCGGCCTCGGCGTCGTCTCGCTCCACGAGGTGGTCTCGCCCCGGGAGGCGGTCGAGACCGCCGAGGCGGTCTTCTGCGGCGGAGGCAACACCTTCCGCCTCCTGAGCGCCCTCTACGAGATGGACGTCCTCGCCGCGATCCGGCGGCGCGCGGCGGCGGGGATGGTCTACGCGGGCGCGAGCGCAGGCTCCAACCTCGCCGGTCCGACCATCCGGACCACGAACGACATGCCGATCGTGGAGCCGCCGTCGCTCGACGCCCTGGGCCTCGTCTCCTTCCAGATCAACCCCCACTACCTCGACCCCCCGCCCGGCTCGACGCACATGGGGGAGACCCGCGAGACGCGGATCCGCGAGTTCCTGGAGGAGAACGAGACGCCGGTCGTGGGTCTGCGCGAGGGCGCGATCCTGCGGGTGGAAGGGGAGTCGGTTCTCCTGAAGGGAGTGGCCGGCGCGCGGATCTTCCGCCGTGGGGAGGAACCCGTCGAGACGACGCCCGTCTGCGAGATCGGCCGCCTTCTCGAGTGAGCGGAGCCGGCGAGGAGCCGCGGCGAAGGTGGTAGGCTCAGGGTGCTGCAGCGAGGACGTGGGATTCGGTTTCGGCAAGGAGGAGAGCATGAAGGGTCTCGGATTCGTCGGCGCCGCCCTGGCGCTGGGGCTGCTCTCGGGCACCGTGGCGCGCGCACAGATCAAGGAGATTCCGGGCGACCGGGTGACCGAGAAGGGCACCGTGGAGGCGATCGACCTCAAGGCCCGCGTCCTCACGCTGAAGGACGCGAAGGGCGAGATGGTGACGGTCGACGTGCCCGCCGAGGTCAAGCGCTTCGACCAGATCAAGGTCGGAGACAAGGTCACCGCGACGTACTACGACCACGTGACCGTCCGCCTCAAGAAGGCCGGGGAGGCTCCCGTCAACGCCGACTCCGCGGCCCTCACCCCGACCGCGGGGGCCAAGCCGGGGGGCACCATCGGCGCGCAGCGGACGATGACCGCCACCGTCGAGGCCATCGACCCGAAGGTACCCTCGATCACGTTCAAGGGCCCGAACGGCTGGAAGTACAGCCGGCGCGTCCTGGACAAGGATGCCCTGAAGCAGGTGAAGGTCGGGGACCAAGTGGACTTCACCTGGACCGAGGCCGTCCAGATCACGGTCGAGGCGCCGAAGAAGTAGCCGGCGCGGCGCAGGTCAGAGCGGGTCGGTCAGGCGCCACACGCCCTGCGGAAGGCCTGCGCCGCGTCCTCGATCTCCTCGTCGGTCGACCGGATGTGGATGCCGAAGGCCGCGCCGAGGCCGGCGTCCACCACTCCCACGCTCAGGTTGATCGAGCGGCTCAGGATCTCGTCGGTCCGGGGGTAGGCTCCCTTGCCGGACGGCTGGCCGCGCTCGGCGAGCCAGCGCATCACGTGCTCCATGTTCGCGTAGACGTGCCAGCCGCTCCGGTCGACGGTCGTCGTCCCCAGCCGCTCCGCGACGCGAGCCGCCCGAGCCGCCTCGTCGAAGATCACCGTGCAGAGGGTGGCGCACTCGCCGTCCGGGTCGTGGAGGGTCCGGAAGCGCAGGCCCGGGATTCCCGCGATCCGCGTCTTGAAGCGGGCCTTCTTCGTCCGCAGCGTGGCCACGATCGCGTCCAGCTTGCGGAGCTGGGCCAGCGCCACCGCGCCCGTCAGCTCGTTCATCCGGAAGTTGAGGCCGAGGATGCTGCGGGCGCCGACCTCGACGCCGGTCCGGAGGGGGAGGTGGCCCTGGTCGTGGACGGCGAAGGCCCGGTGGTAGAGCCCGGTGTCGTCGGTGACCACCGCGCCGCCGTCGCCGGCGGTGATGGTCTTGAAGAAGTTGAGGGAGAAGGCCCCCATTCGTCCCAGCGAGCCGAGCCGTCGTCCCCGGTACGACCCTCCCGCCGCCTGGCAGGCGTCCTCGATCACGACGAGGGAGTGCCTCTCCGCGACGGCGAGGAGAGCGGACATGTCGCAGGGGTTCCCCAGCATGTGGACGGGCATGACCGCCTTGGTCTTCGGCGTGATCCGTCTCTCGACGTCGGCGGGGTCCAGGTTCAGGCTCTCGTCGATCTCGGCCAGGACCGGCACCGCCCCGCAGAAGATGATCGAGCTGTAGGTGGCGACGAACGTGTAGGCGGGGACGACGACTTCGTCCCCGGGCCCGACGCCGGTCGCGAGCAGGGCGGCGATCAGGGAGGCGCTGCCGGAGGTCGTGGCGACGGCGTGCCGGACGCCGCAAGCCGCGGCCAGCTCCCGCTCGAAGGAGAACACCTTCCTCTTGTAGGCAGAATCCTCCGGCCGGCCGTAGCGGAACAGGTAGCCCCCGCTGAGGACGTCGAGAACCTCGTCCCGCTCTTCCGCGCCGATCCACTCGCGTCCGGGTCCTGGCATGGGTCCGTCTCCTTCCTCCGCCCATCAGGGCCGCGACGCACGGTCGCGATCCCGGGGCGCCGTCTCCTGCTCGGGCCGAGGCGATTGTAGTCGTTCCCGCGAAGACGCCTCTGTGGCGCGGGTCCTTCCCTCGTTCCTGGTGGATCAGGAAAACCTCAGCCGGACCGCATTCAACAACCTGAATCGTTGCAGCGTGGGCTCAAATCGCATATGAACGCGGCATCCGTCCGTCGCCCACTGGAGGAGAACCATGACCCCTGCCCCTCACCGTGCCGTGCTCCTGCTCCTCGCCCTGGCCGTCGCCGCGACGCCCGGGAGTTCCGCCGCTGCGGACGCGTTGCCAGACGGCTTCTACCGCTACCCCTCGATCGGCGGCGGCACGATCGTGTTCGCGTCCGAGGGCGATCTCTGGAAGGTGCCGGCGGCGGGCGGGGTCGCCCTGCGCCTCACCGCCCACGAAGGCGAGGAGCGCTTCCCCCGCATCTCGCCCGACGGGCGCCTCATCGCCTTCACCGCCCAGTACGAGGGCAACGACGACGTCTACGTGATGCCGGTGGGCGGAGGCGAGCCGCAGCGGCTCACCTTCCACCCCGCTTCGGACCAGGCCATCGGCTGGACTCCCGACGGTAAGGTCCTCTTCCGCAGCCGGCGCGACCATCCGCACGGTGACTACCGCGTCTACACGATCCCGCCCACCGGCGGGATCCCGCAGATGATCCCCCTGGAGCCCGCGGCGTGGGTGAGCTTCGAGCCCAGCGGCTCCCGGATCGCGATGCAGAAGATCGGCCTCGAGTTCCACAACTGGAAGCGCTACAAGGGCGGGGAAGCCGAGGACATCTGGGTCGGCGCCCTCTCGCCGCTCGCGTTCACCGAGGTGACCCGGTACGACGGCAAGGACGCCTTCCCGATGTGGGCGCAGGACGGCCGGATCTACTTCGTGACCGACCGCTGGGGCCGACCGAACCTCGCGTCGATGCTGCCCGACGGCAGCGACGTCCGGCGCCTCACCCGCTTCGACGATTACGACGTGCGCTGGCCCTCGATGGGCGACGGGAAGATCGTTTACCAGCACGCAATGGACCTCTGGACGTACGACCTCGCCACCGGGAAGAACGAGTCGTTGCCGGTCCAGCTGCCGAGCGACCGGCTCCAGGTGCGAGAGCGGTTCGTCGAGCCCCTCCCGACCCTGCGCTCGTGGGCGCTCGCGAGAGACGGCGAGCGAATCGCGCTCGAGGCCAGGGGCGACGTCTTCGTGGCTCGCACCCGCAAGAAGGGCCTCATCCGGCGCATCACGGAGAGCAGCCTCGCCCGCACGCGGACCCCCGTCTTCTCCCCCGACGGGAAGACGATCGCGGCATGGACCGAGGTCGACGGCGAGGAGCAGCTCGTCCTCCACGCGGCCGACAACGGCACCCCGGCGAGAGCCCTCGGCACGGTACCCCCCGGCTGGCACTTCGCGCCCGCCTGGTCCCCGGACGGCAAGTCGATCGCGTGGGGCGACGAGAAGCACAAGCTCTACGTGTCCGACGCGGTCACCGGCGCGATCACCCTCGTCGACACCAGTGACTTCGAGATCCCCCGGTACTTCTGGTCGCCGGACAGCCGCTACCTGGCCTACGCGATGGACCTCCCGAGCCTCCTCGGGCAGGTCAAGGTCTGGGACGGGCAGTCGAAGAAGGCCTACGCGCTGACCGAACCGGCCTACAGCTCCTTCGCGCCGGCCTGGGATCCCAAGGGGAA
>Ga0335085_10014465_pt1 | contig 11512 bp, 8 predicted proteins | sample Lox_Sample_45_FD_206712 | JGI IMG/M metagenome (GOLD analysis project Ga0335085, IMG submission 206712) | Soil microbial communities from Loxahatchee National Wildlife Refuge, Florida, United States - Lox_Sample_4.5 | ecosystem: Environmental > Terrestrial > Soil > Wetlands | place: USA: Florida... | reverse complement strand
CACGGGTCGCGAGAGTGCCCAGATCCACCACTGCGCACTCCACCGCGCGTAGCTCTTGCCGAAAGGCCTGGCTGTCGGCGGGAACACGTGCGGGTTGGCGGACTGATCAGCCCGTGCAGGCAAGGCCAGCGCCAGCGTGAGCACGGTCGCGACGAACGTGGCGATGATCCGAAGCGGACGCAGAGATGAAGAACTGAAGCGCGATTGCATGGTTCCTCCCCGTTGTGGTTACTCAGACGATCTCTGACAAGACCGTCTTCGAACACTTTGCTGTCGATGCTGTCCGGTGTCAAAACCGCCGTTTGGTCTTAGCGGCGCGCGACAGCGTCGAGCAAGAGGAGCGCCGATGCGGCCTTTCGCCCCGGGGCAACCGCGAGGGCGTTGCGCGCGCGGCGGCTCGCTCTGCCAGCGCGAGCTTCGAGTCCAGGCCGAACCACGCCCGCAAACCGACTTCGGTCTAAGCTCACCTCGAATCCGGCGGGCCACGTGTCCCGTCGACGGAACAGGAGCAACCCGTGGAGTTCAAGGACTACTACAGCGCGCTGGGTGTCCAAGCGGATGCCAGCGCCGACGACATCAAGCGCGCTCGACGCAAGCTGGCGCGCCAGTACCACCCGGACCTCAACAAGGAGCCGAACGCCGCCGAGCGCATGAAGGAGATCAACGAGGCCTACGAGGTCCTGAGCGATGCGCAGAAGCGTGCCGCCTACGACAAGTTGCGCAAGGGCGGCTACCGGCAGGGCGAGGAGTTTCGTCCACCGCCGGGCTGGGACGAGGGCTTCGAGTTCTCCGGCGGCGGTGCGGAAGGATCGGGCGCCGATTTCAGCGAGTTCTTCGAGTCGCTCTTCGGCAGCCTGCATGCTCGCGCCGGAGGGCGCGGCCGCGCCTCGCGGTTCGCATCGCGCGGCGAGGATCATCACGCGCTGATCCAGATCGACCTGCAGGATGCTTTCACCGGCGCGCGGCGCCAGATCGCGATGCAGGCGCCCGAGTGGGATGAAAGCGGACACGTGCGTGTGCGCGAGCGCGTGCTCGATGTCTCGATTCCGAAGGGAATCCGGCCCGGTCAGTTCCTGCGCCTGCCGGGGCAGGGGCAGCCTCCTCCCGGCGGCGGACAGGCGGGCGATCTGTACCTCGAAGTGCAATTCCGGCCGCATCCGCTGTATCGCCTCGACGGCGTGGATCTTTATCTGGATCTGCCGGTCACTCCGTGGGAAGCGGCGCTCGGTGCGGCGGTGCACGTGCCGACGCCCGGCGGTGCGGTGGAGATGCAGATTCCGGCGAACTCCGACAACGGACGCAAGCTGCGGCTGCGCGGGCGCGGCCTGCCGGCTGCGACACCCGGCGATTTCTACGTGGTGCTGCGCGTCGTCCTTCCGGATGCGAACAATCCGAAAGCGCGGCAGATCTACGAGACGATGGCGCGCGATCTCGCGTTCGATCCCCGCAAGGACCTGGAGAAGCAGACATGAGCGAAGCGCAACCGACGAGTGTCGTGATCGACGAGGACACACGCCTCGATGTCACCCAGTTCGCGCGTGCCTGCGGGACGACGATCGCATACGTCGAGGAGATGATCGTCGAAGGCGTGATCGCACCGCGTGGCGAGCGGCCCGATGTCGACTTCGGCGCGCAGGACATGGTGCGCGTCCGGCGTGCCTTGCGGCTGCAACGCGACTTCGATGCGTCGCTGCAGAGTGTCGCGGTGATGCTCGACCTGCTCGATGAGATCGAGCGGCTGCGAACCGAGTTGCGGAAAGCGGGAATCGACAGGTAATGCCGATGAACCACGTTCTCGCAGCGATCGCGCTGTCGCTTCATTCGGTCAGCCGGGCGGCCATGCCCGCCGAGTGCAACATGGCGCAGTTCCCTGCCCACTGGGCGGATGCGCAGTCTCGCGTGGTGTGGCTCACGTCGTTTCTCGAAGGCACGGAGCAACGGCATGGCTTCGCGAGCGCGACGACGCAGCCGTTCCGTCAGGTGCTCGGCATGTGCAAGGCTAAGAGGGAGGCAGCGAGCGAGACTCGCGGATCCGCAACGACGGGCGTGGTGAGCCAGCTGAAGTGCGAGGCGCTCCTCGTCTGTGCGCGCATCGAAGCGATCGAGATGGAGGACTGATTCGCCTCTCGTTCAATGCGGCGCGATTTGGAGGGTTCTTCCCGCGGTGCGCTTGTATTTTGTGCGCGGCGAATTGAACGGCAGGGTCGCCGAGAGGTCACAGCGCTTCAATTATCTCGCGCTCGTCTCAGGAGAATCCTTGTGGCGCTGCGACTCCAGGTCATGCCTAGAATGTCTGCAACGCCCGCCGAGCGTCCTGGTAAGTCACCCCATGAGCACACCCGAATTCGTCATCACTCCCGGCTACGGCGACCGTCAACGGAAGCTGTATCACGACTCGCAAGCAGTCAAAGTCGGCGACCGGGTAGAGACGTCAGGTCAGGGCGGCTGGAACGACGATTGGCAGTTTCCCGAGTCGGTAGTCGACGAGATTGCCGAAGCCTTCCGCAACGTCGAGCGGACCTTGGCGGCCGCCGGTGTGAACTGGGCGCACGTCGTTCACGTGAACTCGTAGCACGTGGGTCTCGGCGGCAACCAGGAGGAAATCAACCGGGCGATGACCGAGCGTTTCCGCCACCACATGCCCGCCCACGCGCCTATCTGGACCTGCCTGGGTGTCGCCGCACTCGGGGATCCGAAGATGCGGGTCGAGATCCGTGTCACTGCCATCCTGCCGGGCTGAAGGGAGCGGCGCCGATGGTCTGCACGTGCATTGCAGGTACAACGCTTGCTCGACACGCACCATGAAGAGCATCGCCAATGATCCGATGGAAATGTTCCACTGGGCGCAGGTGAACAGAAACCTCGACCAGGTGAGAAGGACCATCCTTTTCTTCCAGCGCGCGATCCTGCAGCTACGGGCACGGGGGCTGGACACGGAAATCAGCGAGAAAGTGCTGGCGACCCTGAAAGAATCGCGGGCCGCGTTGGAGCGTATCCGCGCTGATCTCGTGAAGGAACTGAGCGAGTAGGGGACTTGGCCGCAACGGGCCCCATGGCTCGGCCCAAGCGGCCTCGTGGCGGAGAGAGTGAGATCAAGGCAGCGCGCCATTGCTCGCTCGCCGACCTCGCCTTCCCGGCCGAACTTGCGAGACGGCCAGATCACAGCGAGACGCAACGACCTGAGGTCAACTTCGACGCGCAATCGCCCGGCACGACCGGTAGGCGCGGGCATGATCACGGCCCGGCCAAGAATTGCGCGCAGCTCCGCTCTGCAGCCATGCCAGAAGTCGGTGTAGAAGTTGTGCATTCGCCGGTCGACTATCAATGCCAGCAAGCCGCATGCGGGCATGCCGAGTCCGAGCAGGAACCATGACCCGGGAAGCGAAGGCGGATCCGTCGGTCATCGCCTTTGCAGGCGCTCGGGCTATGCCGAACGGATGATGAGGGCCTCCCGCACGCGGCGCGCTTGCCTTGTTTGCACGGGCAGGCGAAGCGGGCGTCGCGCGCGGGCCTTTTCCCACGATTGAGCAAGGGAGTGCAAAGCAAGAATGCGCGTTGTGTGCCGGCTGCGCGCACGCGCGGCGGCATCCCGTCGCCCGACGTTCGACCTCTGGAGTCCTGAATGAAGACAAAGCTGCTCCCCCTGGCGTTGCTCCTCGCGTGCCTGTTCGCCCAGCCGGATATCGCCTCGGCGGTGGACGGGGTGAGCGACACCGAGATCCGGATCGGCATGGTCAACGTGCAATCGGGCCCGGCCTCCGGGCTCGGCAAGGGGATGCGCACCGGTGCCGAGGCCGTGTTCAAGGACGTCAATGACAAGGGTGGCGTGCACGGCCGCAAGATCAGTCTGGTGGTCGGCGACGACGGCTACGAGCCGAACCGGGCCGTCGACGAGACGCTGAGGATGATCGAGCAGGAGAAGGTGTTCTCGCTGTTCGGCTACGTCGGCACGCCGACCGCGAACGCGGTCCTTCCGATCGTCAAGGAAATGGACGTGCCGCTGGTCGGACTGTTCACGGGCGCCATGACGTTGCGGGCGCCGGTGACGAAGCAGATCTTCAACGTGCGCGCGAGCTACGAGGACGAGGCGGAAGCACTCGTCGGGCACTTCGTGGAAAAGGGTGCCAAGTCGGTCGCCGTCTTCTACCAGGACGATGGCTTCGGCCTGGCGGTGCTGTCCGGCACCGAAAAGGCCCTCAAGAAACGCAACATGAACGTGCTCGCCAAGGGCACGTTCCAGCGCAACACGGTGGCGATCAAGTCCGGTCTCGCCGCGATGCTGGATGCGAAACCCGACGCGATCGTGATGGTCGGCACCTATGCGCCGCTGGCCACGTTCATCAAGGAGGCGCGCGCGGCCGGGTTGAAGTCGCAGCTCGCGACCGTATCGTTCGTCGGCACCGACAATCTGGTGGCCGACGTCGGCAAGGGTGGCGACGGTGTCGTGATCTCGCAGGTAGTGCCGTTCCCGGAAGACAACGATCTGCCGATCCAGCGCGAATGCCGCGAAACCATCGCGAAGCAGGCGGGCGAAAAGCTCGGCTTCGTCAACTTCGAAGGCTGCATCACCGCGCGTGTGATGCTGGCTGCGCTCCAGCAGGCCGGCAAGACACCGACCCGCCAGGGGCTGGTCGACACGCTCAACGGCATGAAGGGCATCGACGTCGGCGGCCTGCCGGTCGCGCTTTCCGCCGACAACCACCAGGCGCTGAGCCAGGTGTTCATGACCGAGATCCGGGACGGCAGGATCGTCAAGATCCGCTGAGGCTTCGCCTCGGCGCCGAGCGCGCATGAAGATCTCGCATCGTCTCGTTACGCTGGCCGCCTTCACGTCGGCCGGCCTGGTCGCGGTGGCCGCGGTTGGATACTTTGCGGTCACCTCGATCCAGTCCGACCTGCGCGGGCTGACGCTGCACGCGACGCCGCTGCAAAACAAGACCTACGAGATGCAGGAGCGCACCGAACGCGCGCTCGGCACGCTGCTCAAGCTGTCGCTCACCACCGATCGCGCCGAAGTGGAGCGCAGCGTGGCGGCGTTCGACGCGGAACTGCGCGAGCTCGAGGCGCTGCTCGGGCAGATCCGCGAACTCGATCCGAAGGCGGGCGGCGATCTCTCCGAGTTCAAGTCGGCACGCGAGCAGATAGCCGCGACGGTGAACAAGCGCCTCGCTGACGACGTGGCATACCGCGCCGAAACGGAGAGCGCGCGCTCGGCCCTGCAGCAGGCCGAGGACGCGATCCGCAGCACGCGCGCGGCGGTGGCCGGCATCGAAACCGACGCCGCGCGCGCGGCCGACCAGGCGCAGGACGCGAGCCGTGGCCTGGGCGGCACGATGAAGCTGGTGCTGAGCGCCCAGGGCAAGCTCAAGGAACTCGCCATCCTGGTGAGCGAAACGGATGCGGTGCCCAACCGCTTCCGCATCGCGCCGTTGCGCGAGCGTGTCAAGGCGCAGGTCGACAGCGTGCAGCGGCTGGAGCAGCCCGGCACCGAAGACCCGTTGAAGGACGTGCGCACCGCGGTGAGCGCGATTTACGACGCGTTCACGCGCGAAGGCACCGGCCTGTTCGCGCTGCGCGCCGACGTGTTGAACGGCAAGAAGGAGGCCGAGGAGGCCTACCAGAAGCAGCGGCGCGCCATTCTCGGGCCGATCGAGGAGATGTCGCAGAAGCTGGCATCGATGAGCGATTCGCTCGAGGTGCAGGTCGTCAAGCAGAGGCAGAGCCTGGACGCGGCACTGCGCTTTCGCAACGAGCCCGGCGGCGTGGTGGCGGTGAGCGATGCGATCTCGCTCGACATGAAGGAGATGACCGCGCAGATCCGCCTGCTGATGCTGGCTGCCAACGAGGCGGAAGCGACCGCTGCCGCGGCCGGGCTGAAGCATCTCTCCGATCGCATGACCGCCAACGTCGAGCACTTGCACGCCAGCCTCGTCAAGATGAACAAGCCGGCACTGATCGGCAACGTCAACGGGGCGAGCGGGGCGTTGCGCTCAGTGTCGCAGTCGATCGGCAAGGTCACCGAGACGAAGAAGCGCTTGCTGGCAAGTGAGATTGCGCTGGCGAGCGCGATGCAGCGTCTCAAGGGGGTTGCGGCCCAGCGTGCCACCTCGGGCGCGACGCAGGTGCGCAGCATCAACGAACGCCAGCAGGAGATCACGGCCGCGGTCGACGCGCGCGTGCGCAACTCGCTGCTGCTGATCCTCGCGATCGGCGGCGTCATCATCGTCGCCTCGATCGTGCTCAGCGTGCGCACCGTGCGCGTCATCACCGCGCGCCTGAACCAGGCGGTCGACGTCGCCGAAGCGGTCTCGCGCGGCCACCTCGCCGGCGTGCCGGCCGCCGCGGGTGCTGACGAGATGGCACGCCTGCTCACGGCTCTCGGCGCGATGGTGGCGACGCTCACCACGATCGTCGGGCAGATCCGGGGCGCCAGCGACGCCATCAATGCCGGGTCGACCGAGATCTCGCTTGGCAGCCTCGACCTGAGCAGCCGCACCGAGCAGCAGGCGAGCAGCCTGCAGGAGACCACCAGCACCATGCAGCACCTCACCGGCACGGTGCGCCTGAACGCGGAGTCCGCGCGCGCGGCCGCGACGCTCGCCGGGACGGCGCGCGGCGTCGCGGTCGAAGGCGCCAGCGTCGTCGGTCAGGTCGTGGCCACGATGAGCGAAATCCAGGTCTCCTCGAAGCGCATCGCCGAGATCACGGCGGTGATCGACGGCATCGCGTTCCAGACCAACATCCTCGCTCTGAATGCGGCGGTCGAGGCCGCGCGCGCTGGCGAGCAGGGCCGCGGCTTCGCCGTGGTGGCGAGCGAAGTGCGCGCGCTCGCGCAGCGCAGCACGCAAGCGGCGCAGGAGATCAAGGGCATCATCGTCGCCAGCGTCGACAAGGTCGAAGCGGGCTCGGCACTGGTGCGCGACGCCGGCCGCACCATGGACGAGATCGTGACCCAGGTGCAGCGCGTGACCGACCTGATAGGCGAGATTTCCAATGCCAGCCAGAGCCAGTTCACCTCGCTGGGCGAGGTCAGCAACGCGGTCGCGCAACTCGACGCGATGACCCAGCGCAATGCCGCACTCGCCGAACAGAGCGCGGCCGCGGCGTCCACGCTGTGCGAACAAGCCAAGGGGCTGTCGGAGGCCGTGGCGGTGTTCCAGACCGGCGAACTCGCCCCTGCCTGAGCGGGCGGTCCTTCACATTGCGTTGCGCGACGGCGTTGAAGCCTGCGCTGTCATGCAAAGCGAAGCGAAGCATCTCGCACGATCAAAGGTGAGATCCCTCAGCTTCGGTGATCTCCGCGAACGTGCGACGGCGTACCAAAGTCGGTCCAGATTGGACAGCTTTGTTTACGCAGCCCGGCTCTCTCTCCGATCACTTCGTCCATTGCGATCTACTTGGACACATCGTTTGACCGCAGCGCTCAACGAGCGTGGCGGCGGCGCCGTTCACCACGATGCCCTCGTTGTGATTGCCCAGCGCCGCGGTGCCGGAGGCATTCGTGCCGACATAGTTGCCCTGCACGACGTTGTTGCTGCCGCCGATCTGCAGTCCGCGCCCGTTGGAGGAGACGACGTTGCGCAACGCCGCGGTGGTTCCGCCGATCGTGTTGTTGCTTCCTCCCTGCGTGAAGATGCCAGTGCCTGCGTTGCCGAGGATGCTGTCCCCGGCCGCGTTCAGTCCGATCAGATTGCCGATGACGCTGTTGCCGCTGGTCGCGATGAAGACGCCGTTGCCGCCGTTGTCGGAGATGACATTGCGCGCCGCCGGGCTCGAGCCGCCGATCGTGTTGTTCGCGGAATTGACGCCGATATCGATGCCCGCGCTGGTGTTGCCGGTGGCTGCACCACCGGACGACGCAGCGGGATTCGTGCCGATGAAGTTGCCGCTGATCGTGTTGCCACCGCCGTTCTGCAGAACGATGCCGCGGTTCTTGAACCGGTTGATGACCAGACCGCGCACCGTGCTGTTGCCCGCCGAGATCGTCAGGCCACTCAGACCCGCCGCACTGTTTCCTCCGGTGAGTTCGATCAGCAGCACGGCGTTCGTGCCTGTCGCGAGGGTATTCGTGCTCGCGCCGGGCTGGGTGTACCCGTCGATCACGACCGCCTCCGTGATCGTGGGCAGAGCGGACGCCGGCGCGATGGTTCGGACGCCGGGGCCGGGAATGTTGAAGACGATCGTGTCGACGACGCTGCCGCTGCCGGCGGCGCACTCACCCACGCGGGCGCCCGACGCCGCATTCGTGTTCGCGGCAAGAATCGCCTCGCGCAACGTGCAGACGCCATCGTCGGTCACCGCATCGGCCGTGCTGTTCACGGTGATGGTCGCACCCCATGCGCACATCGCCGGCACAAGGCCAACCAGCGCCTTTCCGACGAACGAAACAAGGCGCCGCGTGCCAAGTGGGGGCCGGCGCAGTTCCGGCGGAGCCTCGGTCCTGCAAGCGTCCTGGCTGGCGCCGGAGAAGTTCTCGGTCGCACGCATTTGCATCTCCCGCACGATCATCTTCAATGGACGTTGAGCGAGGGCACCCGAGTCGGCGTCGGGACCTGCAGCGGCCCGGGACCGATTCCAAGCTCGCCCGCAGCATTGCTGCCCCAGGCCCAGACGTCGCCATTCGAATCGACGCCAAGAGAATGCGAGCTGCCTCCGGCGACTTCGCTCACGTTGGCGATGCCGCTCACCGCAACCGGCGCAGTTCGTGACTGGACGTCGCCAAGGCCGAGTTGCCCGTTCACATTGCGACCCCACGCGAACAGGGCGCCGCCCCTGATCGCAAAGGCGTGGCTCTGTCCGGCCGCGATCGCGCTCGCGCCTGTGATCGCGACCCGACCCGGCGCCGCCCGGTTCGGAACACCGCTCGCGTCGCCGAGTTCGCCGTCCACGTTGCTGCCCCACGCCCAGACATCGCCGCTTGCGTCGAGCGCAATGGCGAACTCGGCGCCGGCGGCAATCGCGACGATGTTGGCCAATCCTGCGACCTGGGCGGGTACTGGCCGATTCGCCACCACTGGGTCGGCGAGTTGACCCTGGTTGTTTGCACCCCAAGTCCAGACCGTTCCATCGGTGCGAAGGGCCACCGTGAAGTGAGAGCCGGCGGCGATTGCGCGCACGTCCGCCAGTCCGGTGACGGGTACCGCGCGCGGGCTCGGCGACGAGATCGCCCCGGTACCCAGTTCGCCGCTGCTGTTCACGCCCGCCGCGAGGAGATTGCCGTTGGCGAGTAGAACGATCGTGTGGCCGGCACCGCTGGCGACGCCCGCGGCGTTCGCGATGGCTGCGCCGGTGGCGTCGGTCATCACGACCGGCGTCCCGCGCGGCGTCCCGCTCGCGCCGTCGCCGAGTTGACCGAAACCGTCGTTGCCCCAGCCCCAGACTTCACCGTTTGCGCGGATCACGAACCCGTTGCCGTTGCCGCCGTAGAGACCTCCGAGCGCGATCGCGTCGCTGATGAGGGCGATCGGACCGGGAACACTGCGTCCGGCGTTACCGAGTCCATTGCCGAGTTCCTCGCCGCTGTCGATGCCCCAGGAGAGAACCGCACCGTTCGATCCGCGCGCAAGGCTGAAGAAGTGCCCCGCTGCGACGTGTGCGTTGGTCGAAGTGACGGGCTGCAGCGTGAACGTCGCACCGCACGTCTTGTCGGAGTCCATCGTGAGTTGATAGCTGGCCGACAAGCCGTGACAGTCGCCGCTCCAGCCGCTGAACATCGAGCCGGGCAGCGCTGCTGCCGTCAGATTGACCGGAGTGAAGGCTGCGTAGTCCTCATCGCAGTCGACCCCGCAGTCGATCCCGGGCACAGCGCTCTTGACCGTGCCGCCGCCGAACACCTCCACCTTCAGCCGGTTCGGCAGGCCGCGTGGGCGGACGTCAAGCGCGATCGCTTGCTTGAGGACGGTCGGACCGAGGCAGCCGGTCGCGTACAGCGTGAGAAACCGAACGCCGACGGCGGCGTCGGCGGCGATGTCAAGCTTCATGCTGAGGGCGTACGACGAGGCGCTGTTCAGCATGGTCGCGAACATGGCAGGGTCGGTATGCAACGGCGACGCACTGAACTCCTGGTTCACCGGCTGGCTGATGCCGCTGCCGACGTTGAACGCCGCGAAGTAGATATCGCACGTCACGAACGCAGGCGGAACGGTTGGATCGACGAAACGGATGCCGGGCGCAGAAACGCGGAACGGAATATCCGCCTGCTTGCCGGCTTCGGCCTTGAAACTCAGGATGTCGGTGGCGAGATCGCACCGGTTGTCGTCGTTGTGATCGAAGCAGAACGACGCCGCACCGGGCCCGCTCTCCATCGTTGCGCTCGCGGAGACGTAGGCGCTCGAGGTGCCGGATGCCACGTTGACAGCCGCGATCCGGTACTCGTAGCGCGTGCTGATTGCCGGATCGATGCTCGCGTCGATGTAGTCACTGGCGCCGAACACGTCGGCGAGCGCCGTGAACTGGCCGTTCGGGCTGCGGCGCTCGAGGTGGTAGTAGTCGCCCGATGCGACCGGCGACCAATTCAAGTGAATACGTTTGCCGAAACCGGTTCCCATGTAGGGCGCCTGCACGTCGTAGTCGGGCGCCGCCGCGAAGTGAAGCGGCGCGGGCGGCGTGGCCGCGGCGCCGGCCGAGGTCGTTCCGATGACCGCGACACCGGGTGGGTATGCGATGGGGATGCGTTGAGTGGGCAGCCAAACAAACCTGATCAGGCGATAGCGGTAGCTCGTGCCCGGATTCAGGTTCGCATCTGTCGTGACGTACGTTTGCAGAACAACCGGGTTGCCTTTCGTGACGTCAACGGGCGGCCACAAATACGTGTACTCGCCATCGGTGGGCTCCCGCGTACCGCTCGGGATCGGCACGCTCGCCGGCGCACGCTGGATCCAATACTCGGTGGGAGAGCAGATCGCCGAAGCCGTGTCGTTCTGGTAGGGACCGACGGCGAGCTCGATGGTCGTGGACGTGGCGGACCGGACGGTGAGATTCGGGATGGCGCTCGCTAGCCCATTGCAGGCCGTGATCACGCCCCACGAACTGAAGCCCCGGATGTCGCCACTGACCGTTCGATTCGCAACGTCGACCTGTATGCCCGCGGCGAGTTCCAGCACCCCGTCGGCACGGATCTTCGCGAGAACGAGGTTCGCCTCGTCGGTCCCGGCCGGCAGCTTCGCGGGGTCGTAGCGGATGCTCAGTCGTGCCGGCTGCTCGAAGGCGAGACCGTCGGGGCCAAACGCGTAACCGGTGCCGGGGACGACATTCGGCACCGGCTCCATCTCCGGCGCGAAGGGCGCGGCTGTTATCGTGCGCGCGCTCGCCAGCGCGTTGGCCGGAACGACGAGCTGCAGATTGCCATCGCTGCTCGCCAGCGTCGCTCCTGCGGCGTCGACCGTCGTGTTCACGACCGGTGCAGGACCTGGTCCGAGCGGAACCGCGAGCAACTTCCGCGCGGGTGGCGTCTCGTCGGCAGGACTGTGGTGGCAGCCGGCGAGGGTGATGTGGGCCAGCAGCAGCGCCCCGA
>Ga0335085_10014464_pt1 | contig 11512 bp, 11 predicted proteins | sample Lox_Sample_45_FD_206712 | JGI IMG/M metagenome (GOLD analysis project Ga0335085, IMG submission 206712) | Soil microbial communities from Loxahatchee National Wildlife Refuge, Florida, United States - Lox_Sample_4.5 | ecosystem: Environmental > Terrestrial > Soil > Wetlands | place: USA... | reverse complement strand
CCCGCACCAAGACGCTGTTCGAGGAGCTGAGATCGCCTGACGGGGACGACACCAGCCGCCGGCGGGCGCGCGACGAGCTGGTCGAGCTTCACCTTCCGCTGGTGGAGTACCTCGCCCGACGGTTCCGCGACCGGGGAGAACCGCTCGACGACCTGATCCAGGTCGCGACGATCGGACTGATCAAGGCGATCGACCGTTTCGATCCACAGCGCGGGGTCGAGTTCTCGACCTACGCGACCCCGACCATCGTCGGCGAGGTCAAACGGCACTTCCGGGACAAGGGCTGGGCGATCCGGGTGCCCCGCCGACTCCAGGAGCTCAAGCTGGCGCTGACGAGGGCCACCGGAGAACTGTCCCAGCGCAACGGCCGCGCCCCCACCGTCGGTGAGCTTGCGACCTACCTCGAGCTCACCGAGGACGAGGTGCTCGAAGGACTCGAGTCGGCGAACGCCTACTCCGCCATCTCTCTGGACGCGCCTGAGATCAGCGACACCGACGCCCCCGCCGTATCGCGGTCGCTCGGCACGGTGGACGATGCGCTCGAAGGGGTCGTCTACCGCGAGTCACTCAAGCCGCTGCTCGACTCCCTACCCGAGCGCGAGAAGACCATCCTCGTGCTGCGCTTTTTCGGCAACCAGACCCAGTCGCAGATCGCGGCTGAGCTCGGCATCTCGCAGATGCACGTGTCCCGACTACTGGCCCGAACTCTCGGGAAACTGCGCGAGAATCTGCTCGCCGAGGAATAGTGCGGTCGAAGGTTAGATCCCGCCAAGGGCGTCGCGGCTCGTGGGCCAGGACACGGCGACGATCGTCGCCGCGCCGACGAGGATCAGCGGGACCATCAGCACCGGCAGCGTATGGATCTGCCCGATTCCGATGACGATCGCGAAAAACGACACCAGGTACGCCGGGGTCTGGGCCCATCGCTTGACCATCCACAGTCCCCGGGCGGCCAGGAACACGCCGGCGGCGTAGACGAGCACGACCGCGCCGAGCAGGAGCGCGGTGCCTTCGTCGTTCGGCGTACCGGTGAGTGCGCGCACGATCTCCCCGACACCCCAGGCCGCGAGGGCGAGCGCCTGCAACGCCACCAGCCCGGCGGCGACGTCGAGCGAGCGCGGTCGTTGCATCAACGCTGCAGCCTACGTGGGTATCCGTGGCCCACATAGACTCCGATGATGCGCGCCATGCTCGTCGTCAACCCCAAGGCGACGACGACCTCCGAGCGGCAGCGCGACGTTCTCACTCGCGCGCTCGGGAGCGAGCTGAAGGTCGATCTGGCGCAGACGACGCACCGCGGACATGCCAGCGAGTACGCCGCACAAGCGGTCGAGAGCGGGCTCGACCTCGTCGTCGTCCTCGGCGGCGACGGCACCATCAACGAAGTCGTGAACGGGCTGCTCGGTGCCGGGCCCTACGACCCGGATCGGCCCGAGGGGCCGGCCCTTGCCGTGGTGCCCGGCGGGAGCACCAACGTGTTCAGCCGGGCCCTCGGGATCGCCCGCGACCCGGTGGTCGCCACGAGCGAGCTGCTCGAAGCGCTGCATGCCAAGCGGAGCCGCCGGATCGGCCTCGGACGCATCGATGAGCGCTGGTTCACCTTCACGGCCGGACTCGGGATCGACGCCGACACCGTCCGGCGGGTCGAGCGCTCCCGTGCCAAGGGCAAGCGGTCCACTCCGAGCCGCTACTCGCGGGCGACGGTCGCCGGGTTCTTGACGATGGACCGATCCCATCCCACCCTCACCCTCACCCGCGCCGGTGCGGAGCCGGAGACCGGCCTGTTCTTCGGGATCGCCTCCAACGCCTCCCCCTGGACCTACTTTCGCTCCAAGCCGATCGTGCTCACCCGTGACTGCACGTTCGACACCGGGCTCGACCTGCTGGTCATGCGCAGGATGGGTCTGCTGCCCACCCTGTGGGCGGCCAGCGGAATGCTGACCCAAGGCGGCGTGCGGGAGACCCGGAGCACGGCCGTCCATCGCGATCTGCGCGAGTTCACGCTGACCGCCGAGGAGCCACTCGCCCTCCAGGTCGACGGGGATTACCTCGGCGAGTCCAGCGGAGGAACATTCCGGTCGATACCGGGCGCACTGCGGGTGGTCGCCTGACCTCGCCCGCGCCGCGACCACCGCGCCGCGGCAACGCGGACCGTTGTGACATGTGCCACAGGGGCATCCGGTCATTGCGCTTGCTCAGCATCCAGTGAGGGCTTAGCGTCGGATAGGTAAGGCCCGCTGGACAGTCCCCACCCGGTGCAATAGCGTCGCGAGGGATCGCGATCATCGACCTTTGACGATCGCCGGAGTCCGGTGCAGTTCGTGAAACTGTTCACAAAGTGTGATCAGACGCGGTGGGGCCGAGCGCGACGACGGAAGGACAAACGCATGGACTGGCGACACCACGCCGCCTGCCGTGACGAGGATCCCGAACTGTTCTTCCCGATCGGCACCACCGGGCCCGCTCAACGCCAGGTGGCCGAGGCAAAGGTCGTCTGCCGCCGCTGCGAGGCGATCGACGCCTGCCTGATGTGGGCGTTGGACAACGACCAGGACGCCGGCGTGTGGGGCGGTCTGGACGAGGACGAGCGCCGGGTCGTCAAGCGCCGCCGGGTGCGCACCGCCCTTCGCAGCGCCTGAGCGGCCGCCGCGCTCACAGCTGCGCCCGGATCACCTCGATCAGCACGCTCGTTCCGCCGCCCGGCCGCCGCCCGATCTCGAACCGACCACCGAGTTCGCCCTCGACCAGGGTCCGGACGATCTGCAGTCCCAACCGGTCGGAGGATCCGATGTCGAAATCCTGCGGCATTCCCCGACCGTCGTCGGCGATCTCGATCTCGAGCCGGTCGCGGGTCGCACTGCGCACGATGACGTCGACCTGACCCCGGGCGCCGGCGGCGTACCCGTGCTCCACGGCGTTGTGAATGAGCTCGGACAGCGCCATCGCGAGTGGCGTGGCCACTTCGGCCGGCAACACCCCGAACGAGCCCTGGCGGCTGACCCGCACCGGAGAGCCCGCCACCTCGGTCACCATCGCAAGGACGCGATCGGCCACCTCGTCGAAGCTCATCGACTCGTCCAGGCTGCCGGACAACGTCTCGTGGACGACCGCGATCGAGGACACCCGCCGCACGGACTCCTCCAACGCCTCCCGCGCCTCGGGAGCCTCCACCCGGCGGGCCTGGAGCCGGAGCAACGCCGCGACGGTCTGGAGGTTGTTCTTCACCCGATGGTGGATCTCCCGGATGGTCGCATCCTTCGTGAGCAACGCGCGCTCCCGGCGGCGAAGCTCGGTCACGTCGTGCACGAGCACGATCGCACCGATGTGGTTGCCGTCCGGGCGCAGCGGCAACGCCCGGAGCTGGACCACGACGTCGCCGGCCTGGACGTCACCGCTGCCCGGAGTCCGGCCGCGCGCGATCACCGCCACCGGTTCGCCAGCCGAGGAGGGCTCCCGAACCGCACCGCCGGCGCCTCGATCGACGACCGCCGCGGTGACCTCGGCCAGAGACAGGCCGGCGAGGTCGCCCACGTGCCCGAGCCGACGGTACGCCGACAGGGCGTTCGGGCTGACGAAGGTGACCAGGCCGTCGCGATCGAGGCGGATCAGCCCGTCACCGACCCGCGGGCCGCCCTCGGGAACCGGCTCGCCCGGATAGGGCCAGCGACCCTCGGCAAGCATCTGCGCGAGCTCGTTCGCACTCCGCAGGTAGGCGATCTCGAGCTGGCTCGGAGTGCGCGCGGCGATCAGGTTCGTCGCGCGCTGAACGACCGCGATCACCCGACCGCCCACCAGGACGGGCAAGGCCTCCTCCCGAACCGCCGCGCCCGCCACCCACATCGGCTCGCCCTCGCGCACGATCCGGGCCTCGATGACGGCCCGGAGTAGCTGCGGTCGTTGCGCGGTCGGGACAACCGTGCCGACGAGGTCGTCCTGAAAGGAGGTCGGGCCTGTGGTCGGGCGCATCTGGGCGACGATCAGAAACTTCTCGCAGGTGCGGTCCGGGACATACAGCACGAGATCGGCAAAGGACAGGTCGGCGAGCAACTGCCAGTCCCCGACGAGCCGGTGCAAAGTGTCCGACCGTGCACCCTCCTCCGCGAGCGCGGAGTACGACGGCTCCCGTACTCGGCCATCCACGGTCCCGGCCGTGTCGGCCGGCGACAGCAGCCGCGAGGACAACAACTCGTCCATCGTCGGCATGCCGCCAGGCTAGCGGCGTAGCCAGAACCGCCAGGGCTCAGGCGACGAGGCCGACCCGACGCAACTCGACCGTGAGGTCGTGCGGGTTCGTCGACGCCGTCATCGCTGCATCGAGAGTGATCACACCGTCGCGGATGAGCGACACCAGGTGCTGGTCGAAGGTCTGCATGCCGTAGTAGGAGCCGTCCGCAATCAACGCCATGATTCCCGAGGACTTCTCGGCGTCGACGATCGCGTCGGCGATCCGGCCGGTGTTGACGCACACCTCCATCGCGACGCAACGACCCTCACCGTCGGCGCGCGGGACCAACCGCTGGCAGATGATGCCGCGCAAGGCCCCCGCAAGGGAGATCCGGACCTGCTTCTGCTCGTGCGGCGGGAAGAAGTCCACCACTCGCGTGATGGTTTCCTGCGCGTCGGTCGTGTGCAGGGTCGACATGACGAAGTGACCCGTCTCCGCGGCGGCGAGAGCCGCCTTGACGGTCTCCTGGTCGCGCATCTCACCGACGAGGATGACGTCCGGGTCCTGCCGCATCGCGGCGCGAAGCGCGGTCGCGAAGTCCTCGGTGTCGACCCGCACCTCGCGCTGGTTGATCATCGCCATCTTGTCGAAGTGAAGGACCTCGATCGGGTCCTCGATGGTCACGCAGTGGACCTCGCGGTTGACGTTGACGTGGTCGATCATTCCGGCGAGCGTCGTGGTCTTGCCGGAACCAGTGGGACCGGTGACGAGCACCAGACCACGGGGTTCGAGCGCCAGGCTCTCAAGGACCGGTGGAAGACCCAGATCGGACAGCGGAATCGCGCCGACGGAGACCCGCCGAAAGACCAGCCCGGCCGATCCTCGCGAGCGAAACGCGTTGACCCGGAACCGTCCGACCCCCGACAGCGAGTACGCAAAGTCCGCCTCGTTGGTGCGCTCGAACTCTTCGACGAGGTCCTCCCGCAACACCTCGCGAACCATCTGCTCGGTGTCCGCGGAGGTCAGATCGCGGGTTTCGAGCTTGCGCAAGCGCCCATCCAGGCGGACGCGGGGCGGAGAACCCACCTTGCAATGCAGGTCCGATCCGCCACAGTCCGCCAGGGCCCGCAAGAAGGGCTCGATCATCAGTCCTGGCGTCACGAGGTGTGCTTCGGCGGATTCCGGGGTGTTCTTGACCGTTGACCCCGGATCAACGTCGGTGTCCGAGTCGCCGGTTTGTCAGAGTTTCGTCCGATATCGAGGACATCTATCGGATGACCGCGATGACATCACCCTCCTGGACCACCTGGCCTTCTTCCACCTGGAGCTCCGCGAGCGTGCCGGCGGTCTCGGCGACGACCGGGATCTCCATCTTCATCGACTCGAGAATGACCAACGTGTCGCCGACCTCGACGGGTTCGCCGGCCTGCGCGACCACCTTCCAGACGTTGGCCACCATCTCGGCCTTGACCTCAGCCACTCCTGCCTCCTGTCGCCCCCACCCCATCGAAGCATCGCCGCCGCTGCGGGCGGTTCGCAACCTCGGGCGCGCTGACCACGGCGGCACACTAGCGGGGTGGAGCTCGCCATTGTCGCTGCGGTCGGCGCCGCCGTGCTCGCCAGAGTTCGCGGCGGCTCGTGGCGCGGGCTGGTGGCGCTCGATTTGGCGGCCCTGCGGCTCCTTGTCGTCGCGGTCGCTGCCCAGCTTCTCGCGGGTGCACTGCAACGCCTCACCTCCGCCGACGGCTTCGCTCGAGCCGGAGCGCTCGTGTCGATCCTGGCCGTCCTCGGCTTCTGCTGGCGCAACCGGCGAGTCGCCGGGATCCCGCTCGTGGCCACTGGTCTCCTCGTCAACGGACTCGTCATCGTCCTCAACGGCGCCATGCCGGTGTCTGCCGCGGCAGCGCACCGGGCCGGCGTGTCCACCGCGCGGGTGGACTCCGGAGCGGATCCGCGGCACGTGATGAGCGGTCCCGGCACGCGCGCCCGGCTGCTCGGCGACACCATCGCGGTCCCACTTCCGGTTCGACCCGAGGTGGTCTCACCCGGAGATGTGCTGCTTGCCGCCGGTGTGGGCGAGCTCATCTACGTCGGCATGCGGCCACGGCGGCGCCGGCCGACGGCGCCCACCGCAGACCGACCCGCGGCCGCTGCCGTAGCGTTGCGCGAGAACCCGCCGGTGGCGTCACCGGCCGAACGAAGGAGTAGCCCATGGCGAAAAAGAGCCGCAAGCGTCGAGCCCGAGCGAAGCGCAAGGCAAACCACGGCAAGCGCCCCAACGCCTAGGTTCACTGACCAGGGTTCACTGACCAGGGTTCACTGACCAGGGTTCACTGACCAGGGTTCACTGACCAGGGTTCACTGACCAGGGTGGGTCCGCCTACCCGGGTGGCCGGTGTTGCCACGCTTCCCATGCACTCTGGACGATCTCGCGCAGGTCGTAGCGCGCCTGCCACCCCAGGTCACGGTGGATCGCCTCCACCGACGCAGTGACGCGAGCAGGGTCGCCGGGTCGGCGGGCCGCGATCGTCGCAGGGATGTCGATCCCGGTCACCGCCGCGACCTCGGCCAGGATCTCGCGAACGCTCGATCCTTGACCTCGCCCGACGTTGTACGCCGACGACCGACCCCCGCCGCTGAGGTGGCGCACCGCCGCCACGTGTGCGTCGGCAATGTCGGCGACGTGCACGTAGTCACGGATGCAGGTCCCGTCCGGTGTCGGATAGTCGTCGCCGAAGATCGTCGGGGGCGTGCCGCCGGTCAAGGCCCGCAAGGCGAGCGGGATCAGGTTGAACACCCCGGGATCGCCGAGCTCGACGCAGGCGGCCCCGGCCGCATTGAAGTACCGCAGCGAGATGACCTGAAGGTCGGTCGCGGTCGCGATCGCGCGGGTCATCCACTCGCCGATTAGCTTGGTCTCGCCGTAGGGACTGAGCGGAATGCCACGGACCTCCTCGGTCACCAGCTCCACGTCGGGCATCCCGTACACGGACGAGCTCGAGGAGAACACGAACGAGCCCACCCCGCAGTCGGCGGCGGCCTCCAGCAGCGAAATCAAGCCGCCGACATTCTCCCGGTAGTACCTGAGCGGATCCGCAACGGACTCGCCGACCTGCTTTTTCGCGGCAATATGGACGATTCCGTCGACCGCATGAGTGCGGAGAGTGTCCGTGAGCAACTCACGATCCGCCACACTGCCGACGACGAGCGGGGCATCACCAACCCTGGATGCTTCGCCGGTGGACAGATCATCCACGACGACCACGGGTTCACCGAGGTCGCGAAAGGCCTTGACGACGTGTGCGCCGATGTAGCCGGCGCCGCCGGTGACAAGCCACGAGCTCACTCGGCGCGGTACTCCACCGTTGAGATCTCGACGCGCACCTCAGCGAGCTTCGTCCGGATCCGGTGCTTGAGCTCATCCGGCGCGATCTCGCTCCCACAACAGCGAGCGACGAGGGCCTTGACCTCCTTCTCGATGCCGAACTCGCGAAGGCATGGACCGCACTCGTCGAGATGCTCGCGAACCTCACTGCGATGCGAGTCGTCGATCTCGCCGTCCAGGTAGAGGTACACCTGCCGGATGACCTCGCCGCAGTCGGTCGCGTGCGGATTGCCGCAGCTCATCGCAACCACGCGTTCATGTCGCACTCCCCGCCTGTGTGGCTTCGGTGTTTTCGTGGTCGGAGGAGTAGCCACGCTCGGCGGCGTAGTGTTCGAGGGCTTCGCGCAGGCCGCGGCGGCCGCGGTGCAGCCGTGACATCACGGTGCCGATCGGCGTACCCATGATCTCGGCGATCTCCTTGTACGCGAAACCCTCGACGTCGGCGAGATAGACCGCCATGCGGAAGTCCTCTGGCAACGATTGAAGCGCTTCCTTCACGTCACTGTCAGGCAAATGCTCCAGCGCTTCCATCTCCGCGGACTTCAAACCCGAGGAGGTGTGCGACTCGGCGCTGGCCAACTGCCAGTCCTCAACGTCGGCACTGCCCGACTCGAGCGGCTGGCGTTGCTTCTTGCGGTAGGAGTTGATGAAGGTGTTCGTCAGGATCCGGTAGAGCCACGCCTTGAGGTTCGTGCCCTCCTGGAACTGATGGAACGCGGCGAACGCTTTGACGAACGTCTCCTGCACCAGGTCTTCGGCGTCGGCAGGGTTCCGGGTCATCCGCAAGGCGGCCGAGTACAACTGGTCGAGGTAGGGCAGCGCGTCACGCTCGAAACGCGCGCTTCGTTGCTCGACGGTCTCCTCGGTCACCCGGCGCCCTTCGTCAGATCCGGCTGCGGCTGCTGTCGTGCCCGGTGTGGAGCGTACGACGGTCGCCCCCGAACCGCCGAAACCGGCTCGGTGCGGGCCGCGAGATCCGGGCTTGGCGGCCGAGCGCCCGCCGGCCGCCCGCTGGGTTGCGAGAGTCACGCAGGGTGCAACGCCCCGGGCCGCGGGCCGATTCCCGCACACCAGTCGAGCACGGCCGCTGCCACCCGATCCGGGGCCTGCTTGAGGGCATGATCGCCCGGCACCCCGACGACGGTGACGCCACCGGGAGCCGCGGTCCTCACCTGCTCGGGCGTGCCGAAGGCGTCCCGCTCCCCCTGGACGATCAGCGTCGGAACCGCCAGGTCGAACAGCTCGTCGGCCCGGGATTTCTCGGGTCTTCCCGGCGGATGCAGGGGGAACGCGAGCGCGACGACGGCATCGGCGCCGACGGTGCCGGCACTCCGGCAGGCGACCCGCGCGCCGCTACTGCGCCCGGCCACGACGAGCAGCCCGCGACGCCGCCGCCGGAGGGCCGCGACGACCGTCGTCCAGGCGAGATCGAGGCGGGGGGCCGCGTCCGGCGCCCGGCGACCCTTCACCCGATACGGCTGTTCCACCCGCGCGACCGTCCACCCCGAGGCCACCAGCGCCCCGGTCACCGCCAGCAGGTCAGCCGTCTCGATCCCGCCACCCGCACCGTGACCGAGGACCACCAGTCCACGACCGCCGACCGGCCCGGTCGTGATCGTGGCACGCGCGCGGCCGACCGGCGTCTCAACCTCCCGGACCGTTACCCGCCGCGCCACCCGTCGTTTCTACCGCCGGATCGCGACCAGGTGTGGCGGATGGGACGATCACGCGGTGATCGCCGACCGGAGGAGGACCGTGCGCTGACCCGCCAGCCGATCGACGACGAGGATCGACTCGCCCGCACCGGTCGCGGCTCGCGGCCGCGAAGCCGGCTGCGCCCGCGTCACGAGGACGCGACGAACGCCCGGGTCGTCAGCGTGGACCGCGGCCGCTACGGCGCGCTGCTCGCCGATGACGTTCTCGTGGTTGCCATGCGGGCGCGCGAGCTCGGGCGCCGGGCAATCGCGGTCGGCGACGCGGTCGAGCTCGTTGGTGACCGCGGCGGCGGACCGGACTCCCTCGCCCGGATCGTGCGGATCTCACCCCGGACGTCGGTGCTTCGGCGCAGCGCCGACGACAACGACCCGGTCGAACGGATCCTGGTCGCCAACGCGGACCAGCTGCTGATCGTCAGCGCGACCACCGATCCGCCTCCGCAGCCTCGCCTCATCGACCGCTGCCTGGTGGCGGCGTACGACGCAGGGATCGCCCCGGTTCTCTGTATCACCAAGAGCGACAAGGCGTCCGCGGATGACCTCGCGTCCGCCTATGCCGGACTCGGGGTTCCGACGATCATCAGTGGCCGCCCCGGGTTCGAAGCCGCCGTCGGCGAGTTGCAGGACAGGCTCGTCGACCGGGTGACCGTCCTCGTCGGGTCCTCCGGCGTCGGCAAGTCCACGCTCGTCAACGCGCTTGTGCCCGATGCCGATCAGCGGATCGGAGCGGTGAGTGAGCGCACTGGCAAGGGACAACACACGACCACCGCCGCAATCGCGCTGCCACTGCCCACCGGCGGCTGGGTGATCGACACACCGGGCATCAGGTCGTTCGGCCTGGCGCATGTGAGCCGCGACCGGCTCGTGGCCGCCTTCCCGGAACTTGCCGAGGGCGCCCGACACTGCCCGAGCGACTGTGACCACCTCGACACCGAGGTCTGCGAGCTCGATGCCTGGGTCGCCGACGGTCACGCGAGCCCGCAGCGGCTCGACTCGCTTCGTCGCCTTCTGCTGAGCCGGGACGAGTCGGGGGGCCCCTGAAGCCTCGGGTCAGCTGTCAGCGCCGACCGCGATCGTCGCGTCCACCGCGGCCCGGGCAGCGCGCTCAGCCTTGTCACGGTCGATCTGCTCGGCCTGGTCCTCGTCGGTTTTCATCAACTCGTCGAGGTCGACCCCGGCCATGTCGAGCACGCCCATGTCCGCATAGCACTTCTGCACTCGCTCGCCCCACAGGCCGATGTCCTTCACGCACGGCACGATCCGGCTGAAGAGCAACGATCGGAACAGCTTCTGGAACTCCGAGTGCTCGGCGATCTGCGTGCACTCCTCGACCGGGAGGTCGAGAGCCTGATAGATCTCGGTTCCGAGGAACCGGTTGCGCATCAACCAACAGCCCTCGACGACGAACTCTTCACGTTCGGCACGCTCGCGCGCGGACAGTTCGCGGTATGCATCGCGCAAGGCGAGCCGTCCGAACGCGACGTGGCGCGCCTCGTCTTGCATCACGTAGGACAGCAACTGCTTCGCCAAGGGGTTCTCGGCGAGATCGCGAAGCACCCCGAAGGCGGCAAGCGCCAATCCTTCGATCAGCACCTGCATCCCGAGGTAGGCGTAGTCCCAGTCACGTGCCTCGAGCGCGTCGCGCAGGAGCGCGGCCAGATCCGCGTTCATCGGGAAGACGGTCCCGACCTTGCCTTGCAAGAACCGGGCGAAGGTCTCGACGTGACGGGCCTCGTCCATCACCTGGGTTGCGCCATAGAACTTCGAGTCCAGGTCGGGAACGGTCTCGACGATCCGTGCGGCGGTGATCAACGCACCCTGCTCGCCGTGCATGAACTGGCTCCACGACCACGCCGCTTGGTGATGAACGAGGTTGTCCCGCTCGGCCTTGGTCATCTTCTCCCAGATGTCACTGCCGACGAACGGGTTGTAGGTCTCCGGCAGACCAACCGGGTTGTTCGGATTGACCTCGAGCGACCAGTCGATCCGGGTCACCGCATCCCACTGCTTGTCCTTGCCCTTCTGATACAGCGAGAGCAACCGGTCCCGACCCTCGTCGTACTCCCACGTGAACCTGGTCTCGCAACGCGGCGAGACGTCCCAGGTCGACGTGACGTCGGTCGGGAGGGCGTACTTATCAGCGGTGCTCATTCGCAACCTTTCATCAGCAGTCGTTCCACCAGCCGGGCCATCCGCTCGGCGATCGCTTCGGCCGAGCCGTCTGGCCCGTCGCTCGGCAGGACCAGA
>Ga0335085_10014463_pt1 | contig 11512 bp, 8 predicted proteins | sample Lox_Sample_45_FD_206712 | JGI IMG/M metagenome (GOLD analysis project Ga0335085, IMG submission 206712) | Soil microbial communities from Loxahatchee National Wildlife Refuge, Florida, United States - Lox_Sample_4.5 | ecosystem: Environmental > Terrestrial > Soil > Wetlands | place: USA: Florida... | reverse complement strand
ATGCTGTTGTTGTGCGCCCCATACTGCTTCAGATACATGGTGATCGGAATCATCACGTAGTTGTCCAGACTCTGGCCCAGCGTCTTGCCCTTTTTCTTTCCCACCCCAATCACCGTATAGGTCCATCCATCCACCCGGATCTCCTTGCCCAGCGGATCCACGCCCGGCATCAGATTGTCCACGATATCCGTGCCCACGACGGCCACCGGCGAGCGGTTGCTCAGGTCGGTTTCGTTGATCATCCGGCCAAAATCCAGGTCGACGTCGTAGATGGGCGCCATCGAAGGCGTAATGCCCTGCACCGTCGTATCACTGATGGATTGCTCGTTGTATTTCACCTTGCCGCTCGAATCGCGCAGTGCCGCTCCCACCAGCAGGCAATGCCGGCAGGCCTGCAGCACCGCCTGATAATCCTCCATGGTGAGGTCTTTGCGTTTCTGGCCTTCGATGAAGTGGTCGACGTTGGTGACCGCGGGCGACACCTTGAACACGATGAAAATGTCGGCGCCCAGATTGAAGATCTTCTGCGCCACGTAGCCGTTGATTCCGGCCACAAAGGTGACCACGGCGATGACCGCCGCCACCCCAATCACCACACCCAGCAGGGTGAGCACAGAGCGCAGCTTGTTCGCCCACAGCGACTGCAAGGCAATGCGGATGGCTTCGGCAATATTCATGGCGAGTCTGGAGCCCGGGCCCGAGCCGGACGGCTGCTGGCCCTAAGTCTAGCAGAGGGCGGAACTTGGGGAGAGCCGCTCCCGGCGGTCCATCGAAACCCAGCATGGCGGCGCCATTCACATTAGCCAAACCGCATCCACATCTACAATCACCTGGGTGCGCGGAATTTTCTGCTGTGCGGCGTACGCCAGCATCGATCTGAGCAGTGCATTCAGTTTCTCCCGGCTATCGGCCTTCAACACAAAGTGATATCGATAGTCCCGCTTCAGACGCGCGATGGGCGCTGCCGCCGGCCCCAGTACCCGGATGCCCACGTGCCGTATCTTCTCAAACCACTTCCCCAACGTGCCGGACCACGTCAATGCCTCGTCCAGTTGGTTGCTGCGCACCAGCACATTGGCCAGGGCGCTGTAGGGCGGATAGTGCATCCATTTCCGGAACTGCAGTTCCTTTTCGTAGAAGCCCGCGAAGTCGTGGCGCGCCGCGTACTGCACCGCATAATGATCGGGAAAATACGTCTGCAGTACCACCTTGCCCGGCGTTTGGCCACGGCCGGCGCGCCCCGAAACCTGGGTGAGCAATTGAAATGTACGCTCAGCAGCGCGAAAGTCGGGCAGGCCCAGCGCCATGTCCGCTCCCACAACCCCCACCAGCGTCACCCCGTGGACATCGTGACCCTTAGCAATCATCTGCGTGCCCACCAGCAGGTCGAGTTCCCCTTCATGCAGTGCGCCCAGCATGCGCTCGAAGTCCTCACGGCCGCGCACCGTATCGCGATCCAGCCTTCCGATGCGCGCCTGGGGAAACATTCCGTGCAGAAGGTCTTCCAGCTTTTCGGATCCCGTTCCCAGAAAATAGACGTACTCGCTGCCGCAATGTACACAGGCTTTGGGAACCGGGGCGGTATAGCCGCAGTAATGACACTCCATGCGCCGCGAACGTTTGTGGTGGGTGAGCGGTATGGCGCAGTTCTGGCACTCCAGGGTCTTGCCGCAGGCGCGGCACAGAACTACCGGCGAGTAGCCCCGCCGGTTCAGCAGCACCATCACCTGCTCTTTGCGTTCCAGGCGCTCTTTGATTTCCTCGGCCAGCTTGCGCGAGATCACCGGCTCCTGCCCGGTTTCCTGAAATTCCTGCCGCATATCGATGATCTCGACTTCGGGCAGCGGCCGCTGCTCCACGCGGTCCGGCAATTCCAGAAGCGTGTATTTATTTGTCCTGGCGTTGTAGTACGACTCGAGCGATGGCGTCGCCGACCCCAGGACCACGACAGCTCCCGCCATCTTGGCTCGCACCACGGCTATATCGCGCGCGTGGTAACGCGGCGTCTCTTCCTGCTTGTAGGAAGAGTCCTGCTCTTCATCCACGATGATCAGCGCAAGATTCGCCACCGGCGCGAAGATGGCCGACCGGGTGCCCACGACCATTCGTGCCTCGCCACGCTTGATGCGATGCCACTGCTCTGCGCGTTCGCCATCGGAGAGGCCCGAGTGCAGGATCGCCACCTCGTCGCCGAACACCTGGTGCAGGTCCGCCGCCACCGCCGGCGTGAGCCCGATCTCCGGCACCAGCAGGATCGCCGAGCGCCCGGCATCAAGCACAGAACGCATCGCCGCCAAATAGATGGCGGTCTTCCCCGAGCCGGTGACGCCATGCAGCAGCACACCGTTGAACTTGCCCGCGCGGACGGCTTCCTGCACATGGACAAGCGCTGCCTGCTGCGCCGGACTCAACTGAAAATCAAACAGCGATGGACGCGCCTTCAGCCCGGAAACCATGAAGTCCGCCGGTTCCTCAATCACCTCTACCAGGCTGCGCTTCACCAGCGTAGCCAGCGTGGTGCGGGGAACCTCCAGCGACTGCAGGGTTTCGACGGCAACCCTTCCGCCCGCCGCGGCTAGAGTATCGAGCAGCACACGCTGGTTCTGGTTGAGTCTGCCTTCGGCCGATTTCAGCAGCGCGACTCGCAGCGTGCGGGTGGCGTCACGGCTGGCGGAGAGGTCTTCGCGCACGATCCATTTCTTGCGTACCATGCCCGTCAGCAAAGCCTTCGAGGCGCGGGTGGCGCTGCGCAGCGCCTGCTCCTTGACTTGGATTTCCTCCTGCTCGCGCTCGGCCAGGTACTCCAGCACGCGAAATTCTGTGAGCTGCTCTTCGGGCGTGCGCCGCGCCCGGCCCGAGGAGCCCGACATGCCCGCGAGATGCAGCACCATGTGACCCTCGTCCGTAATGCGGTAAGCGATGGCGCGCTTGAATTCCGCGCCCAGAGGCAGCATAGTGCGAAAAACTTCACCGATGGGTGCCAGGTAGTAATCGGCGATCCAACGGCCAAGTTGCAGGAGTTGCGCGTCGAGCGCCGGCGAGGCGTCAAGCACCTGCAAGACGTCCTTGATTTTGATTGCCTTGTCGCCCGCCTGGGGCGCACGATCGTGCAGCCCAGTGACGACACCCGGCAGGCGCTGCTGGCGGAAGGGTACGAGCACACGCCCGCCGGCCATCGGCCGCATCCCATCGGGGATGCGGTAGGTGAAGGTCGTGTCGAGAGGCACGGGCAGAGCGACGTCGCAGAAACTGGACATGGGTCAGGAAATCGTATCATCGCGCAAGCTTCCCCAGCCGGTGGCAACCCTAAAGATGCCAAGCCATACACGTTCATCAATGTTCCGCATGGAGTATTAGAGCGATTTTGCATGGCGCTCGTTTTTGGGATAAGCGACTCATGGGATTGTCGTTAGCCGTGCAGGCAGGAAAGCCGCCTCAAGAACATTTTGTGATAACGTGATTGTATGTATTAGAGTGTAATGATGCGAAAATCAACCCACAAAGCGAAACGGAAATCGAAATCCAAAAAAAGGACGACGGAGCCGGGGAGGATCCGCCGGATCCAGGCGGCTGCCGACGGCGCACCGGAGTGGACTGAGCAGATGCGACAACTCTACAAGCCGCTCAAGAAATCGGTGACCCTGCGGCTGGATGCGGATGTGCTGGCCTGGTTCAAAAAGCAAGGACGAGGCTACCAGACACGGATCAATCGAGCCCTGCGTGGCTTGATGACCAAGGACAAGAAAGGCCGATAACGGTTCGCCCATCCGGCCGCGCCAGGTACAAGAAATGCCACGGCGTGAATCGCAGTAGTGGCCGGGCTCGCGGCTCGCTTCCGGCCTGCAGGGCGAAGCTCTCCGGAGGTTCCCTATGAAATGGCGCGCATTCCTGCTGATGCTCGCAATCGTCGTCGCCTTGCCGGGATTGGCACAGAATCCGGCGGATTGGCTGGCCGATCTTCCCCAGGCCAGGCATTATGTGCTGAAGCGGGCCTCCAGCTATGACCGCAGCGGCGGCAATGCCGACTACCGGCAGATCGCTCCGGGAGCGACGCTCACGCTGTTCGATGAATCTGGGCCGGGCACGATCAGCCACATCTGGGTCACGATTGCCAGCCGCGATCCCAATCATTTGAAAGCATTGGTACTGCGGATGTACTGGGACGGCGAGTCTTCCCCAAGCGTCGCAACTCCCATCGGCGATTTCTTTGGACTTGGGCTGGGCCAGTACTTTCTGTACCAATCCACACCGCTCTCGGTCGGTTCCGACAAGGCGCTGAACTGCTTCTTCCCCATGCCGTTTCAGAAGCACGCGCGCATTACCGTGACCAATGAAGGCTCGGAAAAGGTGGACGCCTTCTATTTCAACATCGACTATCGCGCCTACCCGCGCCCGTTGCCCGCCGATACGCTGTATTTTCATGCGCAATATCGCCAGGCGACGCCCGCGCGCGGCTGGACGAATCAGTGGCGGGATAATGGCGATCCCATGGTCAATGACAAGAAGAACCTAAACGGCGAAGGCAACTACGTCTGGATGGAGGCCACAGGCCGCGGGCAATTCGTCGGCGTCACCATGTCAGTGCTGCAGAATCAGGATGGCTGGTGGGGCGAAGGCGATGACATGTTCTTTATCGACGGCGAGAAGACGCCCTCAATCAACGGAACCGGCTCGGAAGACTATTTTCTCGGCGCCTGGGATTTTGGCAGGCAAGCATTCTCCTATGCGCTCTATGGCGCTCCGGTGAAGGGGGATGAGGTGGCGGGCAGCCGGTCGTCCGTCTATCGTTTCCACCTGGATTCGCCGATCACGTTCCAGAAATCGCTGCGGGCAACGATTGAACATGGGCACGCTAATGCGCGCTCGGATAATTATTTTTCGGTGGCCTATTGGTACCAGACTGAGCCGCACGCGCCGTTTCCGGCGTTACCGCCGCTCGAAGAGCGGATTCCGCGGATTTATGCCGTGGGCGGTCCGGGAAATGCAGGCAAGTGAGGGGTGGAAACCTTGCCGAGCTTCGCTCAGCGGACAGTCGAGGGCGGCTGTCCCTACATGTTTCTCTGCTGATCGCCAGCAGCCAGAAGCCCCGCGCAAAAATTAAGAGCCCCGAGGTGGTGTTGAGCTTATTCGTCTCGGCCAGTAGCTCGCTTTAGACCCTTGCTGACCTGACCTCGCGGCTTCCCTTGCGGGGTGCTGTGAGCGATCCTTGCTTGGGCTCCGGGCTAACCGCCAACCGGATAAACCAGTTCAACGCCTCGGGACTCTATCCTGCCTTTGACTTGTGCTCTTGTTCGCCTCGACCAGCGCTTAGCTATAGACCCTTGCCGACCCTCTCGGCCTCATCTTACGATGCTGCGGAGTGACCGTGCTCGAGCCCCGGACGCTGCACCAACCGGGAAAACTTCAGAACGTGTCAAAGAACGATTATGTTTTTACTCCTTCTATTTTCAGAGTCAACAAAAACCGCACGAATTTATCTGCTTGTATTTCAATGCAGTGCAGCAAGCGCACAGGGGGATGACCGAATTTGGTGCACCTGCACCCCTCCATGTGATGAGTCTTTGGATGGAATGCCGCAATGGGTGTGTGTCCCGCGAAGGGGGAGGAGGCGTATTGCGCCGCTTCCCGCGCATCGCAAGTGTGAAAATATGCGCTGCGACCGCGCGGAGAGAGGACGCGGAGGATCCGCAGTCCCGGCGATGCGAGCGATTCCACGGAATTCGTCCCCCGATTCCAGGCATCATCTTCCGGCTTCGATGAGCAAAGGATTTCGACGGCCCTGGTTGGGCGCCAGCATGACCAGCAGGCCCTGCTAGGATACGGGCGTGGCTCCCGTGCTTTCAGTCCGTAATCTGCGAGTGGAATTCGGCGCGCCGAAGACTCCCGGCGAGGCATCGTCTTCGCTGGCCGCGGTGCGCGACATCAGCTTCCAGATCCGCAGCGGTGAAGTGCTGGGGCTGGTGGGCGAATCGGGATCGGGCAAATCACTTACCGCCTTGGCCATGATGCGCCTGCTGCCGCCGGGAGCCAGGGCCACCGGCGAGGCTGTGTTTACCAATGGAAGCGGGCCGCCCCGGGACTTGCTGCAACTTCCGGACGACGCGATGCGCAAGCTGCGGGGCGAGCGCATCAGCATGATTTTCCAGGAACCGATGACTGCCCTGAATCCGGTGATGCGGGTGGGCGACCAGATCGCCGAGGCGGTAATGGCGCACTCTGCGCTGAAGAAGAAAGAAGCCTGGGAACGCGCAGTCACAGCCATGAACGATGTGGCCATTGCGGATGCCGGACGCCGGGCGCGCGATTATCCCCACCAGCTTTCGGGCGGAATGCGCCAGCGGGTGATGATCGCAATGGCGATCGTGAATCGCCCGCAGTTGCTGATAGCGGATGAGCCGACTACAGCCCTCGACGTCACCGTGCAGGCGCAGATTCTCGCTTTGCTGGCGGAGTTGCGGGCCAAATTCGGCCTGACGATGCTGTTCATTTCGCACGATCTGGCGGTCGTGTCACAGGTGGCGGGTCGCGTAGCCGTAATGTATGCCGGCAGTCTCGTGGAAATAGGGCCGAAGAAGGCTATTTTCGACGCGCCGGCCCATCCCTATACGCGCGGGCTGCTGCAGGCCGTGCCTACGTTGAACACCGAGCGCGGCCGGCCCCTTCCGACCATCGAGGGGTTGGTGCCGCCGCTGCAGGCGATTCCGCCGGGCTGTCCCTTCGAGCCGCGCTGCGAATTCCGCGAACCGGAGTGCGCCCGGGCTCTGCCTCCGCTGGCGGAAGTATCGTCCGGACATTGGGCGCGGTGCCCGGTGGTGAATCGGCCGGTCGGCTAATGGTGCAGGCGCAAAGGCCGGTTCAGGTCTATAATCGCCATTTTGCCGGGTGACCATTTGCGCCTTCTTATCCTGAGTGATATTCACGGGAATCTGGAAGCATTGGAGGCTTGCCTCGCGGCCGCACCTGCGTACGACCGGGTGGTCAACCTGGGCGACGTGGTGGGATACGGCGCCAGCCCCAACGAGGTCGTGGCGCGCTCCCGAGCCCTGGGAAAGTTCTTTGTGCGCGGCAATCATGACAAGGCCGCCACCGGGCTGATCGATGTGCATGATTTCAATCCCATGGCGGGAACCGCCGCCTTGTGGACGCGCGACGAACTCAGCGCAGAAAATCTGCAATGGCTGCTGGCGCTGCCCCAGGGCCCCGGACAATTACCGGAGTTGCCGGAGGTCCAGTTCGTGCACGGCTCGCCGCTCGATGAAGATGAATATGTCATCACGGTGCGCGACGCAGTGCAGCCGATGCTCGAATCGACAGTGCCGCTTACATTTTTCGGACACACGCACGTGCAAGGCGTGTTTCAGTTGGCGCAGGCCGCCGCGGATACCTACCATCCCGCGTATCAGACGGTGGGCCAGTCCGAGACATTGGAATTTCCCCTGAAAGAAAACATCCGGTACATGGTCAACCCCGGGTCGGTGGGTCAGCCGCGCGACGGTGACTGGCGGGCGGCCTTCGCGTGGTTTGACGTGGAGGACCGCATCGTTACCTTTTGCCGAATTCCCTACGATCTGAAAACGGCGCAGGATCGCATCATGGCGGCCAACTTGCCGCTGCGCCTGGCCACCCGCCTGGCGGCGGGGCGATAATCATTTTCGGGCCCAACATGATCATCTCGCGTTCCCGCCTTCTCCTCGCCTTGCTTGTCGTGGTGTGCTTCGCTGTTGCGGCTGCAGCCGCTCAAGAGAATTCTCCCGTTGCCCAGACCTTCGAGCAGACCGCCATCTCGCCCGATGGCTCCCGCGTAGCCTGGGTGCAGCCACTTGTGGACGATAGCGGCGAAGACACCGGGCACTCTGCAATCTTTGTCCAGGATTTGCAGACCGCACGGAAACCGGTGCGCGTTTCTGCGGCGCTCGCCAATGCCAACGCCGAAGAGGATTCGGTCGCCTGGTCGCCGGACAGCCGCCAGTTGGTGTTTTTATCCGACGTTGCCGATCCCGGGCAGATGGAGCTTTATCTCTACGATCTCGGCGACGGACAGGCGCGCAAGCTGACCAGCCTCACCGGATATCTGGCCGATCCCTCGTGGTCGCCGGACGGAAAAACCATCGCGATACTGTTTACCGAAAATGCGCCGCGTGTGGCCGGACCGCTCATGCCCATGACTCCGGAAACCGGGGTGATCGGCAGCCGGGTATACGAGCAACGACTCGGTCTGATTAGCTCCGCCTCCGGCGAATTGCGCCAGATTTCGCCCGCCGGCATGTATGTGTATGAGTACGACTGGTCGCCCGACGGCCAGAGTTTTGCGCTGACCGCGGCGCATGGCGCCGGAGACGCCAACTGGTATGTGGCACAGCTCTACACTCTGCCGGCGGCGGGTGGGGAGCTGAAAGCGATCTACAAGGCGCCTCTGCAGATCGCCGGCCCGCGCTGGTCGCCCGACGGCTCGAAGATCGCGTTCATCGCGGGAATCATGAGCGATGAGGGCATTCCCAGCGGCGATGTCTTCGTAGTTCCCGCCGAAGGAGGCGAGGCTCGCGACGTTACGCCCGAGATTCCCGCCTCCGCTTCGGAGTTGCATTGGCAAACTCCGCAACGGCTCCTGTTCGCCGAGATCATTGATGGCGACGCCGGAGTGGCCGCCGCCGATCTTGCCGGCCACAAGGTTACGCAGCTCTGGCGGGGGCCGGAGGTCGTCACCACGCAATGGGGCGAAATCGGCCTTTCGTTCGCCGCTGACCATCGCACCACCGCCGTGATTCGCGATTCCGCCGAACATCCCCCGGAGGTATGGGCGGGTCCGATTGGCGAGTGGAAGCAGGTTACGCATGTGAACGACGCCATACACCCGGCATGGGGCACAATGAAGAGTGTGCACTGGACCGACGATGGCCTGCACATCCAGGGCTGGCTCATGTATCCCAAAGACTACGATCCCGCAAAGCGTTACCCCATGGTGGTCGTGGTTCATGGCGGGCCGGCATGGGCGGCGTTCAACGAGTGGCCGGGAAACTTCTTCAATACTTATGCACTTTCGGCACATGGATATTTTCTGCTCTATCCCAGCCCGCGCGGCAGCTATGGACAAGGCGAGAAGTTCACCCGCGCAAATGTGAAGGATTTCGGCTACGGAGATTTTCGCGACATTCTGGCCGGGGTAGACGAAGTGGTGAAGACCCTTCCGGTCGATAATGACCGCGTCGGCATTACCGGCTGGAGCTACGGCGGCTACATGACCATGTGGGCCGTCACCCAGACCAACCGTTTTCGTGCCGCGGTTTCCGGAGCCGGCCTTTCCAACTGGCAGAGCTATTACGGAGAAAATGACATCGACGAATGGATGATTCCGTATTTCGGCGCGTCCGTGTATCGGGATCCGGCAATCTACGCCCGCAGTTCGCCAATCAATTTCATCACGCGGGTCAAAACGCCCACGCTGGTTCTGGTGGGCGAGCGTGATGGCGAGGTGCCGGCTCCGCAGTCGCGCGAGTTCTGGCACGCTCTGAAAAGTCTGGGCGTGGATACTCAACTGGTGATTTACGCCGGCGAAGGGCATGCCATCCTGAAGCCGCAGCACCGCCGCGACATCGTGGAACGGATGATTCGCTGGTTTGATGATTATATGAAGCCAGAGGCGCAGTCGCGGAAAACACCGTAGCCGCGTTGATGCCTCGGGCCGGATTGAGGAGCCTCCGGATCAAAGGGCTGGCTCGAAAGGCCCGTCCGCCGGCGCCAGCATCTCATTTCAGGAGCTATCAACTTTGCCCGCACCCCGCTCTTCTTCTCGCAATCTGTTCGAAGCGCGCTCCGCTCGCCCCGAGCATTACCTGGTCGCACATATTGACGGGGGCGCGCGCGGCAATCCCGGACCTGCCGGCTATGGTGTGGCGGTCCAGGACGAAAAGGGAGCCAGGGTAGCGGCTCTCAGCCAATACCTCGGACGCCAGACCAACAACTTCGCCGAGTACCAGGGATTGATCGCGGCTCTGGAGTATGCCCTGGAGCGTGGGCGGAAAGCGCTCAAAGTGGTAAGCGATTCAGAACTCCTGGTGCGCCAGATCAAGGGTATCTACAAGGTCAAGAACCCCACTCTGCAGGACCTTCACGCCCGGGCAAAAGAGCTGATCGCTCAGCTCGATTGGTTCTCGATTGACCACGCCTTGCGGGAGCACAACCGGGAGGCGGACCGTCTCGCCAACCAGGCCATGGACCAGGGCACAGGCCGCAGCCAGCCCTGAGGAAGCCGCCGTCTCCGCAGCGGACCCCTCTGGTTTCCGGCGTCCTCTCTATTTCCTTTTCCTCCCAATATATGTCGTGATACGATCTAGCTATAATCTTATCCCGAGACGATATAAATAAAATGTCCAAGACAATCAGCCATCCGGATTACCAGTCCCTGGCCGAGCTGCGGCGGCAGATACGGGGATTCCTGCATTCCAGCGAACAAGCCGCGCGGGTCGCGGGGCTGGAACCGCGCCAGCACCAGCTCTTGCTGGCGATCAAGGGATTGCCGAAGGGGGTGCGGCCGCGCATCAGCGAGCTGGCGGACCGGCTCCAGATTCAGCACCACAGCATGGTGGAACTGATCAATCGCCTGGAAACGGGTGGTTACGTCCGCCGGAAGCGCGCCGCCAACGACCGCCGCGAAGTGTTGTTGGCGCTCACCTCCAAGGGGGAAAAGGTGCTGCAGGGCCTGACTCTCTATCACCGCGAGGAGTTGCGCAAAACCGGCCCCGCACTGTTGACCGCCCTTACGCGGGTGATCGGCAGCTCGCATTCACCGGTCAAGCGGCGGAAGTAGCGCCCCTTATATGACCACCAATCAGAAACTTTCCGGGCCGCGTGAGCGCCTGATGGTGATTTCCCTGCTCGGGATTGTGGTGGGCGCCCTGGGAGGACTGGTGGCCGAGGGACTGTTGCGTGCCATCAACTTTCTGACCGACCTTTTTTTCTTCGGGCGCTGGAGCAGCGCCTATCTTCCGCCCAACCTCGCGCCGCACCACTGGTGGTTCCTCCTGTTGCCCGCGGCGGGTGGCCTGGCCGTGGGTCTGCTGATCCATTATTGCTCGCCCGAAATCAAGGGCGATGGCATTCCCGAAGCCATGGCCGTCGTGCTTACCAAGGGCAGCGTTGTAAAACCGCGGGTAAGCTTTTTCAAGCCCCTGAGCGCCGCGATCACGGTGGGTACGGGTGGACCGTTCGGGGCAGAAGGCCCCATCATCCAGACGGGCGCGGCGTTGGGCTCGATCATCGGACAGCTTATTCCATCCTCCCCATCGGAGCGGCGGACATTGCTGGCCTGTGGCGCGGCGGCAGGGCTGGCGGGGGTCTTCAAAACCCCGTTTGCCGGCGTGATGATGGCCATCGAGCTTCTGGTGTTTGAATTCCGCGCGCGCTCATTTATTCCGATCGCCTTGGCCTCGGCCACGGGAACGATGGTGGCCATGGGGTTTCGCGGCGGCCAGCCGGTGTTTCCCCTGGACACCAATTACCACTTCCACGCTGGTGA
>Ga0335085_10014461_pt1 | contig 11513 bp, 5 predicted proteins | sample Lox_Sample_45_FD_206712 | JGI IMG/M metagenome (GOLD analysis project Ga0335085, IMG submission 206712) | Soil microbial communities from Loxahatchee National Wildlife Refuge, Florida, United States - Lox_Sample_4.5 | ecosystem: Environmental > Terrestrial > Soil > Wetlands | place: USA: Florida... | reverse complement strand
CTCCTCAACCGGCGCCTGAACGTCGCCATCGCTTCCGTGCTGGTGCTGATGGCCGGGTACTACATCCTCTACCACTTCTGGCTCGGCAAGCACATCGCCGAGCCCATCAGCGAGGAGGCGCACGCCAGCGCCGAGGCGCAGGGGAGCGAGGCGGTGGCCGCCCCGGTGCGCTCCATCGCGGTGATGCCGTTCGTGGACATGAGCCAGGCGGGCGACCAGCAGTACCTCGGCGATGGCATCGCCGAGGAGCTCTTGAACCTGCTGGCGCAGATCCCGGAGCTGCGCGTGGCGGCCCGCACCTCCTCGTTCGCCTTCAAGGGCAAGCCCACCGAGCTCACCCAGATCGCGCACGACCTGCACGTGGCCCACGTGCTCGAGGGCAGCGTGCGCAAGTCCGGCAACAAGGTGCGCATCACCGCGCAGCTGATCCGCGCCGACAGCGGCTACCACCTGTGGTCGGAGACCTACGACCGCACGCTCGGTGACATCTTCAAGCTCCAGGACGAGATCTCGGCCGCGGTGGTGCAGGCACTGAAGGTGAAGATCCTGGGGGCCCCCCTGCCGCGCGCGACGCCGGCAAACCTGGATGCCTACAACCTCTACCTGCAGGGCCGCTTCGCGGCCGGCCTGCACACCAAGGCGGGCTTCACCGAGGGCGTGGGTTACCTCGACCAGGCGCTCAAGCTCGATGCCGGCTACGAGCCGGCCTGGACCCAGCTGTCCATCGTCTACGGGGACATGGCAGCGCGCGGCTTCATGGCGAGCGAGCAGGCGCTGCCCCGGTCGCGCGAGGCCGTGGCCAAGGCGCTCGAGCTCAACCCGCGCAGCGCCCGCGCCCACGTAGCCATGGGCTACCTGCACATGAACGACGACTGGGACTGGGCGGCCGCCGACCGCGAGATCAGCCAGGCTGTGGAGCTCGAGCCGGGCAGCGCCGACGTGCTGCACGCCGCCGGGAGCCTCGACCTGGTGCTGGGGCGGGTCGGGGACAGCGTGCAGAAGCTGCGTGCGGCATTGCTGCGCGACCCGCTGCGCGCCTCCTCCTACAGCAACCTCGGGGTCGCCTACTTCGCCGACGGCCGCCTCACCGAGGCCGAGCAGGCGTTCCGCAAGTCGATCGAGCTGCGGCCGCTGGCCGGCTACACCCACAACGGCCTGGGGCTGGTGCTGCTGTGGCGCCACGACCTGCCCGGCGCGCTCGCCGAGATGCAGAAGGAGACCGACGAGATGTGGCGCCTGGAGGGCGAGGCGCTGGTCTACACCGCCATGCGCCGCAACGCCGAGGCGGACGCCGCGCTCGCCGAGCTCAGCGCCAAGTACCAGAAGGAGTCCCCGTACGTCGTGGCCACCGTCTACGGCTACCGCGGCGAGGTCGCGCCGGCCTTCCAGTGGCTGGACAAGGCGCTCGCCGAGCGCGACTCGACGCTCACGAGCATCAAGAGTGACCCACTGTTCGAGAAGGTGCGCGGCGACCCGCGCTACGTGGCACTGCTGGAGAAGCTGCGGCTGCCGCCCTGAAGGGAGCGGCAGCCGCGATCAGTCGCCTAGCGGCGCGGGGCGCGCCGTACCACGATGCGGGCGCGGGTGCGCCCGGGGAACAGCCGGCGGCGCAGCGCCAGCAGCCCGAAACCGGCCGCCGCCAGCGCCATCAGGCTCAGCACCGAGGGCTCGGGCACGCCCACACCGGTCGAGGTGCCCGGGCTGGTGAGGATGCGGATCGAGTTCGGGTCGACATCCCCCGGAACCGGGCAGCTGGTCGGATAGGGCGGATCCAGCTTGATCACCGGGTCCAGGATGGCGGACGCGCTGCTGGGCGATGAGCCCGGGTCGGCGCTGGTGAGCGAGGTGATGGTGATGGTGTAGGCATCGCCATTCATCACGCAGATGAGGTTGGTGAGCGCCTGGCCGCTGCCCCACGAGCCGCTGCACTGGCCGTCGGCGCACTGCGCGGTCAGGTCCAGCAGCGGCGGCAGGTTCGAGCCCCAGCTCGGCGTCACCAGCAGCGAGACCGAGGCAGTGCCGTCGCCTACCACCTTGGAGATCTCGGTGCTGATGATGTCGAGCGGCACGTACTGCACGCTCGAGGGTGCGAGCGCCTCGAACGAATAGGTCATCGAGGCGACCGTGTGCACCGAGGACCCGGTGGTCCACAGGCTGGTCGCATCCACGGCGGTGCCCGGACCGAACGCGAAGCCCGCCGGGCTGTTGGCGAGGTAGCTCGGGGTACCGATGCCGCCGGAGGTGGCCGCGTAGCCCGGGCTCACGAGGTCCGAGCCGCAGGCGCCACCGGCAGCCGACCCGCCGACCGGCGTGCAGCCGGTGAGAATGGTCGAGCCCTGGCCCACGTAATAGATGTACTGCGCGGAAGGCAGGATGCCGTCGGCAAAAGCACTGCAGGTTGCGAAGAGCGCGGCCCCGGCAAGCAGGACGCGCGAAAGGTTCATGTTCATTTTGTTCTTTCCCCTGTACCGGCCGGCCATCCTACTGAAGCCGCGGTGCCCCATTGTGATCGATTTGCGGCATCGCGTGCGGCCGTTAGCTGCACAGCCTCCCGCTTATGTCAAGTAGCATGCGATTCTGGGCCGCGTGGCCTAAAGGCGGGATGTGTGTCTCCTAATAACGACATCCACTTTCTGGCTGGAGTGAGTACAATAGTCATCCAAGGCACCGTCCCCAAACGAATTTTTTCTGTTGGCTCCTGGCGCAGTACGACGGTGATGCGCCGAAGCCATGAAGCCGGGAAGGAATTCAGAACAACAGAAACTCGGGGATCGACGCGGGCACGGGTGACGACAATCGCGAACTTTTTGTGATTGTCAGGAACGACAAAGCGCGTGGATGAACACGCGGGCCTCGCAATAGAAGCCGGAGCCAGAGCTCCAAGCGTTTCAGCCGGAAAGTTTAGATGCTCGTGATGACGCGACGTGCCGATGAGCTAAGTGGACCGAAGTCCGCGGCGCTGCTCGGAAGGAGCTGACAGCGAACCACCGGGTCATCAAGCGACGACGATAACGCCCCGCCATTGTGCGGGGCTTTTTTTTGCGCGCGTGAACCACGGCCCGGCCGGCATGCATACCTTATATGTATAGTATGGTAATGCTACGCACATACCGCAGGCGGCGGTGATCGCGCTGCGCGAGGCAGCGCGTGCCGGGCTGCTGGCGCACGGCCAGTGGCCGCGCAACCTGCTCGCCGGCGTCGTGGTGGGGCTGGTGGCGCTGCCGCTCGCCATGGCCTTCGCCATCGCCTCCGGCGCCAAGCCCGAGCAGGGGATCTACACCTCGATCGTCGCGGGCCTGGTGGTCGCACTGCTGGGCGGCAGCCGCGTGCAGATCGCCGGCCCGACCGGCGCCTTCATCGTCATCCTCGCCGGGGTTGCCGCGCGCTACGGCCCGGATGGGCTGCTGCTGGCCACCTGCATGGCAGGAGTCGTGCTGGTGCTGTTCGGGGTCGCGCGCCTCGGGGCGGTGCTGCGCTTCATCCCGGATCCGGTGATCACCGGCTTCACGGCCGGCATCGCCGTCATCATCTTTGTCGGCCAGTGGCGCGACTTCTTCGGACTGCCCGCCCCGCAGGGCGCGCACTTCCACCAGAAGCTCGTGCAGCTGGCGCAGGCTCTGCCCCACCTGCACCGGCCCACGGTGGCGCTGGCGCTCCTCAGTCTGGCCTGCGTGCTGCTCACCCCGCGCCTGCCCTACCTGAGACGCCTGCCCGGGCCGCTGGTGGCGCTGATCGTGGCGAGCGTGGTGCAGGCGGCCTGCGGCCTCGAGGGGGTCGCCACCCTCGGCAGCGCCTTCGGCGGCATCCCGCGCGCCCTGCCCCACCTCACCCTGCCGCAGGTGAGTCCGGAGCGGCTGATCGAGCTCGCCCCGGCCGCCTTCACCATCGCCATGCTGGCGGCGATCGAGTCGCTGCTGTCGGCGGTGGTGGCCGACGGCATGAGCGGCACGCGCCACGACTCCAACCAGGAGCTGATCGCGCAGGGGATCGCCAACTTCCTGTCCCCGCTGCTGGGCGGCATCGCCGCCACGGGCGCGATCGCGCGCACCGCGACCAGCATCCGCAACGGCGCCAACTCACCGCTCGCCGGGGTCGTGCACTCGCTGGTGCTGCTGTCGGTGCTGTTGCTGTTCGCGCCGCTCGCGGCGCGCGTACCGCTGGCGGCACTGGCCGCGATCCTGTTCGTGGTGGCCTGGAACATGAGCGAGGCGCGGCACTTCGTGCGCATGCTGCGCACCGCGCCGTGGGGCGACGTGATCATCCTCGTGATCACCTTCCTGCTGACGGTGCTGGTGGACCTGGTGGTCGCGGTGAACGTCGGGGTAATCCTGGCCATGCTGCTTTTCCTGCGGCGCATGGCGGGCACCGTGGCCGTGCTGCGCATCGATGAGGCGAGCCTGCGCGCCGAGCTGCCGGCCGCCGGTGCGCTGCCGCCCGGGGTTGCGGTGTACACCATCGAGGGCCCGCTGTTCTTCGGCGCGGTGGAGACCCTGGAGCAGGGCCTGCGACGCTCGCACGGCGACCCGCGCTGCCTGGTCATCCGCCTGCGGCACGTGCCGTTCATGGACATCACCGGCATCCAGGCGCTCGCGGAGGCCGCCGGCAACCTCGAGCAGCGCGGTGTGCGGGTGCTGTTGTGCGAGGCCCGGGACAACGTGCGGCGCAAGCTCGAGCGCGCCGGGCTCCTGGGCCCCGCGGTCCCGCAGCGGCGCTGCTACCCGGGCCTCGAGGAAGCCCTGCAGGCCTGCGGCGCGGCGGGCACGCTCAGCGACGCTTCGGCTGCCAGTTGACGCCGTGGCGGGTCAGGTAGTCGCGGATCATCTGGCGCACCACCTGCGAGGGCGTCAGGTCCTGCCGGGCGCACAGCTGCTCGAAGGCCTGCTTCTTGTTCGGGTCGATGAGCAGCGTCAGGCGTGCGGTCTTGGATTCCATGCGCGGCATCTTAGCCGCATGTGCATTTGATTAACATCGGTGGCGGTCAGCCGACGCCCAGGTAGTCGAGTATGCCGCGGGCCGCCTCGCGGCCCTCGAACACCGCGGTGACCACCAGGTCCGAGCCGCGCACCATGTCCCCGCCGGCGAACACCCTGGGGTTGGTGGTCTGGAACGGCCGCGCCGCGGCGGCCGACACCCGCACCCGGCCGTTGTCGTGCAGCCGGATGGCGTGCTCGCCGAACCAGCGCGCCGGGCTGGGCAGGAAGCCGAAGGCGATGATGACCGCATCCGCGGGCACGATCTGCTCGGAGCCCGGCACTGCCTGGGGCACGCGCCGGCCGCGCGCGTCGGGGGCTCCGAGCTGCGTGGTGACGAGCTTCACGCCCTCGACCTGCTCGGAGCCGACGATCTCGATCGGCTGGCGGTTGAAGAGGAACTCGACGCCCTCCTCGCGGCTGTTCCTGTAGTCGCGCCGCGAGCCGGGCATGTTGCGCTCGTCGCGCCGGTAGGTGCAGGTGACCGACTCGGCCCCCTGGCGGATCGCGGTGCGGTTGCAGTCCATGGCGGTGTCGCCGCCGCCGAGCACCACCACGCGCTTGCCGCGCAGCGTCAGTCCCTCCGCACCGGCCCCGGGCAGCCCGAGCTCGCGGCGGATGTTGGCGATGAGGTACGGCAGCGCCTCGTGCACCCCCGGCAGGTCCTCACCGGCAAACCCGCCGCGCACGGCGGCGTAGGTGCCCATGCCGAGAAACACCGCGTCGTACTCGGCCAGCAGCGCATCGAAAGCCAGGTCGGCACCGATCTCGACCCCGAGCCGGAAGCGCACGCCCATGCCTTCCATGATCTCGCGGCGCTTTTCGAGCACGTCCTTCTCGAGCTTGAACGGCGGGATCCCGAAGGTCAGCAGGCCCCCGATGCGCTCGTAGCGGTCGAACACCGTGGGCGCCACCCCGTTGCGCGCCAGGATGTCGGCGCAGGCGAGCCCCGCGGGCCCTGCGCCGACCACCGCGACGCGCCGCCCCGTGACCTGCACGTTCGACATGTCCGGGCGCCAGCCGGCCTTGAGCGCCTCGTCGGTGATGTACTTCTCGATGGCACCGATGGTGACCGCCCCCAGGCCGTCGTTGAGCGTGCAGGCGCCTTCGCACAGCCGGTCCTGCGGGCAGATGCGCCCGCACACCTCGGGGAGCGAGTTGGTCTTGTGCGAGAGCTCGGCCGCCTCGAACAGGTTGCCCTCCTCGATGAGCTTGAGCCAGTTCGGGATGTAGTTGTGCACCGGGCACTTCCACTCGCAGAACGGGTTGCCGCACCCCAGGCAGCGGCCGGCCTGCTGCGCCGCGCCGCCGGCGTCGAAGGGTGCATAGATCTCGCGGAACGTGACCACCCGCGCTTCCACCGGCGCCTTGGCGGGGTCGGTGCGCGGCACGTCGAGGAACTGCAGCGTCTTGTCGGCCATCAGGCGGCGCGCCTCAGGTTCTCGATCAGCGAGTCGATGGAAGCCGCCTTGGGCTTCACCACCCAGAACTTGGGCAGGAAGGTGCGCAAGTCGTTGGCGATCTCCTCGGCCCAGCGGCTCGCGGTCTCGGCCACGTGCCGCTCGAGCAGGTCCTCGAGGTGCTGCACGTGCGACTGCATGGCCTCGGGGTGGATGCGGCTGATGTCGATCAGCTCGTGGTTGTAGCGGTCGACGAAGTTGCGCTCCAGGTCGAGCACATAGGCGAAGCCACCGGTGAAGCCGGCGCCGAAGTTGACCCCGGTGCGGCCGAGCACGCACACCGCCCCGCCCGTCATGTACTCGCAGCAGTGGTCGCCGGCGCCCTCGAGCACCGCCACGGCGCCGGAGTTGCGCACCGCGAAGCGCTCGCCGGCGACCCCGGCGGCGAACAGCTCGCCACCGGTGGCGCCGTACAGGCAGGTGTTGCCCATGATCACGGTCTCGTGCGTGGCGTAGCGCGCGCCGCGCGGGTGGCGCAGCACGAGGCGGCCGCCGGCCATGCCCTTGCCGACGTAGTCGTTGGCGTCGCCCTCGAGGTACAGGTGCAGTCCGCCGGCGTTCCACACCCCGAAACTCTGGCCGGCGTTGCCGCGGCAGCGCACCGTGAGCGGCGCGTCCGCCATGCCGGCGTTGCCCCAGCGGCGCGCGATCTCGCCCGACAGCCGCGCGCCAATGGAGCGGTTGTAGTTCTTCAGCTCGTAGGCGAACTCCCCGCCGCGCTTGCCCTCGATGGCCGGCAGCATCTCGCGCACCATGCGCTCGGCGAGCTCGCCCTTGTCGAAGGGCGCGTTTGCGGGCGTGACGCAGAACTGCGGCGCCCCGGGCGCCAGCGCACTGTTGGCCAGGATCGGGCGCAGGTCGAGCTTGCGCTGGCGGGGCGTGACCCCGGGGAGCGCCTCCAGGAGCTCGGTGCGGCCGATGATCTCGGCCAGCGAGCGCGCCCCGAGTGAGGCGAGGATCTCGCGCACCTCGGCGGCCACGAAGTTGAAGTAGTTCATGACCATCTGCGGCAGCCCGACGAAGTATTTCGAGCGCAGCACGTTGTGCTGGGTGGCGATCCCGGTGGCGCAGTTGTTGAGGTGGCAGATGCGCAGGTACTTGCACCCGAGCGCCACCATCGGCGCGGTGCCGAACCCGAAGCTCTCCGCGCCCAGGAGCGCCGCCTTCACCACGTCGAGCCCGGTCTTGAGCCCGCCGTCGGTCTGCAGCCGCACCCGGTGGCGCAGGTCGTTCAGGCGCAGCGTCTGGTGCGTCTCGGCGAGCCCGAGCTCCCAGGGCGTGCCCGCGTACTTGATCGAGGACAGAGGACTCGCGCCGGTGCCGCCGTCGTAGCCGGAGACGGTGATGAGGTCGGCGTAGGCCTTGGCGACGCCTGCGGCCACGGTGCCGACGCCAGGCTCGGCCACCAGCTTCACCGACACCAGCGCCTGCGGGTTGACCTGCTTCAGGTCGAAGATCAGCTGCGCCAGGTCCTCGATGGAGTAGATGTCGTGGTGGGGCGGCGGGGAGATCAGCCCCACCCCGGGCCGCGCGAAGCGCAGGGTGGCGATCATGTCGTTCACCTTGTGCCCCGGCAGCTGGCCGCCCTCGCCGGGCTTGGCGCCCTGCGCAATCTTGATCTGCAGCACCTCGGCGTTGATCAGGTACTCGGGGGTGACGCCGAAGCGCCCCGAGGCCACCTGCTTGATCTTGGAGTTGCGCTCGGTGCCGTAGCGGGCCGGGTCCTCGCCGCCCTCGCCGGAGTTGGAGCGCGCACCCAGGCGGTTCATGGCGATGGCGAGCGCCTCGTGCGCTTCCGGGGAGAGGGCCCCGAGGGACATGCCGGCGCTGTCGAAGCGCGCCAGGATCGCCGCCACCGGCTCGACCTCGGCGAGCGGCACGGCGCCCGCGGGCTTCAGTTGCAGCAGGTCGCGGAACGTGGAGGCCGGCCGCCCGTTGACCAGCGCGGCGTACTGGCGGTAGTGCGCGGGGTCGCCGGAGACCACCGCCGCCTGCAGGGCGGCGATCACGTCGGGGTTGTACATGTGGTACTCCCCGCCGTGCACGTACTTGAGCAGCCCGCCCTGGCCGATCGGCTCGCGCGGGTTCCAGGCGCGCGCCGCGAGCGCGAGGGTGTCGGACTCGAGGTCCTCGAAGTCGGCGCCCTGTACGCGGCTCTCGGTGCCGGTGAAGCAGCTGTCCACGACCGCATCGGCGAGCCCCACGATCTCGAACAGCTGCGAGCTGCGATAGCTGGCGATGGTCGAGATGCCCATCTTCGACATGATCTTGAACAGTCCCTTGCGCAGGCCGGCGCGGTAGCTGCGCCCGAGCTCCAGGCGTGCGTGGAAGTCGAGCTTCACGCGCCCCTTGCGCATCATCTCGAACAGCACCTGGTAGGCCATGTAGGGGTAGACCGCGGTGGCGCCGTAGCCGATGAGGCAGGCGAAGTGGTGTGGCTCGCGCGCGGTGCCGGTCTCCACCAGCAGGTTGCACTTGCAGCGCAGCCCGGTGCGCACCAGGTGCTGGTGCACCGCGCCGGTGGCGAGCAGCGCGTGCGCCGGGATGCGCCCCTTGACCAGGTAGCGGTCCGACAGCAGCAGCACCAGCCGGCCCTCGCGCACCGCGTTCTCGGCCTGCGCGCACAGGCGCGCCAGGGCGGCGCGCAGGCCCTCGGCCGGGTCGTACTGCAGGTCGAGGAACTCGTGGCTGACCTCCTCGATCGCGAGGATCTGCCGCAGCTTGCGCTGCGAGAGGATCGGCGAGCCGAGCACCACCTGGCGCGCGTGCTCGGGGGCGGGCTCGAAGATGTTGGCCTCCGGCCCGATCTGCGTCTGCAGCGACATCACGATGCTCTCGCGCAGCGGGTCGATCGGCGGGTTGGTCACCTGCGCGAACTGCTGCCGGAAGTAGTCGTACAGCGAGCGCACCCGGTGCGACAGCACCGGCATGGGCGTGTCGTCGCCCATCGAGCCGACCGCCTCGTTCTCGTCCTGTGCCAGCACCCGGATGACGTCGTCGCGCTCCTCCTGGGTGACGTTGAACATCTTCTGGTAGAGCGCGAGCGTGGCGCGGTCCATGGGCTCGGCCGCCAGCCGCGGGTCGACCAGGTCGCTCTCGAGGTACCGCACGCCCTGCTTCAGCCACGCCTTGTAGGGGTGGCGGCTCTTGAGGATCTGGTCGATGTCGGCCGAGAACAGCAGCGTGCCGGTCTTGAGGTCGAGCGCCACCATGTCGCCCGGCCCGAGCTTGCCCTTCTTCACCACCTCCTCGGGAGCGTAGTCCCACACGCCCGCCTCGGAGGCGATGGTGAGGCAGCGGTTGGCCGTGATGCAGTAGCGCGCCGGCCGCAGGCCGTTGCGGTCCAGAGTGCACAGCGCGTAGCGCCCGTCGGTGAGCACCACCCCCGCCGGCCCGTCCCAGGGCTCCATGTGCACCGAGTAGTACTCATAGAAGGCGCGCAGGTCCGGGTCGAGAGTGTCGAGACCGTGCCAGGCCGGCGGTATCAGCAGGCGCATCGCGTGCAGGGGATCGAGCCCCCCCATCAGCAGCACCTCGAGCATGTTGTCCAGGCTCTGCGAGTCCGAGCCGGTGAGCGAGACCAGCGGCAGCGCCTGCTCCAGGTCCGGCAGCAGCGGGCTCTTCAGCAGCGGGCCGCGCGCCAGCGCCCAGTTGCGGTTGCCCTGCACGGTGTTGATCTCGCCGTTGTGGGCGAGGTAGCGGTACGGGTGCGCGAGGCGCCACTGCGGCAGCGTGTTGGTCGAGAAGCGCTGGTGGAAGACCGCGACCGAGCTCTCCAGGCGCGCATCGGCGAGGTCGGGGTAGAACTGCGCCAGGTACTGGGGCATCACCATGCCCTTGTAGACGATGGTGGCCGCCGACAGGCTCGGGATGTAGAAGGCCGGGTCGGCGGCGCAGGCCTTCTCGCACCGGCGGCGCGCCATGTAGAGCCTGCGGTTGAAGGCCGCCTCGTCCAGCTGCGCCGGACAGTTCACGAACACCTGCTCGATGCGCGGCAGGGACTTGAGCGCCTCCGCGCCGCAGGCGCCGGCATCGGTCGGCACCACCCGCCAGCCGGCGAGCCCCAGCCCCTGGGCCTCGAGCTCGCGGCCGAGGCGCGCACGCGCCGCGCCGGCGTCGGCCGCCGTCACCGACAGGAACACCAGCCCCGCGGCGAAGCGCTCGCCCAGCGTGATGCCGGCCTCCGCGGCGACGGCGCGCAGGAAGCGCTCCGGCTGCTTCAGCAGGAGGCCGCAGCCGTCGCCGGTCTTGCCGTCCGCGGCGATCGCACCGCGATGCGTGAGGCGCTTGAGCGAGCTCATGGCGGTCTCGACCAGCCAGTGGCTGGGCGCGTCGTCGAGGCTGGCGATGAGCCCGAAGCCGCAGCTGTCGCGCTCGTAGGCGTCCTTGTAGAGACCGGTGCTCGGGGAATGCATGGTGCCTCGATGTAGTCGCAAAATGCGGCGGCCACCGACTGCCTGCGGGAGTGCGCGCGGCGCGCGCGGTCGCGCACCCCTCCCTGGGGTCGGCTGACTGCCGTCAATTCAGGCGCTAAGGAGATCCGCGGATCCCCCGTCCAGGGCCCACGGATGAGCAGCCGACCTGCAGGCCGGGAAGGGGCGTCCCCGGTTGGATCTGGCCGTCTTACACCATCGCTATGCGTTCGATAATACCGGCCTGCGGTGGCCTTGCAAGCGCTGCCCGCGGGAGCTGGACCGCTTGCGTCAGGGATCTTGTACATGAGCGAAATCCTCACGCCGCGACTGACGCTGCGCCCCTGGCGCGCGGCCGACCTCGCCCCGTTCGCGCAGCTGAACGCCGACCCGGAGGTGATGCGCTACCTGCCGCGGCCGCTGACGCGCGAGGAGAGCGACGCCTTCGCCGCGGCCTGCCAGGCCCAGATCGCCGGACGCGGCTGGGACCGCTGGGCGGTGGCACGCCGCGACAGCGGTGTCTTCGTCGGGGCGGTGGGCCTGAGCCGCGCAACCTTCGCCGCCGCGTTCACCCCCTGCATCGAGGTGGCCTGGCGCCTGAGCCGCGAACAGTGGGGGCATGGGTTCGCGACCGAGGCCGCCGCCGCGGCGCTCGGGTTCGGCTTCACGCG
>Ga0335085_10014460_pt1 | contig 11513 bp, 10 predicted proteins | sample Lox_Sample_45_FD_206712 | JGI IMG/M metagenome (GOLD analysis project Ga0335085, IMG submission 206712) | Soil microbial communities from Loxahatchee National Wildlife Refuge, Florida, United States - Lox_Sample_4.5 | ecosystem: Environmental > Terrestrial > Soil > Wetlands | place: USA... | reverse complement strand
CAATCCTCGCTCCGGATGCTCCTCCGTGTTCCGGCACCGGCGAGGCCGATTCTCCCATTGCCTGCCCGAGCAATTCCTCTCCCGACGCAGGCCCGGACCTTTCTCTTCCGCTGCCATCCTGTGTTGCGGATGACCAACCTCGGCTTTCCGCAGGCGACCTCACGCCCGCCTTGTCTCCTGCGCCGCCGAAAAAGAAGCTCCGGCCTAAATACCATTAGAATCACCACTTACAAAAACATCCACTCCTAACTACCTTTAGAATCACCACTTGCCCAAAAAAGGGGGAGAGGGGGGCAGGGAGGTCGCGGCTTGTGTAGTGGCCAATCTTTAGATTGGCAATCCGCAACGCCGGCTCGCTCGTCACAATTCCTCCGCCAAGTAGCGCTTTAGGCCACGCCTCCATTGGCCAAACGGCCCGATTCTACCAACGCCGTGCCCCAACGGAACGGCGACCGCTTCCGATCTCCACAACCCAGCGCCAGAGGCGCGAAACAATTTAGCCCAGCGCGTAAGCGCTGGGATCAATCGTCAAAAACAGAAAGGAGCGCCAGCGGCGCGGCACAGCTTCACCTCAACCCGCGCCACCACCAAAGCAAAGTGGCGACCGAGCCGCAGTACCCGGTCGCCACTTTTGCACCAACCCTGAAATTACAAATTACCCGTTCTGCGCGCTAACTCGCACACACAGAAACTGTCCCCCGTCCATCGGTTGATATTCCACCGCCACCAGCGTTCCCACCTTCACTTGTCCCTGCACCTGCGTGTTCTTATCCACCACGAACTTCATCGCCTGCCCGTTCGTTCCGGCGGTCACCGTGAACGAGTGCCCCGCGTCTCCGATGTCCGTCACCTTCCCGGTGATCGATTTCGGTGCCTGCTGCGATTGTTGTCCCTGCTGTCCTTGCTGACCCTGCTGCCCCGGGGTCTGCCCCTGGATAATCCCCGGCGCACCCATCAGCAACATGCTACTCACCGACGCTGTGACCAAAATCTTGTGCATCATTTCCAAATCCCTCCTGGTGTTTTGGCCGGTCGCTTCACTCTTGCACTATCGCTGCCATTCCTACCCCGGATTCTCCTGTATCCCGCTACCTTCCTCTGAACCCAACACTTAACAATTCGCTCGCGAAATCTCGCTCATCTTCCCCGCCATCCCCCGCGCACTTTTTCCACCTTCCCGGTCATTCTTGCCACGCAAAAACTTCGTCTTCCGTTTTCTGTAGCCCCCGCCCCTTTATCCCACGACCGAAATATATAAATAGTAACGTCACTGAGTTGATCGGCGCGCCGACATTTTCGCCGCTGCTTCAACGCAACTCCCGATTTACTACATACCAGTCGCGACTAGGCACAACTCACGCCCCGCTGTTATCCTATACAGCGGTCCTTTCGTTTACCCCAAGCGATCTCGCGCGGGGCCAGCTCTCCGCTACGGACGCACCGCAAATATCATGGAAAGGTTTTCCACATCGTGAGCACATCTGCACCTGCGCGGCCCTTGCAGCGCGCCTTTAACTTCAACGCTGGACCCGCGGCTTTGCCGCTTTCCGTCCTCGAGCGCATCCGCGAAGAACTGCTCGATTATCGCGGCACCGGAATGTCGGTCATGGAGCTGTCGCATCGCTCTCCTGAATTCGAGGCCATCAACAACGCCGCCGAGCAAAATCTCCGCAAACTCCTCGCGATTCCCGAAGAGTACGCGGTCATCTTCATGCAAGGCGGCGGAAGTTTGCAGTTCTCCTGTGTTCCGCAGAACCTGGCGCTTCCGGGCAAAACCATCGATGTGCTTCACACGGGCGCTTGGACCGCCAAAGCCATCGCCGAACTGAAAAAAGGTTTCCTCCACAACATTGCCGCCAGCACCGAAGCCGAAAAGTTCACGCGCGTTCCCCGCCCCGAAGAAATCAAGCTTTCCGCCGATTCTTCCTACACCTATTTCTGCACTAACAACACCATCGAAGGCACGCAATACCATTCGCTTCCCGCGAGCGTTGCTCCACTTGTCGCCGACATGTCGTCTGACATCGCTTCGCGTCCCATCGACGTCTCCAAGTTCGGCCTCATTTTCGCTGGCGCCCAGAAAAACCTTGGCCCCAGCGGCGTTACGCTGGTCATCGTCCGCAAGGATCTCGCCGAACGCGCCGATAAGAATCTTCCCACTGTTCTTCAGTACCGCACTTTCATCAAGGAAAAGTCGCTGTACAATACGCCGCCGACCTTCGCCGTCTACGTTCTCGGCCTCGTCGCCGAATGGCTCGCTTCCCAAGGCGGACTTGCTGGCATTCAGAAGCGCAACGAAGCCAAAGCCAAACTGCTCTACGATGCGATCGAAAACAGCAACGGCTTTTATCGCTGCCCCGTCGAAACCTCCTCGCGTTCCCTGATGAACGTCGTCTTTCGCATCCACGACGATGAAGCTCTGGAAAAGGACTTCGCCAAAGGCGCCGCCGCGGCCAATCTTGTCGGCACGCCCGGTCATCGCTCTGTCGGCGGCATGCGCATCTCGCTCTACAACGCGGTCGGTTCCGATGCCGTCGAAGCCCTCGTTTCGTACATGCGCGAATTCCAGCGCACTCGTGGCTGAGTAGTATGCCGAGAAAATATCCGCCGCCTTCGCGGACCGTCCGCTGTAGACTAGGTTCGCTATGAATCCTTACGCGCTTGCACTCTTCACGCACTTCCTCGGATTAGTCGGTCTCTTCGTCGGCTATGGCCTCGAATGGGCCGCTTCTTCCTTGCTTCGTCGCTCCACCACTTCGGACGCGGCTCGCTCCTGGCTGCGCATCTACAAACTGTCGCTCCCCATTTCCGGTCCTGGCTTGTTGATTCTGATTATCAGCGGCGGCTACATGGCTTCGCTTACAGGAAGCATGAAACAAGGATGGATTTCCGCGTCGCTGCTGGCGATCGTCTTCGCACTCGGCATCGGCTTCGTCTTCATTCTGCCGCGCATCAAGCGCATCCGTGCGGCGCTGCCCGAAGGAACGGTAACTTTGCCCGATGCGATCCGTGCGCGCCTGCAAGACCCGATGATCGTCACGCTGATTCGCGTGCGCTTCCTGCTCGCGCTCGGCATCGTCTATCTCATGACCGCGAAGACCGAATTGCTCTCCACTTCACTCTTCATTCTGCTGGGTGCTGTTGTCGTTGGCTTGCTCTGCGCCGCGACTGCATGGACAAGCCGGCCCACCGCCACAGCCTGAACTACAAATAAAAAAGAGGCGGAGGAACATTCCGCCTCTTCGCACATGCAATTTTCTTGCTGCTGCTCTCTTACCGATTACGCCAGGTCAAACAACAACACTTCGGCGTCTTTCACTCCGGTCAGCTGCAGCGATTGTTCTCCCGAGATTTGCGCGCCGTCACCCGTTTCCAGTTCCTCGCCATTTAATTTAACGCTGCCGCGCGCAACCTGAACGTACGCGTGGCGATTCGGCTTGATTTCATGTTTCACCGATTCGCCCGCGCCAAGAACCGTCGCGTACAGTTCGTTGTCCTGACGGATTTTGATCGATCCTTCCCGGCCATCGCGAGAAACCACCAGACGCAACTCGCCGCGCTTGTCGTTCTCGGAAAAATGCTTCTGGTCGTATACCGGTTCATAGTTCTTCCTATCGGGATACATCCAGATCTGATACAGATGCACAGTTTCCTTGTCCGACGCGTTGAACTCACTGTGCGCGACTCCGGTTCCCGCGCTCATATACTGCACATCGCCGGGACGAATCACCGAGCCATTGCCCATGCTGTCTTTATGCGCGAGCGCGCCTTCCAGCACGTAGGTAACAATCTCCATGTCGCGATGCGGATGCGTAGGAAAACCGCCTCCGCCGGCGATGCGATCGTCGTTCATCACGCGTAAGGTGCGGAATTGCACGTGTTCCGGATCAAAGTATTCGGCGAAAGAAAATGAGAAGCGGGAATCCAGCCAACCATGATTGGCGTGGCCGCGGTCATTGCTTTTGTGGATGGTAATCATGAGGCCTCCTGGAGAACAGGGCTAGAATAGTCGTTATCACGACTATTGTCAAGAGGCGCATTATCACTGGCATTACACCTCTATATCTCCTTTGGCGGCAAAGCCTTAGCTCCTAAACGGGCTACCGCAAGCTTCCTACCTATGGCGGCACCGGATTTCCTCGTCGCGTTTGTTTGGTGTAAAGTGGTAAGCCTACGAGGCTACGCTCCGGGCCAGCCTAATCGAGGTATATTGCATGGATTCTGCTCTTCCAACAACGCAAACCAAAAGCGCGGAGGCTGACTCCTCCCGGCGCGAAACCCTGACAATTACGGATAATCGTACCGGGCGCAGCTATGAGGTACCGATCACGAACGAAACGATTCGGGCAAGCGATCTGCGGAAAATCAAAGTAGAAGAAGTCGAATTCGGGATGATGAGTTACGATCCGGCCTTTAACAACACGGCTTCTTGCGTGAGCCGTATTACATACATTGATGGGGACAAGGGAATTCTGCGGTACCGTGGCTATCCGATCGAGGAATTAGCGGAGAAGTCGACGTACCTTGAGACCGCCTACTTGTTGCTGCATGGCGAACTGCCGAATGCAACGCAGTTGAAAGAATGGCAGTACCACGTTTTGCACCACACCTATATCCACGAGAGCATCAAGAAGTTTCTGGATGGATTTCACTACGATGCCCATCCTATGGGGATGTTGATATCGACGATCGCGGGACTCAGCACGTTTTATCCTGATTCCAAGCACATTTTCGACGCAGAGTCGCGGAAAAAGCAAACGTACCGGTTGATCGGGAAAATGCCGACGTTAGCAGCGTTTGCCTACCGGCACACGCTGGGCATGCCGTACGTGTATCCCGACAATGATTTGAGCTATACGGGCAATTTTCTGAACATGCTGTTCCGCACCAGCGAGACGCGCTATCGTCCGAATCCTACATTGGAGCGCGCACTGGACGTGCTGTTCATTCTACACGCGGATCATGAACAGAATTGCTCGGCGAACACGATTCGCGGGGTCGGCAGCAGTCACGTAGACCCCTTCTGCGCTTCGGCGGCGGCGACGGCGGCGCTGTATGGCCCGCTACACGGAGGCGCTAACGAGGAAGCGCTGCGGATGTTGATGGAAATCGGATCGGTTCAAAAAGTGCCGGATTTTATCAAGCGGGTAAAGGCCGGCGAAACGCGGCTGATGGGCTTCGGCCACAGAATATACAAGAATTATGATCCGCGCGCGAGAATCATCAAGAAAATCGCCTATGAAGTATTCGATCTGATGGGCAAGAATCCGTTGTTAGAAATCGCGCTGGAGTGCGAACGGATCGCGCTGGAAGACGAATATTTTATCAAGCGCAAGCTATACCCCAATGTGGACTTCTACACCGGGCTGATCTATCAGTCGATGGGTTTCCCGATGACCATGTTCCCCGTGCTCTTTGCGATCCCACGTATGTCGGGATGGGTGGCGCAGTGGGAAGAAATGCTGCTGGATCCGGAACAAAAAATCGCGCGGCCGCGCCAGATCTATCTGGGACACGATACCCGCTCCTATCTCGAAATCGACCAGCGCAGTTAAGCGGGCGGCGAATCGGCAACTGTTGCCGTCGAACAGGTCGAGCAACTGTTTCATTTCAAAACGTAGTAACGCTCTAGTCTTCCCGCGTGTTCTTTTTGTATACGCTGCCAATCGTTCTGCCTCGACAGATACAAGACCAGAGGTATATTGAAGAGTACGAGGTCCTATGGCGACAACTTCGAACCCTCCGCACCACCCAAGTCCTCGTCGACGGAGCCAACGCGTACTGATGCAAGTGTCGGTGCGGGTGCGCGGGAAAGACTCCCAAGGCAAATCGTTTGAAGAGGAAGCGTCGACGCTGGCGATCAACGCCCATGGCGCGCTTATCCAATTGGAAGCGCGGCTGACCAGCGGCAGCACGGTGTTAATGCAGCACAAACAGACGCAGGAAGAGCAGGAATGCCACGTGGTATTCCTGGGCCCGGTCCGCTCTGGAAAAGCGGAAATTGGCCTGGAGTTCACGATGGCCTGCCCGACATTTTGGCGGGTGGCATTTCCCCCGGAGGACTGGAGCCCGAAACATCCGGAAGCGCGAACGGTGATATCCACGAATTCCCCGACAACGAAGAAGTAAAGCCGAATAAATCCTGATAAAGTAACCAGCCATGCGATGGATCGCGTGCAGCCTGCTGTTGGCGGCCGCCGCCAGTTCCTGGTGGACGGTGCACTCTACGGGTGTGGACGCGAACCTGCGTGGGGTGGCGGTGGTCGTCCATCGCGGCAGTACGACGATTTGGGCGACAGGCTCGAAAGGCGCCGTGGTTCGTTCGGCGGACGGCGGAAAGACCTGGGAGAGCGTGCACATTGCGGGCGGGGAGACTCTGGATTTTCGAGGCGTGCAGACCCTTGACGGAAAAACGGTAAACGTGATGGCGAGTGGTGAAGGGAAAGCCTCCGGGATTTATCGGTCGACCGACGGAGGGAGCACGTGGGAAAAAACGTACAACGACGAACGAAGAGGATTCTTCCTGGATGCGTTGGTGTGTTCTGACGAAAGGCATTGTTTTGCTCTAAGCGATCCAGTGGACGGGAAATTTCTGTTGCTTGCCACGACCGATGGAGTGCATTGGAAGGATTTGCCTCGAGAACAAATGCCGGCGGCGCTTCCGCAAGAGGGCGCTTTTGCGGCCAGTAATTCAAGCTTGTTGTTATACGAAAAGACAGAAATTTATTTCGCGACGGGCGGCAACCGGGCGCGGGTTTTTCATTCGACGGATTCCGGGCAAACTTGGACCGTCAGTGAAACCCCGATTCTCAGCGGCAAAGCTACCCAGGGAATTTTTTCCATCGTGCGGGCCGGGGACACGGTCGTGGTGGTGGGAGGCGATTACGCGAATCCGAATGCGGGAGAGAAAACCGCGGCCTATTCCGACGATGAAGGGAAGAGTTGGCACTTGGCCGCGACGATGCCAACAGGTTATCGATCCGCGGTCGACACGTTTGACGCGGGATTTGTAACGGTGGGTCTCAATGGGGCGGAAACCAGCCGCGACGGGATCCATTGGGTACACATCGATTCGCCCGGTCTGAACGCCGTGACGTTTATTAGCGGCAAGGGTTGGGCGGTAGGGGCGAAGGGATTGGCGGCGGAATTTGTGGACCAGACGGAATATGGAGCAGGGAGCACGAATCCGTAGCGCGGCTTTGCTATACTAGGGTATCTACCAGGGAATACGTCTTTCAGCACAAAGTACGTTCGGCCTATTGCCAAGGAAACCAGGGGGCACGATTCTGCAGGTATGCCAGTAGGCCCGAGACTGTGCCCGTAGCGGGGCAGTAGGGAAATGGAGCGGGAAGATGGCCACGATAGACCGTCAAGAACTCGACCGGCTTGAGCGAAGGGGCCTGCAGCTCACGTTCTTCTCCGCGGTGTTTGTAACGATTTTGGGGACGGGACTGGCCGTGTTCATGTACCCGCTAGTTTTCGTGCATCCCGAAGGGAATAAATGGACATTGCGTGTGGCTTTTTTCGGATTCTGCGCCTTGGTATTGCTGTTTGTGGGGTACCTGTTTGACCGGCAGCGCTCTTTCCAGAAATTGAAGAATCAGCTTTTGACCGAGTTGGAACGGAACGTGGCCTTACAGATACAGGCGAGCGCGGACATTCTAAAATCGATGCCGGATCAGAATTATTTCTGGGACCGCTTGGCAATGGAATTCCGGCGTGCGCAGACGATGGAAAAGACCATGTCGGTGGTGCTGGCGAAAGTGAAGGCTGGGTCCCGTGTGGCGGCGAACGAGCAAAAGGCGGCGTTAAGTGAAGCGGCAAAGGCGATGTCGCGGAAACTGAGGCCGGCGGACTCGATTTACCGTTTATCGGATGACCTGTTTGGAATCGTACTGCCCGAAACGGACACGTTGAACGCGAAACGCATGTCGTTGCGGATGCAGGAAGAACTGGAAGCGGTGCGGGCGCGTTACGATGCCACCTTTGATTTGACGGCTTATAACTATCCGGATCATGTAAAGAGCTCGCACGAAATAGAAGATTTGGTGAAATCCAGGCTGCCCGAAAAGGAAGAATGGAATGTTCCGGTCAAGGTGACGGCCGGATGACGCGCCGTCTATCGTTCGACGGGAACTAACGAAGCGCCTGCTGAAGATCGTCGATCAAATCCTGCGGATCTTCCAAACCGATAGAGACGCGGACGGTTCCGGGTTGCACACCGGCGCGCTGCAATTCATCCTTGTTCATCCGGAAATGGGAACCGTAAATCGGGAGAATGATCAGGGATTCCACGCCGCCCAAGCTGGCCGCAAGCAGGAAGAGCCTGGCGCGGTCACAGAATTTCCGCGCGGCAGGCAAGCCACCTTTTACATCGAAAGCCAACAGTGAGCCGAAGCCTCGCATCTGTTTCTTTGCAAGCGCGTGGTCGGGATGAGATTGGAGTCCCGGATAATGGACCCGCGTGACTTTTGGATGTTTTTCCAGAAATTTGGCGACACGCAAGGCCGTTTCACATTGGCGAGGCAGGCGCACACCGAGCGTTTTCATACCGCGCATGAGCAGAAACGCGACTTCAGGGTCCATCACGCCGCCGAAGCAGGAGACCATGTGGCGGACGCCGGCAATGTATTTGGCTTTACCTGCGGCGACACCGCCGAGCAGGTCGGAATGTCCGGAAAGACCCTTGGTGACGCTGTGAACGACGATGTCGAAGCCATATTCCATGGGGTTCTGTAGCAGGGGAGTGGCGAAGGTATTGTCGACGATGCTGATGAGTTGGTGTTTGCGGGCGAAGGCGGCCGCTTTGCGCAAGTCCACCAGAAAGAGTGTGGGATTTGTGGGCGTCTCCACGTAGAGACACTTGGTTTTCGGCGTGAGTAGACGTTCTATTCCTTCGAGTGACGATTCCACGTGGCGAACGGTGATGCCGAAGCGGGGGAATATATCGCGCATCATGCGGTAGGCGCCGCCATAGACCTGAGAAGTGGAAATCAGCTCATCTCCTTTGGAAAGAAATGTCAGCAGGGTGCTGGAGATCGCGGCCATGCCGGAAGAAGTGACCACCGCGGCTTCGGCCCCTTCGAGAGCGGCGATCTTCCGTTCGGCCATGGCGAGAGTGGGATTTCCGTCGCGCGTATACATGAAGACATGGCTCTTGCCTTCCGCCCAAAGTTTCAACTCTTCCGTCGAGGCCAGCGTGAAATTGGAAGAGCGAACGATGGCGGAGGTTACCGGAGCGCCGATGCCGTGGCGAGGAGGTTCACCCGCGTGAATGGCACGGGTCTGGGGCCGCAGCGCGTCCCGAGCAGGTTTTTTCATGACGGAATTATTGGTCTAAGGATGTGAAGCCGACAACCTCCAAATTGGCGGCGGGAAATCACGCGAAATCCCGATCCGTCGGGAAGAACCCCCGTAAGGCGCGCGTACCCTTGTTATCTTTGTTCTATGAATACTTGACACATCGGTTACTATGCGCTTAGGCTCGAAGAGATATGGAGCCAGAAGCTTCCCTCTCTTGGCTGGCGTTGACGCTGACGCCGGGCGTAGCGGCACGACTGACGGGCCGATTGCTGCGGGAGTTTGGAACTCCGGAAGCGGTGTTCCGAGCCAGTTTGACGGCACTTGAGGCATGTAATCTGCCGGCCCCCGCGGCGCAAGCCATCTTCAAGAAGCAGACGTTTTGGCGGGCGGAGAAGGAGGTCGACGCGATCCGCCGGATCGGCTGCCGGGTCCTGAACTGCAACGAGCCGGACTATCCTCAATCACTCTTGCAGATTTATGATCCGCCGGCCCTTTTATATGTGCGAGGCGATGCCAGCATTCTGAACGCGCCGAGCATCAGCATTGTGGGGACCCGGCGTCCCACCGTTTATGGGACGCAGGTGGCGGAACGAATGGGACGAGAACTAGCCAAACGAGGGCTGGTGATCGTGAGCGGTTTGGCCCGCGGCGTCGACGCGTTAGCGCATTCGGGGACGACTGCTGTGGGGGGACGGGCCATCGGAGTACTGGGAACGGGAATTGACGTTTGCTACCCGAAGGAGAACAAGAAACTATTTGAAAAAGTGCTGGAGAAGGGAGCGATCATCAGCGAGCTGCCGACCGGGTCGCATCCGGCCCCGGAGAACTTCCCGGTGCGCAACCGGATTATCGCCGGAATGCCGCTGGGAGTGTTGATCGTCGAAGGCAAACAGTACAGCGGATCGTTGATCACGGCACGGCTGGCGATGGAATTTGGACGGGAAGTTTTCGGTGTGCCAGGGAATGTGACGCAGGAAATGAGCTTTGCGCCGAACCAGCTGATCAAACAAGGGGCGAAACTAGTAACGAGTGCGGAAGACGTGATCGAGGAACTCCCGACCCCGATTCGGGCGGTATTGGTGCAGGCCGAGGCGTTAGGAACAGAACAGCGGAATTTGCTGGCCGGGGACGGGTTAAACCAAATAGAAACAAGGATTTACCAGCTATTGAGCGCCGAGGACTCGAGGCATATTGATGACCTTGTCGAAACGACTGGATTGAATTCCAGCGAAGTTCTCGCTACCCTTTTTGACTTGGAGATGAAAGGCATCATACGGCAATTGCCGGGAAAGCGGTTTACGAAGGTTTTGCTCTAGGTGAGGGAAGGATCACCACAGGCATCCGCCCGATGCATCGGAAGGAAGGCAACGCGCATCTGAAATTGGTCGCGCGTGCCCCGACGGTACGTTTATTAAGGTAGCGAGAAGGACACAACCCGCTTTACCGGCCTCCTCTGGCGGGTGCAAGTAAGGTTACAAAGGAACACATGGCACGTTCACTGGTCATCGTCGAGTCGCCGGCAAAGGCGAAGACGATAAATAAGTATTTGGGCAAAAACTATACGGTCAAGGCATCGATCGGACATGTCCTGGATCTGCCGACGAAGACCATAGGTATTCGTCTGCCCATCGAAGAAGATGAAATCAAGAAGAGTAAGAAGAAAAAGAGTAAGAAGGGCGGGAAGGCTGCAGCGCCAAAACCACCGTTGAAGCCGATCTCGCTAGACGACCCGAAAATCTTCGAGCCCACACTGCAAGTAATTCCGGGCAAAGGCAAGGTCATCAATGACCTTCGCAAAGCTGCCAACACCGCGGACGCCGTGTACTTGGCGGGTGACCCAGACCGCGAGGGAGAAGCGATATCCGCGCATCTGGCGATGGTGCTGTCGAAGCCAGCCAAGTTCCTGATTCCCGAAGAGGAAGAGAACCCGAACAATAACGGGAAGAAAGACGCGACAAATGGGGATAAAGCAGCCGAAGCACCTACAAAGAAGGGTGCCAAGGGCAAAACGGCAAAAAAGGCCGCGGAAAAAGACCGCATCGAAATTGAACCGATCGATCCGAAGAAGATTTTTCGCGTGACCTTCAATGAAATTACGCCCAAGGCGATTCGGGCCGCATTCGAGAAGCCGCGTCAGGTGGATGCGCAATTGGTGGACGCACAGCAGGCACGTCGCGTGCTGGATCGCATTGTCGGCTACAAAATTTCGC
>Ga0335085_10014459_pt1 | contig 11513 bp, 9 predicted proteins | sample Lox_Sample_45_FD_206712 | JGI IMG/M metagenome (GOLD analysis project Ga0335085, IMG submission 206712) | Soil microbial communities from Loxahatchee National Wildlife Refuge, Florida, United States - Lox_Sample_4.5 | ecosystem: Environmental > Terrestrial > Soil > Wetlands | place: USA: Florida... | reverse complement strand
GACGCAGCCATCCGACTTCTGGTCGATGGTCTTCGTCTTCGTGCTGGCGACCTTCATCGGCCTTGGCGTGATCCGCCGGGTCTCGCGCTTGCTCCACACGCCGCTGATGTCGCTCACCAACGCGATCTCGGCCGTCGCGGTCGTGGAGGGGATCAGCATCACCGGAGCGAATTATCCGACGATCATCCGGATCCTCGGCGTCGTCGCGGTGTTCGCGTCCATGACGAACATCGTGAGCGGGTTCCTCATCACCGACCGCATGCTCAAGATGTTCAAGACCACGCGCGAGGGAGACCGGACATGATGGACTTCATCGTGCCGCTGGCCTACCTGGTCGCAACGGCCCTGTTCATCTTCGCGCTGCACTGGATGAACGACCCCAAGACGGCGCGCCACGGCGTGTACGCCGGGGTCGCCGCCATGGTGATCGGCATCGTCGCCACGTGGCTGGAGCCGGAAGTCGTCCACCACCTGTGGATCGTGGTGGGGATGGCGGCGGGCGTGGCGCTGGGCATCCCGCTCTCGCGCGTGCCGCTCACCGCCGTGCCGCAGCGGACCGCCCTGTCCCACGCGTTCGGCGGAGCCGCGGCCGGGCTGGTCGGCGTGGCGTACTACTACCTGTGGTGGGGCCACAACCCCGGGCACCTGACCACGTTCCGGACGACGGCGCTCATCACCGAGAACATCCTGGGCTTCATGACGTTCACGGGCAGCCTGATGGCCGCCGGCAAGCTCCAGGAAGTGAAGTGGATTCCCCAGCGCCCCGTCACCTACAAGGGGCAGAACGTCGTCAACATCAGCCTGCTCATCGCGGCCGTGGCGATCGGGATCTGGGTGATCGTGCACCCGACCACGGCGCTGGCAGCGAAGCTGTTCCCGGTGGTGATCGGGCTGGCACTGCTGTTCGGCGTCCTGCTGATCATCCCGATCGGCGGCGCCGACATGCCGACGGTGATCGCGATCCTCAACTCCTACGCCGGCCTCTCGGCGGCGGCGCTCGGCTTCGTGGTGGACAACAAGCTGCTCGTCACCGCCGGCGCGCTCGACGGCTCCAGCGGACTCATCCTCGCCATCATCATGTGCAAGGCGATGAACCGCTCCTTCGCCAACGTGCTGTTCGGCGCGTTCGGGCAGGTGCAGCAGGCCAAGCAGCTCGAAGAGGGAAAGACCTATAAGCCGGAGACCATCGAGGGCGCGGCCCAGGTCATGGAGCAGGCCAGCACCGTGGTCATCGTCCCCGGGTACGGCATGGCCGTGGCCCAGGCCCAGCACAAGGTCCGCGAGCTGTACGACCAGCTGAAGAAGCGCGGCATCACCGTGAAGTTCGCCATCCACCCGGTCGCCGGCCGCATGCCCGGTCACATGAACGTGCTGCTGGCCGAAGCCGACGTGCCGTACACCGACCTGGTGGAGAGCAGCGACATCAACGCCGACATGCCGCAGTGCGACGTGGCCCTGGTGGTGGGCGCCAACGACGTGGTGAACCCCGCCGCGCGCTACGACAAGACCAGCCCGATCTACGGCATGCCGATCATCGACGCCGACAAGGCGCACACCGTCTTCGCCATCAAGCGCAGCAAGAACCCGGGTTTCGCCGGCATCGACAACGAGCTGTACTTCGCCGACAAGACCTGGATGCTGTTCGGCGACGCCAAGAAGGTCATCGGCGACCTCGTCAAGCAGCTCAGCGACCAGGGCGGGATCCACTAGCGGCGCCGGAGAGTCTTTGTACGGCAAAGTACTTGACGGACGCTTGGCCGCGGCGCTAACGTTGATCCGTGGCCACTCCCTTGCGTAGCCCACGCCCGGGCGGCGCTCCGCCGTCTCCGCCCGACCTGTCGCTTCGGGCGATGGACAACCTGCGGTTCATCCGCGAGACCATGGAGCAAGCGGGCGCCTTCACGGCCGTGTCCGGCTGGGGCGGCGTGGCCATGGGCGTCACCGCGCTGGCCGCGGCCTACGTGGCCTCGCAGCAGGCGACGCCGTGGACCTGGCTCGTCGTGTGGATGAACGAGGCCATCGTCGGCATCGCCATCGCGTCGGTCTCCATGTACCTCAAGGTGCGCACCCGCGGCGCCCCGCTCCTGGTGGGCCAGGGGCGCAAGTTCGTGCTCGCCTTCGTGCCGGCCATCCTCGTCGGCGCCTTGCTCACCATCGCGCTGCACCGGCCGCCCGACGTGAACTACCTGCCGGGCGCTTGGCTGCTATGCTACGGCGCCGCGGTCACCAGCGGCGGCGCCTTCTCGGTGCGCGCCGTGCCGTTCATGGGCCTGTGCTTCATGCTGGCCGGCGCGGTCGCGCTGCGCGGCCCGGCGTCGTGGGGCGATCCGCTCCTCGCGATGGGCTTCGGCGTGCTCCACATCGCCTTCGGCCTTGTGATCGCGCGGAGGCACGGTGGCTAGGGGCGGCGCCGCGGCGGCGCGGTCGGCCGAGCCCGATCCGGTGCGCGCGGTGAGCGAGCGGAGCCGCGGCGGCGCGGCCGCGTCGCTGGCCCTTGACCGGCTGATTCACGAGCGCGTCCGGCTCGGCCTGGTGAGCGCCCTCGCGGTCAACGAGCAGTTGAGCTTCAACGAGCTCAAGCGCCTCATGAAGACCACCGACGGCAACCTCAGCGTGCACGCGCGCAAGCTCGAAGACGCCGGCTACGTCACGTGCACCAAGTCGTTCGACGGACGCACGCCGCGCACCGAGTACCGGCTTACCCCAACGGGGCGCAAGGCGCTGGAGAAGTACCTCGACCACATGGAAAGCCTGATCCAGGCGACCCGCGGCTAGTCCACCCGGCCTTTTTTTTGGAGCTCAACTTTATGCCACAAAGCGCTTTCCATGTCGCCATCGTGATGGACGGCAACGGCCGGTGGGCAACCAGCCGCGGGCGGCCCCGCGCCGCGGGGCACCGCGCCGGCGCGCGCATCGTCAGGCAGGTGGTCGAAACCGCGCCCACGCTGGGCATCGACACGCTGACCCTGTACGCCTTTTCCGCCGACAACTGGACCCGGCCGCCGCGCGAGGTCGCGATGCTGATGGCCCTGTTCACCCGCTACCTGCGCGGCGAGACGGCGACGTTCGCGGAGCACGGCGTGCGCCTGACGGTCATCGGCCGGCGCGACCGGATTGGCGCGGACGTGCGCCGCGCGATCGCCGTGGCTGAGCACGCGACGCGGTCCGGCACCGCCCTGCACCTGCGCATCGCCATCGACTACTCGGCGCGCGAGGCGATCCGGCTCGCCGCGGCGCGCGCCGGCGGGTTCGGCGTGCCCGACCGCGAGCGGTTCGCCCATCTGCTGGGCGAGGCCGTGAACGCCACCGGGCCCTCGCCCGACGTGGACCTGCTGATTCGCACCGGCGGCGAGCAGCGGCTGTCCGACTTCCTGTTGTGGGAGTGCGCCTACGCGGAGCTGATGTTCAGCGCGAAGATGTGGCCCGACTGGACCCCCGCGGACATGGCCGACGCCGTCCGCGAGTTTCGCGGCCGGGAGCGGAGGTACGGCGGGCTCCCGGCCGCGGGATGAGGCTTACCTCGGCCACAACCAGCCGAACGTCCCGCCCATCAGCATGCCGAAGATCAGGGCATCCACGGCCCTGAGGCACCACGTCTTCCACGGCACGCTGAACCAGATCGAGTCCTGCAAACTGCCGAACGCGTACGCCATGAACCCCACGCACCCGACCACCCGGAACACCGTCAGGTAGGGCACGCCGTTGCCCAGGGCGTGCCACCCGACGTACGCCGTGAAGAACGACACCACAACGTTGCCGATGAGCGAGAGCACCATGGTCTTGCCCATGTTCATCTTGCCGGGCTTCATGATGGTCACCATGCCGGTCGGCCCTTCCGCCATCTTCGCCATGAACTCCGGGCTGCGGCGCGCCGCCGCATCGGGCGGGAACGGGAACATGTACAACCCGGCGCTCCAGCTGCCGGCCTTGATCGCCTCACGCACCTGGTCGGCGTTGGGCAGGCCCTTCCACTCCTTGTTGTGGAACGGCAGCATCGTCCACGAGATCGCGGACGCGATGAATACGAACACCGCGGACACCAGGATGGGTTCCCACAGTAAAGCGGCGAAGTGCATGCGGGCGGCTCCGTTAGGGACGGCCTATTCTGAGGATCGGCCCGGGAAAACGCCAGAGCCTAGTCCGCGAACGCCTCCGCCACGATCCGCGCCTGCTCCGCGGCGTGGGCCGCGGGATACCCCTCCGCCGGGCTGGAGCGCTCGGGGCGCGACGCCTCGGTCATCCGCACGTCCGAGCCGGCCAGCGCGGCGATCTGCGGCTGCACGATCTTGCGGGCGCCCATGTTGCGCGGCTCCTCCTGCACCCACATGACCTCGCGCAGGTTGGGATAGCGGCCGAGCAGCGACACGAGCTCCACGCCCGGGAAGGGGTAGAGCATCTCCACGCGGCCCACGGCGACGTGACGCGCCGCCGCGCGCAGCGGCGAGGCGGCCAGGTCGTAGTAGACCTTGCCGCTGCACAGCGCCAGCCGCGTGACCGCGTCGCGCCGGTCGGCGGCCCCGTCGTCGTCGAGAACCGGCTCGAATCTCCCGGACACCAGCTCGGCCAGGCGCGAGGACGCCTGCGGCAGCCGCAGCAGGCTCTTGGGCGTGAACAGGATGAGCGGCCGCGCCTCGGCGTGACGCGCCTGGCGGCGCAGCAGGTGGAAGTATTGCGCCGGCGTGGTGCAGTTGGCGACCCGGATGTTGCCCTCGGCGCCTAACGCTAGATACCGCTCGACCCGGGCGCTCGAATGCTCCGGGCCCATGCCCTCGTAACCGTGCGGCAGCAGCAGGCTCAGCCGCGACGTCAGCCCCCACTTCGCCAGCCCCGCGATGATGAACTGGTCGGTGACGATCTCGCCCCCGTTGGCGAAGTCCCCGAACTGCGCCTCCCACAGCACCAGCGCCTCCGGCACGCTGACGGCGTAGCCGTACTCGAACCCCAGGCAGGCGTACTCCGAGAGCGGGCTGTTGTGCAGCTCGAAGGGCGCCTTGGCGCCGGGCAGGTGCTGGATGGGCGCGTAGCGGCGCGCGTCGGCCGCGTCGTGGAACACGAGGTGGCGCTGGCTGAACGTGCCGCGTTCGGTGTCCTGCCCCGTGAGGCGGATGGGCCGTCCCTCCACCAGCAGCGACGCGAACGCCAGCGCCTCGGCGTGTGCCCACTCGATGCCGCCGGCCTCGCCCATGGCCTCCCGGCGACGCTCCATCTGCCGCTTGAGCTTCGGATTCATTCCGAAGCCGTCGGGCACGCGCAGCAGGTCCTCGTTGAGCGCCACCAGCAGCTCGGCCGGCACGGCCGTCTCCGGCTCGGCCGCGGCCACGATCGAGATCCGGTGCGGCTCCTCGCCGCGCAACCCCGCGCCGATCGACGCCTTGAGCTGCGACTCGATCGCGCTCAGCCGGTCGTGCGCGTCCGCCACCAGGCGCTCGGCGGACAGCGCGTCGATCACGCCCGCCTGCACCAGCCGCTCCGCGTAGCGCTCCCGCACGCTCGCGTGATGCTTGATCCGCTCGTACATCAGCGGCTGGGTGTACGAGGGTTCATCGCCTTCGTTATGCCCCCAGCGCCGGTAGCCGACCAGGTCGATGACCACGTCGGCGTGATAGCGGCGGCGGTACATCATCGCCAGGCGCACCGCGGCCAGGCACGCCTCCGGATCGTCCGCGTTGACGTGCACGATCGGCACGTCGAAGCCCTTGGCCAGATCGCTCGAATAATCGGTGGAGCGCGCGTCCGACGGGTCGGTGGTGAAGCCGATCTGGTTGTTGGTGATGACGTGCACGGTGCCGCCCGTGGAATAGCCGGCCAGCCGGGCCAGGTTGAGCGTCTCCTGGACCACGCCCTGGCCCGCGAACGCGGCGTCGCCGTGAATCAGCACCGGGAGCACCGCGGCGTGGTCGAGCTGCGCGGCCGGACCGTGCCGCGTGGTCTGAAGCGCCCGCGCGCGGCCCTCCACCACCGGGTTCACCGCTTCCAGGTGGCTGGGATTGGGGCTCAGCGCGACGGTCACCGGCTTGCCGGCGCGCGTGGCGTAGGCGCCGGTGGCGCCGTGGTGGTACTTCACGTCGCCCGTGCCGCCGGCCGGCGCCAGCGTGTCTTCGACGTGGCGGCCGCCCTCGAACTCGGCGAGGATCGTCTCGTACGGCACGCCCACGATGTGTGCCAGCACGTTGAGCCGGCCGCGGTGCGCCATGCCGATCTCGACGTCGTGCGCGCCCTGCTCGGCCGCGAGTTCGATCACCAGGTCGAGCATGGGCACCAGCGCGTCCACGCCCTCGATCGAGAACCGCTTCTGGCCCAGATAGGTGGCGTGGAGGAACCGCTCCAGCGCTTCGACCTCCGAGAGCCTGCCCAGCAGCCGGCGGCGGTCGTCGGGGGACAGGGCGGCCCAGTGCTCGCCGCGCTCGATCACCTGCCGCAGCCACACCCGCTCCTCGTGGCTCGCGATGTGCTCCTTCTCGTACGCGATCGTGCCGCAATAGATGTCGCGCATCGCCGGGTAGACGTCGGCGAGCGTCGCGCCCGGCACGTACACGCGCAGGATCGCGGCCGGGACGCCCGCCATGATCTCCGCCGTGAGCCCCAGGTGCGACGGTTCGAGCGATTCGTCGCCCCTGGGCGCGCCGCCCAAGGGATCGAGTCGCGCGGCCTGGTGCCCGTGGATGCGCAGCGCGCGCACCAGCGCCATGGCTTCGGCGACGTGGCGGAGGTCGTCGAGCGACGGCGCGCCCGGCGCCGCCTCCCGGCGGGTCGCACCCGCGGCCGGCCCCGGCTCCGCCGCCGCGAGCGGCGCACCGCCGGCCCCCGCGCTCGCGAACACCCGCTCGTAGAACCGCTCTTCCCCCTGGAGCAGCGCGTCGAGCGCGCGCAGGAACATCCCGGACTCCGCGCCCTGGATGAGGCGATGGTCGTAGGTGCTGGTGATCGTCATGACGCGGCCGGCGCCGGCGTCGCGGATGGCGCCGGTGGCGATGATGCTGCCCTGCCCTGCCATCAGCCTGGGCACCGACGCCACCGTGCCCAGCGTCCCCGGATTGGTGAGCGTCAACGTCGCGCCCTGATAGTCGTCGGGGAGCAGCGTGTTTTTGCGCGCCCGCTCCACCAGCGACTCGTACGCCGCGCGGAACGCCGCGAAGTCCATCGCCTCGGCGTGCCGGATCACCGGCACCACCAGCGCGCGGCTGCCGTCCTTCTTCTCCACGTCCACCGCCAGGCCCAGGTGGACGCCGTCCGGCTCCAGGCGATGGGGCACGCCCGCCCGCTCGGCGAACACGTGCGTCATGACCGGAAAGAGCTTGGCGGCCTGGACCAGCGCGAACGCGATGAGGTGCGTGTAGGAGACCTTGGCGGGCGCGAGCGCCGCGTTCAGCTCTTTGCGCCGCACATCGAGCAGGGCGACCGGCACGTCGCGGAAGCTCGTGGCCGTGGGAACGGTGAGGCTCTGTTCCATGTTGGCCACCAGCCGCGCCGCGGCGCCGCGCAGCGGCGTCACGTTGGGCTCAGCGGCGGCGGGCGACGTTGCGGCGGGCACCGCGGGCGAGGCCGGCGGCTCCAGGCCGTGACGCCCGCTCTCGAACAGCGCGCGCCACTCGGGGTCCACCGATGCCGGGTCGCGCCGGAACTGCTCGTACAGCTCCTGCGCGTACCCCGCGTTCATGGTCCGGAAAACGTCCACGTCGCCGCTCACCGGCACTCCGCTCCACGTCCGTCTGGCATAGCGGACAAAATTAGTCGGTCGTGCCGGTCAGCGCCCCGTGTGCAGGTAGTGCAGGCGACGCCAAGCGCCGACCCGTCCGATCCGCGCCAGCGCCGTGTCGGCCGCGACCGCCAGCATCGCAAGGTCCGGGTCGGAGGAGTGCTCGGCCGCGCGCACCGCGCGAACGACGGAGCGGCGCGGGCCGAGCCACGCGCTCCACGGCCCTTGCACCACCGACCCGATCGAGCCGCTGAACAGCCCCTCGGCGCGAATCGGGAACGGCAGCGACGTGTCGCTCACTGCGGCGAGGGAGCTGTCGGTGTTGGAAAACAGCCCGAACCAGTCCCCCCACGCGCCGCGCAGGCCGCTGGCGTAGTTGGCGAGCCAGACCTCGAGCCGGGCGGCCGCGTGTGACGTCAGCGTGTCGCGCGGCGCGAGGCTCGCCAACACGGTCGCCGCGAGCGCCGCGCTCCGCGCGCCGGCCAGAGCGCCCTGGGTGGTGGGCTCCCGCGCGAACCGCATCAGCCCGATTCCGATGACCGCCTCGAGGTCCGCGCGCGCGTCCGCGAGACGGCCCTGCCTGGCCCGGCCGACTCCACGCAGCAGGAGCTCCTCGCTCGCCCCGCGGACGCGGCCCAGCAGGCTCGGGAGCGGAACGCCGAAGATCTCGCCCCCCGCACCGCTGTCGCGCAGGGCCAGCAGCGTCGGGTCGTAGTCGCGCATCGTGGCCGCGCGGCGCACGGCATCGAGCGCCGTATCGCGCAGCGCGGCGGCGAGCGCGACCGAGTCCTCCGCGGTGAGTGGGATCCCCCGCACCATGCGCTCGGCCGTCACCGTGCGGGTCGTGGGCGACCGCCACAGCACGGCGGCCGCATTCCCGGGCACGGTCCGGGCCGGCGCCAGGAGCGCCGCTTCGGGCGGCAGCGCGACCGCCGCCCGCAGGTGCGCACGCCAGTCGGGCGAGAGCGCGAGGCCGGACGGCTGCTCGGTCGAACGGTGCAGCATCCACATCATGGTCGCGCCCACCGCGACCAGCAGCGCGACCAGGAACAGGCTCGCGCAGCCGAGCCAGAACACCAGGCTCGACTTCCGAGGCTCGGGACTCATCCGGTCGTCTCCCGCGCGGGCGCTCGCTTGAACACGCGAAACAGGTACCACAGCGACGGAATCAAGATGAGACCGCCGCACAGAACCGCAATCAGCACCAGCTTGAGGACGATCGGCGGCGCCGCCGCGCTTGCGATGTCGAGGTCGGGCGGCACGAGGTAGGGATACTGCGCGAGCGCCCACCCCCACAGCACCAGCACGGTCACGGCCCCCGCCCCCAGCCGGGCGAGGGTGAACCGGCGGCGCCACAGCGCCCACAGCGTCACCGCATATGCCGCAAGCGCGTTGAGGTGGAGCGGCACGGCCCACGCGTCGGTCGTCAGGCCGGCACGGACGCGCGGCGCCGCTTCGCCGGAGAACGCCAGGGCCAGCAGCGCGGCCGCCGCCACGGCCGCGCCCGCGAGCAGCGCGCGGCGGCGGAAATCGTCGGCCAGCGATGCGTCGGTCGTCTCGAGCGTGAGGTACACGGCCGCCAGGAAGGCGAACAGCGCCAGCGCGAGCGCGCCCACCGACAGTGCGAACGGCGTGAGCCACGGCCGGATGTAGCCGTCGGCGAACGACCCGCTGGGCGGCACCACCCGCTCCGACGCGACGGCGCCGACCACGATGCCGAGCAGCACCGGCGTCACCACGCTCGCCACGCTGAACACGCGCCCCCACCGCCGCTGCACCACGTCGCCGCCGGGGTCGTAGGCGCGGAACGTGAACGCCGCGCCGCGCAGCACGATGCCGACCAGCATCAGCGCCAGCGGGACGTGCAGCACGATGGCGAGCCGCGCGAACGCCGGTGGGAAGCACGTGAACAGCACCACGATGACGAACACCAGCCACACGTGATTGGCTTCCCAGATCGGCGTCAGCGCGTCGGCGATGAGCCGCCGCTGCGCCTCCGCGCGCGGCCCGCGGGCGAACAGGTCCCACACGCCGCCGCCGAAATCGGCGCCGCCCATGAGCGCGTAGATCGTCAGCGCGAGCATGATCGCGAGCGCGACCACGTCCGGCAGCAGCAGGCTCACGAGGTCGCCGCCACCTGGCGCGCGAGCAGCCACAGCGTGACCGCGCCCAGCAGGACATAGAGGAGCGTGATCCCGGTGAACGGCACCACCAGGCCGGGCATGGGCGTCACCGCGTCGCGGGTCCGGAGCACGCCCTGGATGATCCACGGCTGCCGGCCGATCTCCGTCACCATCCAGCCGGCTTCGACGGCGAGGAACCCCGCCGGCGTCAGCAGCGTCAGGGCCCACAGCAGCGGCCGCGAGGCCGCGACGGCGCGGCGCCGCAGCGTCTGCACGATCACGGCGGCCGCCGCCAGCGCCATCAGCGTGCCCAACCCGACCATCACCTGGAACGAGACGTGGACGGGCCACACCGGCGGCCAGTCGTCGCGCGGCACGTCGTCGAGCCCCCGCACCACGGCGTGCGGATCGTGATAGGCCAGCAGCGAGAGGCCGTCCGGGATCTCGATCGCGAACCGGGTGGTGCGCGCCGCCGCGTCGGGCCATCCGCCGATCCGGAGCGGCGCGCCGGCCTCGGTGGCGAACTGGCCTTCCATGGCGGCGAGCTTGACCGGCTGGGCCCGCGCGACGAACCGCGCGCTCAGGTCGCCCGACAGCGGCTGGAGCAGCGCGGCCGGCACGCCGACGAGCAGCGCGATCCGCAGCGCGTGGCGGTGGAAGGCGCTGCCGGGATTGCGCAGCAGCAGCCCGGCGTGGATGCCCGCGACCGCGAAGCCGGTGGCGGCGTACGCGGCGATCGTCATGTGCAGGCATTGCGAGAACGCGGCCGGGTTGAGCATCGCGGCGATGGGATCGATGTCGGTGATGCGCCCGCCGACCAACCGGAAGCCCGCCGGCGCGTTCATCCAGGCGTTGACGATGACCACGAAGATGGCGGAGGCCGCGCCGCTCACCGCGACCACCGCGCCGGCCGCGAGGTGGGCGCGCGGGCTGATCCGGTCGCGCCCGTACAGGAAAATGCCGAGGAAGATAGCCTCGGTGAAGAACGCGAAGCCCTCGAGCGAGAACGGCATCCCGATGATCGCGCCGGCGCCCGCCATGAACCGCGGCCACAGCAGGCCCAGCTCGAAGGACAGCACCGTGCCCGACACCGCGCCCACCGCGAACAGAATGGCGGCGCCCTTGGCCCACCGCTTGGCGAGATCGAGCGCGGCCTCGTCGCGGGTGGCCAGCCAGTGCCACTCGGCGAGCACCATCAGCAGGGGCAGCCCGATGCCGGCGACCGCGAACACGATGTGAAAGGCGAGGGAAAAGCCCATCTGGGCGCGGGCGGCGAGCAGGTCCGACACGAAAGAAGGGTCGGGCGAAGCCCCCACGTTGTCAACGCGCCTCGGCTTCCCCGACGCCGCATCTCGCCTTACTCTCCATCATGCCGCATCCGCCGGTGACGTTCAGCTATCCCGACTGGGTGGACGACGTGGTCGGCGACTGGGACCGCCGCTACGCCGCCGACGCGGACAAGATGCGCCTGGCCGTCGCGCTGTCCCGGGTCAACGTCGAGCGCGGGACCGGCGGGCCGTTCGGCGCCGCCATCTTCGAACGCGACACCGGTCGGCTGGTGAGCGTCGGGATGAACAGCGTGGTGCGCTTCAACAACTGCACCCTCCATGCCGAAATGGTGGCGTTCATGACCGCGCAGCAGCGGGTCGCGCGGTTCTCGCTCGCGGGCGACGGGCTGCCCGTGCACGAGCTGG
>Ga0335085_10014457_pt1 | contig 11514 bp, 10 predicted proteins | sample Lox_Sample_45_FD_206712 | JGI IMG/M metagenome (GOLD analysis project Ga0335085, IMG submission 206712) | Soil microbial communities from Loxahatchee National Wildlife Refuge, Florida, United States - Lox_Sample_4.5 | ecosystem: Environmental > Terrestrial > Soil > Wetlands | place: USA... | reverse complement strand
CGTTGCGGCGCTCATAGTTCATGACCGGAATGCGGTCGACGACGATCGTATGGAATTCGTGGGCGATCTTTAGATAGTCGGCGGCCGCCAGCGGCCGCGCGCAGAGATCGTCGAACGAAAACCGTGCGACCCCCATGGCCGCCTTCGGCACACGCACGATACGGCCTTTCACCACGAGTTCATGAGGCGCCCCGGCATTCCCGCCGGTAAGCCGCCGCCAGGCGTCGTCGAGCAGCTGTTCCGCCCGCGCATCGGCCGGCGCGTACCAGGTTGGCAGGCCGGTGAGCTTTTCGAGGCGGAAATCGATGCGCGCGTCGAGCCGAACCACTTCGCAATGCTGTCGCAGCAGCGAAATGAACGGCAGGAACAAGGCGCGATTGAGTCCGTCCTTGTACAGCTCCTCGGGCGCCAGATTCGACGTCGCCACCACGACCACACCGAGTTCGAATAATCGTGTGAACAGACGGCCGAGAATCATGGCGTCGGCAATGTCGGTTACGTGGAACTCGTCGAAACATAGCAACCAGGTCTCGTCGGCAAGGGCCGCAGCGGTGCGCTGGATTGGATCCTGCTCCGGCAGAGCGCCGGTTTTGATGTCTTGCCGATACGCATAGACCCGTTCATGAACCTCGGTCATGAATTCGTGGAAGTGCACGCGGCGCTTGCGGCGCACCACACTGGTGGCGAAGAACAGGTCCATCAGCATGGTCTTGCCGCGGCCGACCTCGCCGTAGACGTAAAGTCCCTTCAGCGGCGGCGCAGATTTTTCGCGTTTGGCGAATAACCAGCCGAGCGACGACGATTTGCGCGCCAGCCGGCGCTGTTCCAAGCGATGCGCCAGCGCGGAAAATCGCCCCGCCAGCGTCGACTGCGCCGGGTCGGCCTCAATTTTTCCGTCATTGATCAGCGCCGCGTAACGGGTCCTGAAACTATCGGGCATAAGGCTGAAGACATTCCGAGCCGGGCGAGCGGTTGTCGCCGGGGAGATTACGAGCCGCGGGAGGATGAAGGCGAGACCTAGGCGGATCTGCGCCGCCTGCAAATTGACCGTATACAATAGATCGCTTTGCGTGACTCATTCTCTGTCCGCCATATTGCAGTGCACACTGCCCAGATAATAAGCTTAACATTCTGTTAGTTATGCAGTTTTTGCAGACTTGGGCCTCACCATAGCGGCCCGCAACGTCATCCTTTTGCTGCGTTGCATCATATATGTTGCAGCGAAAGATTCGCTCCCTCGCGACGCGACCAAGCGGGGGCAAAGCGACGCCAGAGTGAGGAGAGAACCAAGATGCCCGAAGTTCTGCCCGATGGCGGCGTCATTCGCAAATTGTGGCTCGGCGAAACCGGCGCCTATCGCGACCATCTGCTTCGTCTCGACCCGGAAAGCCGCCACCGGCGCTTTTCCGGCGCGGTATCGGACGAAGTCATCGCCCGTCACGCAGCCAGCGCGGACGATGTCGGCGTGATCGTGTACGGCTTTTTCGTCGACGGCGTGCTGCGCGGCACCGCCGAACTGCGGCATGACGGCTCGCCGTCTTCGCACGAAGCGGAAGCCGCCTTTAGCATCGAGCGTCCGTGGCAAAGCCACGGCGTGGGAACCGAATTGCTCGAGCGCACGCTGCTCAGCGCGCGTAATCGCGGCATCAAGTCGCTACGCATGAATTGCCTCGTTGAAAATCAACGCATGCAACAACTCGCGCGTAAATTCGACGCCGAATTTTCCTTCGATTTCGGCAGTGTGGTCGGCGAGGTCGATCCGCCGCGTTCAACTCTGCTGTCGATGACGCGCGAAATGGTCGGCGATATGCACGCAATTGTGACCACCGCGCTCGACACTCAACAGCGCCTGCTACGAATGGCGTAGGCTCTTCTACCAGGGTCGCAGGACGATCGCTTTCGTGCGTAACGCCCGCAGCGACCAGTTGATCGCACGCGCGATTGTGCCGACCGATGCCGTTCTCGCGGCCTGGATTTCCGCGCGCTGCCTGCGCACGCGCGGAAGATTGGCAAGACCGTCTCGAATGCCTTTCTTCATCGGCTTCACCATCGAGGCTGTTCTGCGCCAATAGAGCAAATAAACATTGAGCACTACATGCATCGCCACGATCGCGCATAGCAGCAAGCCCGGGACGTTCTTGGCGATTGTCCAAATTCGATTGCGGGCACTGTGATAGATGGAGAAACCGCTGGTGCTTCCCGAAATCGCGCCGCCGACGTGATGCACGACCGCAGAATTCACCTGCATGCAGCGTCCGCCGAGCAGTCTGACCCGGAACGCCAAGTCAACATCTTCAAGATAACAGAAGAACGCCTCATCGAAACCGCCGACACGGCGGAACCAGTCGGTTCGATACATCGCCGCCGCCGCGCAGGGGCTGAACGCTTCCGCGTATTCCGGAAGCGGCGCTAACCTCTGATCGTAGCCTCCCCGCCAAGGGACGCCGAAGCACGAATAGCAGTCACCCGCGCCGTCAATGATCTTGCCGTCGGCCGCCTGGAGCTGAAGCGACCCGAACATGGCGGCGTCGGGGTGCTTCGTTGCGGCAAGAAAAAGCGCGCGCAGCCAACCGGGCTCCGGAAACGCATCGGGATTGAGAAAGATCAGAAACGGCGCCGTGTTGTCTTTGGCACCGAGGTTGCAACCGGCTGCGAAGCCGATATTGCCGCCCGCATCAATGACCGAAAAGCGCTGGTCTGCCGGGACATATTGCAGCGAGCCATCGGTCGATCCGTTGTCGACAATCCTAACCTCGAAGTCCGTCTCGGATTGGGCGAGCAACGCCGTCATGCAGCGAAAGAGATTTTCACCCGCGTTGTAATTTACGATGATAATTCGCCCGCCAACCATTTAGGAAATATAGCGGCACTGCTTCCGCGGACGCAAACGGCGGGGGCTCAGGCACTCAGTGGATAGCTGGCCTCGACCACGTAAGGACCGCCGCCAACCGAGGCGCGCGAGGAGAACAGCACGAATCGCGAAACCCGGAACGCCGCGGTGCGGAAATAGCCGCGCGCCGCCAGATATTCCGCAACCGCCTGGCTGGAGGAATCGCGCAACCGCGCCAGCGTCACGTGCGGCGTATATTTGCGTCCCTCCGGATCGAGCCCAATCCGCTGCATCAGCCGCTCGTGCTCGGCTTGCACGTCGAGCAAAGCTCGCGCCTGTGCGACAGAGGCAACCACCGCACGCGGCTTGCGGCCACCGAAAGAGGTGAGGCCTTCGAGATAGAGGTCGAAGGCGTCGCGCTTGACGCGGCCAAGCAGGGAAGCGACTTCGTGCGCGACGATGTCGTCCACGTCGCCGATAAACCGCAACGTCAGATGATAGTTTTCCGGATCGATCCAGCGTGCGCCCGGCAATCCGCCGCGCAGCATGCCGAGCGCCTGTCCGATAGCGGCGGGAATCTCGACACCCGTAAAGAGACGCGGCATGGCGACTTCCAATTCACGAGCCGCGCGCCCGACGCGCACGCGTAATCAGCTCTTCGACCTGCGGCAGGATGCGCGCCACAATCACGTCGACTCCGGCGGCATTCGGATGCAGGCCATCACCCTGGTTGAGCTTGGCTTCGGTGGCCACGCCATCCAGGAAGAACGGATAAAAGACGACTGGGTGAGTCGAGGCAAGCGCCGGATAGATGGCATCGAAATCTCGCACATAGTCCGGCCCCATGTTGCGTGGGGCTTGCATGCCCGCGAGCATGACAGCGATGTGACGCTTGGCGAGCGCGATCAGAATATTATTGAGGGCCGCCTTGGTCAGTTGCGGATCGATCCCGCGTAAGGCGTCATTAGCGCCGAGTTCGACGATGACCGCCTGGGTCCCGGCAGGGACTGACCAATCGAGCCTACTCAGCCCGTCCGAGGCGGTATCGCCCGACACGCCGGCATTGGTGACCTCAACGGCGATGCCCTTCGCGCTCAGCACCTTGGCGAGTTTGGCGGGGAAAGCGGCGTCGGCCGGCAGTCCATAGCCGGCGCTGAGGGAATCTCCGAGCACGACGAGCTTTACCTGTGGCTCGGCGGCTCGGCCATGGCCGGACGCGATCCAAGCGAGAACCGCGAGCAAAACGGCGAGGCATTGGAGACGGCCAGGTTTTGCCCCATATGTGCGGGATCGTGAGCGGTAAGGCCACATGAAAGCACCTTCGCAAGGCCCGGCCATTGCGCTTGCCGGCGTCAATCTTTCGCTCGGGCAGGGCGCGGCCCGCGTCCATATCCTTAAAGATATCGACTTGAATATAGGCGGCGGCGAGGCGATCGGTCTCATCGGCCCATCCGGGTCGGGCAAATCGACACTGCTAATGGTGATGGCCGGGCTCGAGCGGGTCGACACCGGAACGGTCACGGTGGCCGGCGAAAACCTGAACGCCCTCAACGAGGATGCGTTGGCGCGTTTTCGCGGCCGGCAGGTCGGCATCGTCTTTCAGGCCTTTCACCTGATACCGACCATGACCGCGCTGGAGAATGTGGCCGTACCGCTCGAACTTACCGGCATCGCCGACGCCCAGCGGCGCGCACGCGAAGAACTCGCGAGCGTCGGCCTCGCCGAGCGGCTGTCCCATTATCCGGCTGAATTGTCGGGCGGCGAGCAGCAGCGCGTGGCGCTCGCACGCGCGCTGGCACCGAACCCCGCCGTTCTCGTCGCCGACGAACCGACGGGGAATCTCGACGAAGACACCGGCCGGCAGATCATCGAGCTCTTGTTTGCCGCCCACGCCGGACGCGGCTCCACATTGGTGCTGGTCACGCATGATTCCGCGCTGGCCGCGCGCTGCGGGCGCATCGTGCGCCTGCGCTCCGGCCGCATCGATGGCGTGAGCAAGCCGTGAGTGTCGCGACGTTCAGCTCGGCGCGTGCAAACAGCCGCTGGCTGTCGCTAAAATTTGCGCTGCGCGAGATGCGCGGCGGCTTGCGCGGCTTCTACGTGTTCATTGCCTGCATCGCGCTCGGCGCGCTGGCCATCGCCGGCGTTGGTTCGCTCGCCGCGAGTCTCGCCGACGGGCTGGCGCGGCAAGGACAGGTCATCCTCGGCGGCGATCTGGCCTTCACCCTCATCCAGCGCGAGGCTACGCCGGCTGAAGAGGCTTTCCTCGATGGCCAGGGCAAAGTTTCGGTCGCGGCCACCATGCGGGCGATGGCCCGGACCGCGAATGGCAAGGCGACGCTGGTCGAGATGAAGGCCGTGGACGGCGCTTACCCGCTGTTCGGACAAGTGACGCTCGATCCGCCCGGTGTCCTCGCCGACATGCTGGCGCAGCGCGACGGCGTGTTCGGAGCGGCCGCCGACCCGGTGCTGCTGACGCGGCTCGACATCAAACCTGGCGCGCGGCTCACCATCGGCAACGCAAATTTTGAAATTCGCGCCGCGCTGACCAACGAGCCGGACAAGCTTGCCGGCGGCATTGGTTTCGGACCACGGCTTCTGGTGAGCCAGGCGGCCTTGCGTGCAACCGGCCTGCTGCAGCCGGGCAGTTTGGTGCGCTGGCACTACCGACTGCGCCTGCCCGCCAATGACACCAGCGATGCCGCAGCCAAAGCCGTCGCCGCGCGAGCGCAGGCCCAATTTCCGCAGGCCGGCTGGGACATCCGCAGCCGCAGTAATGCGTCCCCACAGCTCGAACGCAATGTCGAGCGCTTCACCCAGTTTCTCACCATCGTCGGCCTCACGGCGCTTTTGGTCGGCGGCGTCGGCGTCGGCAATGCGGTGAAAAGCCATCTCGACCGCCGGCGCGAAAGTATCGCTACGCTAAAGGCGCTGGGTGCGTCCGGCCGGCGGGTGTTTGCGATCTACCTCATCCAGGTGTTGATGCTGGCGGGAATCGGCGGCGTCATCGGCGCCGCGCTGGGCGCGAGCCTGCCGTTCCTGATCAACTGGATTTTCGCCGCCATCATTCCCTTGCCGATCGAGCCGGCGCTTCACCTCGGCGAGCTCGCTCTGGCGCTGGTGTACGGGCTGATGACGGCGCTCGCCTTCGCGCTCTGGCCGCTGGGGCGCGCCCACGACGTGCCGGTCGGCGCCTTGTTCCGCGACACGGTGGCACCGGAACGGCGCTGGCCGCGCCCCATCTATGTCGGCCTGGCGGCGGCAGCCGTACTCGCGCTGACCGCGCTTGCCGTCGTCATGGCCTACGACATGCGCGTAGCGATCATTTACGTCGGCGTTGCCGCCGGCGTATTCCTGACGTTGCGGCTGGTCGCCGGCCTCGTGATGCTGATCGCGCGCAACGCGCCGCGGGCGCGTTCGACGATTCTGCGCATGGCAGTCGCCAATATCTATCGCCCCGGCGCGCTGACCGCGACCATTGTGCTGTCGCTCGGCTTGGGCATTACGCTGCTGGTCAGCGTGCTCGAGATCGACAGTAACCTACGGCGGCAATTCTCCAACGAATTGCCGGCCAAGGCGCCATCGTTCTATTTCCTGGATATTCCTGGCGACCAAGCCACCCGTTTTGATGCCTTTGTCCATCAGCAGGCACCCGAGGCGAAACTCGAGGAAGTGCCGATGTTGCGCGGCCGCATCATCGCCGCCAATGGCATTCCGGCCGAGCAACTCAAGCCGAAAGAGGGTGCCGCCTGGGTGCTGCAAAGCGACCGCGGTATCACTTACGCCAGCAACATCCCGCAGGGTTCGCGCTTGGTCGAGGGCCAATGGTGGACGCCGGACTATGACGGGCCGCCGCTGCTTTCGTTTGAGAAGAAGATTGCCGACGGCCTCGGTCTCAAGCTCGGCGACCCCGTCACGGTCAACGTCCTCGGCCGCAACATCACCGCCACGATCGCCAATATGCGTACGGTCGATTGGGAGAGCCTCGGCATCAATTTCGTGCTGGTGTTTTCGCCGCATGCCTTCGACGGCGCGCCGCGCACCCACCTTGCGACGCTCACTTTCGCCGGCGGCGGCACGCCGGCGCAAGAAGGCGCCATTACGCGCGCGGTGGCCGAAGCGTTTCCCATGATCACCGCGCTGCGGGTGAAAGATGCCCTGGAGGCAATCGGCGCGCTGGTGACCAATCTGGTGCTGGCGATCCGCGGCGCCAGCGCGCTCACGCTCCTGGTCGCCGCGCTGGTGCTCGGCGGCGCACTGGCCGCCGGCCACCGCCACCGCGTCTACGACGCAGTGATTCTCAAGACGCTGGGGGCCACGCGTCTGCGACTGCTTGCGGCGTATGCTATCGAATACACGCTGCTCGGCACGGCGACCGCCGTGTTCGGCGTGCTTTCCGGCTCGCTGGCGAGCTGGCTGATCGTGGCCGATCTGATGCACCTACCGTTTGCCTGGCAGCCGTTGCCGGCCCTTGCCGCCGCGCTCGGGGCGGTGCTCGTCACAATCGGCTTGGGCTTGCTTGGCACCTTTTCGGCGCTCGGCCAAAAGCCCGCCTCCGTATTGAGAAATCTATAGAATTTGCGGCATGCCGACGCAGCCCTGCGCGGTTCGCGGCTTTCGCGTATACTGGCAAAGCCTGAATTGTTAACGATCGGCAATCGTGGCGGGCCATGATCGAGCCATATCTAGCGGAGAGACTGCGTCCACACTAGATTCAACTCACGAACGCGGCGGCTCTCCGTCGCGCTGACGTGACCGGCAAGGAGCCGGGACAAAGAGAGGGAACTTCGATGTCGGATTACGACCGCAATATCGCGAGCCGCGGCTTTGGCGCCGAGCGGGCGGCAGTGATCGATGCAGGCCTGCGCGCCTACATGATCCGCGTCTACAACTACATGGCGGCCGGCGTCGCACTGACCGGCGTCGTCGCCTGGTTCACTTACAACGCCGCAGTGATCACCAATGCTTCGGGGAAGATCACCGGCCTGACCCCGTTCGGCCACGCCATTTTCGGCGGACCACTCACGATCGTGCTGTTCCTCGGTACGCTCGGGATCGTCTTCTTCATGAGCTTCCGCATCAACCGGCTGCAAGCAGGCACGGCGCTGGCGCTGTTCATGCTCTACGCGGGCCTGCTCGGCTTGATGCTGTCATCCGTATTCCTCGCCTATACCGGCGCCTCGATCACCCGCACTTTCTTCATCTCCGCGGCCTCGTTCGGCGCGCTGAGCCTGTACGGCTACACCACCGAGCGCGATCTCTCGCCGATCGGCTCGTTCATGGTCATGGGTCTGTTCGGGCTGATCTTGGCGATGATCGTCAATATCTTCCTGAAGAGCACGGGGCTCGACTTCGCCATCTCGGCGATCGGCGTGCTGATCTTCGCCGGCCTGACCGCATGGGATACCCAGCGCATCAAGGAGATGTATAGCGCGCAGGACGACGGCACTGTCACCGGCCGCAAGGCGGTGATGGGCGCGCTCACGCTTTACCTCGACTTCATCAACCTGTTCCTGTTCCTGCTGCGCTTCATGGGCGACCGGCGCTAGCACGAACGGAATGGACGCATTCCACGCCCCGGCCTAAAAGCCGGGGCGTTTTGTTTTTAGCAACATTGCCCGACCATGAAGATCCGTCCCGCCACTTCTGCCGATCTACCGGCCATCACCCGTATTTACGGCCACGCCGTTGCCTACGGCACGGCCTCGTTCGAGCTCACCGCACCGGATGAAACGGAGATGCGGCGACGAATGCAGGCCGTGCTCGATGGCAATTTTCCGTACTTCGTCGCTGAAATCGATAGGGCGGTGGCCGGCTATGCCTATGCCTTTTTCTACCGCACGCGGCCGGCCTATCGCTTCACCGTCGAGGATTCCGTCTACGTCGCGCCCGATATGCACCGCCGCGGCATCGGCAAGGCTTTGCTGATGGCGCTGATCGAGGCCTGTACCGCGCTCGGTTTCCGGCAAATGATCGCGGTGATCGGGGATTCCGACCAAGCAGCGTCGATCGGCGTGCATCGGGCGTGCGGCTTCACGGACGCCGGCAACCTGCGCAACATCGGCTGGAAATTCGGCCGCTGGCTCGACACACCCTTGCTGCAGCTGCCTCTCGGACCGGGCGGAATGGTCCCGCCGGACGATATCGATCCCGCCGTACCGGCGGGCGGCACGCCAGATAACAACCTGCACTAAAATCGATTATCCGTTCCGCGAATTGAACCTGCTGTCGCGCGGCGCAGAGGTGACGACAATTAATTCACGACCACCGACAACGGCTCGATTGCGCGCAGCACGCGGTCGAGCTCATGACCGCGGCGCACGATGAGACCGGTCGCCGAGATCACGCTGTAGGCGCCCTGGCGGCGCGCGAGCTTCGGATTTTTTTCGATCCGGTAGAGGGGGACTTCCGACGCGCGCCGAAAAACGGAGAACACGGCGCGGTCTTTGAGAAAGTCGATGGCGTAATCGCGCCATTCGCCGGCGGCAACTTTGCGGCCGTACAGATCGAGGATGCGCTTGAGTTCACGGTGGCTGAAGGTGACTTGGTTCAAGGGGGCGGGCGCGTTGCGGACCTGGGCTGCGCCCCCGAGGGACTGGCTGGGATCGATGTCGCCGGAACCGAACGTCATGCGGCGCCTCCTTTTGTTGGCCCGATGATCGCGCCATGCAATGCCCACCGCAAGGCCCCCGTTTGGCGGGGACACATCGTCAAAACCGGCAAAATCCGTTTTGATCGATCACGAACTCGTTAAAGGCCCCACAATAACGCCCTATTTCCGTCAATCGCCGGTCACTCTGGACTGCGATAAGGCGATCGTTGCCTCAAAGGCCCGGTCCGGTTCGAGCTCCGGATTCCTCAGCCCCCCAGCCCCCCGGGGCCCAGCCGACCGGGCCAAATTGAGTTCCGCGTACGGTTCAATCCCCTAAGCCTTCGGGCCGGCACTTGCCGGCTCGTTTTTTTATGCCGGTCGAGCGACCGGATCAGTGCAGGCTGACCATAGCGGCGCCGAGCATGAGGCCGGGATGGGCGGCGACGCCGCTTTGCACAACTACGGCGACGCGGTCGATGTCGCTGAGGGAAAAGTCGGCATCAGACAGGCTCGCCACCGGGACGCTGAACGTCTCCGCCTTGCCGTTCCACACGCCGAGCTTCACCCAGCGGCGCACCACGTTGGTGTAGATCAAAGTGTGGCCGCGGTTTTCTCCGCGTTCGATGGCCACTTTCGCCTTGCCGGTGATGGGACAAAGCCAAACTTCGGCGCTGCTATGCGCGTCATTGGCGGCCGCAACGTTCACCGACACCTTGCCATCGGCGATCGATAGCACCACCGGAAGCGTCAACGGCGCGGCTTTTTTGCGCGTGTCGGCGATCGCTTCTTCGATTGCGGCTTTGTCGCTGCCGAGTACCGGCACGATGCCATTGACCACGACTTGCGGTGTGTAGACCTCGCGATCGCCGCGCGCATCGGCATAGGCGCGCTCACGGTTGGAATGGCCGTGCAAAGCGAGTGTGTCCTTCCAGCCAAGATAGTCCCAGTAATCGACCGGCAGGCTCATGGCGATGAGCGTCGGATCGCGTGACAGTTCGGCGAGAAGCTTGTCAGCGGGGGGACAGGACGAGCAGCCCTGGCTGGTGAACAATTCGATAACGGCGCGCGGCTCGCCGGCGCCGGCCGGCGGCGTCACGGTAGCGGCGCAAATCATGACGCCCGCAAAGGCGATGTGGCGAAAGCTCATAACGAACCACGATCCCCCCTGCCCGACCCCGCCATATAGAGCCTCTCGCCAATCACCCGCCACTCACTTCACGGTGAGTGGCGTTTGCCGGCGGTGGCTCCGGTCCGGGGCGGCTAGCTGGCCAAATGGCGCAGCACGTACTGCAAAATTCCCCCGTTTTTGAAGTAGTCCAGCTCGTCGAGCGTATCGATGCGGCAGAGCAGCGGCACGCGCTTGAGCGTGCCGTTGCTGGCTACGATTTCCGCCATCAGCCGCTGGCGCGGCTTGAGCTCGCCATGCAGGCCGCGAATGGTGACTTGCTCGTCGCCCTTCAAGCCGAGCGATTGCCAGGAGGTGCCTTCCTCGAAGACCAGCGGCATCACGCCCATGCCAATCAGGTTGGAGCGGTGGATGCGCTCGAACGATTGGGTGATGACCGCGCGCACGCCGAGCAGCACAGTTCCCTTTGCGGCCCAATCGCGCGACGAACCGGTGCCATATTCCTTGCCCGCAAAAATGACGAGCGGCACGTTTTCGGCTTTGTATTTCATCGCCGCGTCATACATCGTCATCCGCTGCTTCGACGGATAGTGGATGGTGACGCCGCCTTCAACGCCCGGCACCATCTGGTTCTTGATGCGGATATTGGCGAACGTGCCGCGCATCATCACCTGATGATTGCCGCGCCGCGTGCCGTACTGATTGAAGTCCTTCGGGCGAACCTGGTGATCGCGCAGATATTCGCCCGCCGGACTCGACTCCTTGATCGATCCGGCCGGCGAGATGTGGTCGGTCGTGATCGAATCGAGGAACAGACCGAGGATGCGGGCGTCGACGATGTCCTCGATCGGCCGCTGCCGCTTCTCCATGCTTTCGAAATAAGGCGGGTTCTGCACGTAGGTCGAGCGGTCGTCCCACTCGTAGGTGAGACCGCCTTTGACCGCGATCTTGCGCCAATTGGCATCG
>Ga0335085_10014456_pt1 | contig 11514 bp, 12 predicted proteins | sample Lox_Sample_45_FD_206712 | JGI IMG/M metagenome (GOLD analysis project Ga0335085, IMG submission 206712) | Soil microbial communities from Loxahatchee National Wildlife Refuge, Florida, United States - Lox_Sample_4.5 | ecosystem: Environmental > Terrestrial > Soil > Wetlands | place: USA... | reverse complement strand
CATTCGTCGATCTCAAGTTGACAGGCCCGGATGGGGAATACACAGCGACGCTCGCCTCCGAACCGATCACGCTGACGAGCAGTCGAGCGCTGGAGTTCAAGGTGCTGCCACTGGAATAGCACGCCCTATCGGTCGGCGCACCGAGCGAGTGTGCATGCATGCCCAGTCGGCGCCGAGGATGGGGCTTCACCCGCGGTGAGGCGTAGCGAGATAGTCGAGCGGGATCGTTGATTGCGCGCGTGCTTCTGCTCCTCCACTTGGGCTTAGCATAAACGTCGCGCTAATGCGGATCCCGCGCTTGGCGCCTGGTGCGGCGATAAGGGCGCGTTCGGCGAGTGGATCAGGAGCGAGGCGAAGCGTGAGGCGCCCGGCGCGGGTGCTGCGTCGCCCGCTCGCGAACAACGTAGGAAGAGCGCGGCATTTGTCCGCGAGCATGATCGAGCCTTTGCCGCAGCCTCTGGCGAGCGCGTGCAGCGTCGCGGTGTTGCTGGGCGTGAAGGCCAGGCGCCAACGAAGCTGACCATCTTGTGGCACTGAGAGCACGAACGCGACAGCACCCGTACGGTGGTTGACGGTGGGCGGGGCGGCGAGGATGAGGCGGCCCGGCGGCGTGGCGCTCGGGGACGAGCCGGCGAGCGTGGGCTGGCCAAGGGTGCTTTCCGGTGTTGTGAGTGTCGGCCCGAAATACGTCGAGATAGTGGGCTTTGCCCGTACCGTGACGTTCAGCTGGACATCGGGTGCGGGTTCGTAATGGGAGTCGCCGCGCTGACTCGCCTCGATGGTGCAGCTGCCGGCAGCGATGAAGCTCACGTTCTCACCTTCGATTGCACACACAGCTGGGGTAATGGACGTGAAGCTCACCGCCAGCGCTGAGGACGCCGAGGCGGAAAGAGCGTCGGCCGTGGCGCCGAGCACAACCACTCCGGGGACAGCGGTCGTGATTGTGATGGTCTGAGTGGCCCGCTGGACGGCGAAGGATTGCGTCGCAGGACTCGCGGCCTGGTAGGCGGCGTTCCCTGTCTGGTGGGCTTCGATCGTGCAGGTCCCCACTCCGTGGAACGCAACCGTCGAGGCTTGCATATCACATACCGCAGGAGTGGCCGAGGAGAACGAGACCCCCAGGCCCGAAGTGGCAGTTGCTGCCACCGCATAGGGCGGGCCGCCGAACCTTGCCGCGGCTGGGGTGCGAGAGGTGAACTCGATCGATTGTGGCTGCTTGGCGGGAGCGCCCGTCGCCTGGAAGGCACGAAGCCCGTCGGGCGTTCCGAGGCCCGAGGGCCCGTCGTAGCCGGTACCCGCTAGGCAGATCGCCTGCATCGAGCATCCTGCAGCCTCTTCGCTGGATGTGCAGCTTGCGAGTCCTGTTTCTTCCGCGGGCTGGCTTGCACACGGACCGTTGGATCCCGTTTCGACGTCGTGGATCACCTCGGGGTGACTGGTGGCGTTTTCGTAAAGCGTTCGCGCCGGGAATTCCACGCCTTGGCTGCCCCCAGCAAGCGCGAACATGGCCGCGATCAGAGGGGCCGAAAGACTCGTGCCTCCTACCCTCTCCCAGCCCGGCACATAATCTTCTTCCTGGTAGGGCTGGGTGTCGAGAACAGCCATGCCCGTGAACGGATCGGCGACGGCCGATATATCAGCAACGGAGCGCTTGCCAGCGCACCCGACCGCTGCCCAATTGGGGAGTTCCTGCTGCCAGTACGGTGCGCTGAAGCCTTCGCTGCAACCTCCTCCGGTCGCTCCCCACAACGACTTTCCGACGCCGTCCCCATTCCAAACCGTGTCCGTCCATGTTCCATCGACACGTTCGAGACGGGTTCCCCCGACGCTGACGACGTGCGGGGAGGATGCCGGATACGCGACGTGTCCTTTTTCTGGCGAGCCCGGGGCCCAGTTCAGCCAGCCTTCATCGCCGCTCGCAGCCGTGATCACGATCCCGGGATGATCGAATGCAGCGCTATCGGTGAGCGGCTCTTCCGCGATCCAGGAATTGGATATCTCCGTCGCTCCGCTGGCGGCCGCGGTCCTCTCAGCGGCTTCCAGGTCTTCCATTCCTTCCTTGCCTTCTGCGGTTTCAGCCTCTACGAGCAGGACCTGGCACGTCCAACAGATCGCGTGGACCGCCTCGACGTCCAATGAGATCTCTTCTGCCCATGGACCATTTGGCGTGGGTAGAGGCTCGGTCGCGCCCCTTTGGTTCAGCTTGCGCAGACAGTCGCTCCGCGCGGTACACGCCGGCAATCCGAACGCCTTGTCGTAGCGTTTCAGATCCGATTCCACGTTCGGATCATCATGTGCGACCACCAGCGCGACCGTCTGCGGGGTAGGGGGTTCCGTCACAGTAAGCGCGTACGCGCTTTTGAGATCTTCCGGAGTGAGCCCCTTACACCCAGCTCGAACTTCTTTGACTTCACCGACGTGCGTGCCACACCCTGACCGGGCGTCAGCCACAGCGGAACCGACCGTGACCAACGCGAGCGGCTGTCTGTGTGCTTGATCTCCCGGGGGCGAGGCTGGAGTAATTTTCATAGCAAGACACCGCGCGCCCCCGCGAGCCGGCGGGCAAGAAGGTTGCACCACATATCCCGCTTCCGGTCCGCGTGGGACAGCTCGCGGCTGACCAAAGGCCGTGTCGGAGTTCACCAGACCAAGCACACACAGTATCCCCACCGCCAGGCGACGGCTGACCACCGCACAGCACGCAGAAGAAGTCATCTCTGTCGCCCCTTATCTCCCAAGCGCCCGTCATGCGTTGCCGCAGACACCTACGAACGATGCTTGAGAGGATACTCGAGGACTGCCCAGTCCGCACCTGATCCCGGCGAACACAACAGGCTGCCACTTGGCCCCCGCTCCGGCGCCGAGACACAGCCTTCGCGCCGGTCTCGCGACCTCATTCCATCTGACGCTGCAACCGATTGGCGCGCGCGCAACTTGGTCCGGTTCGACCGCGACTCGCGGCAAGGCAGGTCGGTCTCAAGCGCCAGGGAGACGGTGTCCCGAAACGTGTCCCCGAGTCGGCAAATCTGACCCGAGGATGCCGTCTCTAGTCTGATCTAATATGGCTCAACAGAGCCGAATTGGACCTCCATCGAGCAACTTCTAATCCGAGGGTCGCTGGTTCGAATCCAGCCGGGGGCACTCGCTAGTCCGACGGCAAGGGTGCGCCCGGGACGGCCAGGCCGCTTAGGCGCTGGCGGATTGAGACACGTGCCCGCAGCCGCGGGTCAGTCCGTCGCCTGTACGGAGGTCGCTCTCCTGAAGCGCGATGCTGATGATCACGACTACCCACAGAACCGTGGCGTAGAGGAAGCTGTGCAGCACTCTGTAGTCCCAAGTCAGGAAGCCGGCGAGCCCGGCGGCTGAACCAGCTGGTCGCCAACCGCGACTGCAGCCGGCCCACGCTGGACGGAATCCGAGCGGCCGGCTTTGAGGTCGAAGACGTCGCGCACGGGAAACTGCAGAAGGTCCCGCCCTTCGTGCGGCCGATGGTCCTCGGCGCGGCCGTCCTGGGCACGGCGTTTGGCAGGCCAACCTAGGAGAAGCGCTCCCCGCCAACGAGGAGGTTCCACGACTCGATACTCGTGATCTGGAGCCGCTGGCTCTGTGTCCAGGGGTCCTCGGCGAGGCGGCTGTGGATCTGCTCTTGACCTCCTGCGTTGACGATCACCAGCGCGCGCAGACGATGCTGCTCCGATCCGGCGAGCGGGCCCGCAAGGACCGCGAAGCCCTCGCCGGCCAGCTCCTGCATGAACGCGGCATGATCGTCGACCCCTGGTTGGCTGACGATTCCCCCCGGCGCCCAAGCGGACGAGGCTTCGCGTATGACAGCGAAAAATGGCATCTTCTCGTCCCTGTGTCAGGCTTTTGCGATCAGGTAGTGATAGGTGTTCCACAGTCGGTAGGAACCGTCTGGGCCGCGGTATTGCGCGAGCCCGTCAACGATGGCGTCCTTGACCCGCTCCTCGCGATTGGGCCCAACGAGCACCGCAATTCCTGCGGGAGCGACCAGCGCGCGGCGGAGGGCGGAGTCGTCGTCGAAGACGAAGGCCCAGCTGGTGTCGAAGGCTTGCTCTGGCGTGAGCCCCGCTTCGCTGGCGAGCTCCTCGAGCACCCCGGGCGTTGAGTAATCGGGCTCGACTGGCGCGTCGGCGGGCCGCGTGGGCATGAAGGGGCGGATGATCTGCTTCATCGCCTCGAGGTCGTTCTGCTCGTGGGCTCCCCAAACCTGGATGACGACCGGTGCGCTGGGCTTCGCAACCCGTCCCGCCTCGCGCAGCGCGGCGACGATGTCGTCGGCGAAGAAGAAGGAGTTGAAGCCGGCGACGAGGTCGAACGTCGCGTCCTCGTAGGGAAGCGCCTCCATGTCGCCGACGCGCAGGTCGGCGTGGGGGACACGTTCGCGTGCGAGGTCGAGCAGCGCCTCCGATGCGTCGAGGCCGAAGGCGCGGGCGCCGCGGGCGCTGATAAGGCGTAGGAAGGCGCCGACGCCGCAGCCGATATCGAGTACGGCGTGGTCTCGCTCGAGCGGCACCCTCTCCAGAGCCGCCTCGTAGGTCGGGATCTGCTGGTCCTCGTTGAGAGCCCAGTCTGTCGGGCGGGCGCCCCACAACGGCCCCCACCGCTCCGCGCTGCCTGTCTGGGGCGTGGCGTGAGGGGATTCGGCTACCGGCATCGTCAGCTCCTCTCGATAAGCTATGGAACATAGCGATGATAAACTATGATCCATGGCTTCGTCAACACCTAGCGCTCGCACGCCCGCTGGGGAGCTGAGCCTGTTCTCCTACGAGATCCTCGGTCTCGTGGGCCGCCAGGGAGCGGGGCCGCACGACCTGTTGCGGCTAGCGAAGCGCGGCAGGTTCTTCGCGTGGGCCGGCGAGAGCCAGTACTACTCGGAGCCCAAGCGGCTCGCCAAGCTCGGCTACCTGTTGTCTCGGAAAGAGTCGGGCAAGACCCGCGAACGCACCGTCTACCAGCTCACCGACAAGGGGCATCAGGCGTTGCGCGAATACGCAGCCACACCCGTCGCCTTCACGCCGCTCAAGAGCGAGCCCCTGCTGCGCCTTCTTATCTGCGACCTCGTCGGCGAGGAGGTGACCCGCGAGAGCATGGCCACGCTTCGCAACGACATCGCGGACGTCGAAGCCCGCCTCGAGGACGTCGCGCATACGGCGCACGAACTTCCGCACCGCGAGAAGTACCTCCTGATGGTGGTCGACTTTCTGCACCGCCTGCTCGAGCTCCATCTTGAGCTTGTCGACCGCGTTGAGGCCGAGCTCGCTGTGCCGGACAGGGACCGGACACGCTAGTCGTTGTGAACGCCCGCATTACCTGTATAGAGAGGCCAGCGCGGCTGAGGCACGGAGCCGCCCCACGCCCGCGCCATCGCCCTGGATCGTGTTGACGGTCGGAGGGACAGCGGCGTCGTCGATCGGGCGCACCAACGGGTAATCGCCCCGTTTGCCCTCCAGGTTGCCGGACTCCGAGAGCGATCGCACGACCTCCTCGATGAAGAACGGGTTGCCGGCGGTGCGCTCCTGGACGAGGTCGGGAAGCCGTTCAGCGAGGGGTGCTCGCCGAGCAGCTCCGCGAGCAGGGCTGTTATGGCGTCGGGCCCCAGCGGCGCGAGCGAGATCTGTCGGTAGCTGGACTTGCGCATCCACTCGGCGCTGTACTCGGGGCGGAAGTTCAGGATCGCGAGTGTGTGCGAGCCCTGGATCGCCTCGACGAATTGTTTGACAAAAACCTCCGTCCCCGGGTCGAACCAGTGCGCGTCCTCGAGGAGGTTGATCCCGGGATTGCTCTTGGCCGCTGGTGTGAACCAGGTGCTTTACCACGCCGAGCATTTACCACGCCGAGCAGCGCCCGCTGACGGGCGTCGGGATCCATCTGGGGTGCTGGGCGCGGCGGGTCGGGCACCGCAAGGAAATCGAACAGCAACGGCAGGCTCTCGGCGAACGAATCGTCGAGTAGAAGGACCCGCCCAGCGATCCTCTCGCGCGGCTGGAACCTACGCACCGCAGTCGGGACACACCACAACCGACGCCAGGGCATCGCCGCACCCACCGCAGAATCGAGCCTCCTCTCGATTCTCATAACCACAGCTCGAGCACGGCACGGCCATCACCTCTTGGCGTACTAGGCGGTCGCGGCGGCGCCCGTTGCGCCCCGCGAAGCGTCCTCACGGATGAGGTCGACGGCCTTCTCCGCGATCATGATCGTGGGCGCGTTGGTGTTTCCGCGCACGATTGTCGGCATCACGGATGCATCGACCACCCGCAGGCCGTCAACCCCATGAACGCGAAGGCGCGGATCCACGACGGGCCCGATCGCGCAGGTCGACGTGGGGTGGTAGATCGTCATCGTGTTGTCCTCGATGAACCGCCACAGCTCCTCGTCGCTGGCATCGGGCTTGGGGGCGATGAACTCGCCGGTGATGAGGGACTTGAGTGCTGGCTGCTCGGAGATCTTCAGCGCGATCCGCACTCCCTCCAGGATCGTCCTGCGGTCATCCTCTGTGGTCAGGTAGTTGTTCAGGATCCGGGGCTTTGAGAATGGGTTTGCCGTCCGCAGCGTCACCGCGCCGCGGCTCGTCGGCTTCACGACGCCGGGGCCGAAGCCGACGCCGTGCTCGAGAGCGGCGCCCAATCCTTCCTCGATGAAGAGCACGGGGGCACAGTGAAACTGGCAGTCGGGGGCGTCGAGGCCGGGACGGGTTCGCACGAAGCCCCCTGCCTCGGCGACGTTCGAAGTCAGCGGGCCCCGTCCCTCGGTCTGCAGTAGATCGAGGTTCTCGGGCGTGAGCGCCGTCATCAGTCCCTCGACGTCGGTTTTCCAGTTCATGAGCGTCATGCAGTGATCCTGCAGGCCCTCCCCGACGGGGAGATCCACACGCACCTCGAGCTCGAACAGCGTCAGCTGGTCCGCGGGGCCGATGCCGGAGAGCATCAGCAGCTGTGGGGATTGATAGGCACCAGCTGAGAGGATCACTTCGCGGTGCGCCTCGATCGTCTCGACCGTTCCGGCGTGGTCGACCTCCACGCCTGAGGCACGGTCCCCGTCGAAGACGATCCTCAGCGCGTGTGCGTCGGTGATCACTGTCAGGTTCTCGCGCGCCATCGCTGGGTGGAGATAGCTCACCGACGTGCTCGCACGCATCCCGTCCCGCTGCGTGGTCTGGTAGCGACCGAAGCCCTCCTGTCGAGCGCCGTTGAAGTCAGGGTTCTCCTCGTGGCCGGCCTGCTTGGCGGCCTCCACGAATGCGCTCGTGAGAGGGTTCATCGAGCGGCCCTCGCAGACCGGCAGGGGCCCCCCGGCGCCGTGGTAGCGATCCTCGCCACGCTCGTTGTCCTCGGAGCGTCTGAAGTACTCCAGCACGTCCTCGTAGGCCCATCCCTCGGCTCCCATGGCCGCCCATTCGTCATAGTCGGCACGATTGCCCCGGATGTAGACCATCGCGTTCATCGAGCTGCAGCCGCCGAGCACCTTGGCCCGCGGCAGATACGCGCGTCGCCCACCGAGCCCTGGCTCGGGCTCGCTCACCATGTCCCAGTCGTGGCGTCCCTTGAAGAGCGCCCCGAACGCCGCCGGGATGTGGATCTCATCATCGCTGTCAACGCCGCCGGCCTCGAGCAGCGCAACCCTCACATCCGGATCTTCACTAAGCCTCGCGGCCAGGATGCAGCCCGCCGACCCGGCGCCGACAATCACGTAGTCATACATCCTGCAGCCTCCCCCCGTTAGGACCGAAGCGACCTGGTCCTCATCAACGCGTCGCCTATAACGGCACCCATCCTGTCACGTTGAGGGGCGAGGCACCGCGCTCCGTTGTTTATACGTATGCCAGCTCGATGGGTTTGTGCTGGGCGCCTTATCAGCCGCCGGTGACTAGATCTGGAGACGTTGGTTGAAAGCTAGCCCGGTGCGACTAGGTCGAGCTGGAGGGCAACTCGTGGCGACCGCGAGTGGCGGATACTGGGCGAGCGATGTCGGGGGCGAGCATCAAGTCGCAAGATCGCGCGCGCGGTCTTCGACTAATCCCACTTCAGTGCCCCGTAATCGGTACGCCGGTACGGCGTTGGTGGCGCGAGTGCTGGTAATAGCGAAGCCAACCGCACTGGTTCAGCGGAAGCCGCAAGACAAGCGGTGTGAGGTCGCTCCGCGGGATCGCGGGGAGCGTGCCTCCTTCCCATGACTGCTGCTTGGGAGCACCCTCGCCCGCCGTGACTTCGATGCATACATGAGTCACTTTGCGCCCGATGCCGTTTGGCAGTCGCGGTTCGGCACACGGCTTGAGGGGATCACAGCGATCCGCAGCTATGCCGAAGAGTTCGATGAGGCCAGCGGACTGGAGTTGGCCGCGTTGTCGATCCACGGAACGAACGTGGTCCACGTCGGCAGCGGCAAGGTGACGAGGATCGCCGTCCACTCCGACCGCGACCGCGACCTCGCCGAGCTCGGCATGGAGGGGTAGCGATGTCGCAGGAGAATGTCGAGGTCGCCCGCAGGTCCTTCGAGGCGTGGCAAGACGACGACTATGAGACCTGGATCGCTCTCCAAGATGCCAACGTGGAGTACCTCGGGGCTGTCGAGCGACGCCTCGGTCGGGGCTTGTACCGCGGCCATGAGGGCGCCGGCGAGCTCTGGAGGCTCTGGCGCCGCGAGGTCGAAGGGTTCTGGATCACAAGCGAGGACATACGCGACCTCGGTGACGGGCGGGTACTCCATCTCGGACGCATGGGGTTTCGCGGCTCGGCCAGCGGGGTCGAGGTCGATTCGCAGCTGGCGTTGGTGATCACGCTACGCGACGAGAAGATCGTCCATTCGATGGACTTCACGAGCCACCACGAGGCGCTCAGCGCCGTTGGACTGGAGAACTAGGCGGTGTCAAGCGAGAACGTGGAGATGGTTCGGAGATTGAACCCCGGCACGTCGCCGGACCTCGTTCAGCTGTTCGGCGAGGCGAAGCGCGCGGAGGCAGCTCGTGCCGCCTACGAGCCGTACTTCCATCCAGACTTCGAATGCATACGACATGACCTTCCCGGCGGCCAGCCGCATTTCGGCTTCGACGGCCTGCAGGCCATGTATCTGGACTGGCTCGCCCCATGGGTCGAATACCGAACGACGGTAAATGAGTTCATCGACTGCGGAGACCGGGTTCTCACTCTGCAGCACTCCTCGGGGCGACTTGAGGGCAGCACACAGGAGGTCACCCTGGACCTCGCAACTCTTTGGACGGTTAGCGACGGAAAGATCACCCGCTGGGAGATCTACCCGAGCCACGGCGATGCCCTAAGAGCTGTGGGGCTGGACGGGCATCGTGCCCAAAAGGCCTCGAAGTGCGACCTGGTAGAGCGCTGGCGAGAATCGGCCGACGCTTACCTTCGTGGCGACTTCGGTGCGATGATGAGCTCCTATTCTCCCGACGCGACCTGGGAAGGATCGGATACGGGGTTGGCCCGTTCGAGGGCACGGAAGCGATCCGCAGCTCTCTCGAAGAGTGGCGTGGCACGTTTGACGAGTACAGGCACCGGCACGAGGTCCTCCAAGACCTCGGCGGTGGTGTGGTCTTCGCGGTGCTCTCCTTGGAAGGGGGTCCGGCCGGCAGCCCGGCCCGGACGCAGAATCGGTATGCCTTCACCATCGTTTGGGCGGCGGAGCTGATCGTGCACGTGATCGTCAGCGGAGAAATCGAGAAAGCCAGAGCTGCCGCGGAACGGCTCGCGGGGGAACGCGCGTAGGGGATGTCACAGGAGAACGTAGAGCTGGTGTGCAGCACATTCGACGCGCTCACGCGCCATGCCTACTCGGACGCCGCGCGGGGATTCCATCACGATGCGGTGTGGCACAACACCGAGGAGTTTCCCGGCCCGAAGAGTTGCGTGGGCGCACGGGCGATCGTTGATTTCTGGGCGGCACTCAGGGAGGGATTCAACTCCAACTCCGCGAGTTCCGAGATCGAGCGCGTGGTCGACGACGGCGATGTCGTAGTGGCAGGTCTCCACTCGGTCGGCCGTGGGACCGGAAGCGGTGTGCCGATCGATATCCGCTGGGCAGCCGTCTTCCGCCTGGATGACGGGAGGATCAGCCAGGTCGACGTACACGGCAACTGGCCCAAGGCCCTCAGAGCTGCGGGGCTGGCGGAGTAGGAGATGTCGGAGAACCTTAACCTCGTGCGCTCGATCTTCGTGGCCTGGGAACGCGGCGACTTCGGCCAAAGCGACTGGGCGGACCCGGAGATCCAGCATGTGTTCGCCGACGGACCCAATCCGGGCAGCTTCACGGGCATGGCCGGGATGGCTGAGGGCTGGCGCGAGTTCCTCGGTGCCTGGGAGGACTACGGCGTCGTTGCGGACGAGTACCGGGAGCTGGACGACGGACGGGTGCTCGTCCTGCACCACCGAACCGGACGCGGAAAGGCCAGCGGGTTGGAGCTTGGGGAGATGCGGACCGGTGGCGCGAATCTCCTCCATGTCCGCGACCGCAAGGTCACGAAGATGGTCATCTACTTCCACCGCGAGCGCGCCCTCGCCGACCTCGGGCTGGAGGAGTAGGCGATGTCGCAGGAGAACGTCGCACTCCACGAGCAGGGCATCGCGGCGATAAACGCCTGCGATCTAACGGACGAGAGGGCCGCTGAGATTCTTGCGCCGGGCTACACCATCGAAAACGCAGCGACAGCGGTTACGGACAAGACCTACCACGGCGCAGAGGGCGTGCGCGAATGGGTCAGAGACATCTTCGAGGGGATGGACGACAACTCGCGCTATGAGACCGAGGAGATCCTTGCCGACGGCGAGGACTACGTGGTGGCAAGGGTCAGGCTTGTCGGCCACGGCGTCCGCTCGGGAGCACCCATCACACTTCGCTGGGTGAGCGTCGCCTGGTATGAGGGCGGCAAGGCGATTAGGAGCGTGGGCTACCTGTGTCGCCGTGAAGCCCTCAAAGCCGTGGGCTTGGAGCAGTAGGCGGTGTCGCCGGAGAACGTGGAGCATCCAGTCGTCCATGTGAGCCCTCACGAACGCGCCCGGGCTGCGGCGCGGTGACTTCGCTGCGTACACGAGTCACTTTGCGCACCACGGTGCTTGAGGGCGACGCCTCCATCTCGATCCTCGTAGGCGGCTTGATCGAGAACATGACGACGTACAGCGACGGCCACGAGCCCCGTCCTGCCGCCGAACGCCTCGCGGAGGAACGGGCCGATGGTTGATGAGCATGCCAGCCCCGACCTCGCGGAGATCATGCGGCAACTAGCCGGTGCCGCCAGGCGCGGGGACCCGGATGAGTGGGCCGACTCATTCGCTCGTGACGCGGTCTTTCTGGCAGGCGTCGGACGCTTTGAGGGCAGAGGCGCGATTCGCGGCTACGTTGAGGACTTCTGGCGTCCCGATGACGAGCAGTCGTTTGAGCCCGACGAGGTCCACGACCTCGGCAACGGAGTGGCTTGGTTTTCCGCAGGAGTGACGTGCCGTCTGCATGGTGCGAGCGCCGAGGTCCACCTGCGATTTGCAGTGG
>Ga0335085_10014455_pt1 | contig 11514 bp, 10 predicted proteins | sample Lox_Sample_45_FD_206712 | JGI IMG/M metagenome (GOLD analysis project Ga0335085, IMG submission 206712) | Soil microbial communities from Loxahatchee National Wildlife Refuge, Florida, United States - Lox_Sample_4.5 | ecosystem: Environmental > Terrestrial > Soil > Wetlands | place: USA... | reverse complement strand
GTGAACTACATCTACCAGACCTCGCAGTTCGCGCAGACTACGCTGCGCTCAGTGCTGGGCGAAGTGGAGCTGGACGAGGTTCTGAGCCATCGCGACAAGCTCAACTTGAAGATTCAGACAATCATCGATCAGCGCACGGAGCCGTTTGGCGTGAAGGTCATCAGTGTGGAGATCAAGCAGGTGGACTTGTCAGAGCAACTGCTGCGCGCCATGGCCAGGCAGGCCGAGGCGGAGCGCGAAAAACGGTCGAAGATCATTCACGCCGAGGGCGAGTTCAACGCGGCGCAAAAGCTGGTGGATGCGGCGGCGCTGATGGCCACGCAGCCCATGACATTGCAGTTGCGCTATCTGCAGACGCTTTCCGATATCGGCGTGGAGAAGAATACGACGATCGTCTTTCCGCTGCCGATCGAGTTCATGTCGCTGCTGAACAAGATTGGCTTGACGGCAAAGCCGGCGGAGAAGGCGTAGAAATGCAGCTATTGGCCTTTAGCTTTTAGCTCCTAGCTTTTTGCTCAGTCTAACGGCATCAAAGAGAGTAGACGTAATGCCGGAATTCTGAAGTCAGGGGCAGTGAAATCGGAATATGCGCGGATACTTTGACAACGAAGAGCCTGAAGATGAGGAAGTGGAGGAGCGCGGGCACGACACTCACGACACCGAGGTAACGCTGAGCACGGGTGCGCAGCTGGGAATTATCTTCTGCCTCCTGCTCTTGTGCGGCGCGTGCTTTGGGTTGGGATATTGGGTGGGACATGGCCGTTCGGCTGCGGCTCCAACAAGGGCTGCTACGCAACCGGCAACACCGACGGCCGCTCCGGACCAGGAGCCGTTGCAGGGGAACGGGTCGCTGCCCAAGCCTTCGGCGGACGCGCAGGTACCGCCGGCGCAGCCGCCGGCAGACAGCGATGGCACGACGCCGACGCCGGATAGCAGCACCAACCCCGCATCGCCGCAACCGGAGCCGACACCGGCTGCGACCACTCCGCCTCACGCGCCAGCGAGTTCGCCTACGCCGCCTCCAAAGGCTCCTGCTCCGGAGGTTTCCGCACCTGCGCCTCGATCATCGCCGGTTCGTCCGCCACGTCCCGCGGAGGTGAATGAGCCTGAACGCGAACAGCCGGCACCGGCGATGCATCCGGCATATCCAAGCGCCGCGACGGGGTACATGGTGCAAATTGCTGCGGTGTCGCACTCTGAGGATGCGTTTGTGCTGGTAAGCGCGCTGCGCAGGCGCGGGTTCGATGCGACGGGGCAGCGCCTGCCTGACGGGCTGATTCATGTGCGCGTTGGCCCGTTTGCGACGCACGAGGCGGCGAGCCGCGTGTGCACGAGGCTTCTGGAGAGCGGATACAACGCGATGGTGCAGCCGTAGACACAGTGAGCAGTAGATAGTGATCAGTGGTCAGTTTGTTCGTGCCAGGTTGCGGATTGTGCTCGAATAAGGCACTTGGGAACTAAGTACGCATCCATTCGGGCAGGCCGGAAGCGATCGCGGCGCGGACGGCTTCGGAAAGCTCGTCGCGCGTGGCGTAATCGGCGGGGTCGATGGGCTCATGAAAGTCGATGTGCACCGTTCCGGGGAAGATGCGTTTGCTGTCGACGGGAAGAATTTTCTCGCTGCCGAAGATTGAAATAGGAATGCAGAGCGCGCCGGAATCCTTGGCGAGATAGAACGGGCCCTTTTTGAAGGGCAGCATGCGGCCATCGGGCGAGCGCATGCCCTCAACAAATGTGGTGATGTGCAGTCCAGAGGCGATGACGCGTTGCGCCTGCTCGACAGCTAGCTGCGCTTCCATAGCGTCGCCGGTGCGGTCGACGGGAATGAAGTGGGCGAGCTTGAAAGCGTAGCCGAGGACCGGTATCTTCATGAGTTCGCGCTTGAGAAAGACCACAGTGCGGCCGGGAAGATTCGTCATGAGCGCGGGCGCGTCTAGATAAGAGATGTGGTTGGCCATGAAGATGCACGCGCGGCCGGCGGGGATTTTTTCCCGGCCTTGGACTTGAATTCGAACACCTGCAACACGGATGGCTACACGGGCGATCCAGGAGCCGACCGCGTAAAGCGGGCCGACATTGCCGGTGATGATCGTAAAAGGGAAGAAGATGACCGCCGAAGGAATGGCCAGGACAACGATCGTGATGAAAACGGCGAGTGAAGCGATCATGGGCGGTCCGGTTGGATGTGTAAAGTAAGTATCGCAGCGTTGGCTCTACGTCCGCATCCACTCGGGCAGACCAGAAGCGACGGCGGCGCGGACGGCGCGCATGAGGTCGCCGCGCGAGGCGAATTTAGCCGGGTCGATTGGCTCGTGAAAGATGACGTGGGCGACGCCTGGACGAATTCGATTGCTGCCCTTGGGCAGGAGCGACTCTGTTCCGTAAATCGAGACGGGAATGCACGGCGCGCCTGAAGCAATGGCGAGAAAGAACGGGCCTTTCTTGAAGGGCAACATGCGGCCGTCGGGCGAGCGAGTGCCCTCAACAAATGTGGTGATGTGAACGCCCTTGGCGAGGACGCGCTGGGCCTCGGCCACGCTGCGCTGCGCATCTGCGGCGTTGCCCGTGCGATCGACAGCGATGAATTCTCCCTGGCGAAAGCCGGTGCCGAGGATGGGTAGGTTCATGAGGGAACGCTTCATGAAAGCGGAGGTGCGGCCGGGAACGATGGAGATGAGCGCCGGCGGATCGAGGTTGGAGACGTGATTCGACATGAAGATGCAGGCGCGATTGCGGGGAATGCGGTCGCGGCCAGCGACCTGAAAGCGCACGCCTGCAAGGCGGCAGCTCGAATACAACATGATGCGCGTGGCCTTGTAGAGGGGCATCACATTGCCGGTGAGCCAGCACCAGGGGATGAAGAGCAAGGCCGACGGGATGCCCAGAACGACCATGTTGGTGATGAAGATGAGCGACCAGATCATGGGTGCCTCTTACCGTGATGACACGCTGGCTGGGAAGCGCTCGCGAAGGCGAGCGGGAAGCTTCTCGTAGATGCCGTCGAATCCGCCATTGGAGAGGATAGCGACAACATCGCCGGGCGCGAGCTGCGGTGTGATCGCGGCGACGATGGCGTTAGTGTCGGCGAGAAGATCGGCGGGCGTACCCGCTTCGTTGAGGGCGCGAACGACCTCTTCAGGATGAAGGCGCTCGGCTTCAGGAATTCGCTCCAGTTGATAGACAGCGGCGAGGACAACGCGATCGGCGAGGCCGAGGCTCGCGATGAGGTCGCGGGCGAGAACCTTGCGGCGCAAGGTGTTGGAGCGCGGCTCTAAGACAGCCCAAAGGCGCCGCGAAGGATAGACGGAACGGAGCGCACGGAGTGTTTCGCGAATGGCTGTCGGGTGATGGGCGAAGTCCTCGATGAGAGTGATGCCGTCGATCTCAGCGCGAACTTCGAGGCGGCGCTTGACGCTCTTAAATGTGGCGAGAGCTTCAGCGATCGCGGAGGTTGGAATGCCGGCGGAAGCGGCGAGAGCTGCAGCGGCCGTGGCGTTGAGGGCATTGTGCTCGCCGGCAAGATGCATTTCGAAATCGCCCCAGGCGGCGCCGGCGCGGAGAACCTCCCAGCGCATGCGGCCGGATTCGTAGCGGAGATTGCGGATACGCCAGTTTGCGGTATCGGTGAATCCGTAGCGTTCGACAGGACAGAAGGCGCGGCTCACACATTCGGTGACGTTGGGGCTGCCGTCGTAGGCGACGATGAGGCCGCGGCGCGGAACGAGATTGACGAGACGCTTGAATGCGGTCTTGACGGCTCCGAGATCCGCGTAAATGTCGGCATGGTCGAATTCGACATGCGTGAGGATGAGCGCGGCGGGAAAGTAATGGAGAAACTTAGGGCCCTTGTCAAAGAAAGCGGTATCGTATTCGTCGCCTTCAAGGATGAAGTTGCGCGTGGGGCGGAGTTGAAAGCTGGTGCCGAAGTTTTCCGCGACGCCACCGATCAAAAACGAAGGCTCGAGCGGGGGCTTGGTGCGAGAGGCAACCTGGTAGATCCAGGCGAGCATGCTGGTGGTGGTGGTTTTGCCGTGGGTTCCAGCGACGACGAGGGATTCGCGAGATTTGAGGAATTCTTCGCGCAGGAGCGCGGCCATGGAGGTGAAAGGAATGCGCTCATCGAGGACGCGTTCAATTTCAGGATTGCCGCGGGAGAGCGCATTGCCGACGACGACGAGATCGGGAATGGGATCGAGATTCGATTCAGCGTACGGCTCAAGGATCGGAATGCCGAGCGAGCGAAGCAGATCGCTCATGGGCGGATAGGCGGCTTTGTCGGAGCCGGTGATGCGATGGCCCTGGAGCTGAAGCAGGCCGGCGAGCGAAGCCATGGCGGTGCCGCAGATGCCGATCAAGTGAATGTGGCGGGGCTGGGTGCTCATTTTGCGACCGCCGGTTCGAGGATGCTGAGGCGTGGCGAGTCTCCGACCGAGAGCTCGGCTTCAACGCCGAAGGTGAGCGTGACATTCTCGCGCGAAACGTGGCCGCTGCGGAGGCCGATGGCGATGGGCACATCGACTCGAACGAGTGCGTTGAGAATCGCGTCGTCAAGCAGAGAGGCCGGCGCGCCCGGCGATGCGCAATCGAGCATTTCGCCAAAGACGATGCCGCGAATGCCATCCAGCTTTCCCGCATGAAGCAGTTGCCACAGCATGCGGTCGATTTGATAGGGCTTGACTCCGGTGTCTTCAAGAAAGAGCAGCTTGCCCTCGATGCTCGGCTCCCACGGAGTGCCGAGCAACGATGTAAGAATGCTGAGGCAGCCGCCATAAAGCGTGCCGCGGACGGGAGTTGAAAATGCGCCGGTGCTGAGTGTGCGCAGACCTTCTGCCGCGCCGACGCTGTAGAGTTCGCCGCCAAGAGCGGCGCGAAAGCTCTCGAGGTGGACGCCGTTGGGGAGATAGAAATCCGCCGCGAGCATGGGACCATGAAAAACAGGCATTCCTAATTCGTCGAGCAGTTGGAGCTGAATGCCCGTGAGGTCGCTATAAGCGAAGAACGGCTTGGGATGGGCGGCGATGGTTTTGAGATCGAGGCCGCTCAGCAGGTAGTTGGAACCGTAGCCGCCGCGAATGCACATGATCGCGGCAGTGTCAGGATCGGCGAAGGCCGCATGGAGATCGTCAAGGCGCTGCTGGGCGGTTCCGGCGAAGTAGAGCGGAGCGTGCAGGCGAGCGTTGGGAGCGAGATTCGGCGAATATCCCAGCGAACGAAGCGCCGCGAGACCAAGATCGACACGCTCGGGTTTGGCAGGAGAGGCCGGAGCGACGATGCTCATCGCCGCATCGGGCGCGACGGACGGCGGCTTGAGGAGCGCTTTCATTTCACCAAATCTCCCGGCCACGCCTCTCCGCGGGCGATGAGCGAGGCTGGGCCCGTCAGATGCAGCTCCGTATCGGGACCCTCCCATGCCACGGTCTGCGCGCCGCCCGGCGCAACGACCTTCAGCGGCGAGATGCAGCGGCGCAACGCTAGGGCCGCAGTGGCCGCAGCCGAGCTGCCGGTTCCGGAAGAAGAGGTGGCGCCCACACCGCGCTCGAAGATGCGAATCTCAATCTCGTGCTCGCTCACGACACGCACAAACTCGACATTCGTCTGATGGGGAAAATCGCGATGCGCGTAAATCTCTGCGCCAAGTCCGGCCCAGGCGCGGTGGCCGACGGAGAAGTCCGGCTTGTCAACGAGGATGACGAAGTGGGGATTGCCGGTGGAGACTTCGACACCGAGGACCTCAACGCCGTCAATCAGCTTGAGCGTGTGGGGCACAAAGCGAGGCACGCCCATTGCCGTAGTAACGTCGACTGCGAATTCTCTGTCGCTGCGCACGCTGACGATTTGGCAGGTGCGAAGACCGGCGTCGGTCGTGATTTCGAGAGTGTCACCGGGCTTGGAGCCGAGCGACTCGGCCATCCACGCGGCCACGCAGCGCGTGCCGTTACCGCTGATTTCGGCGATGGAGCCATCGGCGTTGTGGAGGCGGATGCGGCCGGAACGCGGGCCAGGTCCAGACTTGTTTTTCCAGGCAAAAAACTCGATGCCATCGGCGCCAATGCCAGTGTTGCGCTGGCAAAGGCGGCGTGTGAGTTCGGCGCGGTCGTGGCCTGCGGCGGCTTCTTCAGTGACGATGAGAAAGTCGTTGCCGCACGCGTGGGCTTTGGTGAAGGGAGTCAATTCTCCTCCGGAATAGGGGTGTTACGCGTTGCGCTAAGGGGCTGAGCGAGTTGTGCGGCGACGATAATCACGGTTTTTCTTAGCCCGATGCTAACACCGATGAGAGCACACGGTTGGCGAATGAATTGAGAGGCGTGCCGAGTGTTGCAAGAGCATACGCTCAAAAGAAATCGGGAGCGCGATGGAGCCATTTTGTGGAAGCGTAAATCGCCGCCGATGGCTGATTCCTGGCAGCGAAGCGGGCGATCAGCGTGAAATCAGAACGATGCGCGTTGACGGCTGCGTCGATCTCGTCGCCATCGAATGTGACGACGATGGGGGCATTGGCTGCTGGATCTTCGAGCGCGGTGCGATAGATGCTGAGGCCGCTTTCGTTGATGGTCTGGCGGAGAGGGATTCCAGTGAACGCAACGATCTCAGGGTAGATGGATGTGTTCATAAGCACGGTGGCGTGAGGGTCAAGAGTGAGCAAGGACTGAAGGGCCGGAGGAATGGCGTCGTCGTAGGGACGGCGCGCGTCGGCGTTCTTGGCGCCTTCGACGTAGACGATGGGGCCGGCGCGAAGCAAGAGAAAGACGTTGAGCACGGCAACCGCGAAGAAGATCGCGAAGGTGAGTTTGGGCAGGGCGAACGCGGAGGCTGGCCGATTGACGCGGCGGCGGAGTAGGCCGAGAAGAATCTGCACCGCAAATCCAAGACCGAGGGCGAGAGCGGGCAACAGCTCAAGGCCGTAACGCGTGTTGTACCAGGTAAAAGGCCACCAGGCGGGAAAGAAGATCGGAACCGATCCATAGGCAACCGACCATGCGTAAAAGGGGATGGGCAGCCAGAGGAGAAAAGTCCAGGCGAGGGCGCGGCGGTGGACGCGGGACTTTTCGATGAGCCATGTGCCGGCAGTGCCGAATGCGGCGAGGGCCAGAACCAGGTTGCCCCAGAGATTTCCCCACCCCGGCGCGGCGACGGAATCGAGCTCGGAGACCTTGAGATAGAAAAGGAGCGCGGTCCAGGGATTGTGCCAGCCGGGATGCGGCGGCCATCCGGGCGCATTTGCCGCAGTGCGAAGCTCGATGGCGTGCGCAGAATAAGGTCCTCGCGCAAAGTAAAGCCAGTCGCCGAAGCAAACGGAGTTGTAGACGAACCAGAGGATTGGCGCAGCAACAATGGCGACGGTGGCGAGCCAGAAGGAGGGAGCAGCAAGACGTGCGCGCTCACCGGCAGCGGCGCGGCGAAACAGCGTGAGTGCGATGCCGGACCAGGCGATGAGCGCGATGATCCAGCCGTCATAACGGGTGAAGATGGCGGCGATGAGGGCGATGGCGATGCCTTGCAGGCCGCAGCCCTTTGGAAGAGGATCGTCATCTAAATGGGAGCGCCACTCGACCAGCCAAACCACAATCCAAATGAATTCGCAGAGGAAGAGCGGCTCGGTCATCGCCGTGGTCTGCAAGTAAAGGAGATTTGGATTGAGGGCAAAGAAGAAAAGTGCGAGCGCGGCGGGCGCGGGGCGAAGCCAGTTGCGAGCCAGGCGGTAGATTCCTGCGCAGGAGGCGACGTACGCGAGCGCTGATGGAACGACCCCGGCGAGCCCGGTAGCCCACCAGGAATAATTCTGCACAAAAGGAAGAAGAAGAATGTGCGGGAGCGGCAGCCACACAGAACCGAGTTGCGAAAAGCGCGGCGTACGTGAATCGAAGATGCGGCGCGCGATGTGCAGATGGGCGATGGCGTCGCCGTAATTGATCATCGCTCCGTGACGCCAGCTCCACACAATTGCGACGAATGAAGCGGCCATGCAGAAGGCCAGGACTGCCCAGCCTTCCGCACGGGAGACGCTCTTCTCAGTCAAGGTGCGTGATCTCGCGAAATAGATTGAAGCGCGCATCGATCTCAGGACGCGAAAGCTGCTGCAGGCGCTCGGTGCCGAAACGCTCGCAGGCGTATGAACCCATGACACCGCCGTAGAACATCGCGTGGCGCCACGAGGCAGGCGTTAGCTCAGGCTGCGAGGCCAGATAGCCGAAGAAGCCTCCCGCAAAGCTGTCGCCCGCGCCGGTGGGATCGATGACCTCTTTAAGCGGCAGAGCCGGCGCCTTGAAAGTGCGCAGCTCTTCGCCTTTCCCTTTTGGATTGGAGGTGTGGAAGAGCGTCGCGCCGTACTCCCCGTGCTTGACGACCAAAGTGCGGGGGCCGAGAGCCATAACGGCGCGCGCTGCCTGAACGAGATTGTTGTTGCCCGCAAGCATGCGCACTTCAGTGTCGTTGATGAGCAGAACGTCGAGGCCCTTGAGAACTTCGAGTAGCGCCGGGCGATGGTCCTTGATCCAGTAATTCATGGTGTCGCCGGCGACGAGTTTGACGCCTGGCATCGCCTCGCGCACGCGCCGCTGGAGAACGGGATCGATGTTGGCGAGAAAGAGGAATTCCGAATCACGGTAAGCGTCGGGAATTTTCGGCTCGAAGGTGGCGAAGACATTGAGCTCGGTGTTGTGCGTCTTTGCTTCGTTCAGGTTTTCGAGATAGGAGCCTTCCCAGAAGAAGCTTTTGCCGGCGGTGTGCTCAATGCCGAGCGTGTCGATGTTGCGGGCGGCAAAGACGGCCTCCTGTTTGCGGCCGAAGTCCTCGCCGACTACAGCGATCACGCGGACATCGGTAAAGAAGCTGGCGGCGAGCGAGAAGTAGGTGGCCGCGCCGCCGAGGCAGCGCTCGCGGCGCCCGGCGGGGGTTTCAATGGAATCGTAGGCTACGCTTCCGACTACGGTGATGGACATTTTTCTCCTATACAGTTGAATCCTCTGCTTTGCAGTTCAGGGCGTGTAGATGTGGCCGTCGATCTTCACGACCGAACACCAGAAACAAAAACGCACACGCCTTTGAGGCGCGATCTCGCTTGTGTCGAGCGAGCGCCATCGATGCAGGCCCAGGCGGCAAAGGAATCCGCCGAGAGAGGACGCCTCGTGCTCCCGATGCGGCCAGAGCTTTGCCAAATTGGAAGCAAGCTGCTGATCAGTCGATGGTACGGGTTGTGATATTGCCGTCATCGTCTCGTCCCAGTCAGCTCTTTGTTCTACCAGCCATTGTATTTGCCGAAGAGCAGCTTGAGACGTTCTTTGGCGGCGGCCGGAATCGCGTCAGCCTGAGTGAGCACGGCGTATTTTGCGGCGGAGACGCAGGCGCAAGTCCGTTCGCGTGGCAACGCGGCAACAGCAGCCTTGACGACCTTGGCGGCGTTGTCAGCGTTTTTGTGGAGCACGGCGACAATTTCTTCGATCGTGACGGCGTCGTGGCCCTCGCGCCAGCAATCGTAGTCGGTGACCATGGCGATGGTGGCGTAGCAGATTTCGGCTTCGCGGGCGAGCTTGGCCTCCTGCAGGTTGGTCATCCCGATGACGTCCGCGCCCCAGCTGCGATAGAGATTCGATTCAGCACGGGTGGAGAACTGCGGGCCCTCCATGCAGACGTAGGTGCCGCCCAGCTTGCCAACGACACCGACCTTGGCGCAGGCATCGGCGGCCGCTTTGGCGACAGTGGCGCAGACCGGATCACCAAACGCGACGTGGCCGACGATGCCATCGCCGAAGAAAGTGGCAACGCGGTTGAACGTGCGATCGATAAACTGATCGGGAATGACGAAATCGGTGGGCTTGTGCTCTTCCTTAAGAGATCCGACGGCAGACACGGAGACGATGCGCTGGACGCCGAGCTTTTTGAAGGCGTAAATGTTGGCGCGGAAGTTCAGTTCGGAGGGCAGGATGCGATGGCCGCGGCCATGGCGCGCAAGGAAAGCGACTCTGCGGCCCTCGAGCTCACCGAGGACAAAGGCTTCAGAAGGCGCGCCGAAAGGCGTCTCGATGCGCTCCTCGTGAATGCTGGTGAAGCCTGGCATGGAATAGAGGCCACTGCCGCCGATGATGCCGATTTCTACTTGAGACATTCGCTTACTCCGTTCGCGTTAGCTATCAAGTGCTAGCTTCTAGCCTCTAGGTCCTTCGAGCTGAAAAAGACCGCGACTGAAACTTCAATATTGCAACCCCGAAAAAGAATCGCTAGTAGCCAGATGCTAGCGGCTATCTTTGCTGATCGATCAGGCGAATCGTTTCCAGAAACACGTCGCCGTCGATCATCAAACTGTGCGCGCTGATCTTGTCCATGGTGTCCTGCGCCGTGTGGTGATAGCTGTTGTTGGGCCCGTAGTCGAGATCGATGATGTCGATCGACGGCACGCCGCGCTCGACGAAGGGCAGATGATCGTCCTCAACCTCCATCTGCTGCTGGAAGAAATAGCGCTGGTAGCCGAACTTCCTGGCCGCCTCGGCAACGAGCGAGACGAGCCAGGGAGCGGAGCGGGTCTCCTGCTGAATGTCGAGGTCCTTATCGCCGATCATGTCGGCCAGCATGAATGCCTTGATCTGATTCAGCGTGCCATCGCGGCCCCATTTGGCGGCGAGATGACGGCTGCCGTAGGTGGAATCGGAGGCAGACCATTGTTGAATGGCCTCCTCGCCGTCGAAGAAGACGAGCCAGACGGAGTAGCCGTCGATCCTTTTCGCGGGAGAATGCGCAGCCTGTTCGCGAAGACGGTCGGCAATGGCCATCAAGAGGCCGGTGGTGGATGCGCCGTCGTTAGCGCCGACGAAGTTGATGGTACGCAGCGGGTAATTGGTCTCGTAGTGCGAGCCGAGAACGATAACGCCGGGCTTGGTGCCGGGGAATCGCACGATGAAGTTGCACATGGGCACGGGGCCGAGGGGCGTGTCGGCGGTGAAGGTGTCCTGTTCGAGCTGATCGTGGTCGCGAAGGAAGTGGCTGCGGAGAAAGTCTTCAGCTTTCACGTGGCCGGGGCCGGTTGGCCAGCGCGGGCCGATGGCGGCGAACTCACGCGCATATTCGTAGGCGGCGTTGCCGTCGAAATGCTGAGCGGGTGAGGCGAGGGGGAGGATGAAAGCCAAGGAGATGAGCAGGATCGAGGCTCGAATTGCATTCCTCAAGGAGCAACCGTAGATCCTTCGACTTCGTCCGCTGTGGCGGACTCCGCTCAGGATGACAACCCATAACGAGGACTTCGATCGAGACGAGGAAAAGCTCATCCCGCAGCCTCCTTTTTCTTTCTACGCGAAGGGTGAACCCACCAGGCGACGCCAATGCCGATGAGGTAGAGGGCCAGCATGGGAACAGCGTAGATGCACATCGTGCCGGGATCGGGGCTGGGGCAAATGATGGCTGCAACGAGAAACACGGCGAGGATGGCGTAGCGAATGTTCTTCCAAAGAAACCTCGGGCTTACGATGCCGAACAATGCGAGGAAGAAGATCAGAATCGGCAGCTCAAAGCTGATGCCCAAACCCA
>Ga0335085_10014453_pt1 | contig 11514 bp, 11 predicted proteins | sample Lox_Sample_45_FD_206712 | JGI IMG/M metagenome (GOLD analysis project Ga0335085, IMG submission 206712) | Soil microbial communities from Loxahatchee National Wildlife Refuge, Florida, United States - Lox_Sample_4.5 | ecosystem: Environmental > Terrestrial > Soil > Wetlands | place: USA... | reverse complement strand
AGGCGTGTAAGGCTCGAGCTTCGGCGACTCGATGGCGTGGACCTTGGCAACTTTCTTGCCGGCGACTTCGCTGGCGAACGCCCCGACGCCGGAGCCGACGACCGCGGCTTCGAGGGTCCAACCGGTATCGGCGGCGAGAGCCTGCCCCGCGGTGAGCGTCTCCCAGGAGACGCGGTTGAGTTTGCCTTCGCGTTGTTCGACTACGACGAGGATGCTTTGCGACATAAGTTCTCAGTTCCCGGTTCTCAGTTCTCAGTTCTCGGTTGTCAGTTCTCAGCAGAGCGCGTCTGGAAGACAGCCGGCGCGACTGTCCCCAGGCATTCCTATAGAACCCTTAGTTCGTTTCTCAGTTTATCCACCAGCTTCTTGGCGATCTCCGCCGGCGGGCCTTCGATATGTTCCGTCTTTTTGGTTTTCTGCGGAATGTAGAGGCGCTCGATCTTTTGCAAGTTATCGCCGAGGGCCGCTTGCACGTCCGCCATGGTGACTTTACGCAGCGGCTTGTTCTTGGCCTGCTTGATGCCGATCAGGGTGGCATAGCGCAGTTTGTTGATGCCGGACTGAATGGTCAGGACGGCAGGCAAGGGCATGTCGACAAACTGGAAGTATCCGGCCTCGAGTTCGCGCTTCACCCGGATCCCGGTGTCGCTCTTTTCGATCTGCATGATGATGGTGGCGTGCGGCCAGCCGAGAAGTTCGGCGAGCACCACGCCGGTTTGCGCGTAGCCGTAGTCGTCGGACTGCAGTCCGGTAAAGATCAGGTCGAACTGCTCGTCTTTGATGGCGGTGGCAAAGGCCTTCGCGGTGTTGAAGGCATCGAGTCCGACGAAGGCGTTGTCTTCCAGCTGGATGGCGCGATCGGCCCCTTTGGCCAGCGCCTCGCGCAGAACCTGTTGCGCGCGCGCAGGGCCGGAGGTGATAACAACGACTTCGCCGCCATGCTTCTCTTTCTGGCGCAGGGCTTCTTCGAGCGCGTAAGCGTCGGGTTCATTGACCTCGTAGGAAACATCTTCGCGAATCCAGGTGCCGGCGTCGTTGAGCTTGAGCGGCGCGTCTTTTTGCGGCACTTGTTTCATGCAAACCAGGATTTTCAAGCAGGACTCCTCGTCCCAGCGGCGTTGGCAGACCCTGGGAAAACCAGTCAGTATAAACGAGAGGAGCGAGGGGCGGGAAATGCGGGTTGCCCGGGAAGTCCAGGGACAAGTCCCTGGACTCCGAGAGCAGCCGGGGCGTTATTCGCCGTGGCGAACGATCACGGTTGGCGAAGGGTTGCGGGAGCCGGATTGGCGAAGCAAGAGATCTTCGTGCGGATCGCGGTCAAGCCGATTCTCCAACTTCGTCGGATAAAGGAACTCGTGTCCGATGTCCATCCCGGGATAAAACCACGCCAGCAGAGCCTGGGGCTTGTCGTGACGGCGTTCGGCGAAGGTGAGTTCGGTGCGCGAAGTCCGGTCCATGCGCAAGTCACTTATGGTAAGCACGGTGGCGTAGAGCTTCGACCAGTCGTTGCTGAAGATCTGCACGATATTCGTGTTGGCTGGACTATCGAGCAGTTGAAACCAGTAGGTGCCTGCGGGGAGGGTGGTTCCCGGAACCTCGACAGGCTGGGTGAAAGTGAATCGGGTCAATTGGGTTGCTGGGTCGGCGTACAGAAAGGAAGTACATCCGAGAAACAGCATAAGAATGACAAGGCATATTCCCTTAGGCATGAAAAATACTCCTTTATGCCGGGCACGCGAGCAGAGACCCCACATCTAATTAGACGGCAGTCAATAAAGGCGGCGTTGCCACGCGCGCGTGATTTAAAATATCGTTGAGCGAGATAAAGCGGTTTTTTTGCCGTATCGCGCGGGGAAGGAGGATGAAATGTTTCGTGGTTTCACACGACACCTGGCTCCGGCGCTGCTGGTTTTCGCGCTGCTGGGCGGGACAGCACTGGCACAAGAGAACACCTGGGTGGGCAAGGAGAACGGTCCGCAAATGAGGGCCCGCCTCATAGACAAAGAAAAGAATCTGGCGCGCCGCCTGGCGGTGGTCGAGGTCGAGGTGAAGGGCGTGGCGTTAGCCGATCCCACCGGCTCCTATCCGTTACCCGGCGAGGGACATTTGCAATTTCGTCTCGACAACAGTGCGTATATCCTGCCGCTCAACGATCGCATCGCGTTTGAGGCCCTGGCGCCGGGAAAGCACACCATCGAGGTGTCGCTGGCCGATCATAACTATCGGCTGCTGACACCCACAGTGGAGTTGCAAATAACGGTTCCCTGAGCCGGTTCAGTCGGTGAAGACAACCGATTGCACGCCGGAGATCTCGAAGCGCTTGCGGCAGCGCAGGTTCTTACACATCATCATGTCGTCCCTGCGGATCATGTAAGAGCGGGCCTTGGCGAAGCGGGCGCGGTCGCGTTCATCGGCACGGGGCGGAAGCTGGCGCTTTTTAGTGCGGACCAGCCATCCAATTTCGTATTCCGCGGACTGATGGCAGTGGGGACAGTTCAGAGTTGCATTCTTTTTGTCGGGGCGTTCGTCGAAAAAATCGCGTTCTTCCATGAAGGCGGTTGCTGGTCCTTGGTCGTTCGTCGTTGGCCAACACCTGATATTACACTTTCCCACGAGCGAACTGTGGCAAGATGTTCGCAGATGGCAAAGAAGAAAAAAGTGAAGAGATTCCGCGCGGTAGCGGCGGTGAAGGCGTTGTCGCGGGAGCGGATCGGGGTGGTACCGGCGGCGAAGGTGGTACCCGACCGGAAAGACCAGAAGAAACCCAAGCACAAGCCGACGCTTCCGCAGATGCTGGCCGAGGAATAATTCCCCTAGTTAAAAGTGGCCACGATCGTCGAGTTGGTGTTGAGCATCAACGAGCAGGTGCTGCCGGAAGGCGTGCACCCGGCGCTCCAGTTGGCGAAGGAGAAACCCATCGCCGGCGCGGCGGTCAGCGTAATGGTACTGCCCTCCGGGAAGGTCGCACTGCAAGTTGAGCTCACACAATTGATGCCCGCCGGATTGCTGGTGACGGTTCCCATGCCAATGATCTGAACCGTCAACGTGGCATCGACGCCGAAGCCGGGGCAACCCGGAACCGCGGGGTTGTTCACGGTCACGGTGGCGAAGGCAAAGACGGTATTTCCCCCGGGGCCGGCGCTCTGATTCGCGGTGGCCGTGATTTGCGCGGTGCCACAGGTCAGGCTGCTGGCGGGAGAAACAAGCCCGGTGCTCGAGACCACCGCAACCTGGTCAACATTCGACTTCCACGTCACCTGGCTGGAGATGTCTTTGGTAGCCGGAGGATGGATATAGGTGCCGATCGCGGTGAACTGCGCCTGCGCCGTGGGATCGGGCTGAAGAAAGGTAAAGGTCGTGGGCTGAATGGTCATCGAAACCAGTTGTTGATCGTGGGCGCACCCGTTCAACGAGAGCAAAAAACCGGCGATGGTCACCAGACCGACAGCGCTCAGCCACTTCCAAGTCATCGAACTCCACCCGTTGGAACAGAGCTTTAAGGAAGGGCACCAATCTATTCAAAGGCAGGGGAAAAAGCAAGGTGAAGAAACCAGCGCGATCGCCGAACGCTTACCGCAAAGCTCGCGAAGGTCTGGGAAAGAAGCGGAAACGCTCTCCTCGTCTCTGCCTCGTGCGAACCTCCGCGTTCTTTGCGGTAAAAGCTCGGCGATTGCTGCAAGAAGTCGAAGTCAAGATCCAGCGCTGCGGTTGAGTTCAGGGTCCGAGGTTCTGAACCAGGTGGAATCCGTTTCCCGGATCGATATTGGAGTTGATCTTTACTCCCGCTCCATTCATGTAGTAGTTCGACTTTGGCCCGCTGAAGACCTGGAATTTTGTGCCGGTAGCAGGGTCGTAAAGGTTCGTAGTCCCGGTGAGTATGTTTCCCCAGCTGGAGACCTGGTCCGCCTGTGCCTGCTGGCGCGATTCGTACTGCGCAACCTGCTGGTTCATGGCGGCCTCCCTTTGCTGGTGATACACCGCCATGCGTTGCATGAACTGATTGAACTCGCCCCGAATCTGCATAAGGCCCTGCTGAGTCAGTTGGCTTTGATACTGCTTCCATTGCGGGTTTTCCTGCCAACTGTCGATCATGTGCTGCGCCATGGTGCGGGCGAGCGGCATCCGGTCTTCGGTAGCAACGATGCTGATGATGGGATCCACCATCCAAAGGCCCTGATCGCCAATAACCGAACTGCGTGCGTAAACATTCACGGTCCTGGGACCATCGGAGCCCTTGCAGTCGTAGGCGACGGAGGCCTGGGTGGATTTTCCGGCACCGGGCGGGAGCTGCCAGTCCTGCGGCATGTTTGGTGACCAGTCGGAGGTTTTGGGAGTCAGGGAGCTACAGAGACCACCAAACCTTTTCTTGGCATACAACTCGGCGTAAGGCTGCGCCTCGCTGTAGTTGGCGACCACCATCTGGTACATGTTGGGGCGAACTGCGGCATGGCCTGCCGGACCGGAGTGGGGTCCGGGCAATACGTAGGGAGGGATGTCGGCGTCGTCAACGCGAATGATGACTTTGCCGTCAAGCGATCGAACATCCATCATCCAGCGGACGTCGAAGTACCCGAAGCGATACATGCCTCCTTCCACCTGCCAACCGAGGGGAACCTCCATGGAAAACGCACCCTCGGCGTTGTCGGTGTAGCGGACCCAGGCGGGGGTCTGCGTCTTTGGGGCGCTCGCGTTGCCAGGCGAATGCGCATAACAGCCGACGCTCGTCAGCAGCGCTGCCATGACCGAAATTGCGATCCGAGTGAATTTCATGTTTATTCTCCCCATGCGCCGAGAAAGTGGGGGAATGGCTGGTCCTGCACCGGCCCTCCCCAATCTCGACTGTTACGGAGTGATCTCCCAGACGGTGCCATTGCAATAGGGGTACTGGGTGCAGGACCCGGTGGTGCCGCCGGTGACAGTGGTGCCGTAGAGATTGCCGGAGGCATCGATCATCACTCCGGCGAACGGCTGAGTGCCATCGGTGGGCGGATTGGACGGGAATTTGTAAATGGTTGAATACGTCCAGCCTCCCTGCCCATCGGGGGAGAGTTCGTGCACGGCGCCTTTGTCTCCTTCGCCTTCGAACCCACTCTGGCTGGTCCAGAACAGATTGCCGGACGTATCGAGGGTCACAGTGTCGTAGTCGCCACCGTCGTTGGAATCACCTTGATACAGAATCTCCTCCTGGTAGGGCTGCCCTTTCACGAGTTCGAAGATCACACCGCCGCCGGTAGTCCCGTAGACATTGTCCTGGCCATCCACACTGACGCCGGCGTCGGGGTTTGCGAGCGGATCAAAGCCAATCGGGACGTAGATCTCCGTGTAATTCCACTTCGCGCCGCCAGCAGGCGAAAGCTCCCAGATCGTGCCTTTGTTGCCACAGCCGTCGCCACCCTGGCTAGTTGTGCCAAAAATGTTGCCTCCCGAATCCAGAACCGGGGTCATGCGGTAGGGGTTCTCGCCATCGTAGGCGACATTGCACTGGTAGCCGCTGGGGATTCCAGCAAACACATGCAAAACCGTTTGGGTCCAGGCGCCGGCTTTATTTCTCAAGGCAAAAACGACCCCGCATCCGCCGCCTCCGCAGTAGCCACCGCCGCCGCCTGAGTTGGTGGTGCCGTAAACAATCCCGTTTGGTCCCACTGCCACCCCGCCCTGCGGATCGCTTCCTCCCACGGCGTCATTGATTCCAAAGCAATAGAGGATGGTCTCCTTCCAGTATGGCGAGGCGGGAGAGAGTTTGAACACCGTACCGCCTCCGTAAGCGCCGCCACCAGCCGTGGTGCCGTACAAGTTTCCATGGGAATCAATGGCCAGGTGATCCATAACCGGGTCGGCTCCGTCACCACTTGCACTCACTCCAAACTGATAGAGAATCTTCTGCTTCCATTGCCCGTTGTTATTCTTGACGAGTGCGTAGACCACTCCTGTGCCGTTTGCGCCTCCATTGCTGGTCGCCCCGAAGAAATGGCCCTTGGAATCCTCGATCAGTCCGGTGTAAGGGCTGGCGCCGTTGGTGCCAGTAAATGTAAGCAATGTCTGCTCGGTCTGCGCCCAAGCGGCGCCAAGCAGCAAGAAACTCAAGATGAGTAGGTTCCCCAGATGCCTGCCCGACAGCCTTGCCTTCATCGGATTCTCCTTCGTTTTCTGCAATTTCGGCGTGCCAAGGTTTGCTATACTGCTGCCGCTTCGGCGGTAGGTGGAAATCCCTCCCCACAAATTGCAAGCGCGGCGTCATTGCCTGACCTGCAGCTCTATAGACGGAATGAGCGCATTGCCTCAAGAGGCGAGGCGCGACAAAAGACGACAAGAGACGGCAAACTCTCTGGAATGTGTGCGATGAGTTCCGCTCAACCGCTTCGCGACGAAAAAGACCGGCGCCTGGACTCGTGGAAAGCGATCGCACATTATCTGGATCGCGACGTGCGTTCGGTGCAGCGCTGGGAGCGCGAGCGGGGACTGCCGGTTCACCGCGTGCCTGGGCAAAAGGGGGGAGCGGTCTTCGCCTATGAAAACGAACTAGATCAATGGCTTCGCTCTGGCCAGCCGGAAGCCGAGCGGACGTCAATCGAGGGTATCCAACCGGCCGCGGCGTCCTCGTCGCCGTCCCGGCGGATGCTGATATACCTTTCGGCCGCTGTTCTGGCGCTCGCAGCCCTGATCGCAATGAAGCTTAGTGTCCGCTCCAAGCCGGCCTCGGCGGGAGCAAACTCCATCGCCGTGTTGCCTTTACAGAATCTTTCGGGGGACGCCTCGCAGGAGTATTTCGCCGACGGCTTCAGCGAAGAACTGGTCACCGATCTGGCACAAGTGCATTCCCTGCTGGTGATTTCCCGGACTTCCACCATTCCCTACAAAGGAAGTCACAAACCGCTGCCGCAGATCGCCCGCGAACTGGGAGTGAAATACGTTCTGGAAGGTTCAGTGGCGCGCGAGGGCGAGCGGGTGCGGGTGACGGCGCAGCTGATCAACGCCAGCACCGACACGCATTTGTGGGCAAAGACATACGAAGGCGATGTGAAGGATGTACTCGACATCCAGAACCAGATAGCGCGTGAGATCGTGGGCGATATTCAATTGGACTTATCGCCGCAGGACCAGGACCGGCTGGCGACGACTCCGGTGGTCGATCCCATCGCTCATGACCTTTATCTGAAGGCGAGTTACCAGTACGCGCAGCAGGCGCCGGAGTCCATTCGTCAGAGTCTTGCGCTTTACAAGCAAGCGGCCGAGAAAGACCCGTCCTTTGCGATGGCGTATGTGGGAATCGCGCAGGCAGAGAACGCGTTGCTGCAGGTCACGGCGCAGAGTCCTGGGATTTCGTTGGGCAATGCAGAGCAGGCACTCGAAAAGGCGTTGGAGATCAATCCTCATCTCGGCGAGGCCCGCGGCATGCTGGCTTCGCTCGCCTACTACCGGGATTGGGATTGGCCGCGGGCCGAGCGCGAATTTCGTATCGCGCTTTCGGAAGGGGCGGGCGCGCCGACGGAACAACGTTTCGGGACCTCTCTCGTGACCCGCGGGCGGTTCGAGGAAGGGATGGCGCACATCCAGACCGCTCTGGAACTGGATCCTCTGGGTAAGTCGCCCCGGGTCAACCAGTTCTTCGCGCTCTACTTTCAGCGCCGATACCCCGAGGCACGACGTAAGCTCGAAGAAACACTCGCCTCCAGTCCGGACTGGTTCGCCGGGCACGGGCTGCTGAGCCTGGTAGCGGCCACCCAGCGCGATTGCGAAGAAACGGAAAGACAGGCGCAGTGGATGAATCAGAAATTTCCCTCGCCCCTTTCTTACTTCCTGTTGTCTCTCGCGAGCTCCTGCCGCGGGGATCAAGCGAAGGCTAAGACGTTGCTTGAGCAGGCTGCATCGTACAAGGGGCCGGCCTTCATCTCTCCCTATCAGCTGGCGCTTGGTTATGCCTATGCCGGGGATAAAGAGACCGCGCTATCGTATCTGGAAAAGTCGGCGGAGATTCGCGAGCCACAGATTCCTTATCTCAAGGTAGATCCACTCTTTGACCAGATGCGCTCGGATCCGCGCTACGTTGCGATGGAACAACGTATTGGATTGCTTCCCTGACCTGGTTACGGCCCCGCCTCCAATTGCTTGAGGCGCTGATCGAGCAGGAGAGAATCGTCCCTGAGCAGGGACGGACCGGAGAGATCGACGTCGAGAAACCGTTTCAACAGCTCAGCCGGAGGCGCGTCAAAACCATTTTTCAGCAGAGCGAGGTAGCGCGGAACGAATTTCTCGCGGTCGCTCGAATAGAGCTGGTAGTACTTCAGCGCCAGCAAGCCGCCATAAACATAATTCACGTCGTAGAGCGGATCTTCGTACATCAGGCGGACGGCGATCCAGCGGTTGCGCAGCTCGGGATCAGAAAAAGTAGAGAATTGGCGATCCACGGCCACCGTAGTTTTGTCGAGGTCATCTGCGTCGCGAATCGTTCCGGCCGCCACGTCATCGTAGATCTGCTGCTCAAGCAGAGCATCCTGGGCTCCATAGAAAGCGTCGAGGCCTTTGATGCCGAGCCATTGCTCGCGGTAGTAACGGGCGAGGTCAGCGTTAGGAGCATGTTCCGCCATGTAATCGGCGAGCACCAATTCGTTGAAGGCGGCGAAGGACTCGAAGAGGAAGCCCGGGCCATCCGCATAAATAGGCAATACGCCGTGGGAGCTCATAAGGCTGCGGTGCACGGCGTGTCCACCCTCGTGAGCGATGACGGAGAGATCTTTAAAGGTGCCGTCAAAGCGACCGAAAAAAAGAATGCTGGTGCTGCCGGAGAAGCCAACGGAAAAACCTCCCTGGTAGCGGTTGGGCGCTCCTCCGGGAACGACATCAGCGCGGCCGTTCGCGGGGTTAATGAGGGCATCGAAGTCTGCTTGATATTCGGGGCCAAAGCTGGCGAAGACCTGGTGATAAAGGCGGGGCAGGTCGGCAAGCGGGGTTGTGGGAGGAATCAGCCGCGGCGGAGCGGAGAGATCCCATGCCTGCAGGGGGGCTCCGTAGGTTTTTTCGAAGTCGTGGGCGCGAATCTTTTCAAAGCGCTTGGCAAAATCACCCTGACGTCCCATCTGGTTCAGCAGGGTCTTGGTCTGCGACGGATCAAGATACATGCTCTCGTACTTGCGCGAGGGGGCATCGGGGTAGTGGTGGACTTGGGCTAGCGAATTTTGCGCTTTCACCGTGTGCAGGAGCGCGAACGCGATCGCGTCGCGCCCGCTGGCAAAGCCCTTGTAACGCTTTTTGAAAGCCTCTTCGCGAACCTTAGGGTCGGGGTTGGAGGCGAGCAGGCTGCGCTGCCGGATCACATCGAGAGCGCCATCCTTCGTCTGGACCGTCCCGAAGGGAATAGCCGCGAGAATCTGCTGATAGAGGTCGTACTGCCAGTCGCCAATCTCAGGTTGAAAACGGTCGAGAAGAGACTGCTGGTCTTCAGGCAACAGGTGATCCGCGTCGCGGCGCATATCCTCAAGGGCGAACAGATAAGGGGCGAGGCGCGGCGCGGCGGCAGAGTACTCGCGCAGCTGAACCGGGGATAGCGCAAGCACTTCATGGGAGAAGAACGCAGTCTGCGCGTCGGTCTGAGATTCCAGTTGATCGCGGGCATCGCAGGCGGGATCTTTGCGGTCGAGCGAGCAGCGCAGGTACAGATAGGCTTCGTGTTTGCGGAAAACCCGTTGCACTTCCTCATACGCCTGTAGAGCATCGTAAAGCCTGGCACCACTGATCAGCTTGCCCTTATAGCCCTGCAGCGTTTTCAGCGCCTGATCGAGATCGGCGCGGGCGTCCTGCTCGGCTTTCGGCGAGGCGAAGTAATACCGTTCGAGGTCGGCTTTCCAGGATTGGCTTGCGGGCGCCTGGGCTGCGGCCGCCTGCCAGCCAATGCAGGCGAACAGGGCGAGAGTTCGCGTAAGTGCGCTTGGGGTTTTCACAAAAGGTTAGACGGTGTCCCCTACAAATTGTGAGAACTGACGAATGTCATCTTCCGTGGTGTCGAAGGAGCACATCCAGCGAACGACCGACTCCTCTTCGCTCCAGACATAAAAGAAGTAGCGATCCTGCAGTTTCGCGATGGCTTCGCGCGGTATCTGCGCGAAGACACCGTTGGCTTCGACCGGATAGACGACCTTCACCCGCGGAATTTTGTTGACGGATGTTTCCAGCAGGCGCGCCATCTGATTGGCGTGTTGCGCACTCTTCTTCCACAAGTCGTTTGAAAGTAACGTCTCGAACTGCACCGAGATAAAGCGCATTTTAGACGCCAGCTGCATCCCCTGCTTGCGCAGGTACATGAAATTTCGGGCGAGAGATGGGTTGAAAAAGACTACGGCTTCTCCGCCCAAGGCGCCGTTCTTGGTGCCGCCGAAGGAGAGCACATCCACCCCGAGATCGCGGGTGGCCTGGCGCAAGGTGTGTCCCTGGCTGACCGCGGCGTTGGCGATGCGAGCGCCATCCATGTGCAGGAACATCTGGCGGTCATGGGCGAACTTGGCGAGTGCCTTGACTTCGTCGGGCTGGTAAACCGTCCCCATTTCCGTGGCCTGGGTGATGGAGATGACCCGGGGCTGCACGTGATGCTGGTCGCCGATGCCGTGGTAGGCGTGGCTCACCGATTCGACGGTCAGCTTGCCCTCCCGATTCGGAATGGGAATTAGCTTGCATCCGGTGAAGCGCTCGGGCGCGCCGCATTCATCGCAATAAATGTGGGCGAAGTCGCTGCAGATCACGGCGTGATAGGGCTCGGTAAGGGCTTTCAGGCTGAGCACGTTGGCCGCGGTTCCGTTGAACACGAAGAAGACTTCCACGTGATCGCCGAAGTGCTCGCGGAACTTGCGCACAGCGGACTCGGTATAAGGGTCATCACCGTAGCCTACAACGTGGCCGGTGTTGGCGCTGGAAATGGCTTGGAGAATCTCGGGATGGATGCCGGCGTTATTGTCGCTGGCAAAGCTGCGGGCGGGGTTCATGGTGGAAACTAATGTAGCAGAGTTGATAAAAACTTCTGGCAGCGGACTGCTATCCACAAGGCTGCGACTGGTGTCTAACCTCATTGGCCCGGTGGCGGCCTGCATGGTAGGGTAACAAGCGCGTAGGTGTGTCACTCGAATGATCCTGGGTAAACGTGGTCGGCACGTGAAAAGGTTATCTGCGGCTTGCTTATGTCTGACCCTGAGCGCTTTGGGCGCCGGTTGCAGCAGCGGCAGCGCCAAGGGCGAGCAACCCCAAGGCCCCGCGGCAATGCCCGTGGCAATTCAGGTCGCACGCGAAGTCCCCGTCCGCGATACTTCCGACTATGTAGCGACTTTGAAGTCGCGGGACTCGGCGGTTATCAATCCCCAGGTGGAAGGCTACATTACAAAAATCTTCGTGCACTCCGGCGACCACGTCTCTCCCGGCGCGCCCCTGATGCAGATTGATCCCACCAAGCAGGAAGCCACCGTGCGCAGCCAGGAAAATGCGCACGCCGCGCAACAGGCAAACCTGAAATATGCCCAGGAGCAGTACAACCGC
>Ga0335085_10014452_pt1 | contig 11514 bp, 6 predicted proteins | sample Lox_Sample_45_FD_206712 | JGI IMG/M metagenome (GOLD analysis project Ga0335085, IMG submission 206712) | Soil microbial communities from Loxahatchee National Wildlife Refuge, Florida, United States - Lox_Sample_4.5 | ecosystem: Environmental > Terrestrial > Soil > Wetlands | place: USA: Florida... | reverse complement strand
GCCCGAGCCATGTGATCAGGATCGCGAACGCAATTGTGAGACAGAGGCTCACCACAGGTCGGGCGGTGAGGTATTGCGCGCTCGCGGCCGGCATCACAAGCAGTGCGAAGACCAGCAGAGCGCCGGTTATCTGACTGACCTCGGCCGCGGCACAACCCAACATGACAAGGAATACGACCGACAGCAACCGGACGGGCAGGCCCCGGGCTTGCGCCACCGCACCGTCCACCGTCGCGAAGAACAACGGCCGCCCGATCAAGCCCAGCACGGCCAGCACGACCAGCGCGACGACAGCCAGCGTGACCACCTGCCGATCGGAGATCCCGAGGAACGTGCCGAACAACAGGCCGGTGAGGCTGTTGAGGAATCCGCCGTAGAGGCTGACGAAGAGCACTCCGCACGCCAACGCGAACGCCTGCACAGTGCCGATGACGGCGGATTCCTCACTGTGGCCCTGCGCGGACGCGGGCCGCGGGACCAGGGCGATGACGAGCGCCGCGGCGACGCAGGCGGTGAAGTAACCGCTGGTCGCGCTGACGCCGAGCCAGATCGCCCCCGCCGCGCCGGGAAAGGAGACGAGGGCGAGGGTATGACCCGCGAAAGTCTGTTGGCGCAACACCATGAACCATCCGACGGCGCCGGCGAGCACCGCGACCATCGTGCCGGCCCGATAGGCGTTGATCATGAAATGCAGCGCGAACAACTGATCGACGTCGTGACGGATATTCCATCCCAAGCCGGTTGCTGCGACGAAGTTGCCCATGATCCGGGCGGTGCCGATCACGGGCGGGGCACGCCGGTGTGCCGGTCGGAATGATGCGCAGGCGCTTCGGGCTGACCCACGACGACGAGTCGACCGTCGGACGTGTGCAGCACCTCTATCGGCGTGTCGTACAAACGTGTCAAGGTCGCGGACGTGATCACCTCAGCGACCGGTCCCGAGACGGCGCCGCCCCGCGCGATGTACACGACGCGATCCAGATAGGGAAGGATCGGATTGACGTCGTGGGCGACGATCAGCACGGTCACGCCCTCGGCGCGGCAGATCTGTTCGACGAGCGCAGCCACTGCAGCTTGGTTCGGCAAATCGAGGCTGTCGAGCGGTTCGTCCAACAACAACAGTTGTGGCCGACTGACGAGTGCCTGCGCGATCAGCAGACGCTGCTGTTCACCACCCGAGACTTCACCGATCGGGCGGCGTGCGTACGCCGACGCCCCGACCAACTCGATGACCTCGTCGACGCGGATTCGCTCCTGGCGCCGCGACCCTGACCAACGAGTGGCGCCCGGAAGGGCGATACCCCACCGGTCACCATCGGCACCGAGGCGCACCACGTCGATGCCGCGTACGCGCAGCCCCGGATCGAAGCTCCGACGCTGCGGGAGATAGCCAATGTCCCGACCCGCGTGACCGGGCGGCCGACCGAGCACCGCCGCAGACCCCGATGACAACGGCACCAGGCCGAGCGCGGCCTTGACGAGCGTGGATTTCCCGACACCGTTGGGTCCGAGCACCGCGACGAACTCGCCCGGCTCGACCGACAACGTCACATCAGACCAGATCGTCCGATGCGCCAGCCGGACCGCTGCGTCCTGAAAATGCACCGCGGGCGCTGCGCCGCTCGCCGGCATCCCCTAGTGACCGACCGCGTGCGCCAACGCGGCTTCAATCCCGAGGAGCTGCGTGGTCTGCCAGTCCTGATAGGTCGCGGTCGCGGGCGCCAACGTCTCGGTGATCGTCGCGTAGGGAATGTGCTGCGCCTTGACCTCCGAAAGCTGGGCCTGCACGTCGGGAGTGACGTTCTGGCTGTTGTACACGTAGATCTTGATCTCATGGGTGTTGATCTGGGTGTCGATCGTCTGCTTATCCGCCGCCGAGACGTCCGTGCCTTCACTGATCGCCTTCAAGAACGAGTATGGAGTGATCAGATCCAGGCCCAGCGCGGGCGCGAGCATCGCGAAGATCGACTCTGAGGCACCGACCTTCACGCCGCTGTACTTGGATTTGATCGCTGCGATCGTCGCGTTGTACTTCGCCAACGCGACCGTGTCGAAACGTTGCTGCTGCGCGGTGAAGTAGGCACTGTCAGCAGGGTCGAGCTTCTGGAAGTCGCGGACCAACTGACCGATCACCGTTTGCACATCACTCGGGTTGTACCAACGATGCGGATTCCCCCCATCCGCAACCCCCAACAGGCCGCCCACGCTCAGCACCGTCGGATGCCCCGAGTCGGCCGCCAGGAACCTCGCGACCCACGGGTCATAGCCGATCGCGTTCTCGACCACGAGCTGCGCGCCAGCCAGCGTTCTCGCGTCCACCGCGGTCGGCTCGTACGCGTGCGGATCCGTGTCCGGGTTCGTGATGATGCTCACGACATGAGCGTGTGTCCCGCCGATCTGGCTCGCGATGCTCCCCCAGAAGTTCTCAGCCGCCACCACCTGCACCACGCCACCCGACTTCTCGCCCGAGGCCCCGCTCGAGCTGGACGACCCGCACGCCGTGCCGATGGCCAAGCCCGCGAGCGCGACCGCAATCCCTCCGAGGATCCGCCGGCCTTGCGTCCGTGTCCGCCAATCCACCATCAAGCCGATCTCCTTTGTCCGCAGGCCCGACGAAGACTCTAGACGAGAATGGTTCTCGTTACAAGATGGGTCGGCGAGAGGCGAATCGGATCAACGGGAAACAAGGTCGGCGCGGTCAGCGCGCGATGTAAGTGCTCGCGAAGCGTTCGACGAATTCTCTCGCCGCGGGATGCGGTCGTGATGGTCCCGGAACGACGACCCATGTGACTCCGATGGCGGCGAGCGCAGCGAGCGCGTTCCGGTGCCGTCCGGTGTCGCCGTCCGGGTCGGCGATCGTCGGGTCGGTATACGCGACGGCGACATCGAGCGAGGCGCCGCTCGATGCGTTCCTCTGTAACTCGCGTATCCGGACCGCGAGCTCATCCCAAGACGCGATACGGGGCGTGCGGGTCGTGCTCGAGATGTCGACGGGGCCCGTGAGCGGCATCCATCCTTGTGCGCGCTGCGCGACCCGCTGCCTTGTCAGTGTGCTGTTGCCCCCGATCCAGATCGGTATCGGGTTCTGCACCGGTCGGGGGCGGGCGATGACGTCGTGCGCGTCGAAGTGGCGACCCCGGAAGCTGAACGTCTCGCCGTGCCAGAACTGGGGGAGAACGTCGAGCGCTTCGTCGAACAGGGCGTTCCGCTCTTCGAAGTCGACCCCGAGAGCACGGAACTCGCCCTTCAGATAGCCGGTTCCGATCCCGAGGATGAACCGGCCGTTCGAGAGCACATCGACGGTCGCGGCCGCCTTGGCGAGCAGGAACGGGTTCCGATATGGGGCGACCGCGAGGTAGGTCAACAGCCGGAGGCGTGCGGTCGCCGCCGCGACATGTCCGAGCGCGACGAACGGGTCGAGTGTCTGGTGACCGCCGGCATCGAGCCAGCGCGCACCCGGCACCGGATGTTCGGTGAAGGCAAATCCGCTCCAACCCGCGGCCTCGGCGGCGGATGCCAGCTCCGCGACCGGTCCCGCGGCGAGCATGTCGCCTTCCGGTCCGTTCGTCTCGGGGTACTGCAACATGAACCGCAGTGTCGTTCCGCTCATCGGCGGAGCGATTTTGTCACGAGCGCTTCAGCGCGTGCTTGTCTCGACGCGCGGATCATGGTCGAGTGGTAGTTACGACTCGACGAGAGGTGTGCGATGGTCGACCTACGCGCGGATCTGGTTCTCGAGGGCGGCGGGGTGAAGGGCATCGCTCTCGTCGGGGCGATCGCAGTGCTCGAAGAGCGTGGCTACTCCGTCAACCGGGTTGCTGGCACGTCCGCGGGCGCGATCGTGGGCGCGCTGGTTGCCGCCGGATATTCGGGCGGTGAGCTGTCCGACATCATGTGCAAGGTCGACTACACGAGGTTTCGCGATGGGAACTTCATCGACCGCCTTGGTCTCTTCGGGGAAGCGATGTCGCTGCTGTTCGAGGACGGCGTATACAAGGGCGAATATCTCAAACGATGGCTCGGCGAGCAGCTCACGGCCAAGGAGAAGCACACCTTCGGCGATGTGAAGCTGCTCGATCCCGGCAGCGCGCTTCCGCCCGATCGGCAGTACAAGCTCGTGGTCATGACTTCCGACCTCTCCAACGGCCTCCTCCGGCAGCTGCCATGGGACTACGACGCATTCGGCATCGATCCCGCAACCGCGACGGTCGTCGACGCGGTGCGCGCGTCGATGTCGATCCCGTTCTTCTACGCCCCGGTCAAGGTGAAGGACAGCCGGGGAGAGGAGTGCTGGTTCGTGGACGGAGGCATGCTCTCCAACTTCCCCATCACGGTGTTCGATCGCACCGACGGCAAGCCGCCCCGGTGGCCGACCTTCGGAATCAAGCTGTCTGCTCGACCGAGTGCCAATCAGGGTGTCGCGCGCCGTATTCACGGCGCGCTTTCGCTCACCGAGGCGATGATCTCGACGATGACCAGCTTCTACGACCGGATGCACATCGACGACCCGTCAGTCCAGGATCGGACGATCTTCATCGACACAATGAACGTGCGCGCAACCGACTTCGCGATCGATGAGGAGACACAACAGCGGCTCTATGAGAACGGCCGGAGCGCGGCCGAGAGATTCCTCGACGGAGCGCCGGGACAACCCGGCTGGGACTGGGATGCGTACCTCGCGAAATACGGCGCCGAAGATGGTCCGATCGCGACGAGCTGATCCGCCACCATTGACGCGCTCGCGGTGGGGCGTGATACTCGTTCCGACAGGCCGGGGGGCGAAAAGGGAGCGGGCAAGTGACAGTCGACACCAAACCCCCTGCTGGATCCGACGCAGACGCGCGCGTGGATCTGAGGTCCGACCGACCGATCGACACGAATGCAGTCGAGACGATCTGCCGTCTCCCCGACGATCTCTACCGGCTGCGTTGGGTCAGCTATGCGTATTACGACCTGTCGCGGCGGCTCGACGACAAGCTCGGGTCGGCCACCAACGCGACGTGGCCGGCGTTCGCGCGCTGGTCGGCGTACACGATCAGCGAGGCGCTCCGCCTCGATCGGCCGAACCCGCGCCTCGAGGAGGTCCTCAAGGATCACATGATTCCCGAGAAGCTCGTGGAACCGCTCGTGGCCGTACAAAGACGGCTCCGGAGCCTCGACGACGGCGCCATGCCGACGGTTCTCGCGCTCGGCAACCGCCTGGTCTTCCACGAGGTTGGCTGGACCATCGCGAGCTTCTTGGATTTCATGGGCGGCCCGGACGCGGCCGATGCGGACAAAGCGGCCGAGTTCTGCGGGAGGATCCAACCGTCGAAGCCCGACGACTTCTTCCGGCCCTGCTACCCCGAATGGCTGCGCGACGGCGTCTTCGCCTACTACAAGGCGTCGCGGACGAACGACGCGCACGAGAAGGCCGAACTCGTACTGCGCGGCAACATCCTCATCGGCGCGTACGAGCAGTGGCGCGTCGACTCGTTCTTCGAAGTCGCGCTCGACTTCAACCCGGGGGCGCTCGTCAAGGATCTACGCGCCGGTCCCCACGACGCGCCCGGAACTCGGCAGGTCGGCGTCCGGCACGCCGGAACCCGTCGGGCGATGCGTCATCAGTGGGCGGCGCTGGATTGGATGTCAGACGCATACGCGGCTTTCCTGACGCGTTTCGTCATGACCTGGGACGCACCGTTGTTCAGCGCGAAGCCCACGGCGTTGCGGCTCGGGTCGGACGTGCCGCGAGTCCGGCGCTCGGCGCTCGACGTGAACAACCCCGCGAGGGGTGTATACGACCTCTCGGAGTTGGATCCGGCCCTCGCGCGGTTGTTCTCGACGTTCGACCGATCCGGCGGTCAACTGCGCGGCTCGGGGGCGCGGAACTGGCGGCGGTTCACGGATCGCATGAGCTTCATCGCCAACCTCTTCCGTTCGCAACAGCAGAACGAGAATCTGAAGGTTCCGCCGAGCATCCTGGAAGAGCGGCTGCTCGCACTCAAGCTGAACGACGCGGATCTCGACTGGCTGCGCGGGGAGGGCGACGACAAGCAAGCCGCTCTACGAGCCCGGGTCGCGATTCCTCCCGAAGGGACGGCGCGCGCCGACGGATCCAAGCCTTATGAGGTGGTCGATAGGTCGACGCTGAAACTTGAGCCTCTCCCCGCTTGGGTCGACCCCGCGACGATCGCGAAGGGACAGAAATTCTTCGCGAAATATCAGATGGAGATCGCGTCGGCGCTGTTCTGCGCGTCATTGCCGATGGCTTACACGGCGGAACGCGGCGCGCGAGTCCTGTACGAAACTGCCGAGTTGATATCGGATGTGAGCAGGAGGATTTCGGAGACGGGCCGCCTGCTCTTCGACGTCATGATGCCGGACCCAAAGGTTGGCGAAGACAAGACCTTCGAGGCGGGATCACACGCGTACAACTCGATTGTCACGGTGCGCGCCTATCACGCGGTGATCCGAGACAAGCTTCAGGGTCAAGAGCCATGGAAATCAGAGTGGAACTACCCGATGACTCGCAGACGCTCGCAGAGCGCGGATATCGACCTGGTAGAAGAGCAGGCCGCGTCGACCCAAACAGTCGAAGGCTCGGCCGAGGACACCGCCGAGGAATCCAAGCCTCGGCCCGAGGTACCGATCAATCAGGAGGATCTGCTCGGGACCTTGGCTACGTTCACGGTGGTGGTGATCGAGTCGCTCGAGAAGATGGGCATCAAGACCTCGAAAGAAGAACGCGAGAACTATCTGCACGCCTGGCTCGCCGCGGGCCACCTGCTCGGGATTCGCTACGAGCTCTTGCGTGACCGCACTCCCACCGATAAGAAGACTCAACCGCTGTCCTACTTCGAGATGCAGCTCCTGCGCGACTCCATTTTCCGGCGCCAAGCGGCACCGAGCCCGAGTGGACAGATATTGACCCGTGCGCTTCTCGGACTCCAGGAAGCGGCGCTGCCGACCGTGCTGCGGCCGCTGCCGCCCGCGGCGATCCGGCGCTTCATCGGCGACGACGCGGCCGACATGCTCGAAGTTCCTCCGGCGGGCCCGGTCCGCGTCGTGCTCGACGCCCTCGGCCCGGTCGGGTCGGCGGCCCAGGAGGTCGCGCAAGGACGCGTGACCAGGCCCGCATTGGCTCAGATGGCCACGCGGATGTTCCAGCACTGGATGGCGGAAGAGCTCGGCACCTCGAGGGCGTGGACGGCCCAAGTCCCCACCGCCTTCACGGCTTTCAAGCCCGATCTGGCCGACGCCAAAGCGAAGCTCAAGAAGGCCGGACGCGTATGGGAGGACTAGCCGAACTCCGCGGCGGCGCGCTGCAGGAACGCTGACGAGTACCGCTTCGCAGCGTCGTTGATCGCGTCGACCAGCTCGGCTCGGCGCCGGCGGTCACCGCCTTTGCCCGCGAGGAGACGCGCCCATTCCAGCCGGGTCTCCGCGACGAGCAGCGGCGCGCCGGCCTTCTCTTCGATCGCGACGGCGGCCGCGAAGTGCCGCTCTGCCGTCGCGGGATCGTCGACGGACGCCGCGAGCATCCCCAGGAAGTGCTCGGTGACCGGCTTGGCGACGGTGGTATTGGCGAACGAGCCGGCGAGCGGCACGAGGGCGTCGTAGAGCTGCCGCGCGTGTACCGCGTCGCGAGCGCGCGCCGCGAGGTAGCCGAGATTGCACAATGTCGCGCCGGTGAGCAGATCGCGCCGCAGTGGGAGCGGGTTCCGTTCCATGATCTCGCGGTAGCGCGCGATCGCGTGCTCGTGCTCGCCCGCGTCGTACAGGTAGCGCACGAGCGGCCAGCTGAAATCGATGCCGACCACGCCGGCCAGATCGGCGAACTCGGGCAGCATCTCGGGCAGACGGCCTTGCCAGCGCCGGATCTCGAGCGAGAGCTCGCTGAAGAAGATCAACGCCTCGCCACCCTGGTTGGCCCGCTGGCCGAGCTCGAGGGTCCGGTGCGCGCCTTGTTCGGCCTCGTCGAGCGCACCTTCGAAGATCAGGCGGGACGTGCGCATCATGCTGGTGTGGAACAGCAGGATCGGCTGGTTGAGCTCTCGCGCGAGCTCGCCCGCGAGCGCAACCATCTCGCTGGCCGCCTCGACCTTTCCCGCTTCCATCGCAGTGCCGCTGCCGTGGAAGGCCGCCTGGAACTCGAGCCCGGGATCGTGCAGTTCCTCTGCGATCGAGAGCAGCTCGTCGCACTCGGCGACCCGCTGCGCGAGCGTGTCGGGTGCGGAGATGGTCATGCTCCGGAGGAGTAGGACGTTCGCGATCGTGCGCCGGTCGCCGATCCGGCGTGCCATCGCGAGCGCGTCGTCGCTCAGCTGGAAGCGCCGCTCGCCGTCGTTGCTCCAGACCATTTCCGAGGCGAGCGCGGCCAGGAGCCGCGCGAGTACGTCGTCGTCTCCGGGCGGTTGCGCGGCGATCGCGTACTCGAGCGCGGCGACGAGGTCGTGGTCGGTGCGGCCGATACGAGAGAAGAACCCGCGGTTGGTCGCCAGCACCGCTTCTGCCATGCGGGCCGGGTCGTCGAGCTCCCGGGCGAGGTCGAAGGCGCGGAGCAGACTCCTACGAGCGCCGGCCTGGCCGGCGCGCAGCTCGGCCCGGCCGAGTCGAAGCACGAGATCGCACTCGCAGGCCGGGTCGATCTCCTCGCCGGCGGCGCGCGCGATGTCGAGCGCAACGAGCGCGCGCCGGCAGAGGCTCGCGGCATCCTCGAACGCAAGGCTCCGCGACGCGGCATCGGACGCAGCGGTGGCGTATTGGACGGACCTGCCCGCGACACCCGCCGGTGCCGCTTCGAGAAAGTGATGCGCGAGCTCCGGCAGACGTTTGTCGCGGCGGTCGTCGGTGACCTGCTCGAGCGCCTCGGCGACTCGGCGGTGGAGGCGTACCCGGCGGGTTTCCGACAAGGGTTGGTAGAGGGCGGATTGCACGAGCGCGTGCGCGAACCGGTACTCGTCGAAGCCGGTTTCCTGCACGAGCCGGGCTTCGAGGGCGATGTCGAGCAGGTAGAGCGTGTCGTCTTCGTCGGTGGCGCTGACTGCGCTGAGCAGCGCGACGTCGAAATGGCGGCCGATGACGGCGGCCGCGGTGAGGATCTCTTCGGACTCGGGCGGCAGCGCCGCGAGCCGCTGCACGACCACGTCCCGTACGCCCGGTGGCACCTCGCCGCTCACCCTCGGGCGTTCCTGAAGCTGCGTCAACGTGCCGAGCTCGGCGAGATGACGGATGAGCTCGTGCACGAAGAACGGATTGCCGTTGGTCTCGGCATGAATCTGGGCGGCGAGCGCTTCGGTGGTCGCGCCGCCCGGCATGCCCGCGTCGTGGACGAGGAGTTCGTACACGGCACCTTCGTCGACACCGGCGAGGTGGCAGCGATCGACTCTGCGTACCCGCGACAGATCGGCGAGTATCTCGTCGAGCTCCTCGCCCCGTTCGGGTTTGGTGTCGCGGTAGGTCGCGACCAGGAACAGTCCGTCGAGATCGGGTGTGCGTACGAGATGACGGAGCAGGAGCAGGGTCGGCTGCGCGGCCCAGTGGAGGTCGTCGAGGATCAGCATCAATGGCTGGTTGCGCGCGCTGGCGCGTAACCAGTCGGCGACGGCTTGGAAGAGTTGATAACGCTCGGTCTCGGGATCCGAGTCCAACGGCGCCTCGAGATCTCCGACGCGCGCCGACAGACTCGGAAGGAGGCGCGCGAGCTCTCCCGCGTGCCGTCCGAGCCGGTACGGCAGCGCGTCGTCGGCTGTGCAGCTGACGAAGTACTCGAGGGTGTCGACGAAGGGTTGGAATGGAGTTCGTACGCCCTCGTCGCAGCGACCGTAGAGCACGGTCCAGTCGCGCGCGTGCGCGAGACGCGCCGCTTCGGCTGCGAGACGGGTCTTGCCGATTCCGGGCTCGCCCGCAACGAGCAGCACGCGGTAGTTGCCCTCCTCGACACTCCGGCGGAGCCTGTCGATCTGTTCGAGCTCGGCCGCGCGTCCCGCGAACCAAAAGTCGTCGTCCTCCACCAGCAACCCCGGCAACGGCGTGCGGGGCTCGGGCTCGCCGTGCGAAACCAGCCGGCCGGCAACAGCGGCGATCGTGGCTCCGTCGGCGATCGATACGCGCGACGCGGCCTCGAACTCGATCTCGGTCTGGCGCCCGGCCATGAGCACGACGACCTCGGATGCGAGGATCGATCCCGCCGCCGCGGCGCGGTGCAGGGCCACTGCTTCGTGAACAACCGGCGACGAGCCGGTCAACTCGGATGGCGGCGCGGCTCCGACGCTCACGCCGACGCGCGCCCGGCGATGTGTACGGAGTACCTCGGCCGCAACCGCGAGCGCGTCGGCTGTCGACCGGAACCCGAACACGAGGCCGCTGTCATTGTCGAGGCGCAGCCCGCGCGCCGCCACCGCGCCCGCGTCGATCGCCGCGTCGGTGACCAACACGGTCGCCGTTTCGCGCGGCGAATCGGTTGCACCGAAGCCAGCCGTTCCCGAGCGAGGTGCGGATGCACCGACGTCGAGATCGAGATCGAGCTCGTGCCGGATGATCGCGGTTTCGAGGCGGCTCAGCGCGGCATCCGGTTCGATCCCGAGTCCTTCGCCGAGGCGTTCGCGCAACTGCGTGTACGCGCGCAGTGCTTCGGCCTGCCGGCCGGATCGGTACAGGGCGAGCATGAGCTGGCCGGCCAGCCGCTCGCGCAACGGATGGTCGTCGACCGCCTGCTGGATCGGTGAGACGAGCGCGGCGTGCTCGCCCAGCGCAAGCCGGATCTCGAAGCTGTCCTCCAGCGCGGTCACTCTGAGCTCTTGCAGCCGGATCGCTTCGGCCCGGACCGGTTCGATGTCGTCGTAATCTGCGAACGCGGCACCCCGCCAGAGCGAATCGGCCTCCGCGAACGCTGCTGCGGCGACCGCCGGCGCGTCGGTGCGGCGGGCAAGCGACAAGAGCTGCTCGAATCGCAGTGAGTCCAGCTCGTCGCGCTCGACGTACAACCGGTACCCGGATGGCTCGGTCACGAGGCGGCCGCTCGGTGCACCTCGTGGGCGGTTCGGTTCCAGTCGCGTGCGCAATCGGGTCAGGTGTACGCGCAGCGCCGTTGCCGCGCTGGGCGGTGGATCTTCCGACCACAAGCTCTCGATCAAGAGGTCGGTCGACAGGATCTGGTTGGGCCGGCAGAGGAAGAGTGCCAGCAAGGAGCGGAGCCGCCGGCCGCTGCCGAGCGGAAGGGATCCCGCCGCGTCGTGCACCTCGAGCGGGCCGAGAACTCGGAACTCCACCGTCGCCTCCGCCGCCACGCCGCCTGAGCCGTGAGCGCCACGCGCCCGGTGCAGTGCCGCAAGGCGACCTTCCACCGCCCTGCGCCTACGCCCTTAGCGCGGATGCAATGGCAGCGTAGCGCCCGCGGCATATCCCTGAACCATGAGAACCTCACCGCCCGGACCGGCACGCGGAAGAGCCGGGCCGTACCCGAGCCGGCACAGTCGTCAGTCGACGAGCAATACAGAGCAAGGCTGTGTTCATCGCCGCCTCGCGATCATG